>ERZ772772.2563-NODE-2563-length-10723-cov-7.449756_pt1 | contig 10723 bp, 7 predicted proteins | sample MGYA00511484_ERZ772772 | MGnify/ENA primary metagenome ERZ772772 (study PRJEB29015, sample SAMEA2737913) | human oral metagenome | biome: human oral; feature: human-associated habitat; material: dental | place: China | collected 2088 ... | reverse complement strand
CGCTGATTCTTGCTCACTTCTCTCCCTCGAGTTGTTGTTCCGCCTCAGCTGGGACGCGGCGTACCAGTGTCCCGGCCCTCCGGAACAAGCACACCCCTTCTCCGGCGAACCAAGGACCGGCCCGACCACCGCCACTTTCTCCTTCCAATCCGGTGGTTACTATGTTCGCCATGTCCTGGGCTGCTTGCCCGACCGGCATCCACACGGATGTTCGTCGGTTCACCATCGTGAAGGTGTCGCCGCTGACCATTGCCCCTTCACGGTATCCGCGACGACAGGGGATCATCCCGAGAACACCGGATTCGATTGAGACAAAGGCGGACAATTTGAGATCTTCCCATCGTCAACATCTTGAAACACAAAACCTCCCAGGCAGGAGGGGACTGTGAGGGACGAGACGGATCTCCAGTTGGTTAATCTGCTGCAGATCGATCCCCGCATCTCCTGGTCGAAGGCTGGTGAAATCCTCCAGTTGTCTCCGACGACGGTGGCGAACCGCTGGAATCATCTGGTGGAGAAGGGACTGGCCTGGATCTGCACCCATCCGAACCTGGAGCACCGGTTCACCGCGGTGGTTGAGGTCGACTGTCGGACCAAGTCCCTGGCCTCCGCCACCAAACAGATGTGCGCGCATCCGCTGATCACAAGCGTCGACGAGGCCACGGGACGACGCGACATCCTCTTGACCATCATGGCCCCCGACATGGTGACACTGACCACCTTGATCATCGACTGGATCGGGGGAATCGAGGGAGTGTACGGGACCCGCAGCTCGCTGGTGACCAACGTCATCGTCGGGGCGGAATCCTGGCGTGCGAACATCCTCACCCAGCGCCAGGTCAACCAGGCCATCCCCCAGCGCACGCCTGACAGATCGCAGGCGGGACTCGATGCCGCCGACCTGGCTTTGGCCCAGGCCTTGGCCCGCGACGGCAGGGCCAGCGTCGCCTCACTGTCCCAGGAGCTCGACATGCCGACCAGCACGGTGCACCGGCGAATGCGGCGGCTTCTGGCGAACCAGCACATCATCATGCGGTGTGACGCGGCCCCCGAGCTGGCGGGGTGGCTGCTGGAGTGCACCTGGCTGACGACGGTCGCCTTCAACTACAAGAACCGGGTCATCGAGCTGCTGAAGGAACAGCCCTCACTGCGGTCCTGCTTCTGGATCACGGGGAGCAACAACCTGCGCGTCAACTTCCGCGTCAACCACATCGGTTCCATGGCCGCCCTCGAGTCCTCGATCGCCTCCGCCATCCCCGGCCTGGCCCCCGACGAAACCGTCGTGCACATGCGCAGCCACAAGTCGATGGGATGGCTGCTGAGACCGGACGGCTGCTGCACGGGTCAGCTCGTGCCCCCGGTCTTCGGCCCCTGAGAGGGTGAAACGCCCGGGGAGTTCTTCGGCTCCCCGGGCGCCGGAGCCCTCAGACCAGAGCGATTCCGTCGTCCACCCGGTCGAAGACGGCGTTCCGCCAGCGCGGCATGTACGCCGCGAGCGTGAGGAGCCTGAGGTCGTCGACCGAGTCCACGTATCGGTATATCGAGCTGCGGGCGATCCCGGCCTCGCGGGCGACGGCTCCGGCGCTCAGGACCCCGGAGCCGGATTCCCTGAGGATCCGGTCCGCCGCTGCGATCAGGCGGGCTTTGACGGCCTCGTGGTGTTCGCGCACCGTGGGCGCATCGATCTTCGGCACGGGTCCTCCCTCCGGCGGATCGACGTCCGTTCCGGTTGTCTCCGTCACGTACCGTCTTGTATACCACGGAGGGCACGCGCCCGCGCAAGGGGGAGAATCCGAGGTGGAGGCCGTCCGGGTCCCGCGGCATGTCCCGAATGGCCACCGCGCCTGCCGGGTCGGCGGCCGTGCGGCGCCCCGGCACGTCGTGTTTTCCCGGCGGCCGCCGTCGGGCCCGGACTCGAGAGCTTTCGGGAGCCCGGGGGTCACGCATCCCCCGGGCTCCCGTGCGCACACGCGAGCGTGAGCGCAACGCCAGGTTTCACGCACTCCGAGCGAGAAGGAGACGTCCTCGACACGGACACCTGACGGATTCCCTCGGTCTCCACGATCAGGGGAGGCGCCGTCGCCTCAGTCTCACGGTGCGAGCACGGAAGGCTGCTTCCTGTAGACATTCAAAACTATATCCGAAATACCTACGGCAACGTCGGTAGGCGCCGGCTCGTGTCCGGGCGAAAAAGCGTGGCATTCACGGTATCTCGGAAGTAAGCCGCGCACGTCGCACACACCCGCGGGCCTCCTTCTGGCCGAGGAGCGCTTCGCTCCCCGGCCACGTTCCTGGCGGAGGGCGTTCCATCTCGACTGCGCCCCGCCTGGACTACGACTACGGCTCCGTCCCTGCACAACGGCGCGCCCGGCGGACCGGGCGGCCCGCGCCTCAGCCGTTGGCGATCTGCGCGCCGTCGAGCATCGAGGCCAGCGACTCGATCGGGTAGGTCTCGACGTTGGGGCTCCGCATGACGATGGCCAGATAGTTCCCGCCGCCCACGTCGACGACGTAGTAGCGCACCGCCCCGCCGTCCTGCGTCTTCGCCTCGGCGGCGACCGCGGAATGCCCGGCCACGGAGGTGACCTCCGGCAGAGGCCTCGGGGCCTCGGCCTTGTCGGGTACTCTCGCGGCGACGTCCTCCGCGAGCCTTTCGGAGGACGTGAAATCGCCGGAACTCGCCTGGCCGAAGAGAACGGAGCACCCCGCTACGCCGACTCGGCCGAGGCCGATGAAGTTGGCATCGGTCGAATCGGTGGCCAGGCTCAGCCCCCCGGGGCTGGACAAGGAGAGGGTGCCGCCGGGCATGGTCAGAGAGAAGCTCTGACCGTTCAGGATCCCGCGAAGCGCCCCGTTCGCGCTGACGACCGACTGCGTCCCTTCGCTTCCGGGCCGCGGAGCGGTGGAGGCTCCGTCGTTTCCGAGGCTGACGGAGACTTCTCGGCCCAAGGAGGAAACCTTGGACTCCAGGCTGAGCGTTCCGGCGATGGCGACGAGGCTGTCGAGCCGGTCTCGGGTCGGCGCGCTGAGGGTCAGGTTCCACACCTTGTCGCCGACCGTCAGGAGGTGGACGCGGGAGGGCAGCCCCTCGGCGGTCGTCGTGTCGGCGGCCACCGCCTGGATCCTTCCGAGATTGGCCAGGCCGTCGACGGCGGTCGCATGCCGTTTGCTCTGGCTGGCCAGGAGGGCCGCGAAATCCGCGGCGTTCATCCCCGGTTTCAGCGAGGACAGGGGTGAGAAGGAGATGCGCGACTTGGGCTCGGCGTTGTCCTTGACCCCGACGGTGCCGGTCTCGACGAAGGCGCGGTCGAAGGGCACCATGTTCTGGCCGACCCGCATGTTCAGCGTCCCGGCCCCGGTGCCGATCTTCAGGACGCCGCCTTTCAGTTGGATCGCGCCCATTTCGGTGCCGGAGGTCACCCGCCAGGCCCGCGTCGGGCTGGCCGCGCCCGTGGAGGACGGCGACTTCTCGGCCGTCCCAGAACCGCAGGCCGCCACGACGAGCATCGCCAGGGACGCGGCGACGGCCGTCAGCACGCTGCGCAGGCGCCTTCCTCCCGCGGGGCGGCCGGCCGCCCCGCGTCTCGTCCCCGCCTGCGATCGCGGTGCGGAGGGCCGATCAGGTCGCGCTCTCAACCGTCTTCACCATCTCCGCGAAACGGCCTCCCGCCCCGTTGGGTTCGTTGACGGCGATCTGGACCACGACGCCGTTCACGTCCACCACGTACAGGCGCGAGACCTTGCCGTCCTTCCGCCGGATGTCGCAGGCCGCCGTCTTGTGCCCCGCCACGGACGGGACGCTCGGGACGCTGCGCACTTCCTCGACTTCGTTCGCCGAGGTCTGCTCACGCGTCAGCTTGAGGAGCTCGGACTCCTTGGCGGTCAGCCCGCTCTGGTCTATCCAGAAGTTGATGTTGCGCCCGTTGTCGGCGGAGTCGCCGACGCCCACCAGGCCGGCCGTGTCGAACCTCTGCTCCGTGAAACCGCTGGGGATGGCGATCGAGAGGGTCGCCCCTTCGACCGTCACCGAATACGCGCCGCCGTTGACGGCGGCCTTGATGGACTCGGGTTTGACGGAGGGCTTCGGCGTCGCGCTCGTCGAGGGTGCGCCGGCCTGATCCGCCTTGATCTGCCTGACCGCGTCGGTCAGCTTCTGCCGAGTCGCGTCGTCCGGCGCGTTGACCGTGATCCCCCAGATGTCCCCGTCGAAGTCGACGAACATCACCATCCCCGTGTAGCCGCCGGAATCGGGCGCCCCGGCCGCGGCGACGGCCTTGAATCCCGCGATGTCGGAGATCTCCGGGCGGGCGGTGGCGGCGCCGTTCGCCTTCGGCAGGGAGGCGACCAGCTCTTCGGACGTCGGCAGGCTGCCGACCTTGGAGCGCGCGAAGACTATATTGGTCTTCGAATCGGAGGGCGATGTGAGCGTCTGGTAGTCGACCCCGTCTTTCGAGGCCTTGTTGAGCTTGAACCTGTCGGGGGCTTGGAAGCCGATCCAGTGTTTGCCGGTGTAGAGCTTGAAATAGCCGTTCTTCAGTTCGGCATCCCCGCGGTGGGCCTTGACGGGGTTTCCCGAACGCGACGCCGAGGGGCCGGCCGTCGGTTCCGATGAGGCGGCGCGCAGAGACCGGGCCGACGCATTCAGGGAACACGCGGCCAGCCCCGTTGCAAGCACCACGGCCATCAGACTCCGACTGGCATGTCCGCTTCTCAATACGGCCTCCTCTGTCTTTCCCTGCCGATCCTAGTGGTGGGTATGCCACGGCAACCTCTTGCGTCAGCGGGTAGGGATGCCCATATGCGTTGATACTGCGGGAAGATGCAGGTGAAGGTCTCCTTGGGATGCGGCTCCCACTCTGGCCTGCGGTGCGATCCGTTAGGTGAGCGCCGTGGCTCGGGGAACCCAGATGTCCGTGGGCAGCGCACCGGGCATGTTCGCATTGTCGGTGGCTACGAAGGGGCGTTCGGGATCCTGGACGTAGTCGCGCAGGCACCCGAAGGCCCATCTGCCGAGCAGCACGATGGCGACGATGTTGATGAGCGCCATGCCGGTCATCGTGATGTCGGCGAAGTTCCACACGAGCTTGAGGCTCGACAGGGAGCCGGTCACTATGGACGCGACCGCCACGGTCTGGAGGAGCCGAGGCCCCCAGCTTCTGCCCCGGGTGAGGAAGTCGACGTTCACCTCGGCGTAGGCGTAGTTGCCGATGAGCGAGGATCCGGCGAAGACGCAGATGAGCACGACCATGACCGGGACGACCCAGGAGCCCAGCTGCGATTCGATCGCCGTGATGGTGATGTTGGCCCCCTTGGGGTCCTCCTGGCGCCAGTAGCCGTCCAGGGCCCCGGGAGTCGCGTTGAAGATCATGAAGGCCGTGGCCGAGCAGACGAGGATCGTGTCGACGAAAACGCCCATCGACTGGATGAGCCCCTGCTTCGCCGGGTGGGTCACCTGCGCGGTCGAGGCGGCGTTGGGGGCCGAGCCCTCCCCCGCCTCGTTCGAGAACAGGCCGCGGCGCACCCCGTTGAGCATGGCCGCGGCCATGCTCCCGGCCAGGCCGCCGATCACCTCATGGGCGCCGAAGGCGCTGCCGAGGATCGCCTTGAACGTCGGGTAGACGCGGTCGAGGTTCATCGCCACCACGACGACCGCCAGTCCGATGTAGACGATGGCCATCAGCGGCGCCACCCATTCGGAGATCTTGGCCACGCGCTTGAGCCCCCCGTAGAGGATGGGCGCGCAGAGGGCCAGGAGGACGAGCGCCGTCGCCCAGGGGGCGATGCCGTACTGCTCGTCGAGGGTGTCGGCGATCGTGTTGGCCTGAACCATCTCGTAGGAGATGCCGAAGGAGAAGATGAGGAAGACGGCGAAGGCCACGCCCCATGCGCGCGACCCCAGGCCTCGCTGGATGTAGAAGGCCGGGCCGCCGCGGAACGTGCCGTCGGGCCAGCGGATCTTGAACAGCTGGGCGAGCACGGCCTCGACGAAGGCGCTGGCCATTCCCAGGAACGCGACCAGCCACATCCAGAAGACGGCGCCGGCTCCCCCCAGTTTGATGGCGATGGCAACGCCCGCTATGTTCCCGGTGCCCACGCGCGAGGCGATGCCGATGGCGAAGGCCTGAAACGAGGAGATCCCCTCGCCGTCGCTGGTCCGAGAATCGAAGATCTGGCGGATCATCCGCCCGAACAGGCGGATCTGGACGAAGCGCATGCGGATCGTGAAGTATAGACCAGCGCCTATGAGCATCCAGATGAGGACGTGAAGGGTCGTCCAATCGTTCACGTCCTTGAAGATCGTGGCCAGCCGGTCCATGTCAACCTCCTAGTCTCGCCCTCCCCTCGCGCGGACGAGCGGCGCGGGGGAGAGGCCTGTGGTTCCGTCGCTGCGGGGGCGGAACTGGGACCCGGCCCGGCCGCCCCGGAGACGTCCGGACGCCCTCTCGGCGGGGGGATCGCGGGCGGCGCCGGGAGGCTCTTCGGGAAAGTGTGGGGAAGAGCGTATCCGAGGCGAACCGCTTTACCACCCCTTTGCGAATCCGTTAGCCAACCATGGCATATCGGGGATCGGAGCACAATTCCTCCTCGGACAAAGTAAGGCAAACCACTGGCGTGCGGCGGGCCGACGGGCGGGAAACCGTTGAATTGACGGCTTTCAGTTGCTCATGCGACTTGCGGGTAACGCTCCCCATGTTGACCATCGGGAAAAATCGAGTAGTATTAGGAACGTAGTCAGCCACGGTTGATTGCGCGTGTGTGATAACGCCCGACGTTAGCCTCCAATCATGACGCGGGCGCGAGGTTGCCGGTTGCCCAGCCGACGCCTCTACCTCTAGGGTCTGCGCCTCCAATGGACCCGGAGATGAGATGGGGCCCACCGGGATGGTGGGCCCCATCTACTTGTCCTCGCCCCTGCCCGGCCGGATGGCGAGCAGCACAACCCCCCATCTGCGCCGCGGGAGGAGGCTTCAGCCGCTTTGGCCCGGCGATTGGCCTCGAATTCCTCGTCGAGCAGGGGGAGATCCTCGACGGTGACCAGCTGGCTGGCGACCGCGTACTCGACCAGGCGGGCGCGGCGGTACGTCGCGTGGACGCCCTGTCCGCCGCGCAGGCCTTTGACGCCGAGGCGGTCGAGCTTGTCGCACACGTTGTCGAGCTTGCGGTTGAAGCGGGTCTGCGTCCATCCCAGACGCGACGCGGCCTCCTCCGACCTGGGGATGTCCGACGGCCCGGTGCCTACGCGCTTGAGCCAATTCTCGGCCAAGGCGAGGATGAGCAGACGCTGGCTGGGTGTGAGCGTGACCTGTCCGATCGTCGTCTCCCCCGCCTCCTCGCGGCCCGTGGAGGAGACCTCGTACATGGTGTCCGGAACGGTGAGATCGATCTCATAAGTCGTCGGCCCGGCGGTGAAGACGAGACTCATATCGTGGACGACGAGCGGGATCTGGGAGCCCGGCCCGATCCACGACTGGAGCATGCCCGTGGTTTCGGCCACCGTGACGGCGATGCGCGAGCCCACGTTAGTCACCCACCACAGCCCATTATGGGATTCGATGACGAGAAAGTTCCTGTGAAGGAAAGGATTGTCGTCGATGGCAAGAGATCCGACGCGTCCGATGGTGAAGGTCTTGCCGGGGTCGACCTTGTAAATCTCGCCGCAAAACTCAATCTCCAGTCCGGCCGGCTCGGGGGAGACCTCGGGTTGATCGACCTCTTCGGTGGGGTTTTCGGCGGTTGTAGTCATCACGACTCCTTAACGTATTGCGACCCGACTGTGGCTTCGTTCCCTTTCGATGAGAGCGGCGCCCTCGGCTGAGCCTTCCACACGCCAGACCGACGGCACAACTCCTGGCTGCGGACGGATCGCCGCCGTGGAGAAGACCCACCGCCGTGAATCCATCCGCGTACACGCGGCAATCCTACCCTTTCCGGGAAGGAAGCGAGCCGGTTGCGCGTCACGGGGTGTTCGCAGCCCCGCCCGCGGCGGACGAGGCAGGCGAGACGGCTAGGGCTTCAGCCCGGGCCGCGACGCGGAACGGGCGGGAGGGCCAGGCGTCACGGAGTGCTCACGCACTGCCTGGTGGCAGGCGACTCCGACCCGCCCTTCCTGTGCACCCGCACGGACAAGCACGTCTGGAGGGACTGCTTGGGGACGGTAACGCTCGACGCCTTCGTCTCGTTGAGCTGGCCCTCGCCGGAGATCTGGTCCATCGCGTAGAGGAATTTGTCCCCGGGCTTGGGGTCGGGGTTGCTCCACGTGAACTTGACCTTGTCCCCCATGAGCTCGCCGCGTAGCCCGACGACCTGGCTGACGTGGTTGACGCCTGCGTCGTTGGGCGTCGTCTCCCCCGTCGAGGTCGCCGGCCCGACCGTCCCGCCCTTGCCGTGCCGCAGGGCGAAGAGGATGCCGACGACGATGGCGAGCACAACGGCGGCGGCGATGAGGAACCGGACGACCACGACGCCCAGGGGGCTCTCCTGGAATCCGCCGGCGCGCGCGTCCGGGGCGTCCGGGACGGCGCCCTCCGAAGACGCTGGACCCCAGCTTGGAGCCTCGCCGCTTCGCGGTGCCCGCCGTCCCGTCTCCGCCTCGGCGGGCCCGCCGAGGGAACCCCCCGCGTCGCCCGGCAGTGCCGAGTCGAACGGCGCCCGCTGGCCCGCCGCGTCGTAAGAGCGGGCCTCGGAAGCCGGGGGGAAGGCGCGGATGTTGGGAGAGGGCACCGGTCCGAGCACCCTCAGGGGGGAGAGGCGAGTCGAGTCGTCCCGCAGCGGGTCGATCGTGCGGATCGCCTGGCGGGTCGCGTCGGCGTCGTCGCCGGATTTGGACGGGTTGTCGTACGCGGGATCGTCGAGGACGTCCAGATCGGTCGGGCGCTGGTGCAACGCCGCCTGAATCGCCTGGAGGGCCCTGGCGAAGTCGATCACCGAGGCGTATCGCTGGCGGGGGTCCTTGGACATGGCGATCGTCAGGACGCGCTCGAACTCCTCGGGCACGTCGTGGCGCCCCATCGGCGGGACCGGGGTCCGCAGCACCCGGTTGATGACGGCGATCTCGGAGTTGTCTCCGTCCTTGACCTCGAAGGGCGGGCGCCCGGCCAGGAGCGTGTACACCGTGGCCGCCAGGGAGTACACGTCCACGGTGACGGCGGCCGCTCCCTCCCCCGTCGCCTGCTCGGGCGGCGCCCAGGGAACCGAGAAGCCCTCGGCCGGGCTGACGTTGCCGATGCGGGTGGCGATCCCGAAATCGGTGAGGACGGGGCGCTGGAACGGGGTCATGAGGATGTTGGACGGCTTGATGTCCCGGTGGACGATGCCCGCGCGGTGCAGGGTCTCGATCGCGCCGCCGATCTGAATGCCGATCTCCAGGGCGTGCGTGACCGTGAACGGCTGCTGGCGCAGCCTGGCGCCCAGGTGCGGGGGCGGGCAGTACTCCATGATGAGGTACATGCGCTCGTCCCCGGCCTCGCCCGCACCGTACACGGAGACGATCGAGGGGTGCGAGCTCATGCGGGCCATCAGATTGGCCTCGGCGCGGAAGGACTGCCTCTGGGCGTCGGCCACGCCGCGGCGGAGGACCTTGATCGCCACTTCGCGGCGGGGGATCTGCTGCTCGTAGAGGTACACGTCCGCGAAACCACCGGATCCGAGGAATGAGAGGTACGTCGCATTGGGGATCTTCGGAGGTGTAGCGGGACGGCGACGAGCCACGTCACACTCCTGCCTGCGGGCCGAGCATCTGGATCGTCACTCCCTCGCCGATGTCGATGACGTCGCCGACCCTGACGAAGAACGGCTCCGTCGGCCGGATGCGGATGGGCCGCTCTCCGGGCCGCAGCACGTAGGTGCCGTTGTTCGAGTTGCGGTCGACCAGGCGCACGTCCCACCCGTCCACGCGGACTTCGCAGTGGGTGCGGGAGATCTGCTGGTCGGGGCTGGGAACCGGCACGAGATGCGCGTGCGGACGCCCCGACTCGGGAGTCGAGGTGGGCTTGCGCCCGATGATGATGTCGGCGTCGATGGGAACGCGCAAACCGGTCGAGACGTAGATCTCGCCCAGGGCCGGGCGCGGATACCAGTTCGGCTCCCCGCCTATGGGCGCCCCGCACAGGCGGCACGAGGAGCCGTGCGGCGGATTGATGTGCCCGTAGTGGCACAGCAGGGCCAGGACCATGGCGGGGGATTCCTCCTCCGACTCGCCGGAGATCTGCTCGCGCAGCTCCTGGGCCCTGCTGGAGATGACCGTCTCGCCGTCATGGTCGCCTTCGTCGGCCAGAGCGTCCTCTTCTGCACCCTCGTCGAAGCCGGATTCGAGCGCTCCCTCCGCCCAGGGCTCGCCGGAGGGGAGCGGGGACGCCTCGGACGGACTCTCGGGGCTGGGCTCGGCGGGAAGCAGATCGTCGGGTTCGAAGGCGGCCGTCATCGCCTCGGCGGGCTCGACCGGAGAGGGCGAGCTGGAAGCCGCCGAGCTCGAACTCCCACTCGGGCCCCCGGCGCCGGGCCGCGCGAGCGGGTCCGAAGAGGCCGACGGATCCGACTCTTCCGGCTCTCCGGAGGCCGGCTCGTCGAGGCCGATCGGCCCGGTGATGGCCGGCAGGTCCACCGCCGTGGGGATGTCGTGGGCTCCCCCCTGGCCGGGCTCCTGCGCGGTCAGGATCCGGTTGCCGCCGCCCCACAGCGGCACACCGGCCGAGAAGCCGCCGGCGGGCGCCGAGGAGGCGCCGCT
>ERZ772772.2557-NODE-2557-length-10740-cov-20.668788_pt1 | contig 10740 bp, 9 predicted proteins | sample MGYA00511484_ERZ772772 | MGnify/ENA primary metagenome ERZ772772 (study PRJEB29015, sample SAMEA2737913) | human oral metagenome | biome: human oral; feature: human-associated habitat; material: dental | place: China | collected 2088 ... | reverse complement strand
AAGCAGGTTTGTCCGGATCGTCTATCTTCGATCAGCTCCAGGCCGAGCACCTCGCTCTAGACGAGGTAGCGGGTGGAGAGTTTCCACGTCCCGAGCGAACTCGTGTCATCGCGGTCGCCAACCAGAAGGGCGGCGTCGGAAAGACATCGACCGCAGTCAATCTTGCCGCAGCGCTGGCTGAGGGCGGGTTGCACGTGCTACTCATCGACGCCGACTCGCAGGGCAACGCCTCGACGGCGTTGGGAGTGGAGCACGAGGACAGTGCCTCCATCTACGACGTCCTTGTTGATGGAATGTCCATCAAGGATGTGGTGGCCAAAACTCGTTTCTGCGAGACCCTGTGGTGTGTGCCAGCGACGATTGATGTGGCCGCCGTCGAGATTGAGCTCATCTCAACGGCCGAGCGGGAATCGCGTCTGCGGCGTGCGTTGGTGGACTACCTGGTTTCACGTGAAACCGACGGGCAACCGGCCCTCGACTACGTCATCATCGACTGCCCACCGAGTCTTGGCATCATGACGATCAACGCCTTCGTTGCGGCCGACGAGGTCCTCATTCCGATGCAGGCGGAGTACTACGCTCTTGAGGGTTTGGCACTTCTGACACGCTCTATCGATCGAATCGCCCGCATTCACAATCCTGGGCTGGGCGTATCCATGATCGTGCTGACCATGTTTGACGGGCGCACCACCTTGGCGCGCGAGGTGGAATCCGAAGTTCGTTCCTATTTCCCTGATGCAACGTTGGACACCAAGGTCCCACGTTCAATCCGTGTTGCTGAAGCCCCCTCCTTCGGCGCTCCTGTGGTGTTCTGGGACCCCCGGTCCACCGGCGCAATTGCGTATAAGAAACTGGCTCGTGAGATCGCTCTGCGGGGCGCTTCCCGAAATGAAGGCGAGGAAGCCTAATGGCTCAGAAACGGCGCGGACTCGGTCGGGGTCTGCAGGCGCTGATTCCCGAGGCACAGAAGGAGAAGGTATCTGCGTCTCGTCCCTCCGATGTTTTCTTTCCTGAGTCGAAGAAGGACGATGCACATGAGGAAAACACTCCCTCCCACGCCGAAGCCGAACATGCTGCGCCGGAGCCCGAGCCGACAGCGGAATCGCGGAGTACCCGAGATCTGACCGCCGCCCTCTTGGCCCCCTCTCAGCGGAAGCGGGGATCAAAGAGCCGTTCAACGCGTTCGACGACATCCCCCAGAACGGCGGAAAAGGACGCTCAGGAAACACCGGTTTCACGTGAAACCACGTCGGCTTCGGCTACGACGACGCAGACAACCGAGAAGAAGACTGGTAAGAAGTCCGTCAAGAAGACTGAGAAGGCTTCGACGACCGCGTCGACCAAGCGAGCTCACGCGGCTGGTCAGGCAACTCGCAAGCGTGCACAGAAGAAGACCGCGGAAGCGGCATCCAGTGCGGTTGATGCTTCGACGCAGGGCGATGAGACCGCGCTCAATCACGCTGCTGTAGAGCCGGCTCCGGAGACGGTCTCAGTTTCAGAGAAATCAGTTGTTTCACGTGAAACGGAGGACGAGCAGTTGTCGGAGGCTGTTGATCAGCCGTCATCCTCTGAGACCGACCATGAAGTATCAGCCGGACTTGAGGCTGATGGTGAGTCCGATGCCGGCGATGACCCAGCGGACGCTGATGCTTCTGATCTGGTTCCTGTTCCTGGGGCTCGTTTTGCTGAGATTCCGGTGAACTTGATCCATCCCAATCCTCGGCAACCTCGTCAGGTCTTCGACGAAGAGGACATCTCGGAGCTAGCGGCTTCGATCGCGGAAGTGGGACTGCTGCAGCCCATCGTGGTGCGGCAGGTGCCGACCTTGCAGGGAGAGGAGCCGCGGTACGAGCTCATTATGGGTGAGCGTCGTCTGCGTGCTTCGAAAGAAGCTGGCCTGGAAACGATTCCGGCTGTCGTTCGGGATACCGACGACGTCGACCTGTTGCGTGACGCCCTACTGGAGAACCTGCACCGAGTACAGCTGAATCCGCTCGAAGAGGCTGCGGCGTACCAGCAACTGCTGGAGGACTTCCAGTGCACCCACGCGGAGCTGTCCGAACGGATCGCTCGGTCACGCTCGCAGATCTCGAATACGCTGCGCCTCATGAAGCTTCCTCCGCTGGTGCAGCGGAGGCTGGCCGCCAATGTCATTTCGGCGGGTCACGCCCGCGCACTGCTGGGACTCCCGAATGCTGCTGAAATGGAGCGGCTCGCCCAACGGGTTGTGGCCGAGGGGCTGTCAGTTCGGGCAACGGAAGAGCTCGTTGCTCTTCACGAGGAAACGGACTCGGGATCGGACCAACCAAAGGTGCTGCGGGCCCGTAGTACGCCTCTCCCGGCGCTTTCAACGCGTCTTTCCGACGCCTTCGATACGCGCGTCAAGGTGACACGTGGGGCGAAGAAGGGGCGTATCACTATCGAGTTCGCAGGAGATGAGGATCTCGCGCGTATCGTCGATGCGTTGGCACCAGGTACGTCCCTCGACGAGGAGTAAACCTCATCGGAGGTGAATACGACGGTGGGGCCGAGGCCGAATATGCCTTGGCCCCACTTCTGTATCCACTGAGACATACGATGCCGGTATGCGGTCCAAGCCGGTGTGGAAAGGATGAGCCTTAGTTTCACGTGAAACAAGGGACGGGATGGTGTTACAGGAACCAGCACACTTGTGAAGGACTGCGGCAAGCGGCACACGGGCGGTGTTCTGGACGTGAACAATTGGGTTCGTAGGCAGTGTGTCGCGGAGCCCCTCCCCTGGGGGAGTGCCGACGGATGATGGCTGTGGTGTCCGTCCTGTCCCGTACGGCATACGATGCGGTTGAAGAAAATGACTTGGTTTCACGTGAAACCGCTTTACGAAGCGTGAGCCTCTGCCGTGCTGGAGAAGACTTTCTGGGAAGTGGATGCGTGAGGCAGTCTGCACAGCTGTAGTGAGCCCTCAAGAGTCCTCCCCACGTTGAAACTTGAGTGGATACCCACGAGGAGAAAGCGCTCGCTGCATTCGGTGAGCTCGCTGCCGGTGCTTCCCGCAGGAACGGTGAGTGAATCGATGATAGGGAGCATCCACTTGGTCAACTCGGTGAGTGATGAGCAGAGGGCGTGCGCGTATCGCAGAAGCGTTGAGATCCTCGCAGTATGTGTGCGTGCCCAGATCCTGCTTGTTTCGAGCGCTGCATTCACTTTGCGACGGTTTCACGTGAAACCGAGAACGAAACGTGGCGGTTGCATCGTATCTGCACCTCTGACTGAAGGAGTCCGTGCACATATGCGGAGTAGTGCGGTCGACTGTCGAGAATGACGCGGCGGTGAGTGTTTGCTTGGGAAACCTCCTCCCGAGGGGGCCGACAGACCTGAACGACAGAGCCAGCCGAACCGCCTGTGCAAGCCTCTCATGCTGTTGTCGTATGCTGTCCGGCGACATTCGGTGTGGCGTTGCGTATGTAGCGCCTCAGCAACGTGCTTCCAATTGGATGTGGGGAGCAGATCGGTTTCACGTGAAACAGTGGCTGACTCGCGAGACGGCACTCCAAGGTAGTGACCTCTACTCCTCTCATCGTCAGTGCGGCGCTGAAGGCGTCCATTCAGCAATGAACGAGGATGCCGCGTTCGTCGAAGAGAGCTGTTCGCAGAAGAAGGCCCGCCCGTCGCGAGTCGATGTATCGAAGTCATGTCTTCAGCCCAAGCCTGCGTCAGTGGATGACGTATGGACCGCCACGATGTTGGCTGGCTACATGAGGGAACCTCACACGTCGAAGCTTCGTCGAGCTTCACCTGTCGTTTGATGGCTTTGGTGGCTCGATTGCGGTTTCATGTGAAACGTAGACCTGACGATGGCGGAGCGCGAATCTGGGATTGGCTTGTTTTGTGCCTTGTTCATTGAATGCCGGTTTCACGTGAAACGAGAACAGGCTCGTCGTACATGAATCCGGTGGTTGGTGCTGGCGGGGAGAATCTTGTATGTCTCGGTGCCCCGATATGTGGGCATACGGTTGGGGTCGATGCAGCGGTTGCTCGCTTGACGTGCCTCCTCTCATCGAGAGTAGGGAGAGGAACTGAGATGGGGTTGAGGAGTCTCTTGCTCTTCTGGTTTCAATCTCGCTGGCGCACCACCGCAGTATTGGTGCTCGCAGCGTGTTCAGTCCCGGTGCCGCGGTGACGATGTGAGTCCGATCGAACGAGATGAGAACTTCGGTTTCACGTGAAACGCCTTGGTAACCGAGTGCGTCCGCGAGCAGGAGAAGGCAAATCGGGGAAGGGCTGCATGACTGCCTATGTCAACTGCATCGTTCGAAAGTGAGTCTCCTCCCTCGGAACGAGGATTCAAACCGCGAAGGATCTATGGACACATATCCCTCTTCGGGCTGTCCGAAAGAATCGCATGACATGGTGTTGTCTTAGGCTCGTCCGCACGTAGCTTGCGCAAGGTGTCCAGGTTGGTTTCACGTGAAACCAGATTGGGTGTCTCGTGAACGGGGCAATGTCAGTTTTGGTTGAGGGAACCTGCTACCCCGTGTCGAGGCGGTGCAAACCACTGTCGGGACTGATTCGGCGTCCGGTGTTCACTTGAGGCTCCTGTATTCCTAAGAGTTATGGAGCTTGGAACTGAACACGGTCTTAGTAGCGTCGAAGGCAACGGGCGTCGTTGTTGGTGAGGTGCCAGCACAGTAGGTCGCCGTTCGCTCCGTCATCTGGTTCGGACACGGGACTGATATTGCTTTACCGATCGAAGCGGGGAGTGGCACTGTTTCACGTGAAACAGATCCCGAAACCGTGGAGGGGCTGTGTGGCGGAACGGCTACTGCGAGTCCGACTGTCGGCTCGGTATCGAACTGAGCATGGGGACGACGATCATGAAACAGGTCTCGGATTCCATGATGGTCGATCGTTCCGTGGCGAGGGGACATATGGAGGACATCCCCTAGGTGCGAGAACAGCTCGGTGGGTGACGAGCTGGATATCAGCGTAGTTTGTGATCCACTGGGCGATGCCACCTGGCTTCGTATCGTTCGTGGAACGACCTGTTTTGTCCCGATGGGCAAACCCGCATTCGCGTGGTTTCACGTGAAACCAGATCTGCAGCCCCGTCGATAGTTCGCACCGGCATCGTTGCATGAGTGAGTCTCTTACCCGGTGGTAGAGCTAGCCGTTTCTCAGCAACCATGCCCCGTCCGTTGTTCGCCCGAGAACTGGTTTCGTCTCCCGGGGAGCGGGGTCCAGGCACGATGTCGGGATTCTGTAGGGAGGAATATGAGGGCCTTCGTTAGTGCGCTTGCTCGGCCGCAAGCGGAGGCAGGTACGTCCTCCTACTTGCGCCTCACGTTCCGCATAAGTGTCGTTTGTACTCCACTACCCGAATCTGATGAGTGACCCGGTTTCACGTGAAACAAGGAAATGGTCCGAGATCAGCAGTGAAAGCATCTCCGGGGCGAACCAGTGCCCGGTGGTGTTCATCCTGCAGGCGACTTACTGTCCACTCCCCTGGGGAGGGGAACGGCCACGGACGCTTCTGTGTGGAGCCGCGTGTGATTCGTGTCGTGACGCTGTTTCACGTGAAACACGGAGAGGCAGGACCATTTCAGTTGTCTTCGGTGAGCGATGTCGGTTCTATCCTCGAGTTAGTGACCGATTCACAACGATGCGCCGCACGAACCGTTCAGGGTGCGCTCCTCGATCGTGGTGTCATGCCTGGCGGTGCACCTCCTACGTACGACAGTGGCTCCCCTCAATCAGAGTGGAGCCACTGTTTCACGTGAAACCAGGAGCTACGGGTGCACAAGTGGATTTCGCACGAGAGCGTCGTACAGCTCCTCCAAAGAGCCCTCTGCCTTGGCCGCAATTGGGAGTAGCGACGTCTCAGTCATTCCTGGAATGACGTTCACGTCGATGAACCAGGGCATCCCCTCCTCGTCGAGGATGAGGTCGGTTCGAGAGAGATTCCCGAGCCCGAGCGTCGTGTGGACGGTGATGGCGGTGGTCTTGACCATGTCGATGACCGAGTCATCTAAGCGCGCGGGTACGAAATACTCTGAGCGGCCTGGGTTGTACCGGGCATCGAAGTCGTATTGTCCTTCGGTCACCACCTCGACGGGAGGGAGTGCACGTGGCCCCTCTCCCGTATCGACGACGGATACAGCAAGTTCGGTCCCGGGGACGTAACGTTCAATGAGGGCCCGCTCGTCGTAGGCAAAACAGGCCACCATCGCCGACCGTAACTCGTCTGCCGTTGAAGCGTAGGATACGCCGAGTCCGGAGCCGCCCTGATGAGGCTTCACCACAACGGGAAGACCCAGATGACCGGCGACGACGGTCAGGACATCCTGCGCCCCGAGTTGACTGAAGTAGGAATGTGGAAGCGTCAACGAATCAGGAGTAATCACTCCTCCGGTGCGAACGCTCGCTTTAGCGGTGGGTTTGAAGGAGGCTCGCTGGCAGCCGTCGGAATGGGTCCCCACATATGGCAGGTCCAGCGCAATGAGCATGTTCTGCAGCCCTCCGTCCTCTCCTGGGCCACCGTGGACCAGCGGCCATACGACGTCGGGGCCGAAGGTCTTGAGCGATCCGATGGTGCGTGCGTCGATGTCCAGGACCAGGACGGTGTGCCCGAGGTGCTTAAGGACCTGGGCGACGCGATGCCCGGAGCGCAACGAGATGTCGCGCTCGTGGCTCAGACCGCCGGCGAGGACAGCGATACGGAGTGGAGACTGGTTCATCGTCAACCTCAGATCTGGTCGGGTGCGGGCGCGTGGACGCCTTCGGATGGACGGGGACTGTGGGTGGGACCGAATAGATCCAGCAGTTCGAGATCGCGGGTGACAACGACGGAGAGTCGTCGCACGCCTTCGCGGATCTCAGGAGGTTCGGGGTAGCAGAAGGACAGCCGCAGATGGTCCTGTCCGGCCCTTCCACCGGCGTAGAAGGCAGTCCCGGATACGTAGGCGACCAGGTTGGTGACCGCGCGCGGAAGCATGTCCTTCGCATCGAGTCCCTCGGGTAGTTGCACCCACACGTAGAAACCGCCCTCGGGGATGTTCCAGTGGCACATCGGCAGGAACTCCTCCAGCGCTGCCACCATGGTGTCGCGCCGTCCCCGGTACATGGCTTGGAAGTCCACGATCTGCTGCTTCCAGTCGAACTGGTCCAGGTACATGGAGATCGAGAACTGGCCGACCGACGACGGGCACAGGATGGCCGCCTCGGAGGCCAGCTTCATCTTCTCCCGAACGGCCGGTGGGGCCACTGCCCAGCCCACGCGGTACCCGGGCGCGAAGATCTTGGAGAAGGAGCCGAGGTAGACGACGTCGTCGGGTGCGAGAGTCTTGAGGGCTGTGTAGGTCTGTCCCTCGAAGCCCAGCAGCCCGTAGGGGTTGTCCTCCACGATGAGGATGTGGTGGCGCCGGCAGATCTTGATGACCTGTGGACGGCGCTCCTCCGTGAGCGTCACCCCGGCAGGGTTGTGGAAGTTGGGCAGGCAGTAGAAGAACTTGATGCGGCGCCCCTCGCGCTCGAGGCGGACGATCGTCTCCTCCAGGGCGTCAGGGACCACTCCATCGGCGTCGATGGGTACCTGCTGCACATCGGCCTGGTACGTCGCGAAGATCGACAGGGATCCGACGTACGTGGGCGCCTCGGTCAGGACGACGTCGCCGGGATCGACGAAGAGCTCGGTGACGATGTCGACGGCCTGCTGGGAGCCAGTCGTGATGATGACGTCCTCCGGATCGGCCTGGATGCCCTCGAGGGCCATGACCTCGGTGATCTGCTCCCGCAGTCGCGGTAGCCCCTGGCCGTTTCCATACTGCAGTGCCTTGCCGCCGTCCTTGCGGATCATCTGCGCCGTGGCTTCCGCCAGCCGTTCCAGTGGGAGGTCCTTGAGATTGGGCATTCCGCCCGCCAGCGACACCACTTCCGGTCGTGAGGCGACGGCGAACAGTGAGCGAGTCTCTGAGGCGCGCAGACCGTGAGCTCGTGCAGCGTAGCTGTCCAGCCACGGATCGAGTCGGTTGCCCTTCACCTGGTTACTGCTCTGACTCACCTTCGGTCCTTCCTTGGTCGCCGCTGCTGCGTCCGTGGATCCAAGTGTGCCACGCCGCACCGGTGGGAAGGACATGGTGAGGTCAGGAGTAATCCGCGGTGTTTCACGTGAAACACGGAAGTGCTTTCGGAGCGGGACAAGACCGGTCGGTACCAGCAGATGCAGACGCGCCGCGCATCATGGGCACGATGCGCGGCGCGGCAAGAGACGCTCATCCGACTCCGGATGGGCGTTGATCAGGAGGTCAGGGCTCGTTCCTCGATGAGGTGGCGCAAAGGGGCCTCCTCATTGTCGATCGTCTCCACCTTCTGGGGGCGGGTGAGCAGATCGGTGATGACAGCGGGTGTCTCTGGCTCCGTCCCGAGCGCCTCGGCCACGGTCTGCGGGAACTTCGCGGCCTTGGCCGTCTCCATGACGAGGGTTGGGAATCCTGGCTCCATAGTGCGTAGAGCCACCGTGACGCCGTCGGCGGTATGAGGATCGATGAGCCGGCCGGAGCGCTCCTTGACGGAGCGAATGGCCTCCAGGCGGTCGGCGTGCGACGACGTCCCGGCCACGAAGCCGAAGTCCTCTCCCAGGCGCGGGAGCTGATCGCGCAGATCGAGAGTGCCGGTGGACTCCAGCTCCGCCCAGCGCTGCACGAAGGCCTCCGGCCCCAGCAGGGCCCAGATGAAGCGCTCCAGGTTCGAGGCCTTCGAGATGTCCATCGACGGGCTGGAGGTAGCCAAGGTGTCGGCTGCCGAGCGAGGTCGATAAATGCCCGTGGTGAAGAACTCCTCGAGGACGTTGTTCTCGTTGGTAGCCAGAATGAGACGGCGGATCGGCACCCCCATGGACCGGGCTAGGAACCCGGCGTAGATGTTGCCGAAGTTGCCCGAGGGGACGCACACGTCGACGCGGTAGCCGGCTCGCGCCCCCTCCTCCACCGCGTCGGTGACCCGCAGCCAGGACCACACGTAGTAGACGACCTGCGCGGCGATCCGGCCGATGTTGATGGAGTTGACGGCACCCAGGTGGTGGGCCGCCTTGAAGTTCGCGTCGTTGCTCAGGGCCTTGACCAGTGCCTGGCAGTCGTCGAAGACACCGCGCACCGCGATGTTGTGGATATTGGCGTCCTGGAGGGTGTACATCTGCGCCCGCTGCACCGGGCTCATGCGGCCGGCCGGCGAGAGCATGAAGACGCTGACGCCTTCCTGTCCCCGGAAGGCGTGCTCGGCCGCTGAACCGGTGTCGCCCGAGGTGGCCCCCAGGATGTTGAGGACCTTGCCCTGCTTGGCCAGCACGTAGGGAATCGCCTGCCCCAGGAACTGCATGGCCAGGTCCTTGAAAGCCATGGTCGGCCCCTCGGACAGGCCCACGAGGACCAGGCCGTCGGCGACGTCGTCGAGCCCGGTCACCGGAACGACCGGCTGCGGGAAGCGAGACTCGCCGTAGGCCGCCCGGGTCAGAGCCGCCAGGTCCTTACGGGGAATATCAGTGGCGAACAGACCGATGACCTCGGTGGCCAGCTCCGCGTAGTTGAGGGATCTCCAGGTCTCGAGCTGCTCCGGGGTGAGAGCGGGCAGCCGCTCCGGTACCGCCAAGCCGCCGTCGGGTGCCAGACCCGCCAGGAGAACGTCCATGAACCCGGCGGGTGCCATCTGTCCGCGGGTGGAGATGTACTGAGTGTGCTGCATGTGCCGCCTTCTTGCCGTGTCGCATGCCATGATGCCACTGCGATTCCTGAGCGATTCTACGGGGCTGTGGCCCATGGTGACAGACGAGCTCAACCGGGTGCGGCAAGTCATCAGACAACTCGTGGACGACGCCGGTCCCATTCACCATCTCTCACGGAATGGTGAATGGGACCGGCGTCGTAGCAGTTGGTATCGGTTGGCGGAAGTCCGGGCTCAGGCCAGGACCTTCTCCACCTCTGCCTTGAAGGACGCCTTCGGACGGGAGCCGCTGAACTGGTGGAAGACCTCGCCGTCGCGCACCACCGCGAAGGTCGGGATGGAACGCACGCCGTAGGAGCGGGCCGTGGCCGGGTTGGCGTCCACATCGACCTTGACGAACTTGACCTTGTCACCGAAGTCGGCGGCGACCTCGTCCACGATCGGCGCCATCTGGCGGCAGGGGCCGCACCACTGGGCCCAGAAGTCGATGACGACGGGCACCTCGGACTTGAGGACCTCCTCCTCGAAGGTGGCGTCGGTGACGGCGAGAGCCTCGGACATGATTGTTCTCCTCGAACGTTGTGGGTGGGTGAGTCAGGATGGACGGGGCCGGCGATGCGACGTCGGCGGTGCCGACTCCGCCCTGTGCTGAGTGGAGGCAGCCGGCCCTCAGGCCTGCAGAGTGGTCAGATAGTGCTGGGCGTCCAGGGCCGCTCGGCAGCCGGACCCGGCCGCCGTGATCGCCTGCTGGTAGGTGGGGTCGGCGACGTCACCGCAGGCGAAGACCCCGGGGATGCGGGTGCGCTGAGAAGGCGCTTCGACCTTGATGTAGCCGGCCTCGTCGAGCTCAAGGGCCTCAGCGACGAGCTCGCTGCGCGGCACCTGTCCGATGGCGAGGAACAGACCCGTGGCCTCGAGCCGGCGGCGGTCCCCGGTGACGGTGTCTTCCAGGGTGATGCCGGTCAGCGAGTCCTCACCGTGGAGCTCGACGACTTGCGAGTTCCAGGCGAAGGAGATCTTCGGGTCCTCCTGGGCGCGCTTGGCCATGAC
>ERZ772772.2555-NODE-2555-length-10748-cov-9.617507_pt1 | contig 10748 bp, 10 predicted proteins | sample MGYA00511484_ERZ772772 | MGnify/ENA primary metagenome ERZ772772 (study PRJEB29015, sample SAMEA2737913) | human oral metagenome | biome: human oral; feature: human-associated habitat; material: dental | place: China | collected 2088 ... | reverse complement strand
CGAGGTAGTCGCGCGCGCCTTCCGGGGTGGCTTTGGTCAGCATCGGGGTTTCGATGTCAAGGAAACCGTGACCATCCAGGTAGCGACGCAGGGAGGAAGCGACTTTGCTGCGCAGGATGAGGTTTTTCTGCATGACTTCACGGCGCAGGTCAATGGTGCGGTTTTTCAGGCGAATTTCTTCAGATACGTTGTCTTCGTCAAGCTGGAAGGGCAGCGCTTCTGATTTGGAGAGGACGGTGAGCACTTTGCCGAGGATTTCAATTTTACCGCTGGCCATGTCGGGGTTTTCGGTGCCAGCCGGACGCAGGCGGACGCGACCTTCAATGGCGAGGCAGTATTCGCTGCGCACTTGTTCGGCAAGCGCGAAGGCTTCGGCGGTGTCGGGGTCAATAACGATTTGCACGAGGCCGCTGCGGTCGCGCAGATCAATGAAGATGACGCCGCCGTGGTCGCGTCGGCGGTGTACCCAGCCGGCGACTTTGACGGTTTCGCCATCAAGCTTTTCAGTCACGTCTGCCGCATAGTGTTGTCTGTACATATGTTTTCCTTTTTGGGTAATAACGGTGAATGAGGCGGTCAAGGGAATCCTCCGCCGCTGTGTGTTCGATGCGTTTTTTTTGTGCGGCAGGCCGTCGCTACGACAAGTACCGCCAGATTTTAAGCGGTCGCATTATAGTGCCTCAGTTTCGCTCACGGTAGATTCGCAAACCGACTTCCCGCGTGGCTTCGAGTGCACCGGGTTTCTGGATATCGAGGCGGATATTGGCGGCAAGCGGGTAGGCAGCGAGCAGGTGCGCGGCAAGGTGTTCGGCGAAGGCTTCGATGAGGCCGTATTGGCTGTTTTCCGCATACTTTATGATGTCGGCACAGATAGCGGCGTAATCTAGTGCCTGCTTGATGTCATCCGCTTCGCCGGCAGCACGGGTGTCGGTACCCAGTTCGCAGCTGATGATGAGGGTTTGCTTCGCCGCGCGTTCATGGGGCAAAATGCCGATGACGGTTCGTACCCGTATTGCATGGATGTAGATGATGTCTTGCATAGTCATAGGGTTATGAATGATTTTTTCTGAATTATCGCACTCAGGGGGTGTTATGCAACATTTTCTTTTTTGCTTTTTCGGCGCAATTGCCGGCTATGTTTGCGGCTCGTTATCTTCGGCGGTGATTGTCTGCCGCGCCATGGGTTTTGGCGATCCACGTACACTTGGCTCAGGTAATCCGGGGGCGACAAATGTATTGCGCATTGCCGGGGAAAAGGCTGCGGCCATTACCTTGGCAGGTGATTTGCTGAAAGGCCTCATTCCTGTTGTGGTTTTCATCATTTTGCGTCGTTTTTTCCCGGCCGGCATTGATGATTTGGTGATTGTGTTGGTTGGTCTTGGCGCGTTTTTCGGCCATTTGTATCCGATATTCTTCAATTTTGAAGGCGGCAAAGGGGTGGCAACGGCCTTTGGCGTATTGCTTGCCTGGAATCCCATCGTCGCCCTGCTTGGTGCTGCTATTTGGGGCGCGGTGTTTTATAACACGCGCATTTCTTCGCTTTCCGCCTTGTCTGCCGCTGCCTTTGTTGCGATCGCCTCTATTTTTTATACGCCGGGGAAAGACTGGGCCTATATATTGACGGCGGTATTCATCATCGTCGGCATGCTGTTCTACCGTCACCGCAGCAATATCGAGCGGCTCCTCAAAGGTGAGGAAGCCCCATTTGGCGGTGGCAAAATGAAAGACCCGTTTGCAGATGAGGACGATGACGAGTAATTGAGTCCATAAAAAAGCCCCGGAAATCCGGGGCTTTTTTGATTCAGGCCGCGTGATAAACCGCTGGCTTGACGTGGGATTCAACCAGATTTTCCACCGTCTCGCAGCATCTGCCGCAGCAACTGCCTGCGCCCAACGTGGCGGCAATGGCGGCAGTGCTGTCATGTCCCTGGGCGATAGCGTCAATGATTTGGCGATCGGTAATGCCTTGGCAAATACAAACGTACATGTGGATGGGAAGTAATGTTATTTGAATTTAATGTAACGGCAAACCGCCGCATAGTCAAACCTTTTCACAGGCGGCGCGTTGTGCGGCGGCGGCGCATATGAAAGAATAGCCACATGGATAATGATCAACCTGATAACAATATTTTTGATGCAAAGGGCTACCGCTTTAATGTCGGTATCATCCTGCTTAACGCACACAACCAGGCCTTTTGGGGACGCCGTAGCGGGCAGGATTCCTGGCAATTCCCGCAGGGCGGGATTAACGCCGGCGAATCAAGCGAACAGGCGATGTGGCGCGAGCTATTTGAGGAAACCGGCCTTGTTCCGGCGGATGTGTCGTTGCTCGGCGAAACGCGCGACTGGTTGTATTACCGCCTGCCAGTGCGCTACCGCCGCCGCCGTCGCCCCGGCATGGTGCAATGCATCGGGCAGAAGCAAAAATGGTTCCTGCTGCGCCTCGAAAGCGGCGATCCGGCGGTGAATTTGCACGCTTCCGGGCAACCGCCGGAATTCGACGAATGGTGCTGGATTGATTACTTCGCGCCACCCTCGCAGGTTGTGCATTTCAAACGCAAGGTTTATCGCCAGGCACTAGACGAATTGGCTCAATTGCTGCCGCCAGATGCCGTGCAACGACTGCTGTCCCCGCCACAGCAACACAGCGCAACGGCATCGGCGGACAAACAAAAGGCGCCGTCATTTGCCCGTATGAGGAAATAAAAAAGCCCGCAGAGCGGGTTTTTTCACGCCAGACACCGCCTGAACACCCAACAAGCATCACGGAATATCGGCAAATAACGATAGAAAATCACAAATGCGAGAGTTTCCTATTTACAGCAACTATATAACAGCGTATCGTAGCACACGGGCAAACACCCAATTTTTCACACATTTTTAACGAGGTTTATGATGAAAAAACTCTTCTTCTTGTTGCTTTGCGGCTTTTGCGCACCGCTTTTTGCCGCCGACAAGCCGTTTACCGTGGTTACCACCTTCACCGTCATCGCCGATATGGCGCAAGAAGTCGCGGGTAATGATGCACAGGTGCTGTCCATCACCAAGCCGGGCGCGGAAATTCACGATTATGAACCGACGCCGCAGGATCTGGTCAAGGCGCAGCAGGCGGACTTGATTCTCTGGAACGGACTCAATCTGGAACGCTGGTTTGAGCGCTTCTTTGCCAACGTCAAAGGTGTGCCGTCCGTGGTCGTGACCGAAGGCATCGAGCCGATGTCCATTCACGGCGGCGATTATGACGGTAAGCCAAACCCGCACGCTTGGATGTCGGTCGCCAACGCCAAAATCTATGTGCAAAACATCGAAAAGGCGCTCGCCAAGCACGACCCCGCTCATGCCGACAATTACCACAAAAACGCCGCTACCTATCTCGCGAAACTGGATGCAATGGATGCCAAACTGAAAGCGGAAGTCGAAAAAATCCCGGCGGAACAACGCTGGCTGGTTTCCAGCGAGGGTGCATTCAGCTATCTCGCCAAAGATCTTGGCTTCAAAGAAGCCTATCTGTGGCCGATCAACGCTGAACAGCAGGGTACACCGCAACAGGTCAGCGCCCTGATTGAAACCGTCCGCGCCAACAAAATTCCGGTGGTATTCAGCGAAAGCACCATTTCCGACAAGCCCGCAAAACAAGTCGCGAAAGAAACTGGCGCCAAATACGGCGGCGTGCTCTACGTAGATTCCCTCTCGACCGCCGACGGCCCGGTGCCGACCTATCTCGACCTGCTCAAAGTAACCACGGATACCGTCATCAATGGCTTCCAACCCTGACTCGCCCTCGCTTGCGGTAGAAAACGTCAGCGTTACCTACCCGAACGGGCACCGCGCCATCGAAAACGTCACCTTCACCCTCGAGGGCAGAACCGTGTGCGCCCTCGTCGGGGTGAACGGTTCTGGCAAATCGACCCTGTTCAACACCATCATGGGCATCGTCCGCCCGCAAACCGGCACGGTGCAGGTCAATGGCCTGCCCGTCGCCCAGGCGATGCGGCAGAACGGCATCGCCTACGTCCCGCAAAGCGAGAATATCGACTGGCACTTCCCCATCCTCGTCAAAGACGTGGTCATGCTGGGCCGCTACGGCCATATGGGCTTCCTGCGCCACGCGCGGCCGCAAGACCACGCCGCAGTCGCTGCCGCGCTGGAGCGCCTCGGTATCGCCGATCTTGCCGGGCGGCAAATCGGCGCACTCTCCGGTGGGCAGAAAAAGCGCGTCTTCCTCGCCCGCGCGCTGGCCCAGGAAAGCCGCATCATCCTCCTGGACGAACCCTTTACCGGCGTGGACGCCAAAACCGAATACGCGGTGATGGAACTCCTGAAAACCCTGCGCAGCGAGGGCTACCTCATGCTCGTCTCCACGCACAACCTCGGCGCCGTGCCGCAATACTGCAACGAAGTCGTCCTCATCAACCGCAGCATCATCGCCCACGGCGGCATTGATGACATCTACACCGTTGATAACCTCGAACGCGCCTTCGGCAGTGTCCTGAAAAACATCGGCCTTGGCGACGTTGCCCCGCAAGTACGCATCATCAGCGACGACGAACACCCCGCCGTCTTCGTCGATAACCGGAACAACAACTCGTGAACGCCCTGCTCGAACCGCTCTCTTACGACTTCATGCTCAAGGCACTCCTGAGCAGCGCAGCAGTCGGCGGCGTCTGCGCCTTGCTCTCGGTGTACCTCATGCTCAAAGGCTGGTCGCTCATTGGCGACGCCCTCTCCCATGCCGTCGTCCCCGGCGTCGCGCTCGCCTACCTGTGGCGCCTGCCTTACGCCCTCGGCGCCTTCACCACCGGCATCCTTGCCGCTGCCGCCATGCTCCTCCTGAAACGCCTGCCCATGCTGCGTCAGGATGCCATCATCGGCTTCGTCTTTACCCTCTTCTTCGCCGCCGGTCTCTTCATCATCTCGCTCTACCCGACGGCGGTGAACCTGCAAGCCGTCATCTACGGCAACATCCTCGGCATCGACGACCACGACCTGTGGCAAATGCTCGCCATCTGTGCCATCTCGCTCACCATCCTCGCCCTCAAATGGCGCGACCTGATGCTGCTCTTCTTCGACGACATCCAGGCCACAACCGCCGGACTCGCCGTAAACCGCCTGCGCTGGCTCTTCTTCCTCCTCGTCAGCGCCGCCGTCGTCGCTGCCCTGCAAACCGTCGGCGCCATCCTCGTCATCGCCCTGCTCATCGCCCCCGGCGCGACGGCCTACCTGCTCTGCCACAGCTTTGGCCGCGTCCTCATCACCGCCTTTACCATTGGCACCACCACCGCCGTCCTCGGCACCTACCTCAGCTACTTCGTCAACGGCAACACCGGCGCCGTCGTCGTCGTCCTGCAAGGCGGCCTCTTCCTCGCCGTCTTCACCGTCCGCCGCCTGCAACACCTCGCCGCCCTGCGCCAACACCCATGAACATCCTCACCGACGCCCTGCAATACCCCTTCATGCAACAGGCGCTCGCCATCGCCCTGCTGCTCGGCATCACCTGCGCCCTGCTCTCCTGCTACATCGTCCTCAAAGGCTGGGCGCTGATGGGCGACGCCATCTCGCACGCCATCCTGCCCGGCATCGTCATCGCCGCCGTCCTCGGCCTGCCGCTCATCGCGGGTGCCTTCGCCGCCGGACTCACCTGTACCCTGGCTACCGGCTGGCTCGAACGGCGTAGCACCCTGCAAAGCGACACCCTGCTCGGCATCACCTTCTCCACCCTCTTCGCCGCCGGCATCCTCCTCTTCCAGCACAGCGACAGCGACCAGCACCTCACCCACATCCTCTTCGGCAACCTCCTCGGCATGCTGCCCGCGCAGCGCTGGCAAGTCATCATCATCTGCGCGCTGGTGCTCCTCATCCTCGCCAGCAAATGGCGCGACTACATGCTGTTTATCTTCGACGAAGCCCAGGCCCGCCTCGCCGGCCTTTCCGTGCCATTCCTGCACACCAGCCTGCTCATCATGCTGACCCTCACCGCTATCGGTGCCATGCAGGCCGTTGGCGTCGTCCTCGTCGTCGCCATGCTGATTGCCCCTGGCGTCAGCGCCCAACTCGTCACCAAGCGCTTCCACCACACCCTCGCCGTCGCAGTAGCGCTGGCAGTCGTGGCGAACATCACAGGCGTCCTCATCAGCTTCCACTGGGACGCCTCAACCGGCGCCAGCATCGTCCTCTGCCAGGCAGCAGGCTTCTTCCTCATGCTCGGATTACGCGCCTTGCAACACATGGGCAAACGGGCGGGATAGCCCAGGATTTATCCCGCTTGGCGGCTACCCACGAACCCAGGTTTTATCCCGCTTGGCGGCTGCCCGCGAATCCAGGTTTTATCCCGCTTGGCGGCAGCCCGCGAATCCAGGCTTTATCCCGCTTGGCGGCAGCCCGTGAACCCAGCATTTATCCCGCTTGGCGGCTGCCCGCAAACCCAGGATTTATCCCGCTTGACGACTGCCCGCGAACCCAGGATTTATCCCGCTTGGCGGCTGCTCGTGAATCCAGGTTTTATCCCGCTTGGCGGCTGCCTGCGAACCCAGGATTTATCCCGCTTGGCGGCTGCCCGCGAACCCAGTGTTTATCCCGCTTGGCGGCTGCTTCACCCATAACGCTACAATGCCGCTACCATCCCTGCCGAGAACGCCCCATGATCCGCATCCTCATCAGCCTTATCCTCGCCCTTTGCATCCCGGCCTATGCCGTCAACCCCGATGCCCTCAAACTTGACCGCCCCGTCATTGACCAGGCGGAAATCCTCAGCGACGCCCAGGAAGCCGCACTTGCCACCCGACTGCGCGGCTGGTACGACGACGGCCTGATGCAGGCGGCTGTCGTCATTGTGGACAGCACCGACGACATCCCGCTAAAGGACTACAGCCAAACCCTCTTTGCCCGCTGGCAACTGGGCGATGCCAGCAAAAACGACGGACTGCTCATCCTCATCGCCCATCGCGACCACCGCTTGCGCATCCAGCCTGGGCGCGGGCTGGATGACATCCTCAGCACAGACCGCCTGCAAGACATCATCAACACCCGCATCACCCCCGCCTTCAAGCGCGGCGACTACGCTGGCGGCATTGATAGCGGCCTTGATGCCATCGTTTCCCGCCTCACCGCTCCGCCGCCTGCACCGATCACGCAGCGCGACTGCAACTTCTTCCTGCTCACCCTGGTCTGCATCTGCGTACTCGGCTGGCACCTCGGCAAACGCCGCCGCTTCCGCATCTCCATTCCACCGCTCTGCGGCGCGGGCTGGGCACTGTTCGGCATCTTCTATGGCGTCAACGGCGGCCTTGTTTTTGGCAGTGTCATCTTGCTCATCCTCGGCAGCACCATCCTTGCCTGGCTCCGTATCGCCCTCGGCAAAGCCCAGACGAACACAGCGGATAGCCCCGCCGGACTGGAAGAAGCGGACGACGACAATGACGATGGGAATGACGGGGATGACGTGGATAAGGTTGATACAGCCACCCGTCGCCGCGAACGTCGCGAACGCCGCGACGATAGCGACTCCTACCGCAGCACATACAGCAGCAGCGACAGCGGCAGCAGTAGTTACGACGGCGGCGGTGGCAGCAGTAGCGACAGCGGCGGCGCAGACGGTTCATGGTGAGGGACATTGGAAGCCTTTGCTTGCCGTTGTGTTAACAGGGGCTTCTGTGTATGATTGCGCGCGTTTCGCCGGTATAGCTCAGTTGGTAGAGCAGCGCATTCGTAACGCGCAGGTCATGGGTTCAAGTCCCTTTACCGGCTCCATTACAATCCTTTATTTATCTGAATTTCTCTTTGAAACCGCCTACTTAGGCGGTTTTTTCTTGCCTTTCCGCCCCTGTTCTTTGCCGTTTTTTGCACTTTGACTGTACCAAGCGTGTGTACCAATAAACAGGGAGAGAAGAGAGCAACCATTCAATAAGTGCGGGAACCAGTATCGGACTTTTTCATCCGCCCTGCCCTTCCTGCCTATACCGCTCACCTCATCGCTATACGCCTATGCCTGCTTGTCCCATCACCCATATGTGGTTTTTCGTGACAATAATGTGAATTCATTGTTTATTGAGTGTTGTATCCACACCATTCAGAGGTAATGTGTTAGAATTCTCGCGAATTTTTAACCATGAGGTGCTATATGCCTGCTTTAATTCCGCTCAGAAAACCGCTTTTAGAACGCCTACAACGTTATGTGAAGGTGCACACCACCTCCGATGCGGCCAGCACGACCGTGCCGACCACGCCGCAGCAGTGGGATTTGCTGAAAATCCTGCGCGATGAAGTGACGGCGCTGGGCATGACGGAAGTCTCGCTTGACGACAAGGGCTATCTTTTTGCCACCCTGCCCGCCACTACTGACAAGAAAGTGCCGGTGCTGGGCTTCATGGCGCACGTTGATACCTCGCCGGAATGCAGCGGCGAGAACGTCAAACCGCAGGTCATCGAGAATTATGGCGGCGGCGACATCCCGCTCAAAGGCAGCGGCAAAGTGCTTTCGCCCAAAGAATTTCCGGCGCTGGACGGCCTGCACGGGCATACGCTGGTCACCACCGACGGCACGACCCTGCTCGGCGCGGATGACAAGTCCGGCATCGCCATCATTCTCTCAGCGGTGGAATACCTGCTGGTGCATCCGGAAATCCCGCACGGCAAAATCCGCGTCGCCTTCACCCCGGACGAAGAAATCGGACGCGGGCCGAAACATTTTGATGTCAAGGCCTTCGGCGCGGATGTCGCCTATACCGTGGACGGCGGCCCGCTGGGCGAATTGCAGTACGAAAACTTCAACGCCGACGAAGGCGTCGTGACCTTCTATGGCCGCAGCGTACACACCGGCACGGCGAAGGGCGTGATGGTGAACGGCCTTGCCCGCGCCTGCGAATTTCATAACCGCCTGCCTGCGCACCTCACCCCAGAAGAAAGCGAAGGACGCGAGAGCTTCATCCACCTCTACAAATTCGAGGGCACACTGGAAGAATGCCGCCTGCGCTATTTGCTGCGCAGCTTCACCCGTGAGGAACTGGCCGACCTCGGCAAGATGCTCAGCGACACGATGGCGGCCATGCAGCGCGATTACGGCGAGCACTGCGGCAAGGTCGAAATCCGCGAGCAGTACCGCAATATGCGCGAAAAAGTCGAACCGCACCGCTACGTTGTTGATATTGCCGAAAAAGTGATGCGCGATTTCGGCATCACCCCGCTTACCGCACCGATTCGCGGCGGCACCGACGGCGCGCAGATTTCCTACATGGGCCTGCCGACGCCAAACCTCTTCACCGGCGGGGAAAACTTCCACGGCGCGTTTGAATTTATCTCGCTGGATGTGATGGAACAGGCGGCAAACGTCGTCCTCGGCATCATCAGCGAGTTCGCCCAACGCGATTAAACAAGTGACGCGCGCAGCCGTTCGCGGTTGCGCGCGGATAAAAATAGACCTCCGCCAGGCGAATAACGACTGACTCACCGGGCGGGATAACGACACATTCTCCGCTAATCTCACCGGAATACCCTCATGCACAGTGCCACACTCAGTATCCTCATCGGCGTTCTCGCCCTCATCGCCGCCGGCGGTTTCATCATCAAGGGTTACAACGCCAAAGGCGTGCTCTTTGCCATCGGCATTGCCCTGCTCGTCGTCGCCCTCGCACTCGGCAACGACATCGTCAAGACCCCCAGCGGCCACCCTGTCGCCGACGTCAGCAACAGCATCTACGCCCTTTTTGAAAAACGCGGCGGCGGCCTGGGGATGATCATCATGATCCTCATCGGCTTCTCCGCCTACATGTCGCATGTCGGCGCCAACGACGTCGTCATCCGCGTCCTCTACAAACCGCTGCGCCATGTGCGCTCGCCCTACGTGCTGATGATCGGCGGCTTCATTCTCGCCGGGCTGATGTCGTTCGCTATCCACTCGGCGACCGCCCTCGGCGTCTTCCTCATGGCGACGCTGTTCCCCATCATGACCCGCCTCGGCATCAGCGCGCCGTCAGCGGCAGCCATCTGCTCGTCCACTACTGTGGTCAACCTCGCGCCGACGGCAGCCGACGTCATCCTCGCCGCCGAAAAAGCCAACGCCAACCTGATCGACTTTGCCTTCAAGACCATCCTGCCGATGTCGCTGGTCGCGCTGTTCTTCGTCGCCATCGCCCACTACTACTGGCAGCGCTATTGCGACCGCCGCGAAGGGCTGGTGCAAACCACAAGCGGTACGCCGCTGGCCAGCACCGAAGCGACCGCACTGCAAAGCGATGCACCGCTCGGCTACTTCATCCTGCCCTTCCTGCCGATCATCGGCCTCTTTATCTTCGACGGCGCCGTCGCCGAAAAAGTCGAGCTGGGCGGGCTGGTCGTCCTGACCATCTTCATCACCGCCCTGCTGGAATTTGCCCGCACGAAAAAAGCGACGAAAGTTTATGAAGGCCTCGAAGTCTGCTACCGGGGCATGGCGGAAGGTTTCTCCGCTGTGGTTGTGCTCCTCGTCGCCGCCGGTATCTTCGCGCACGGCCTGGAAAGCATCGGCTTCGTCAAGGCACTGATCGAATCCGCACAAAGCACCGGCGCAGCGGCAAACGTCGTCATGCTGGCGCTGGTCATCATCACCCTGATCGTTGCCATCGCCGCCGGATCGGGCAACGCCGCCTTCTTCGCCTTCGTTGAACTCGCGCCGAAACTCGCCGGCCAGATGGGGATCAACCCCGCCTACCTCATCGCGCCAATGATGCAGGTCTCAAACACCGGACGCAGCCTGTCGCCGGTCTCCGGCGTAATGG
>ERZ772772.2552-NODE-2552-length-10754-cov-3.983269_pt1 | contig 10754 bp, 10 predicted proteins | sample MGYA00511484_ERZ772772 | MGnify/ENA primary metagenome ERZ772772 (study PRJEB29015, sample SAMEA2737913) | human oral metagenome | biome: human oral; feature: human-associated habitat; material: dental | place: China | collected 2088 ... | reverse complement strand
TTTATTTTATATTTGAATTGTATACTTAAGAACAAGTATCAATCGATATGTACAAGCTTTCAGGATAATTATTCTTATTCACTTTTACTCACATTAAAGTTAATAAATAAATGACATAAGTTAAGTTGTATTAACTTTTTAAGTAAAATAAATCACAAATTATATATACCACCAATATAGTATAGTATCTTTATTGAACTACATAAGCACCCCCTGCTCTAATCATTCCATAAGGTTCTTCCAAATCGGTAGTATCAATTGCTTCTCTGAAATTAAAGCTCATACTAACTCTTCTTCCATTGTATCCCACAAGGCTATTTGCATCCGGAATGTACACCTCGTCTACATCTGTGATAAAGCAATTTCTACCGTCTCCTGACATTATATTAATTTTTCTTCTCTCGTCAAAATGAAAGATTGCAGCGTTTTCATCTCCCGGTTGAGTATTTAGAACTTGTATTGTTCCGCTAATTGAAGTGCGTCCCGGATTATTGATATGATCTATCACATTTCCTACATACATCCTTTGCACTTGTCCGTTTACTGTCCACATACCGTCAGCATTTACATAGTCCCCATGGATATGGGTATTTAAAGCACAGTATCCTTGGTTGTCGAAATAATATGACTCGGCATAACCGTCTCCGTTGCCGTCTATCCATTGCCATGCACCGTTAGGCCATCTGCCGTCTCCTCTTTGATACCACCAACCTATGCTGTCTCTTACCCATGAGCCTCCTGCATAAGCACTTAAGGAACCCAAAATCATAAATACAAAAGCACAAACCAAAATCCTAATACCTTTCATAACTCTCTCCTTCCTTGGCTACACTTATTTTTTATGAATATAAAAAAATTCGGTTTTATGTTTCTCAATGCTAATCTACCCTTTTTCAGTAAAAAAATCTATTATCCAATGAATACTCTTTTTAAAAAAAGCCAAATAGTATTCAATGAATAAGAACAACTTGCATAAAAACCTATGGTATTTTTTTATGGTTTATATAAAATAACTATTTTATTAAATTAATATCTTTTTTATCAGGATTTGATTTTAATATTTTGTTTTATTTTTCACAAGGCATTGAAGTTAAATTACTTTTCATTTTTTAGCTTTCAAAAGATTAATAACTTCTTTGATAGACAGATACCTATAAAATTAATTTATTAGCCGTACACGGTAAATACAAAAAAGCAGCTTTATTATGTAGCAAATCCAAATATCTGAATTTGGTTAGCTAAATATAAAGCCACTCTTTTTAGTTTTAAGTTTCTCCTATCAATCAAAATGTATATTTAAAAAGTAATGGGAGAAACTACCAGTCAAAAGCAAAAAAGTAATCTCCAACTTCCCATCTTTTTAAATATACTCTTGATTTGGTTTTTAAGTCAACCACACAAAATGTATCTCTATGTGTAATTCCGATAAATGTATCTTGTTCTCCTATTGTATAAAGCAGGTATTTTTTATCTTCTGATAATTTAATCTCAATCATTTGTTTTGTAATTAATCTTTGCCTTGCTATATCTTTCCTTGCTCCTGATTTTAAATCATAGGAAAATATATAAGGCGATTTATAATATATTAACTTATCCATATCATCCGAGATTTCCATTAGACCATCATAACCTTCCGCCATGTATTCATTTGCTTTTCTTGTCATTAAAATCTCTGAACTTTTATCTTTTAGATTTTCTTTTAAAACCAATATCTTCGCTTTATCATTTTCATACTTCTCCTCTTCAATATAGATTATGTCTTTATTGTTTTTATCAATATAGTATGAATATATATCAGACTCATCTTTTTTTCTGATAATTTTAATATCCTTAGACCCGCCTTTATCGGAAAGCATACAAATATTTCCATCATATATGAAGGTATAGAAGTCTTTACAATATTTCGTACATCTTATCCTACGATCAACATTCAAATAATTAGATGATAAGTCAAAAGTATCAAGCCCGTTACTCTCGGCAAAGTTATTAATTTCTTCCAAATTAAGTACTTCTCTAAACGAATTATCACTAAGATCAAGCTCCGCTATACCGTTAAAACCATATTTTTCATCTATAACCCCAACTATCTTTGTCTTATCTTCATTATATGACAATGACTTAAATACATAATCTGAAACCCTTATCAACCCCTGATTACCAAGGTAATAAATAAAAGTTCCCTTATCTGCCCCAAAATACGCTGAGAATATTATAGGTGGTTCTTTTTCTATCTCTTTTACAATTATAAATCTGCTTAACTGTCTGTATCCGAACATTACGGCTGTCAACATTACTACAGTTATAACTAATTTTTTTAATGATTTGTATGCTTTCTTTTTACCTGCTACCTTTTCTTCCCATTCATCTTTACAAGCTTTATCCTGATTTTCACTCTTAAGTTCTTCATATTTTGATTTCGCTTCTATTAATAGAAATGCATGAATGATAAAAGATATAAATTCAATGTGAATATTTATATTATATAATAATATTGTGATATATTATAGTAGCTTTAAGGTTTATTTTAGTGTTTTTTACCACATCATACAAATATAGACTTGCTCTGTATATAGAATATTGTCTAAACAGTATTAGAGAGGTATTTAAATACTTGCCTATAGTTTTTATCTATTAGTTGTACATTGATTTGAAAGTATTCGCTTAAGTTCTGCGGATATCAATTATCGGTTTAATTTTGATTATAAAAAGCCCGAGACTTTTACCTCCCAAGCTTTTATAATTTTTATTCAAATTTTAAATATCAATGTATACAGCTGTATTTTAAAGATTATGACACATTTTCTGATAAATCACGAATCTTATTATAATGTCCCATAAAGCCTCTGAAACCTGAACCCGATTCATATATTCTGCTGTTATCTGTAATATCAATACTATCCCCATTATAAGTAAACTTTACATAATCTCCATGTTCGCCATACGCAATATACTGATTACCGTTTTTATACTTTACAACACCAACAAAGGTTCCTGTATGATATGGAGCTGAACTGTTTGCACCTTCAAGTCTTATATAGTCTTCTCCGGTATCGCTATACCAACCTACTTCCATTTCTGCATCTATACCGTTTGAATGGATTTCATAGGTACCATACACCCAATTTTGCCTAAATCTGCTTGTCTGCTTCTTCTGTCCTATAGTCTGAATTCTTCCGCTATCTACCCAGGCACCATTGGCATCTACATAGTAACCATCAGGACTGTGGGTATTGGTGATAAGATATCCCCATTGATTAAAATAATAACATTCCGATACTCCATCATTATCTCCGTCTAACCATACCCACTGAGATGTAGGATAGGAGCCGTCATCATACCTGTACCACCAACCGTCTTTTGCAGTAAGCCATGCACCGGCAAAGGCGGTCAAGGTAAAAAAGCTTGATAATATGCATGATAATGATAATACTTTGATGAATTTTTTCATGTTCTGTTCTCCTTTGGATTTTATTTATATATTTTAAATTATAAATCAATATTTATATATACTTCATATGATTTAATATTAAGTACTTGTTATTGTATGCCAGATTCCATGCTTTCAATCACTTCTTTTGCAGTATCCATTGTAATTTCAATATCAGTATTATTGACTTCGTTAATATTTTTATCAGATTCTGTTTTCTTTACTAAATTTACTTTACACATCTTATATAATAATCCTACAAGTAAAATAGAATTTTTTGTTGCAAGTTGTTCTTCTTTTGTAAATTCATTCCAATCAACTTTGCCTGACAAGTTTACCACTCTATAAACTTCTGAAAACACTAAGTCATATTTCTTCTTTACCAGTAGTAATGATTCTTTATATTTACTTGCAGTATTTTTTAACTTATCAAAAAACTCACATGAAAGATTAATAGTTTTTTCAGCCTTTAGCATCTGTTCCTCTGCTTCATCTGCTTTTTCAGACAAACCGCTACCAGTTATATTAAATATTATACCGCCAACCAAGAGACCTACGCCAAGAGTTGCCCCTCCTAAAATAGCACTTCCAAGTGCCATGCCTCCTCCTCCTGCAGCTAAAGCACCTCCGCCCAGTGCCGCTAAAGTTGCGTTAGTGGCAGCAGCACCGCTAAGTGTAGCAATAGCTGTACCTGTCGAAGCTGTTCCAAGTGCCATAACAGCTGCAGTTGTTGCACCTGCTGCCGCAAATCCTCCTGCCGTTCCTACAGCTGCCCCACCTAAACCTCCAAGTATTATAGCCGCACCCACTGATACTTTTTCAAGTTCTTCCTTATTGTATTTTGGCAGCTCTACTCCACATTTATTATATTCCTCAAAATTAGGTCTGTTTTGAATTCTTTCAATCGTATCAGAAAAAGATTTAAAACTTTCAAGAATTTCAAGTTCCAGATTTCCCAAGCTATCCATAACTTCATTTGTTTCTTTACTTTCTCTATCAAATCTTGCTACATTCCCTCTATGACGACTGTCAGCAGCTCTCATCTTATCATCTGCTTTCTTCATCTTTGTAGCACCTCCTATAGCATTTCCTGCCCCTACAATTCCGGCAACCGCCGCTGCCGCTACTATTATCAATGGTAATGGCATATTTTATTCCTCCGTTTTTCTCATTCTTTTAATTTTTTCACATGCTTCTTTGTTAATGCAATAATAATCTTCTTTTGTCATAAAGTTCTTAAACATGAGCTCATAACTTGCATCAATACGGCACAGTAATGGTCTATTTTCATATATAGAACAATCATTTCCTTTAAGATAAATACATACTCCATCACCCCTATCCATAGACGCATAAAGTTTACTTTTATCAAGATTTCTACAGCAACAACCACACCTTTTACAATCAAACATTATTTAAAAACCAGCACCCCATTTCTATTTGACATATGCTTATCAAAATCCCCTTGCCATGGTATATCAAAGCCAAGTTTGTCAAAAATTTCAAGCAATGTATCATTTAACTCTTCATTTGTGTTGATACTATTAAAGTTCTCAATACTACGGTTATACATTTCCGTTTCCTTCTTAAAAGCCTCAATATCTATCTGTTCAAGCTCATGTAAATAAACCAATAGAGCTTCATTTATCCTTTTGTACGAATCAATATATCTTTGTACTGAACCGACAATACCCAACCTAATAAATACTTCTTTCAATACTAAAGTAATAAATCTATACCATGCCAATAAATTGAGATGCATAAAGAAATTCAAGAAGTTTGTAGCTCCTCCTGACCTTATATAAGCATCTACACCATCTATAACACACAAAGTTCCATTGCCTATTATTAACATAAGTCTTAAACTTGCATATTTTTGTGTAGGAATACAGTCTTTTAATTCTATACCATATTGAAAGTATCTTCTCAAAGACCATATTAATCTTATAGATAAATCTGTAATTATTACAGGAATTGCCATAGCCAAACCATGCCTAAAATCATAGCCTTCTTGAAAGGCTCTCGTAGCTATAGTCGCTAAGTCCTGTTTAGCTTTACCTACATTAAATTCTCCAAATTTACACAATCCTAAAAGCTCATAAAAAGGCATAACTATACCACTACCTCTGCCTTGTCCTCCTCTGCTTCCCGAACTTCCCGCTACATCCGACATAAGATGTCCAATCCAATTTACAACTCCGCAAAATAATTTAGATACGAAATCACTTCCTCTCAGTTCAAACTCTTCTGTAGGTATAGTAATAATCTTGCCACCATCAATAAATGTTGCAGTAGATGTAAATTGATTTAATACGGAAAAAAATAAACCTATTATATCCGGAGAGTGAGCCAATGATTTCATGTGATGATTTTTTGTTGACATATTAAAAAGATTATCAACATCAGCAGAATGTCTATGGTCATAATTCACCTTGAACTTTTTTTCCAAAAAACCTATAGCACTGGCAACACTCTCACCCTTATCACTTTTTTGAGTCCAGCCCATAAGTTTTGCAAATCCCTTTACAGTGTTATCAGCTTGAGCGTCTGTCCACCTTCCAAGTATACTGTTCCCGGGAGCACCTACTAAAAATATATCTATCATACCCCCTATTGCACCACAACCAACAGCAGTTAAATAATCATACTTATCACACTTATCCTCTTTAACTACCAATACCCTATTTTGCTCTGAGCATTCAATCAACTCTTTACTGTAGTTACTGCTTAGCATTTTACACCTTTCTTATTTAAGATATTTCATCATATTACCCATGCAGCATTATCTGAAATAATAATATCATATAGATATGACAAATTTTGTCACTGTATATAAATGCATTTATTTTTTCTAATCCAAACTTATAAATATTCTTACAGATAAAAAGCTTTTAACAATTTGGAAACATAGTTTATAAGACAGAAAAACCCAAGAATTTATATTTCTTGAGTTTGTTCTTATAAGTCAATTCTGCACAACAGCCAATTTATTAGATATGTTAATATTCTTTCTAATTTCAACTATGATCTTAACCTATCTTATATATGATGGAAAAATAAAAATATATAGTAAATATCAATATTTTGCTACACTGTACTCTATACTACATTGAATCTTTTATTTCTGCCAAAAACCTTACATTAGCCTTTTCATATTCATTAAAAACATTATTTTCTATAGCACTAAATTCATCAGGTGTATATACAGGTACATACCATGATTTGTTATTGAAATAAGCCTGTAAAGCCTTATCATTGAACATTCTGCCATGTCTGGCATATACTTCATTTAATCCTAATCTAATAGTTTCTTTATCCATACCGTACACATCATCTCGTGTCAAATATTCTCTATCACTTTCCGGAAATATATCTCCATAGTTATCAGCCTTTGCATTTCCCAAGTACTCATCTGAATTATACACTTCTTCAGTTTGAGCAATAGTGTATGGCTCCTTTACAATAACAGTTGCCGGCACTGTCTGTTGTATAACTTGCGTAGTCTCTGCAACATATTGTTCGGTAGTTGCTGTAAGATTATTGCTTTTATACGCTATATTCATTCCAAATGCTACACATACAATACACAGAATAACCACTACAAGAACTCCAATAAATATATTAAACTGGCTATTTTGCTGAGTAATTACATTACCTTGACTATAGCTTTGCGCTGCGACTGATTCCGTATTTTTATTTAAATCTACAGCTGCCTCGGTGGCAACTACATTAGTTTCTTCCTTCTCAGCGATATTTTCGATATTGTTTTTAACAGTTATTGTAGATGCTTTAGTTATAGCATTTGCATGAGACTTTTGTATCAGTGACACCAATGCCAGTATTGCATTGATTGCTCCCCATAAAGCCCATACATATAAATACACATATATAGTACCTGCCATTGTAAGACCTATTAAAGCTGCAATACCGAACAGCACTATTAAGGCAATGTCGCCACCTTTTCCTCCATTTCTTGTAGATACTGATACTATTCCTCCGGCAAGTATAAAAAATGCTGCCATAACTCCGGCTGTACCACTTGACTCGCCTGTACTTAACACTATATTTACAAATCCGGCTGCACAGGACTGAACCATCATCAAAACAAATAATATAATTGATAATATTCCTGAAACCAGTTTCCAAGTTTTCATAACCTCTCCCTATAATATCTCCAAAACTTTTGGGGCTACCACACAAACAAATATAACTTATATGATAGTCTTATTTAGTTAATGATAATTTATTGATTTTTTTGTTTCCCCTCAATTATTCATGCCATAGGTCAACCTTTCTTAATTTGTGTAACATAGCAACACAAGTTTTTTCTTTATATCAATATTAGATAATATAATCCAATATCTGCAAAATATTTAAGTTTCTCATCTATAGCAACTTCTACCTTTTCTTTGTCCGCTTTCTTAAGCACTTTTTTCACACTTAATCCTGCAGCCTTTGGAAATACTCCTCTATCGGCGTATACATTTACACTTATGCCGTCAATACTTACAGTCTTATCAAAAACCGCTTCCTCATAATCTTCATCTAAAGTAGGAGACTTATTTTCATATACATCATACCTACCTTCAGTCTCTTGTCCGCCTTGATTTTCAAAGCTGCTTTCTTCTACCCCTTCTAAAACATTGCCCTCTAAATCATCCTTGTCTACCGAAAGCAACTCAGAGTCCGGAAAATCCTTATTTTCACCGGTATTCTCTGTAGAAGTTGTAAAAACCTCTTGATTTACAATGCTTTCAGACTCGCTTGTTTCTGCATATGCAGGTGAATACGAGAGAGATGAAAACATTAGTACCATTGATAAAGCTATAGCACATTTTTTTCTTAACATATTATCCTCCTATTTTTGTTTTGTGCTTATGACAGTGAATATCTGGTATAACCTTTTTTAAACAACAATTTCATACAAGAGAACAACTGTTTTAGAAATTCATGTTCTCATGCTGATTTGAAATAGATTGCTAATTATCCTGTGTTATACCGACAGAAAATGTTGACGAAAAGGCGGATCGGATGATTGATTTTCCAAATATTGCCTCTATCATTATCATTACATAACAGAGCTTTATAAGTCTATGATCGCCTCATCCAACAAAAAGTCCTCCACTCCGATATATAAAATTCCATTATCATCATATCTGGGAATAATATGGTTCCTTACAACTACGATCTTCCTGAATGAATCATCTATTTTTTTCAAAGATGCAGTTTCTTGCTCTTTTTTTTCTATGCTGTCCACATTTAAAGCTGATTGAATATAGTACCTCTTATACCCCTTATTTATAACAAAATCAACTTCAAGTTGAACTTTTCTCCTGTTCTCGCCTTTCTTAAAATCGTATTCTATCACACCATCATCTATGTTATATCCCCTACGAATCAAATCATTATAGATGATATTTTCCATTATATGTGTTTCTTCTACCTGTCTAAAATTTAATCTTGCATTTCTAAGACCGATATCTGCAAAATAATATTTGAGCGGTGTTGAAAAATATCTTGCTCCCTTCAGGTCATATCGGTTGGCATGGTATATAACATATGCCTCCTCAAAGTAAGTAAGATACCTTGAGATCGTATTGGAAGATATATTTATTTGCTTCTCTGACAAAAATCTTCTTGAAAGTTTGGTTGGATTGGTAAGAGAGCCTATGGCAGAGGATGTGAAATCCAATAATAATTCAAGCACTTCCTTCTCATTTTGTATGTTATTCCTTTCAAGAATATCTTTTATATATGTTTCCCTGAATAAATCCTTGAGATATTGATTTTTCTCCTCATCACTTTTTAAACTATATACGGCATACCGCCATATACAATATAATGTTCAAAAGCAGACTCTTTATTTTCATACAAACCATAAACTTCCGCAAATGATAGAGGATTTACATGTATTTGATTACCACGATCTCTAAACTGAGTCAGCACATCGGATGAAAGCATTTTCGAATTACTGCCGGTTACATAAATATCAACATTATTGCGTTTCATAAGCCCCAGTAACACATCAACAAATGTTACATTCTTTTCTTTGCTATCAATATAGGGATTACTTACAGCCTCAGATAATTGAATTTCATCAATGAAAATGTAGTACATCTGATTTCTGTTTTTAGTTTTTTCCTTAATATACTCATTTAATCTAAAGGGATTCCTATATTCCAGATTATCTATCTCATCAAGAGCAATGGATATAATTTGTTCTTCTTTTATACCTTGTGATAACAGATATTCTTGATATAAATTAAATAACAGATATGACTTTCCACATCTTCTTATTCCTGTAATAATCTTTATTCTGCCATTCTCTCTTTTATCTATGATTTTCTTTAAATAATAATCTCGTTTAATTATCATACAATTGCCTTTCTCGAAAAATTAAGGTGGGGCTCCACCTTTTTATTTCGAGTTGATTTTATCATAGGTTAAAATGCTAAGCAATAAGACACAAAAAAATTAAGGTGAATTTCCACCTTTTTATTTCGAGTTTAGTAAATTATGTCGAGTAGGAAATGCGATCTAAGAGTGGATCAGATGAAGTGTTGAAATATCGAACAAAGCAGAAGATTATACACTTTCAAAGTTAGCCTTGTGCATGGTGATAGATACAGCAGGATTTTTGCTTGATCAAAAAATACACAGAGGTTGAGAACATACGCCCTCAACCTCTGTATATGGTGGTAAAAAAGATTAATAGCTATTTACAGAAAATGTTTCACAAACTCCAAAACTCCTACCTAGCTTCTAATACACATGAATTTGTGTTGTTTTAGGTTTTATTTTTTGTTCATTGCTTATATTATTATCTGTTTTATGCATTATCTCTTCTAATTTATTCTTCATAGCCATTATAACCGCTTCATTATCAACCTCTTCTAAGTGAAAATATTCTTTCACAATTTCAATATCGTTAATCCTATTCAAACATTGATATGCAAATATACAATCTTTCACACCTAAATTTTCCTTCTTAAGCAGTTCTTTTCCATAAAGCACAAAATAATCATTTATTAGAGTACTCCCACCAACTTTACTACTTAATAATTTTCTTTGGTCTATACGGTTTGTAGTATCAGAAAATAAATCATAAACTGATGAATACTTCTTTACTTCTGCATTTTTTACATATCTAAATAACTCAAATAAGGAGTTATCTTCAATATTTTTTTGTACTATCTCACACTTGTAATAGATTCCATCAACTTGATTATCTTGTACGATATTTAAATACACATAATTTTTTTGTTCAAAAAAATCAATCTTCTCAGAATTATCTAATATAAAAACTTTACCACCAATCTTAACTATA
>ERZ772772.2551-NODE-2551-length-10755-cov-6.351869_pt1 | contig 10755 bp, 10 predicted proteins | sample MGYA00511484_ERZ772772 | MGnify/ENA primary metagenome ERZ772772 (study PRJEB29015, sample SAMEA2737913) | human oral metagenome | biome: human oral; feature: human-associated habitat; material: dental | place: China | collected 2088 ... | reverse complement strand
ATACCGCAGCCAGTGCAGAAGCCTATCCAGAAAAAGAACACCTGACCAAACTCCTCAAGGACCTGAATACAATCCGAGATAGTAAGAGACGATTGACTGGTTCAAGTAAGAAGGAGAAAAAAGTAAAAGTAGAAGAAGCAGCAACAGTTGCAGGATAAGAATAACCCCTTAGAAATTCATTTCTGAGGGGATTTTGATGTCTGTAGAAATGTTTGGAAGAACTTAAATTAACTGGTATAATAGATAAAGGCAAATATAAAATGAAGGTTTATCTATGAAAAAAAATTATATTGAACATGAAGTAAAAGTAAAACTCATGGATTCAATACTTAGTAATGATAAAGATTACCAGTGGTTTATAGATTATATTGAAAATAATTTTGATAACGATGATATTGATTCTTGGGAAAACTTTGAGAATAGGTATGTGTCTTTTTCAAAAATAATTGATTATTTCTCTAAAATCCAAAAGATTGAAGATAAAGAATTGAAAACGGATATTGTTCTGTTAAAAGATATTATTTTGATTTCTAGATTCAAATTAGATTTAATTACATGGTCAAAATTATCTATTAAAGTCCAGTCAAATTTTGGAAAAATATTAGCACTAGCACTATATATCACTAAATTGATGAGTTTAAAAAATCAATTAAATGATGAAGATTCAATTTTTGCCCATTATAAAAAAATGATTGAGTTACGGCAAAATGGAAAATATTCAGATTGTCTGATTTATGGAGAATTTATTCCTGTATTATTGAAAAATGATAAAATAATTGCATATATAAGAAAATATGAAAATCAGAATATTCTTTGTATTAATAATTTTTCTGACAAAAAACAGGAAGTGGAATTAAATGAAATTGCGAAAAGTATTAGTGAAAAAGAAATTAAACTGGCAGATATTCTGATTAATAATTATGAAAATATTGAAAATGACGGAAAAGTGTTAGTTCTTGAAGGATATCAAAGTTTGTTAGTAGAATTTCAAATATTATAAAAGATTTTACAAAAATATCAATAAATACTCTGAAATTTATTTGACAATTAGATAAAGTGAAAAAACTGTCTTTTATTCTTATAAATATGTACTTAAAATCTTAAATACAAGATTAGAGGTATAGCATAAAATAGGAATATTAGACAGTTTTCTATTTTATTTATCATTAAAATATTTAATTCTTTTTGGAGTACTTTCCATTTTTTCAATAACATTACCTGGAAGATATATTTCAATGATGGATTTTTTATCAGAATAATATCTGACAAAAATTTTTATATATTCATTTGAAAAATCAAAAGAGTCATTATCCTTAAAATAACTGATGGAATCAATATCCTTTAATTTAAAAGTGCGAAGGAGTTCTTCAATTTTTGGATAATATCTTTTTATTTCATTGAGTTTTCGTGTAAGGGTGTAAAATAAAACTATCGGAGATTTAACGGTTTTAAATTCACTTACATAAAGTTTCAAATTATCTGATGCGAGATTAAGCATCAATGCTCTTTTCAAATTTTTTTCAAAATTTTCAGAAAAAGAACTATTCACATGATTTATATTGTCATATACATATTTATAGCCTCTCTTTGCTACATAAAGTACAAATAAACGATAAATTTCTTCAGGATTAGAAATTTTTTCTTTAATAAGTTCAAGCATTTTATAGATTGTATTGTCATATGGACTGTAAGGCTGTCTTGATTTAGTTATAAAAAAATTGATAGAAACAATTTTATTGGTAGGTTTTCCGCTTTCCTTTATTTTTTCATATTTAACGGAAAAATCTGTAAAAGTATTTATATCCATTATAGCCTTTTTTAAAATATGTTTCTCAAAGTCAAAAAATCTTTCATACTTATTATCTGCATTAAGGTGCATTTTTACAGATGAAAGAGGAAGACAGACTTCATTTTTATCTTCGGCATTCTTGATAATATTGTTATAAAAACCGAATGAAAAGGAATCTGTCATAAAAATAAATTTTTCAATTTCAAGAAGAGAAAAGAAACTTTTTTTGAGAGAAAAACAGTTCTTGAATTCTTCTGTAAAAAATATCTGACAATAATCAGAGTGCAAAATAAAAGATGAAAGAATTCCAAAAAAACCGGAAAAATTAATGTCCGGAGAAAAAACAGAAAAAGATATATACTTTTCTGATAGAGCTTTAAAAAATGAATTAAAATTATTAATAGAAGAAAATTCAGGTATGGAAAGAATTTCTTCAAATCTGATTTCAGCTTTTTCCAGAAAGTAGGAATCTGAAACAATTTTGAAAAATAGTAATTTAAGAAATATCTTTTCATTTTTTGTTATTTTTTTAGAAAATTCAAGTTTAATATCCTTTTTCTGAAAATTTGTAAATTTCTGTGAAAAATATATGTTCATTTTAAAACTCCTAACTAACGAAAAAAAAATTATTTATTTCGTTTAGATTTTATATATAATTTTAATATTTATAAATTATATAAATATGAACGAAAAATATAAAAAAAAATTCGTCTTTTTCATAATTATACATAAAATCGATAATAAAATCAATAAAATAAAAGCAATTATTATAAAAATATTAAATAAATAATTAAGAAACAATTTTTTGACAAAATGACAAATGTGAGGTATAACGATAATGAAAACAATAAAGATAAAATTTTAATGTGGAGGAAGAGAAAATGGGAAAAAGATTGCTTAGTTGCTTTACCAGTGATTTTAATAAAATGTCTGGTCAGGATTTAAAGAATGCAATAAAGGCAAGTGAAGGCAGAACAGTGTTGTCAGAAAATATTGCAGGAAGAAGAAGCGTTACAGGTGATGTTACAAATAGTGAACTGGCAAGAGCTTTTGGAGCAGACCTTATACTGCTGAATGGAATTGATGTGTATAATCCGGTTATAGATGCTCTTCCTGAGTCAGATGAGCCGATAAAGCTTGTAAAAAAACTTACAGGAAGACCTGTAGGACTTAATCTGGAACCTGTAGATCTGAAGGCTGACATGATGGAAGAAATAGAGATTATTCCTGAAGGAAGAATATGTTCAGAAGCTACACTGAAAAAGATAGAAGAAATGGGATTTGACTTTGTGTGCCTGACAGGTAATCCTGGAACAGGAGTTACAAACAGCCAGATTGCTGAAGGAATAAAACTGGCTAAAAAGCATTTTTCAGGAATGGTAATAGCAGGTAAAATGCACTCTGCAGGAGTTGATGAACCTGTTGCAAATTTAGATGTTGTAAAAGAATTTATTGAAAGTGGTGCAGATGTCATAATGCTTCCGGCTGTGGGAACAGTGCCTGGATTTACTCAGGGTGAAATGGAAAAAGCTGTAAAATATATCAAAGAAAATGGAGCACTTTCAATGTCAGCAATAGGAACAAGTCAGGAAAGCTCTACAAGAGAAACAATAAGACAAATAGCAATAATGAATAAAATTGCGGGAGTAGATATTCAGCATATTGGAGATTCAGGATATTCAGGAGTTGCAAACTTTGAAAATATAATGGAACTTTCCATAGCAATAAGAGGAGTAAGACATACAGTCAGAATGATTGCAGCTTCAAATGACAGATAGAAAAATAAAAAATAAATATATATATTTTAGGAGGTTTTATGAAAAGAATATACTTGTTTTGCAGTGCAGGAATGTCTACAAGCTTAGTTGCCAAAAGGATGCAGGAAGTGGCAGATAAACATAGTCTTCCTGTTGAAGTGAAGGCTTTTCCTGATAATAAGATAGATGTTATTGTTGAGGAATTTCATCCTGATGTAATTCTTTTAGGACCACAGGTAAAGTTTAAGCTTGAACAGACAGCTTCAAAATACGAACCACAGGGTATTCCAGTAGCAGTAATTGATCTTGAAGATTATGGAAAAGTTGATGGAGAACGTATTTTAAAGAGAGCAATAAAAATATTGAAGGAAAAGGCAGGGAAATAGTATGTTTGATAAGTTGGAAAAAGTGTTAGGGCCTTTGGCATCTAAATTGAGTAGTAATAAAGTTTTAGCAGCAATCCGTGATGGATTTCTTGTGGGAACACCGTTAATTATAGCAGCTTCAATATTTTTAGTTATTGGTAATTTCCCTATTGAAGGATATGAAAAATTTGTTGCACAGTTTTTAGGTGAAGGATGGGACGGATATCTTAATGCTGTTATCCGTTCAACATTTGGAGTAATAGCACTTCTTGGTGTTATCGGTATTGGATATTATTATGCGAAGGCAAAGGGAGTAGAAGGAATTTCAGGAGCAGCTGTATCATTAGTAGCATTCCTTATTATAAGCCCTCAGTCTCATGATTTGTTTGTAAATGCAGAAGGGAAAGCTTTTAGAGGTTTTGCACTTAGAAATTTAGGAACAGAAGGTTTATTCCTTGCAATGATTACAGCATTACTTGCTGTAACTGTATTTGCTGCAGTTAAAAATAAAGGATGGACAATAAAACTTCCTGAAGGAGTTCCGCCTGCAGTAATGAATTCATTTGCGGCATTAATACCAAGTATGTTTGTAATGCTTCTGTTCTTTGTGTTAAGACTTTTCTTCTATTTCTTTACAAAAGATCAGTATGCACATGACTTTATTTATAAAGTTCTGCAAGGTCCTCTTGAAGGTTTAGGAAAGAATTTCTTCTTTGAACCAATTTATCAGTTCTTATCAACATTATTCTGGTTCTTTGGTATTAATGGTCCTGCTGTTACAAATACAGTTTTCTCTCCATTACACCTAGCTATGACAACAGGAAATCAGGAAGCATTTGCGGCTCATATGCCATTACCTCATATATTTACAGGTTCATTCTCTGATTTCTTCTGTAACTTCGGTGGAGGAGGAAGTACACTATCTCTAGTGTTGCTGATGATTTTTAAAGGTAAGTCAGAACGTATGAAAAAATTAGGAAAATTATCTATAGTGCCTGGAATTTTTGGAATAAACGAAATGGTTATTTTTGGACTTCCAGTTGTATTAAACCCAATTATTGCGATTCCATTTTTATTAACACCGCTTGTTAATACAATTTTAGGTACACTTGCAACAGTATTACATATTATTCCTCGTACTACAGGAACATTATTACCTTGGACAACGCCTTTATTCTTTTCAGGATGGCTTTCTACAGGAAGTATAGTTGCGGGACTTTTCCAGATAGTACAGGTAGCAATAGGATGTATGATTTACTATCCATTCTTTAAAATATTGGATACTCAGTATTTGAAAGATGAAACAAAACCTGTAGAACAAAATGAAAAAGATGATTTAGAAGACATTTCGCTTGATGATATCTCTTTCTAGAAAATATAATTTGTATTGAATAAGGCTGTTTCAAAATTAATTTATAAATTTTAATTTTGGGGCAGTTTTGTTCGTTATAGAGGTTACTTCAATATGAGAACTTCATTTAAGAAGAAAATACACAAGTAATCATAAGAATAAAAGGACAGCTAATGGCAGAACATTTAAGTAAAATTTTTACAGTAAAGGAGACAGACAATGAGAATAGTTTTATTTTTTGATCAGATTCAATCTGGAACAGGTGGAAAAGAAGGAGCTAATGTGGAACTTGCACTGGAAAAGGGTGGAATTGGTTCATACATGATGTTTTCAGAATATATAAAAAATATAGGTGGAACAGTGCTTGCAACAACATACTGCAGCGACAACTATTTTAATGAAAATCAGGAACTTGTCCTTGAAAAAATGACGGGTCTTCTGAATAAGGTAAAAGCTGATATTCTTTTGTGTGGACCATGTTTCAACTATTACAACTATGCAGAAATGTCTTCCATTTTAGCAGAACACGTAAAGAAGGAAACAGACTGTAAACCTGTAGTTGTATGTTCGGAAGAAAATAAAGAAATAATAGATAAATATAAAAATGATCTGGTAATGATAAAAATGCCCAAAAAAGGTGGAGTAGGATTACGTGAATCATTGCAGAATATGGCAAAAGTAATTAAAAAAGTTTATGATGGAGCAGATTTATCTGAAGTAAGTGATTATATATATAAATAGTCAGAAAGAAACTATCTCAAAAAAGAAATAAAACATATGAAAAATATATTTATTCATTTACTAAAATTTCACTAATATAAAACAGTCATTCATAAAGAAAAAGTCAAAAACTCACCTAAAGGTTCAAACAGATGACTTTTTCTAAATTCATTTCCTGTTTTATATTGTGAAATTATAAATAATTCATAAATATAATTTTTCATATTACTCTTTAAATTTTTTTGAGACAATTCTACTGAAAATTTCTATTTTTAAAAATACAATCAAATAAATAAAAGAAATGGAGTAGGTATGAGATTAGAGGAATTATGTCAATTAAAGGGAGTTTCAGGGGATGAAAAGGAAGTACATGATTTTTTGTACAATGAATATAAAAAAAGAAATCTTTCAATAATAAAAGATAGACTTGGTTCTGTTTTTGGTCTTAAAAAAGGAAATGATTCATCATATAAAATAATGATAAGTTCAAACATGGATGAAAGTGGAGGAATGATTTCAGACATCAGGGAAGATGGATTGATGGAATTTTTAACAATAGGACTTTATGAAAAAAGTCTGTTTGAACAGAGAACAGTAAAAGTACTTAACAGAAGACATGAAGAATATATAGGATTTATAGTAAAAAATGAAAATGAACTTTTACTTGATACAGGATATGGAAGTAAAGAGGAAGTTTTAAAGGCAGGAATTCAGATTGGAGATATTTTTTTACTTGATGTTCCAACTTTATGCCTTCCAGAAGGAGAGATACTTTCTAAAAATCTTTCTAACAGGGCAGGGCTTGAGGTTGGTCTTACAGTTCTGGATAAACTGGAAGAAGGTAGGGAAAATCTTCCATTTGATGTTGCAATAGGAGGAATATCCCATTCGGTAACAGGTCAGCGTGGTGCAATAACGGCAACGACTGCTGTAAAACCTGATATAGCTATTGTTATTGATGCAGCATATGTAAAAGAACCCAAAGAAAATGCCATATATATTCGTAGTTTTGATAAGTCAATGCTTCCAAATCAAATGTTAAAACAGGAATTTTATGAAGCTACAAAGAAAAAAGGATATATTCCTGAAGGGCATGTTCAGCTGGAAGCAACAGACGGCTCATTTATCCATAAGTCATTGGAGGGAACTCCGACAGTTGTACTTGTACTGCCTTTAAAATATAAACAGGCTCTTTTAAATTCGTTAAAAGTAAAGCACATAAATAATCTTAGTGATGTAATCATAGAGTTTATTAAGGGACTGACTGCTGAAAAAATAGAAAAATTCGGATTTAAAGGGTGAGAAAAATGAATTTTGATATAAAATGGGAAGTTTTGAAGGAGCTGACAGAAACTTATGCAATTTCAGGATTTGAAGAGGATATTACCAATATGTTGAAAAAGCATATAAATCTTCCATTTTCTCAGGATGGTCTTGGATCCTGCCTTTTTACAAAAGAAGGCAACGGTATTTCTATAATGGTAGCCACTCATATGGACGAAGTAGGATTTGTCGTAAGGGAAATAGATGAGCAGGGGTACCTGTATTTTCAGAATGTAGGAAATATGTGGTCGCATGTTCTGCTTAATCAGAAAGTGGCAGTTATAAATGAAAAAAAGAATATATATTATGGTGTTATTGGTGGACCTGCAGTCCATTCAATAAAGGAAAAGGAAAGAGAAAAGGTATTGCCAATTGATAAACTATATATTGATATGGGAGTCAGCAGTAAAAAACGGATTGAAGAACTGGGAATAAAAGTAGGAGACATGATATGTCCGTATGGAAAAATGATAGAGCTGAATGAAGAAGGATACCTTGCAGGAAAAGCCTTTGATAATCGTGTAAGTGTAGCGACAGGAATATGGCTTATGAATATGCTGAAAAAGGAAAATATAGATAATAAGGTTACTCTCGCGGCAACAGTACAGGAGGAAGTTGGGCTAAGAGGTGCAAGAACAACAGCACATAAAGTATTTCCTGACCTGGCAATAGCTGTAGATACTACTTTGGCAGGGGATACCCCCTTGAATAAAAACAATATAAAGCTTGGAAAAGGAGTAGCTATTAATGTTATTGATTCAATGACCATAATGAACAGAGGACTGCTTATTTATATTGAAAATCTATGCAGAAAGAATGACATTCCTTATCAGCTGAGCTGTTTTACAGATGGTGGGACTGATGCAGGAAATATTCATAAGTCAGGAACTGGAATACCTGCAACAACTTTATCCATACCTATGAGATATATGCATACTCATCTTGGAGTCGTACATAAGGACGATATAATTGCAACATTGAAACTGCTGAAACTGATAGTAGAAGATCTGACTCCTGAAAAGTATGACAGAATACTGAAGGAAAACTATAATTACAGTGAATAAGATGAAAAAACTTGAGGAGGTAAGAAGATGTGGGGAATAATTGCAACATGGTGCATGGCACATAATGGTGTCAAAGAAGCTTCAGAAATATTGAAAAATGATGGAAAAGCAGGAGAAGCGATAGAAACTGCAATAAAAAACGTTGAAGATTTTCCTTTTTATAAATCTGTAGGTTACGGTGGACTTCCAAATGAAGAAATGGAAGTGGAACTGGATGCGGCATACATGGATGGAAGCAGCTTTGATTTTGGTGCAGTATGTGCCATTAAAGATTTTGCCAATCCTATATCTGTTGCCAGAGATTTGAGTCATTTAAATGAAAATAGCATGTTAGTAAGTGAAGGCGCAGAAAAATATGCGCATAAAAAAGGTTTTGAAAGAAAAAATATGCTTACAGAAAGGGCAAAAATACATTACAGAAACAGATTGAAGGATATGGCACATATAAAAGAAATAGAAATAAAGCCTTATTCAGGACATGATACGGTTGGTATGGTGTGCCTTGATAAAGAAGAAAATATAGTTGCAGGAACTTCTACAAGTGGACTTTTCATGAAAAAGAAAGGAAGAGTGGGAGATTCGCCTGTAATCGGTTCAGGACTCTATGCTGACAGTGAGATTGGAGGAGCAAGTGCAACAGGGCTTGGAGAAGATATAATGAAGGGAATAATTTCATATGAGATAGTAAAACTTATGGAAAGTGGTCTTTCTCCTCAGAAAGCATGTGAAAAGGCTGTCTTCACTTTTGAAAAGAAATTGATAAGAAAAAGAGGAAAAGCAGGAGATATTTCTGTAATTGCCATGAATAACAAAGGAGAATGGGGAGTAGCTACAAATATTGAAAATTTTTCCTTTGTTGCAGGAAATGAAAAGACTCCTGTAAAAGTATACAGGACAAAAAGAAAAGGCAATGAAATGATACACGAAGAAGCGACTGAAGAATGGCTACAGGAGTATATCAATGAAAGAACTAAACCTCTTATAGAAAAGTAAGGCAGGTAGAAAATGGATAAAAATACGGATGATAATAAAAAATATGATAAAAACAGGAATATTTCCGATGAGAAAATAATATTGAAAATAAAAGAAGAAGTGAAAAAAATACAGCCTGAATTAATAGAGAAAATACGTGAATTAGTTTCAATTTACAGCATTCAGACGGAAGCTGAAGAAAATGCCCCATTTGGAAAAGGGCCTGCCGAGGCACTGGATAAAGCTCTGGAAATATCAGAAAAACTGGGATTTAATACAGTGAATATAGATAATAAAATAGGTTATGCAGAATATGTACCGGAAGAAATAAGGGATTATGAGGAATATATAGGGATTTTTGGACATGTAGATGTTGTTCCTCTTGGTGAAGGGTGGAAGTACCCTCCATTAGGTGGAAAAATAGAAAATAATCGCATATATGGAAGGGGTGTTCTGGATAATAAAGGTCCCATTCTGTCAAATCTTTTTGCACTCCATATTCTGAAAAAATTAGGAATAAAATTTGATGTTCCTGTAAGAATAGTTTTCGGAACAAATGAAGAAACAGGATTTGCATGTGTAAAACATTATCTGACAAAGGAAAAAGCCCCTATTTTTGGCTGGACTCCTGATTGTAAATGGCCAGTTGTATACGGAGAAAGGGGAAGGCTTAAAGTAAGAATATATTCTGAAATGAAAGATTTAGAGAAATTATATGAATTTGTAAATGGATATATTTTATCAGCACCTAATAATGGTGTAAAATTAAAAATAAACTTTAAGGATGATGATTTCGGAGAAATGATATTAAGAGGGTACAGATTTGGAATTGCTGAAAATAGACATTTTTTTGAATTTGTAATGAGTTATCCTGCAATATGTAAAAAAGAGCAGCTTATAGATTTAATCAGGAGTAATTTGACGGAAGGAACGGAGCTGGAGGAAATTTCCAACTGGGATCCTGTATTATATGACAAAAATTCTGAATATGTTAAGACTTTACAGAAGGTATATAATTATGTTACAGGATTTAATGCGGAACCTGTCACAACGACAGGAGGAACTTATGCAAAGATAATTCCTAATATTATTGCATATGGCCCAAGTTTTCCAGGTCAGAAGGATATAGCACATTTACCTGATGAGTGGCTTGATTTATCAGATTTAGAGAAAATAACAGAGATTTATTCACTTTCATTATATGAAATAAGTAAGTTGAAAAATAAAAGATAAAGTAGAAAGTTGAAAAAGTAACAAAAATAGAATTTACAGTAAAAATAAAAAAGAGGAGATAAAGAATACAAATTTAAAATAACAAAAACGATAGTAAAGTATTTTTTGTATATATTGTATTTTTTAACATCCTCTTTCTTTATTAGATTCTGGTTATCTGAATTTTACAATTTCTCCTGAG
>ERZ772772.2547-NODE-2547-length-10772-cov-3.478119_pt1 | contig 10772 bp, 8 predicted proteins | sample MGYA00511484_ERZ772772 | MGnify/ENA primary metagenome ERZ772772 (study PRJEB29015, sample SAMEA2737913) | human oral metagenome | biome: human oral; feature: human-associated habitat; material: dental | place: China | collected 2088 ... | reverse complement strand
CGCTGCGGCCCGGCCTCATCATCAACAACCCGCAACGCCGCCTGCCCGAGGAGCAGCGCAAGATCTTCGAAGCCAACGACTGGCAGATCGTCGACGCGGCGCAGCCGGCCCATGAGACCCCGCCGCCGCTGTGCTACTCGTCCGTCTGGCTGTCGATGAACTGCCTCGTCCTCGATCACAAGACGGTGATCTGCGAGGCGTCCGAGGTCCATCAGATGGAGCAGATGGACAAGCTGGGAATGAACGTCATTCCGGTTCCGTTCCGCGACGCATACCCGTTCGGCGGCGGTCTGCACTGCGCCACCGCCGACGTCTACCGCGAAGGCGGCAAGGAAGACTACTTCCCCAACCAGGTGGAAGACCCGACGCTTGTGTGACCGTGCGCTCGCGACGAAGGCGGCCTCCGCGTTTCTGCGCGGGGGCCGCCTTTGCGCTTCTAGCGCGTGGCCGACCGTCGATTCCGGCGTACCGCGCCCTGCCTCGTGTGCGCCGATTGGCTTTGGGCCAGCCGCGCTGAAACGCAGACGCGCGATCTGAAGCGCAGACACACGATGCTGAATGAATAAAAATTCGAAGATTGTTTCCGTACCGTTGCCGCAAGGTTCTTCACTTCGTTCGATAATGGCGGATATTCGACGATCTCTTGCACGGAGGTGTAGGCTGAGTGGCGTATATGGATTCGCCAATCAGAATGAATCCTCGATTACGAAGGAGCAGTGGGCGCGTGGCGGCTGATACGAGCGGTTCGATGCCGCATTCCCTCGGAGGGAACGAGTCACGACAGCGGAAAGCGCAGCGGCCCGGCGGGCCGACCGAGTCGGCGCCGGCAAGTGACGTCCGAGTCGCCGACGCGGCTTCGGGGCGCACGTCGGATTCGGGAGGCCAGAGCGACGAGCAGCGTCGGGTTTTGAGGAAAGCGGCCGGTGCGAGCTTCATCGGCAACTTCATCGAATGGTTCGACTACGCCTCCTACGGATATCTGGCTGCCGTCATAGGGAGCGTGTTCTTCCCGAAAAGCGACGAAACCGCCCAGCTCCTGTCAGCTTTCGCGATATTCGCCCTCTCGTTCGTTCTGCGCCCGATAGGCGCGGTGGTCTGGGGCGCATGGGGCGACCGCTACGGGCGCCGGTGGGCCCTTTCCTGGTCGATCCTCATCATGTCTGGATCGACGTTCCTCATCGGCGTGCTTCCCGGATACTCCGCCATTGGAATCTTTGCGCCCCTGGCGCTGTTCCTTTTGCGGATGATTCAGGGATTCTCGGCGTCGGGCGAATACGCAGGGGCTGGGACGTTCCTCGCCGAATACGCTCCGCCCAAGCATCGCGGCCTGTACACCTCGCTCGTCCCCGCTTCCACCGCCGCCGGCCTTCTCTTCGGCAACGTCATGGTCATGACGTTGCGGGGCTTCCTGGACGAGGCGGACATGCACTCGTGGGGATGGCGGATACCGTTCCTGCTCGCCGGGCCATTGGGGCTGATCGGGCGCTACATTCGAATTCACCTCGAGGATTCGCCGATCTTCAACGAAATGTCCCAGAATGCGGAGAAGAAAAGCAAGCATCGCGTCCCCTTGAAGACGCTGCTGCGCTCGCACCGCAAGAGGGTGGCGATCACTTTTGGCGTCGCCTGCCTCAACGCCGTGGCGTTCTACCTTCTTCTGACGTACATGCCCACCTATTTCGAGAAGCAGCTGGGGATCGAAGCGACCCACGCGGAGGCCATTTCGGCAGGGACGCTCGCGGTTTACATCGTCGCGATCTTCTTCATGGGAAAAATTTCGGATATGTTCGGACGGCGTCGCATGCTCGTCGGAGCGTGCCTGGCCTTCATCGTGCTCTCGATCCCGCTGTTCTGGGTGATGGAGCAGGGCAACGTCGTCATGATCGTGGCCGCCGAGGCCGTGTTCGCCCTGATCCTCACGGCCAACGACGGAACCCTCGCGACGTTTCTGGCCGAAAGCTTCCCGACCGAAGTCAGGTATTCGGGTTTCGCCCTCTCTTTCAACTCGGCCAACGCCCTGGTGGGAGGCACGGCGCCGCTCGTCGCGACGTGGCTCATCAAGGTCACCGGCACGGCGATCGCCCCCGCTTTCTATCTGACGTGCATCTCCGTGCTCGCGCTTGGGGCAATGTGCGCATCGCGAAGCATCGTCCGCGAGTCGGCCAGCTTGGCCGAGGAAAACGACGCTTAGATCGGAGGCGTGCGAGCCGTGAGTTCAGGCGCTGGGCATCGCATCCCCGAGCCGGGCGAGATTAGGGCCATGGCCAGCGTTCTCGTGACGGCTGCGGGCGCTCTTTGGACGCAGACGGAAGGAGTCGGCGAGAAAGCATGAGAGCTTCCGACGAGCCCGGGGCTGTGCCCGGCGGAGGGGCCGCCACTTTGAAGGGGGAGGTCCGAAGAAGGCAGATCGTGGAGGCCGCGGCGGCGCTCGTGCGTGAGGGCGGCCCGTCCTCGGTCAGCCATCGGGCCGTCGCCCGCCGCGCAGGATGCTCACTGTCGGCCACCACCTATTATTTCGAGGGGCTGGAGGACCTTCTCCACCAGGCAGGCACCCTGAACATTTCTTTGTGGGCCTCGCGCGCCGAGCGCGTGGCGGAACGGGTCGAGTCCCGCGCCGCGGAGGACGTCGCCATGGCGGAGAGGGTCGAGGCGATCCTGTCCGCCACTCTCCCGAGCGGACAGGCGCTCATCGGCCACTACGCGCAGCTGATAAGCGCGGGCGATTTCGCGCCTGTCGCGAGAGCCTATCGAACGGGGCGCTCACGGCTCAATGCGGCCGTCGCCCGGGTGCTCGCCCATTTGCGCATCGACCTGACGGCCGACCTGGCGATCGCCGTCGTCGACGGCGCCGCCGTCTCTGCCCTGTCCGAAGGGCGCGATGTCAAAGCCACGGCCAGAGAGCTCCTGGAATTCGTCTGTCGGCGCTCCTGAGGCCGTGCCGCCTCAACGAGTTTCGCGGCTTCGCCGGACTGTCGAATCGCCCTGTCGAATCGCCGAGTTGCCTCGGGACGCTTTCGGCATTTCTCGAAGCGCTTGAACGGCTTGCCTTGACCGTTTGCCGAATTGTCGGGCGCTTCGGCAAATCTTCCGCCGAAGTCACCCGGCAAACGGCTCCGAGAGTCAGCTTTTGAAAAAGCTCAGAATCGGCTCTCGAAGAAGCCCGGAGTCAGTTCCCGTGGAAGACGGCCTCCAGGTTGTTGCCGTCGGGATCCAGGACGAACGCCGCATAGTAGCCGGGGTGATAATGCGGACGCTCGCCCGGCTCCCCGTTGTCGGCGCCGCCCGCGGCTATGGCCGCCCGATAGAAGGCATCCACCTGTTTGGCCGACGAGGCCGAAACGGCAATGTGGCAGGGCGTCGGGCTCTCCGCCGGCACGATCCACAGGTCTGGAGGAATCGGCGCGTCCTCGGGGGCATTCGGCAAAGGCGCACCCATGCCGACGACGGGCCCGTGCTCCATGACGATGCGGTAGCCTAGCGGTTCCAACGCGGCTGCGTAAAAAGCCTTGGAAGCCTCGGGATTGCTTGCATTGATGGAAATGTGGTCGATCATCTCTCAAGGATAGACCGCGGCCAGCCTCAAGGGGGCCGTTGCCGATTGCATGTCGAGGCGGCTGCGCCAAGCGCGGACGGTCGGAGCGAGGCTCGGGCGCCGGGCTGGGCTTGGATGCCGAGGCAGACGTGGCCACGAAGTCAAACGACGCGGCTACGACGCAAGGATGTCGCGACGGCGGCAGGCGGCCGTCGCAAACGCGGAAGCGGCGAGCCCGACGGCGAGCAATCCGAGGGCCTGGGGAAGGCGCTCGGTGTCCGAGGGGGAGAAGGACCATCCCAGAAGCGTCGTCTTGGACGCCCACTCCGGCAGCTCCAGAAGCTTCCCGAACCATGACAGGGCGAAGGACCATCCGACCAGCGCCCACACTCCGGCGGTCAGCTTCCTCGAAAGCGCGTAAAGCAAACATCCCACGCCTGCGAGGCACGCGCACGCGGGCCATTGGGTAACGGTTTTCCAGGCGATCTCGCGCCCGTGCTCCCAGTCGAGGGAAAGGCCGACGGCGACGGCGAGGGTCACTGCGCCCGCGGCCGTCAGGATCGCCGATTCCACGGCGCCCGCGACGGCTTGGGCCGCGACGACTCTTCTCCTGGAGGTCCCGCTGGCCAGCTCGACGTCGAGAATCCCCTTCTTCTCCGTTTCGGCGAGTGAAGAGATCGCATTCGCCGTCTCGCAGACGATGAGAATGCCGACGATGACCGAGAAGAGCAAGACGATCTGAGACGTGGCCTCGCCGCCTCCGGACATTTTCGAGAGGAGGTCGGAGTAATCGGCGTTTTTCTTTGTCAAAGTGACGAAAGAACCCGCCATGGAGCCGATGAGGGCGGCCGTCGCGACGACGCCGACGAGCCACCCGAGCAGCCTGCGCCGCCCCAATCGCAGCGTCAGCGAGAAAACGCCGGCCGCCCGCAGGCGAGAGCCCGAGCGGTTCGCCGACTTCAGATAGGCCCCGTGAAGCTCCCTGCGCGAATACAGGCGCCAGGCCGACGCGGCGAGCGCGAGCACGGCGAGGGCCGCGGGAATCGCGAGAAGGAAACGATCGGCGGTGTAGGGCTCGAGCAAATCCTTCCATCCCAGGGGAGTGAGCCATTGCACCCAATCCCAGCCGGCGGCAACCGCTCCGACGCGCAGGGAAAACGCCGCGAACAGCGCCACGAGGGAGATTCGACGCGCCCCGACGGCGTCGTCGGCAAGCTGAGAGGCGACGAGGCCAATCGCCGAGAACGCGCAGCCCGCGAGGGCAATCGAGACCCCCAGGCACACCGAGCCGGCCACGGAGATCTCAGAAAACAGCGGCGCCTGCACGGCTAGGACGAAGCCGCAGCCGAAACCGGCGGCCAAGGAGAAGACCGTTCCGACAGCGGCTTGAACGGCGAACACGACCGCCCGGCTGACCCCGGTCCCTTCGACGAGCTCGCGAAGGCCGTCGTCTTCGCCGCGGCGTCCGACGGTCGTGACAATGAGGATGGCGGCGATCGACGTGAAGACCAAAAGGAGCATTCCCGTTTCCCACTGGACGAGCTGGCCGACCGTGCCGGGTTGAGGGACCGTCCCGAACAGAAGGCGCGTTCCGGCATTGGAGTTCATCATCTCGATCACGGATCTGCGAAGCTCCATGCTTCCCAGATCATTCCGGTAGGCGTTGGGAACAACGGCCAAAACGAGGCAGAAAGAGCCGATCCACGCGGCGAATGCCAGCCGTTGGCGACGCAGCGCGACGCCGAAAAGGGTTTTGAAATCCTTGGCGTTCATCGGACCGTCGCCTCGTAATGCCGAAGGAACAGGTCCTCAAGGCTCGCAGCCGTGCATGTGATGTCGGCCAAACCCGCCGCGACGGCCGCGCCGAGGACGGCCGGCACGCGAGCGGCGTCGGCCTCCGCAACGACGTCGCCCTCATCCCACGCAACGGCGACGCCCTTCGACTCGACGTCCGCAAACAGGCTCTTCAGCCGCGATTCCTCGCCGCGCACGCGTATCTCACGGGCTCCCAGATGCCTGAGCCGGTCGAGCCTGCCCGTCTCCACCGTGACGCCGTCCTTGATGATCGTCACATGAGAACACAGAGCCTGCACCTCGCCCAGAATATGGCTCGAGAGGAGAACCGTCCGCCCCTCGGCCTTCGCTTGGGCGACGCACTCGCCGAAGATCTGCTCCATCAAAGGGTCGAGCCCGCTCGTCGGCTCGTCGAGAACAAGCAGATCGACGGGGGCCGACAGGGCGGCCACCAGGATCACCTTCTGCCTGTTTCCCTTCGAATACGTTCTGATGCGTTTCGAAGGATCGAGGCGGAAACGCTCGATGAGCTCGCGCTCGCGGGCCTCGTCGCGCCTTCCCCGCAGCGCGGCCAGCGCGTCGAGGGCCTGCTGCCCGGTGAGATTCGGCCACAGGGCCACCTCGCCCGGAACGTAGGCCACGCGCCGGTTGATGTCGTGGGCCGACGCAGACGGGTCCATGCCGAACACCCGCACAGTTCCGGCATCGGGGCGATACAGGCCTAACAGGCATCGGATCGTCGTCGATTTGCCCGAGCCGTTCGGGCCGAGGAATCCGTGGACGGCCCCTTCCTCCACGGCGAGGTCGAGCGAATCGAGCGCGCGCAACTGTCCGAAGGCCTTCACAAGGCCTTTGACTTCAATGGTCTCCGCCATCGATTTCTCCTTTTGTTTCGTGAGTGTGTGCAGCGCCCGCCTTTTCGCCGGCACGGGCGAAGTCTGCCTTTTCCTGAGCATGCGCAGCGCCCGCAGGCTCTTCAGCGCCGTCTTGCGTCGCTTTTGCGTTTCCTTCTTTCGTCGCTTTGTGAGCCGAGGCCTTCGCCCCGTGAGCCGAAGCGTTTGCCTTTGGCGCGGCCTCGAAGGCCTCGGGCTCGACCCATCCGAGCCTGACCAGGCACAGTTCCATGAACCGGCGATGCTTTCGATCGGGATAGGCCACCCTCATCGCCAGGAGAAGGCGCTCGAAGTCGGCGCTTATGCGGACGATGTTGTCGGCCAGGCCGGCAAGGCCGAATTTGCTCGCAAGTTTGGTGTAGACGACGATGAATCGGTCCACGAGAGGGCTGACGTCGTCGGCGTCCATCGCCTGGGCGAAGATCTCGAGCCCCTCGACCATGGCGTCGATGTCGGCTTCGGTCGCCGAGTACAGCGCGACGTCGGGAAGCTTGTCCCACGCCCCGATGATCGAGGCGATGACGCGGTCGCGCTCGAGGAGCTCGATGTGACGGGGATTCGTCAGACGGGAACGGACAGTCGTGTAAAGAGAGTCGAGGGAAGCCGGCAGGGGAGAGATCGTCGCGTCGCTTTTGGCCAGCTCGCGCAAGCCCTCGATCCTGTCGCGTTGAGAGGCGAGCTTTTGGATCTCCGCATCTATCCGCTCCAGGGCGGAGTCGAAGTCTTCTGTCGCGTCTTTTGACGAGCCGTCGAGCAGGTGGCCGATGGAAGCGAGGCTCATCCCGGATTCGGCCAGCCACCTGATTCGCACGAGGCGGGCAAGATCGTCGAAGCCGTAGTCTCGGGGCCTTCCCTCGGGAATCGGAAGCAGGCCCACGGCGTGGTACCAGCGAACGGCGCGCACCGTGGTGCCGGCAAGGTAGGCGACCTCGGAAACTTTCATGCCCCTATCTCATCATGTGACGTTACGTCATATGCAAGCGACTTCGGCCGCCCGACGTTCAGCCTGCGCAACAACGCAAGCAAAGCGCCGCGCGGCCTGGCCGAGCGGGCATTCGCTCCGCCCCGACGTGCCTTGCGCCGTCCGGCTGCGCCCTGCGCCGTCGACGTCGGACGTCGCACCGTCCGGCTGCGCGCCGCCCCTTCGGTGCCCTAGCTCACTCGGCGCACTGCGCTTCCGCCGAGCCTCGGCGAGCTTGCGAGCGTTACCCTTGTTGCATCATGGCTATCACAAATGCTGCGGGCGCCGACGTCCGCGTTCGATTCTGCCCTTCGCCGACCGGCGCCCCCCACGTGGGAATGGTGCGCACGTGCCTTTTCAACTACGCCTATGCGCGCCACGTGGGCGGCACCTTCGTCTTCCGCATCGAGGACACCGACGCCGCCCGGGACTCCGAGGAGTCCTTCGGCGCGATCGTCGACTCGCTGACGTGGATGGGACTCGACTGGGACGAGGGCGTCGGCGTCGGCGGACCCCACGGGCCCTACCGCCAATCCGAGCGCGGCGAGATCTATCGCGACGTCGCCGCGAAGCTTCTGGCCGGCGGGTATGCGTACGAGTCCTTTTCGACGCCGGAGGAGGTCGAGGAGCGCCACCGAGCCGCCGGGCGCGATCCGAAACTCGGCTACGACGGCTTCGACCGCGGCCTGACCGAGGAACAGAAGGCAGCGTACAGGGCGGAGGGCCGCAAACCGGTCATTCGCATGCGCATGCCCGACGCCGACGTCTCTTTCACCGACCTCGTGCGCGGAGAGATTGTTTTCAAGGCCGGATCGGTTCCCGACTACGTCATCGTCCGCGCGAACGGCGACCCCCTCTACACGCTGACGAATCCGGTCGACGACGCCATGATGGAGATCACCGACGTGCTGCGCGGAGAGGACCTCCTTTCCTCCACGCCGCGTCAGATCGTGCTCTATCGCGCGCTCGAGGAGCTCGGCGTCGCGAAGTTCACTCCGAGGTTCGGCCACCTGCCCTACGTCATGGGGGAGGGGAACAAGAAACTGTCCAAGCGCGATCCGCAATCCAACCTCCTGCTTCACCGCGAGCGCGGCGTGATCCCCGAGGGGCTGCTCAACTACCTCGCCCTGCTGGGGTGGGCCATCAGCCCGGACAACGACGTGTTCACGAAGGACGAGATGGTCGCCGCCTTCGAGATAGACGCCGTCAACCCCAATCCCGCCAGGTTCGACGAGAAGAAGTGCACGGCCATCAACGCCGAACACATTCGCCGGCTCGACGTCGCCGATTACGCCTCGCGCCTGGTCCCTTTCCTCGCGCGGGAGGGAATTGTGGGCTCCGACAAGTACGAGGGGCTGAACGACGCCGAACGCAGGATTCTCGACGCCGCCGCGCCCCTGGCGCAGACTCGAATGCAGCTTCTCGGCGAGGCGCCGGACCTGCTGCGGTTCCTCTTCGTCGGCGCCGAGGACGTCGTATACAACGAGAAGGCCGTCGCCAAACTCAAGGACTCGGCGCCTGCTGCCCTCGCGGGGGCGGCCGAGGCGGTGCGCTCGATGGAGTCGTTTACCCCTGAAGAGCTCAAAGAAGCTCTCGACGCCAAACTCGTCGAGGGTCTGGGCATCAAGCCGCGGCTGGCCTTCGGCCCGCTCTTCGTCGCCATGACCGGCACGAACGTCTCGATTCCGGTGGTCGACTCCATGGCGATCCTCGGGAAGGACGAGGCGCTCGCGAGAATCGAGCGGCTTCTGGCGCGCCTGTAGCTCGCGTTTGCGGAAAGCTCGCTCTGACCGGACGGTCGGCGGAGTGTCGCCGGGTCCGGCGGGCGAGCGGCTTCGGCAAGAGTTCCTCTGGCCGCGCCGGGCGTGCGCCTGTAGCCTGGCTTTATGAGACTGGCACGGCGCATTTTCTGGATTCGCGGGCCGCGGGAGTGGTTTCGCAAACCGCCCAAAGACCCTCGGCCTCCCCGCACCCGCAAGTACGCGGTTCGCCGCGGCATCATGCAGCGCGTCTTGGTCCGTGAGCTTGCGTCCGCGCTGCAGAACGAAGCCAGTTTTTCGGAAGGGGGCCTTGCGGATTGGGCGCAGGGCCTTCCCGCGGTTTCGCCCGTGCATTTCGAAGAATTCCCCTCGCAAATGCGCCTCATTTTTCAAGAGCCGAAAAGCCGCCTGTTTCGACGCAAACTGCCGCGGTTTTTGAAGTTGCGCGCCGGAACGCGGGGCCCTGCCTCCGACGATTTGAAGCTGCTCGGCGACGTCGTTCCCCGCGGCGCGGCTGTGCCGAGCTCATGGATTATTGCTTGCATGAAAGGAAACGTCGTTCCCCGCGGCATGGCTATGGCCAGCGGCGACAAATGCGACGGTGACAAACATGACGGCGGGGAGCTTCACGAAGGCATCGGCCCTCCGGAAGGCATCGGCCCTCCGGAAGGCCGTCCCAGCCTCGGCAGCTCTCCCGAAGGCTGCGGCCGTCCAACAGCCGACCGGCGAGAGCTCGTTGAACGCTACGTCGCGGGCGTCGTCGCCTGGTGTGAGCGCGCGCTCGAGGCGGGCGACGAAATAGAACTCCCGCGAATCGTCGAAATGGCTTTGTCTGATGCGACGGTCGGCTACGCCTTCGGCTTGTGCGAAGAAGAGATCCCGATCGACGACCTGTGCGGCGAAGGCCTGCGCACCCAGCTCGACCGGATCGCCGAGCGTTTGATCGGCCTGCCGGGCCTCGAATGGTGGAGCGAAGGCTTCGACCCTGCCGCCTACACCTGGCATGAAGAGGTTCCAGCCTCGCCGACCGTTCGCGTCGAACGCCCCGGAGGAGTCCCCGCAGGCTCGGCGGGTCTTGCGACGACGAGCGGCGCCGCAGAATGGGCTTCGCGGGCGCCGACGATCTGCGGGGCCGCGTGGTTTCCCTCCTCCGAGATGGAGTGGCCGGTGCTTCATAGCTACCGCGATCTTTCCGCAAGTCGATTCGACCGGGAGATGTGGGAGGACAGCGTCGTCGACGGGCGCACGTGCACGGAGCAGTGGTTCGGGGACGACGCCGGAGACTGCGACGTCGCCCGATTGGACCGCGGGGCTCTCGCGGCGGGCGACGGTTCGCGGATAGCATCGATTCACGCGCCCGAAGACTGGATGCGGCTCGTAGCGCGGTTTCCCGCGCGGTTGACCCCGGATGTGAAGGCAGGGTGGCAGGGCAACGCGGAGGGGCAGATGTACACGGTCGATTGGCAGGCCGCGAGGCGGGAGATCGACGGCGTCTACGTCTCCGTGGCGGGCGCGCTCAGATCCTCCTTCGCGCCCCTTGCCCTCGAGGACGTTCTGAGCGTCGAGGGGCCCTCAACCGTTGGGGATTCCGCGGCCTTGGAGGGACGCCCCGCTTTGGACGGTTTGGCGGCTCCCGGGGGTTTTGCGGCCTTAAAGGGCTCCGAGACGGTGCGGGACGGGGAGAATGCGGCGGGGGAGTCTCGGGGCGGTGATCCGCAGAGCAGGCCCCTGACTATGATGACCGGTTGGACGCCAGGATCGATTCTTTGGCTCAATCAGCCTCGCGTCTCCTGAGGGGCCAGTCGGAGCCTAGCGTCTTCCGCGAGTCGCCG
>ERZ772772.2543-NODE-2543-length-10778-cov-3.259163_pt1 | contig 10778 bp, 8 predicted proteins | sample MGYA00511484_ERZ772772 | MGnify/ENA primary metagenome ERZ772772 (study PRJEB29015, sample SAMEA2737913) | human oral metagenome | biome: human oral; feature: human-associated habitat; material: dental | place: China | collected 2088 ... | reverse complement strand
AGCTGCCGCTGCGCTTCTTCGAGATGGGCCACGACTACCGCTACGAGAAGTCCGGTGTCGTCCACGGGCTCACCCGCATGCGCGGCTTCACCCAGGACGATTCCCATACGTACTGCACCCCGGAGCAGGCCAAGGGGGAAATAGAGATGCTTCTCAATTTCTTCTTGGACATTCTGCGCGATTTCGGGCTGACGGACTTCTACCTCGAGCTCTCCACCCGCGACGAGGGGAAGAAGAAGGACAAGTTCATCGGCTCGGACGAAGATTGGGCGGCTGCGACCCGCATCCTCGAGGAAGCCTGTGCGGCCACCGGGCTCGACCTCGTTCCCGACCCTGGCGGGGCCGCCTTTTACGGGCCAAAGGTCTCCGTGCAGGTCAAGGACGCGCTGGGCCGCACATGGCAGATGTCGACGGTGCAATACGACTTCAACCAGCCCGAGCGTTTCGATTTGGAATACACCGCCCCCGACGGTTCGAGGCGAAGGCCGGTCATGATCCACTCTGCGAAACTCGGGTCGGTCGAACGTTTCATCGGCGTCCTCACCGAGCACTACGCCGGGGCCTTCCCCGCCTGGCTCGCCCCGGTCCAGGCGCGGCTCGTTCCCGTTGCAGAAGCCTTCAACCCTTACTGTGAAGAGGTCGCGGCCAAGCTCCGAGCCGCGGGAATCAGGGTCGACGTCGATCTGTCCGACGACCGTTTCGGCAAGAAAATCCGCAATGCGGCAAAGGAGAAGATCCCCTTCACCCTCATCGCGGGCGGAGAGGACGCCGAGGCGGAGGCCGTTTCCTTCCGTTACCGCGACGGGCATCAGGAGAACGGCGTTTCCGTGGACGAGGCGGTGGCCCACATCGGCCGCGTCGTCGCCCTCAGTGTCAACGACCCGGCTCGCGAGCGTCTGGTTGAGGAGTCCGGGGGAGGGGAAAAATCGGGCGAAGGCGCGAAGGGCAGGCCCGCCGCAGACAGGGCTTGTGCCGAAGGCGCCTCCGGGGGAGGGAGTCGATGACCGACGGCCTGAGCTCCTCGGAAAGTCTCGGCTCCTCAAAGGGCCTCGTCGACGCGGCAGGCCTCCCCGGAGTCCCGGATGGTTTCGAGCGTCTGTGGACGCCGCATCGCGCGGCGTACGTCTCAGGCGCCGCCAAGCCCGAGAAAACGGGAGAGTGCCCCTTTTGCGTCGCGCCGTCGCTGAGCGACGCGGAGGCCCTCATTGTCGCCAGAGGCCGCGCGTGCTTCGCCCTTCTCAATCTCTACCCCTACAATTCCGGCCATATTCTGGTGTGCACGTATCGCCACGTCTCGCTCTACACGGACCTGACGGACGAGGAGCGGATTGAGATGGGGAGGATGGCGGCACGGGCGATGGAGGCGTTGGGCGAGGCTCTCCGGCCCGCCGGCTTCAACCTGGGGATGAACCAGGGCGACGTCGCCGGCGCCGGCATCGCCGCGCACATCCATCAGCACATCGTCCCCAGGTGGCTCGGCGACGCCAATTTTCTGCCGATAGTCGCCCAGACGAAGGCGATTCCGGCAATTCTCGCGGACACGAGGAAGGCTGTTTCCGAGGCTTGGTCGCGCATCGACCGCGGCTCGGCGGGCGAAGGCTCGCTGCGCGCAGACCCGGCCGGAGAAGATCCGGCGGGCGAAGAAGGGAGCGGAAATGCTCAGTAGGACTGGCCGACCATTCGTTCAGACGGTTTTTGGGCCCATCGCGAAGCTTTTCGTCAAGATGGGAGTGAGCGCGGACGCGGTGACTCTTACGGGCACGGTCCTCGGCGTGGCGCTGTCGCTCACCCTGCTTCCGACGAATCGCCTCGTCGTCGGCTCTCTCAGCCTGGGAGGGCTCGCCCTGTTCGACAGCATCGACGGGCAAATCGCGCGTTTGACGAACACGTCGTCGAAATGGGGCGCCTTCTTAGACTCGACCCTCGACCGGATCACCGACGTCGCCATTTTCAGCGGCCTGCTCGCCTGGGCGTATCTGCACGGCGAGAGCGGCGCGATGCGAACCTTCCTCATGATCGGTCTGCTTGCGGCCATGGGGACGGGATCCGTCGTGCCGTACGCCAGAGCGCGGGCCGAAGGCCTCGGCATGACCGCCTCGGTGGGGATCGCCGAAAGGGCGGACAGGCTGGTCATCATCCTCTTCAGCGCCCTCTTTGTGGGCCTTGGGCTGCCGCAGTGGATTCTTCTCGCCTCGGCCTGGTACCTGACGGCCGCCGGCCTTGTCACGGTCGTCCAAAGGATGGCTGTCGTCTACCGACAGGCCCGCGAAACGGCGGAGTGACATGGACGCCGTTCGCCTCTTCCGCTTCGCCGACGCCGCCGTGGGCGCCCTGCCGGAGACCCTCGGCAGGGCCGTTTTCGACGCGGTGGGAACCGTCGCGGGGACGCTCCCAAGCGCGGGGGTCCGCAGGCTTCGCGCGAACCAGGCGAGGATTCGCCCGGGAATGACGCCCCGGCAGAGCCGGGCATTGGCCAGGCGGGCCATGCGTTCGTACATGCGCTACTACTACGAGGCGCTGAGGCTGCCGCGCATGGGCAGGGAGCAGATACGCGCGAGAGTGCGAATCGACAACAGCGAGTGGCTGCGCGAGAAATTCGCCGAGGGACAGGCCGCCGCCGCGGCCCTCATGCATTCGGGAAACTGGGACCTCGCGGGAGCGTGGGCTGAAATCGACCTCGTCCACGTCCACACCCTGGCCGAAAAGCTCGAGCCGCAAGAACTCTACGATTTCTTTGTCGGGTACCGCACCGCCGTCGGAATGTCGGTCTATCCCGCCGGCGCCGGGGCGATCCACCGGATCGAAGAAGCGATGCGCGAGGGCGCCTGCCTGGCGCCGATCCTGGCCGACCGCGACCTGACGGCCAGCGGCGTCGAAGTCAAGTTTTTCGGCTGCGCAATGCTGGTGGCGGCCGGGCCCGCGCTGCTCGCGCAGAGGGTCGGCGTCCCCGTCTATCCGGTTTTCTCCTTCTACGAGAAGATTTCCGGGAAGCGGCGCCGTCGCGCGGGCACGCGGTGGGGGATGCGCCTGCTCGTCGGCGAACCGGTTTGCGCGCGCACGGACGCCTCCTCTCCGAGCGACGAACGCGCGGCCGACATAGCTCGAATGAGCCAGGAGTGGATCTCCCAATTCGAGCCGTGGGTGGGCGAGCACCTCGAGGACTGGCATATGCTCCAAAAGGTCTTCGTCGAGGACCTCGATCCCGAGCGCCTCGCCCGAACCCGCCGTCGGGCCGCCGAGGCTCTAAGAGAGAAGCCGAAAGACGCGAAGGCGTTTGGGGCGGGCCATGAGCCGCCTTCGAAGGCCGAGAATGCGCCGACGGCGGCGAGGGCGTTTGCGGAAGAAAAGAAGACGTCCGCGACGGGCGCAGGCGAGGCCGTCGCCGAATCGGAGGCCCGCCTGTGAGAAGTGTGGAGGATCGACCGTGAGAATAGGAATCGCATGCCCTTACTCGTGGGACGTCCCCGGCGGGGTCGGCGTCCACATCCGGGATCTCGCCGAGGAGCTCCTCCGCCGCGGGCACGACGTCGGAGTGGTCGCCCCGTCCGAGGCGAAATCCCCGATTCCCGACTATCTCACTGCGACGGGGTCGGCCATCTCGATTCCGTACAACGGCTCGATCGCCAGGCTCGCCTTCGGCCCGCGCGTCAACCGCGAGGTGCGCGCTTGGCTGAGGGGCGGCGGCTTCGACGTCGTCCACGTCCACGAGCCCTTCGTTCCCTCGGTGTCGATGCTTGCGCTCATGAGCGCCGAGTGCCCGGTTGTCTCGACGTTTCACACGGCCATGGACCGTTCGAGGGCCTTCGAAGTCTTCACGCCCGTGCTGCGCCCGGTGCTCGAAAAAATCCAGGCGAGGATCGCGGTCTCCCAGGAGGCCCGGCGCACGGCCGTCCAATACCTGGGGGGCGACGCCTTCGTCATACCGAACGGCGTCTACACTCGCCAGTTCGTCGAAGCGGCGCGGGACGGGCGCTTCACGGGAACGCCTGACCGCCCGACGCTCGGATTCCTCGGCAGAATAGACGAGCCTCGCAAGGGGCTTCCCGTGGTCGCCCGAGCTTTCCCGGCCGTCCGCGAGGCGCTTCCAGGCGTCCGCCTTTTCGTCGCGGGACGGGGAGACATCGACGAGGCCAGGCGGCTTTTCGGCCCGCACGCCGAGGCGGTGGAGTTCCTCGGAGGCGTCTCCGACGCAGACAAGGCGGCCCTTCTTTCCTCCGTGGACGTCTATCTCGCTCCGAACACCGGGGGAGAGTCCTTCGGAATCATCCTCGTCGAGGCGATGAGCGCCGGAAGCTTCGTCGTCGCCTCGGACATTCCCGCGTTCAGGGCCGTCTTGGGCAACGGAGCCTTCGGATCGCAATTCGCCAACGAGGACCCGGACGGTTTGGCCGGCGCGGTCGTCGAGGCCATAGCCGATCCGGCCAAACGGGCCTCTGTCACAGCCTCCGCCCAGGAAGAGGCCGGAAGATACGACTGGCACACCGTTGCCTCACAGATCTACGCGGTATATGAAACCGCCGTTCGCACGGCCGGAATGGAGGTGGAGGATTGAATTACCCGTCGCTTCTCGTCGTCGCGTGCGTGCTGGCGGGCCTGCTCGTCCTCTATCTCACTCTCGCAGCACGCCGCCTCGACCGGCTCCATCAGACGGTCGTCAAGTCTCGCAGGGCCCTCGAGCTCGCCCTCCACGCCAGGGCGGAATATGCCCGGGAATTCGCGGCCGAGGGCGGGCTGGACGTCGCCGCATCCATCCTCTTGACCGATGCGGCGGACGCCTGTCTGCGCGAGGGCATCAACCCGATAGTCGACGACGGCCTGGACGGCCTGCCGCTCGACGTCGCCCGAGGCGCGGCCTCCGACCGGCGGACGATCGAATCCTCCATGTCGCGAACCCTAAGGCTCACGGTAGACGAGCTCGAAGAAGAAGACGTCTCAGCCGAGTTCAAGCCGCTTCTAGACAAGCTGTCCCGAGCTCGCCTCGACGTGCGCCTTACCCGAACGTTCCACAATTCGCACGTCGATCAGATACGGCGTGTTCGCAGGTCCTTTTACGTTCGGCTTTTCTTCCTTGCAGGGCGGGCTCCGACGCCCGCCACCGTGGACATCGACGACGAGTGAGGGGTTGCGTGACAGACCAGTTCATCCCACAGGATCCTCCAGCTTCCGGCTCGCCCAAGTCCGAGGCGGCTACCGAACCCGAGACGGCTCCGGTCTTCGAGACGGCTCCGGTGTCCGAGGGGATCCCCGGTTCCGGTTCGCCCGAGTCCGAGGCGGTTGACGACGAGCTTCAGAGACTCGTCGAACCGGCCGACGGGCACGCCGACGTCCCGGACGAGGCGGAGATGCCCGTCCAGTTTCCGCCGAGTCAGGCCGACGCCGGGGCTCCGCCTTCGCAGCGGCCTCGCCCGGCCCGGCAGGAGCCGCCGAAGGGCCGGGTCGCACCGGCCCCCAGATGGCGGCTGTCCCCGAATTGGTCGTGGCAGACGCTTGTGGCATGCGTGATCTTGGTCGGAGTGACCGTCGTCGCCCTCACTCTCGCCTTCGGGCTGATCAAGGACCAGACCCAGGCACTGTTCGACTACGCTTCGCGCAGCTCCGGCCACAAGTACGAAGAGGACGTCCCCTACCCGCTCCTCATCTGCCTTGCGCTGGTCCCTGCTGTGGTGATCGGCGCCGCCGTGTGGTTCATCGATCGCTGGGAGCCAGAGCCGGTCGTCATGTACGTGATCGCCATAGGATGGGGCGCCGGGGTCTCCGTGCTGGTCTCATTCGACGGCAACGGGTGGTGGTCGCAGCGCGTCCTCGGCATGGCGGCGAACAGCGCCCAGTACGACGTTATGACGAAAGCCGTGGGCGCGGCGATCATCGAGGAGTCCGCCAAAGGCCTCGGCCTGCTCGTCATATTCTTCGCGCTCAACAAGTACGTCAACGGGCCGATGGACGGCCTCGTCTACGGCCTCCTCGTGGGGATGGGCTTCGCCTTCACCGAGAACATCCTCTATTTCGCCAGGGCCTCGGTGGCCGAGACCGTGGGCGGCTCCGTGGACCTCTCCGGCATGGAGACGTGGACGATAGGCTCCCTTTTCTTCGCCCGGGCGATTCTCACGCCGCTCGTCCATCCGCTTGCGACGGCCATCACAGGCCTGTTCGTCGGCTTGGCCACGACGTCGCGAAAGCCCTACATCGCAATCTTCCCAATGGCGATCGTCGGCTGCGCGTTGGCCGCCTTGCTGCACGGCCTTCACAATTATTCCTCAATCAAGCGGTTTGCCGACGAGCCCGCAACGCGCATGATGCTCCAGCTTCCCGTCTACATCGGCGCGGCCGTCCTCATTTACTTCGTCGCGGGGATGCAGCGGCGAGACGTCCACAGGGGCCTCGTCGAATACTCGCGGGCGGGGTGGCTCAGCGCCAACGAGGTGCGCATGGTCATGAGCCTCGTCAACCGCCGGAAGGCCCGCCTGTGGGCGGGAGCGTCCGCGGCCGAACTGGGCAGGACCGTCGAAGCGGGGAGCAAGGCCATGCGCTCCTTCCAAAACGAGCTCATTCACCTCGGGTACACGAGGAGCATCAACGTTCAGCGGCGCACCGCGCACACGGAGCAGGTCCGGCGCAAGGAGGCGGAGCGCCTGGCGTACATCACCGAATTGCGCAAGGTGTTCACGACGCCGGCGAAAGGCCGGGAACAGCATGCCGGAATCTGAGGCGATGAGCGGAGGCGCGAACATATCGCCCTGCGAGGGGGCGGGCGGCGCGGACGCGCCCGGAGCGGGTCGGGTCAACGGCGTCGCGAATCCGCCGGAAGCCAGGGGGATGAGCGTCGAAAAGCACGCGAGCCGCGCGGGAGATCCGTCGGACAAGGTCCGCGACAGTTGGCTTGACGAGTGGTCTCCGGACGCCGACGGCGTTCCCTATAGGCGGGCTGCGCGCGTCGTCGTCGTCGATCCCGAGGGACGCGTTCTTCTCGTGCACGGCCACGACTTCGACGACATCGACCATTCATGGTGGTTCACCGTGGGCGGCGGTTTGGGCGAGGAAGGCCCCCGTGAGGGCGCCGTGCGCGAACTGCGCGAGGAGACCGGCGTAAGCGCCGACCCCTCGCGGCTCGTCGGGCCGGTGCTGCTGCGCAGCGACGAGTTTCGGTTTGCCGCGCGAACCGTGAGGCAAGACGAAGTGTTTTTCGTCCTCGCGGTGAGCGGGGAAGAAGCGCGTTCGGCCAGGCCGGGATACGATCTGACGGCCGCCGAGCGGGAGACGCTTGACGAGTTTCGGTGGTGGAGCCTGGCGGAGATCCGCGAGGCCGAAGCAAAGGGCGAGACCTTCTATCCTGCGGGGCTGTCCGACTTGATCGAGACATGGTGGCCCGAATGGGACGGAATCGTCAGAAATGTCACGGATAGGGCGTTGGAGTAAGGGGCCGTCTCCCCAAGAGTCGCGTGGGCTTTCCCTCCCAGATTAGGATGCACGGTGGAACGTTGAAAGGAGTGGACGTGGCTCAACATCAGCAGTACGCGCCGGGCGGGCAGATTCCCGCCCAGCTGTACCCGCAGGGCTCCGGAAATATGCGTCCCCCGGCCTACCCACAAGGGTACGGGCAGGTAAAGGCCCAGCCTCGGCGCCTCAACCTTCCCGGCCGATGGACGCCGGGTTCGCTCGTTTTTGCAATATGCATCATCGTGCTTGCCGTGGTGGCGATCATCGTCTCGTTCGAACTCATCAACGACATGGTCGAAGAGCAATACCAGGTTCTGGGCAGGAGGGCCTCGCAGAAGTTTGAGAACACCACGAGCATCCTCAAACTTACGATCGTCGCGCTCATCCCGCTTCTTGTCATCATCGCCCTGGTCCGATGGATCGACAGATGGGAGCCCGAGCCCATCCTCTTCTACGTCCTCTCTCTCGGCTGGGGCGCCGGCGTCTCCGTCTACCTCGCCTTCGAGGGCAACAAGTGGTGGGGCAATGAGATGAAGAAATGGCTGATCGAGAACCGTCAGCTCAGCTTCCGAGACGGCGGAATACCCAATATAAAAGGCGATGGCGGCCCCCTGCTGTTTGACATTCTGCGGACTGCGGTCGGAGCCGGCGTCGTCGAAGAGGGGGTCAAGGGCCTCGGGATCCTCCTCATGTTCATTTTCTTGAAGAAGTACATCAACGGGCCCATCGACGGAATGATTTACGGAACGCTCATCGGGGCAGGTTTCGCCTTCACCGAGAACATCCTTTATTTCGCCACAGCCGACGTCAAAAACAACTTCATAAAGCAATCTGGGATGGACGCGTCTCAGGATGTTTTGGAGCAGACCATCGTCATACGTGCGGTGGCCTCGCCTTTCGTCCATCCAATATGCACGGCCATCACCGGATTGCTCATAGGGCTTGCCGCCACCCAGAGGCTTTCTTGGCTGTTCGTCCTTCCTCTTGGGCTTGCGGGATACGCCATGGCCGCCGGGCTGCACGCGAGCCACAACTTCTCTGGAATCATCCGAATCGCCGAGGACACCTGGACAAGGATCCTCATCCAAATCCCGGTCTACATTTCCGCGATCGCGATGATCATAGTGGTCAAGAATCTCCAACGAACCACCGTCAAACGCGGGATACGCCTGCTTGTCGCCGACGGTTTCATCGGCAAAGAAGACGAGACGATGCTGATGAAGTCTAGCTTGAGGTCTCGGGCCGTCGCCTGGGCGGGCGAGCGCCTTGCGGCGAGCGGGGGAGTGGCTCAGGACGGCCGCAAGGCCATGCGGCGGTATCAGAGCGAGTTGCTTCAGGCTGGTTTTTTCCGGGCTCTGCTGGCGGACAATGAAAAGTCTCCGGACCTCGCGGTCATCAGGCGCGAACGCGAAAGAATGTCGTTCATTTTGAAACTGCGCAGCGTTTTCCTTCCTTCGACGACGTCGAAGCCCAACGCGGCCCCGGCGTCGGCTCCCGCTCCGGTTCAGGCCGCTGTCGCCCCGGTGCACGCCACTCCGGCTCATCCGCAAGCCGTTTCTGCGGCTCGGTCGCGGTCGGCTTCGGCGGGCCAGTCTCAGTCGCCTTCGGCGGGTCGCCCGGCGCCGACTCCGGGCCGTCCGCAGGTGCCGTCTCCTGGCCGTCCGCAGCGCCGTCAACCCGCGTCCGTTCCGCAAGCTTCTCCGGGGCGGATGCAGCCTCCGCGTCATGGTCAGCCGCAGGCGCAGCCGCGAGGCCAGTCTCCGCATCAAAGCCAATCGCAGAATGGAGGCAGCAGACACAACGGCCAGCCGCGTCCCCAGGGGCATGGACAGCCGCGTCCCGACGGCCAGCCGCGCCCCCAGGGGCATCCTCAGCAGAACTCGCAGCCGGCTGGCTCCGGCGGCTACCGTCCTCCACAGCAGTCCGACGCGGACTACCCGCCCGCCGCGCCCCCGCCTCAGGGACGGCCGCGGTTCCGACCCGGCGGCCAGACGCCCTAAGATCGCCGTGTGCGGCGAGTCCGCAGGCGACTGCTTTCCTTCTTCCGTAAGCGGCGAAGCCGACGTCTTAGCGTCTCTATGCGCGGCAAACCGGTGGACGATTGCTTTCCCGTTCAGGAGCGTCTGCGCGCTGTGAGGGTGTCGGAGGCCGACGACGCCGCAGCTGAAACTGATGTTGCATGGCATACCGACGCTGCATGGCATACTGTGTTGCATTTCATATGAACTTGGTTACGTGTGCGTTTTCCGCATAGCGGCACGGTTCGGCCGGCCTTGCGAATGTATGCCGTGTATACACGTTGACGCTTTCCGTTGCGCAAGGGTAAGATTTGAAAGCTCGCGTATGCGGTTTTTCACTTCGCCTGCGGGAACGGCGTTTTTCATCGAAAAAGCTTCCGTTCCGGGACGGGGCGAAAACGGAAAAGCGTGTATCCATGAAAACTCGCAGGTGCGGCACAATTCGAGCGTTTCGTTAAAATCGGCTTGTGTTTCGCCGGGAAAGCCCGCAATAATGTCGCATGCGATAAATGGCTTTTTTTTGATGCTGCGAAGGTTTTTGACGGCGGTGTACACGCTTTGCGAGCGGTAGGGCCGCTTCATCGCGCTCAGCACGGCGTCGCTTCCCGATTGCACCGAAAGGTGAAAGTGCGGTCTTACGCGTTCGTGTGCCAAAACGGCGCAGAGTTTTTCATCGACGATTTGCGGGTGCAGGCTCGAAAGCCGCAGCGATATGGCCTTTGTGTTGTCGAGCAAAAAGCCGAGCAGTCCGGTTATGCCCGAAAAACCGTATTGACCGAGGTTTACGCCCGTGAGCACGACTTCGCGGTGCCCCATTTTTTCAAGCTGAAGCACGCGCGACAGCACGGTTTCCGGATCCAAAGATACGGAAGAACCGCGCGCAAGGCAAATACGGCAGTATGAACAGCGGCTGTTGCAGCCGTCCTGTATTTTGAGCGAGGGCCGCGAATGCTGCAAAAAGGTATCGGTCGAAAGGGCGAAGGCTGTGCCCGCCTTTTCTACGGGCTTGAGCCTTTGCGTTTTGCCGAGTTCACCGGGTTGGCGGGCGTCTTCAAAGCTTTTTGCGTACCGCAAGCGCAGTTCGTCTGCAAGGGCAAGCGGAAAAGCCGCACCTTCGGCATATTGACGTATAAATGAAGTCAAAAAGGCGGGAAGTTTTACCAAAGCGTCTTTGCTTTTGCCGCCGAGCACGGCGATTCTGTCGTCCATGGCAAGCAAGAGGCTGCCGTCAAGCTGAGCGTAACAGCCCGTTACCAAAACCGCGGAAGCAGGATATTTTTCCAAAAGCAAACGTATCATGCGGCGGCATTTTTGTTCGGCTTTAGC
>ERZ772772.2542-NODE-2542-length-10778-cov-4.321086_pt1 | contig 10778 bp, 10 predicted proteins | sample MGYA00511484_ERZ772772 | MGnify/ENA primary metagenome ERZ772772 (study PRJEB29015, sample SAMEA2737913) | human oral metagenome | biome: human oral; feature: human-associated habitat; material: dental | place: China | collected 2088 ... | reverse complement strand
TTTGCTTTGAAAATATCCAGCCGATCGCCGTTAGAGCAAATACGACGATCGTAATAATGCGCTCGCGCGTCCAAGGGATATGCTCCAGATCCATCTCTATTTTATGACTTAAATTTGGCTTGAAAATTATATAAAGCACCACAAGCATTATTGGCAGCATCACGCACATTAGCGGCAAACCTACCTTCATCCAGTCCGCGAAGCTGTAGTGCAAGGCTTGAGCCACGATTAAATTTGGCGGAGATCCCACGAGCGTGCCCAGACCTCCGATGCTTGCAGAATACGCGATGCCTAAAAGCAAAAACACGAGCGTGCCGCGATCTTTGCTCTCGTCCATGTTGGCGCAAATTCCAAGCGCGATCGGAAGCATCATCGCAGCAGTTGCGGTGTTTGAAACCCACATCGAAAGGATCGCCGTAGCAAGGCAGATTAAAATCGCAGCTACACCCAAGCGACCGCCTGCGCGGGCGATTAGCCACATCGCGATCTTTTTATCGAGCTTTTGCATATGCAGAGCCGTTGCCAGAGCAAAACCGCCGAAAAAGGTAAAGATCGTAGGGTTTGCAAAATTTGCAAGCGTGCTTTTGATGGTGGCAGCCGTGAAAGTGCCATCTTTAGCGAATTTACCAAGTCCGATAGCTACCGCAAGCACCGGCACCATAAGCGCGGTTACCGTGATATGCACGGCCTCTGTAAGCCACATAATCGCGATGAAAGCAAGTAGCGCAAGGCCTTTTTTGACATTAGGCTCAAATGGTAGTGCGGCATATAGCGCAAAGCCCACAGCAGCGGCAATCGCCATAATGATGACACCACGCTTAGGGAACGGCACGGTGTCGGTTAGCCTGTCTAAACCCAGCTCGTCTACGTCTGAGTCTAGTGGTCCTTGTAAGCGGGAGTTGCGTAACTCCACTTTGTGTTCTTCCATAGATACTCCTTTTTTGGATTTGGCTTATGATACAAAAATGAGGCGGGAATTTTATAAATTCCAAATCAAATCGTCTTAAATTTTTAAAAGTGCAGTTACTATCGGTAACACGGCACTTATCTCGTGTGTAAATTTTAAATTATACATAAAAACGAACAACTAAGTAAGCGCTTTAAATTTCATCACAGATTATTTTTTAATGACACCCGACATTAAATTTGCTAACTGCTCAAGGGAGGCGGCGTAGAATTTCGTCGAATTCCGTGCTGGCAATCGAGATAGAATTCTGTCCTTAGCAAACGAGATAAAATTTTATCCAAGGCGAGTGAGATAAAATTCCAAGTCTTGTCGCGAAATTCATCGAAATTTCAAAAAAAGGATATTATAATCGGCAAATTTTAAATGCGCTTGTAAGCGAGCTTGGCGGAAGATGCTTAAAGATAGCAAGCGGTAAAATGGCAAAGCGGCGGCGGAAAGCCCGAAATTATAAATTATAAGGAGAAAATGTGAAAAACAAAATTTTAATCGCGGCGTTTGCTGCTGCAGTGTGCGCGAGCGCAAGCTTCGGCGAGGGGATATTTTTAGGTATCGAGGGAGATTATTCTTTTAAATCCAGCATCACTACTAAATGGTCTGACGAGGAAGATTCTGGCACGAATAAAGATAATAAAGGGCAGGCTGCGCTCGGCTTTGAAGGCGGTTACGATTTCGGTATAGCTAGGGCGTACAGCGAGTACTTGTATGATTTCAAAGCTTCGAAAACTGGCACTGACGAGGACATCATATTTAAACACGAGTGGAATAAGCATAGCTTGCTCGTAGGCGGGGATTTTACGCCTGAGATTACGAATGGCTTTAAACTCGTAGCGGGCGCATATACAGGAGTTTCATTTTTGAAATATAAAATTTATTCATATGACCAATCTGACGGAAGCAGCGATTCGCTTTCAAAGACTCTGCCTGGCTGGGTCATCGGTGCAAGGCTGGGTGGGCTATATAGCTTTGATGAGCATAACGAGATCGAGTTTGGCTACAAGGCGGACTATACGAGATACAAGGCTAGCAAACTAGATGAAGACTTAGATAAAGTATATGAAACCAACCACGGGCTATATCTAGGATATAACTTCAAATTCTAAAAATTCTAACGTGCTAGCGCAGGATGGAGCGAACGAACTCCTGCTCCATCCATTTTAAATTCCAAATAATTATTAGACGTCAAATCGCAGGATTGTTTAATCCGAAATTTGCTAGCAATTCAGACGTAATTATATGATAATCAAGGGTGCTGCCGGTACTAGACGTCAAATTTTACCCGCTTGCGCATATAAAATTTTAAAATTTTTAAAAATATCATTACACAAGCTTAATTTTCCTATTTTTAGTGCTATCTGGTAAGCACTTAAATTGATGGAATTCATGAAATTTTACTCAATCCGCTTTTTTCTAAGAATCGTTATAATTTCAAGTTGAAATAGCGGAATTTTATCAATGTCTCCATTTGCCACTTTAAATTTGTTTCATAATTGCTTCGGATATCTCACGACCTCTAGCTTGAGCCAACGCAGAAGCACCATAAAATCATTAAAATTTGGTTGGTTGCCATAGGCAAAATGCTAAGCGAGCACGTAAAAGGATTGCGCTTTAATGGCAGTTGATTTAGAGGCGAATTGGTCCTATTTGCTTTATGGAAATCTCGCATTTACATTTTCTGGATTAGCACTTAAATTTTGCGGTAAAAATCTAAAACTACTGCGTCTAAGAATTTTGATGTTTTAAAGCATTAAATTTTTACGATTTTAAGATTAACCGCAAGCTTAGAATTTTACCTTTATAAATTCGCGGTAAAAGCAGTGGTGTCTGGTCGTACGGATTTAGATGCTATATTAATCCGCAAGCGCTGTACTTTTACTAAAATTTTATCTTTATCAAAATTTTAAAATTTTAATCGCGGTTATTAAAGTGCTTCGGCGCAAACATAAATTTCTAGCCACTTCGCTATATTTTGTAGGCCCGTTCGGAGCTTTAAAATAGCAAGCCACGTGTCTGCTATTTGCCAAAAACCCTAGCGAAAATCGCGTCTACGTTTTTAGTGTAATATCTGTAGTCAAAGCACTCTTTGATCTCGCTTTCGCTTAGCTTTTCTCGTAGCTTTGTATCTGTGAGCAGATTTTGTAAAAACAAGCTATGTCCTTGCTCATCTATAGCTTTTTTGCCCTCTTGCAGATCCGCCCAGACCTTCATCGCATTACGCTGCACGATTTTATAAGCATCCTCTCTGCTAACTCCTCGTTTAGGCAGCTCTAGCAGCACGCGCTGCGAAAACACGAGCCCACCGGTTAAATTTAGATTTCTCATCATATTTTCGGGATATACGAGCAGTTTTTCGATCAAGATTGTCAAGCGATTTAGCATAAAATCAGTAGTTATAAAGCCGTCGGGGAGGATAAATCGCTCGACTGAGCTATGGCTGATATCGCGTTCGTGCCATAGCGCTACGTCCTCCATCGCGGGTATTGCGAAGCTACGGATCATACGACATAGCCCCGTTACGTTTTCGCTAAGCACAGGATTTCGTTTGTGCGGCATCGCAGAGCTGCCCTTTTGTCCTGGGCTAAAAAATTCCTCCGCCTCATAAACCTCGGTGCGTTGATAGTGGCGGATTGCGATAGCGATCTTTTCGCAGCTGGAAGCCAGGATCGCAAGTGCGCTCATTACCTGTGCGTAGCGATCGCGCTGGATGACTTGATTGGACGCGGGGGCGGGCTTTAGCCCTAGATATTCGCACACCAGCTCTTCCAGCTCTAGTGGAGCGTGGGCGAAATTCCCCATCGCACCGCTTATTTTGCCGTAGCTGATGACGCTTTTTGCGTGTTGCAAAAGCTCTAGTGCGCGATTTATCTCATCATACCAGACCGCAAGCACGAGTCCGAAAGTGATCGGCTCGCCGTGGATACCGTGGCTGCGCCCGACCATCAGTGTCATTTTATGCTTCATGGCTTGAGATTTTATCGCAGCTTTTAAATTTTGCACATCCTCAATGATAAGCTCCATGCTTTCTTTGATTTGTAGCGCGACGGCGGTATCGATGCAATCGCTGCTAGTCATGCCGTAATGCACGAAGCGGCTCTCCTGCCCAAGGCTCTCACTCACGCTCGTTAGAAATGCAATCACGTCGTGCTTGGTGGTCTTTTCGATCTCATCTATCCGCTCGATCCTAAAGCTTGCGTTTTGTAGAATTTTATCTTTATCGCAGTCACTTATTAGACCTAGCTTATTCCACGCTTTAACCGCCGCGAGCTCGACTTTTAGCCACGCGTCGTATTTGGCTTGCAAGCTCCATTTTTCAGACATCTCTTTTCTTGCGTATCTTTCGACCATTTTAGTAGCCTTTCGGTTAGAATTTCTTGTATAATGATGGCAAAAATTATATAAAAATGGGGCTGAAAGTTTAATATGGGTTATGAGAAAAGAAGCTTGGGAAGCTTTGAGGGGCGCAAAATTTACGAAATTCTGCTTAGCCTCGGATACGATATGAAATCCGCGCAGCGCATCTGTGATAAGCATCGCGTAACCGATGCAGAGGATCGAAATTTACATAAAAACTCCGTCGCGCACGGAGAAATTTTTTTGATCGATTACAAATGCGAGCCGCGCGGACTGAAGCCGATCTTTGAGTGCGATGCGTTTGCGGCATTTGACAAGCCGAGTGGAATTTTAAGCCATCCGAGCGGGCGCAACTCGCCTTATAATATGTATGACGAGATCTGGTCGCTATACGGGCAGGACGCGTGCGTGGCGCATAGGCTTGATTTAGAAACCAGCGGAATTCTTATCGTCGCCAAGGATAAAGACGCGGCGCGCAAGCTCAAAGAGTGCTTCGAACAGCGTAGGGTGATGAAAAGCTATCTAGCGCTCGTGCGAGGGAATTTGAGAGAGGGCTTGCGAGGGGATTTGCAAGGTGCCGCTTGCAATGGCGAAATAGAGGATTGCTATGCTCTAGGCTTTGATAAAATTTGCGGATCAAAATTTGCGGACGATGCTGTGAGTTTACCAGATAACGTGTCGGATCTGCGCGATACACTAGCTCTAAAAGGAGTAGGCAATAAATTTGGATTTAATATCTTGTCTAATAGTGCGAGTAGGAGATTATGGTGCGATGCTCTATCTGACGGCATGCAAGCTAAATTTGAATCTGGCGCTCCTACTGGCGATGTTGGCAGCGGATTTGAATTTGATGCCTTATCTGTGGCTAAATCTTTGCCGGCTACTTCTACGGGATGCGTAAATTTTAAAAAATTTGAGCCTGCAAAATACGCAAAATTTAGCGAGAAACTGAAATTTTTAAAGGATTTTGAGGGGTTTGTGATTGATGCTCCGATCGCTCCTAGCGGCGAGTTCACCGATCTTAAAATTCGTATGAAAATATCGCGCGACGGCAAGGATGCGATCACGCTGATACGCCCGCTGCAATATTTCTCGGACATGGACGCTAGCCTGATTGAGTGCTATCCGCTGACGGGTAGGCAGCATCAGATCAGGCTGCATCTATTTGCCACGGGCGCGCCGATACTGGGAGAGCCGCTGTATGGGCTTTCGCGAGAGCAAGCGGAGCGGATATTGGATAAAAAGATGGTTGAGACGGATCGGATCAGAACGACTGGGGCGCCGAGATTGTTGCTGCACGCGAATGCGATTTGCTTCGAACTAGGCGGCGAAAGATACGAGATAAAAAGCGAATTTGACGCCGCAAGAGAGTTTTATAATCTCGCAAAAATCGGTAAAATTTAAGCAACTCAATAAAATTTTGAAGTGGCGACGATTATTTTTATGATCAGGGTTTTGCTTTTGCTGGTTTTTATAAAATTTTGTGCTTACAATGGCATTAATTTATTAATTTCTCATCTGTAGTTATTTGAAAATTTTAAGACGATTTTATTTTGCGATGGCTATAATTCATAATTAGAATATTAGTAATTTTGAATAAAGGATGAAAATGTTGTGGTGGGAAAAAACAGTAGAGTATTATTTTGTAAAGCAGTGCTTGTTGGACATCGACATAGCTCCACTTGATGGTGATGTAGAAAAAATAGGTGATGCCTTAACACACAACAATGGGAAGTTTTTACTTATAGAGTTTAAAAGGGCATTCGAGAATTTATCCTCAGAAAAGAGAAAATATGCAGATTGGGAAAAAAGCGCTAAGGCCATAAAAGCATATAATTCAACTTGGCTAGACAACGGGTTTCATATATTTATTTTCGGTAGCGAAAATTACGGTAAATTTGAGCTCAGAGCGCATAAATATTGGATGCTTCAAGATAAGCTGGGTGGCAGTATAAAAGATTTTAAATCTGGTGTTGATTCTTTTAAAAAATACAATCAAGAACATGGAATATTTAAAAAAGAATTTGACGAATACGCTAATTTCCTATTTAAGCAAAAGGGTGGGGCGGGAAGCTCTGTTAATTTAGAAAGCTCGGCATTAATAGCAAGCATGGGGAGCAAAACAGTAGTTGCTTCTTTTGGAGAATATTGCAAGAGGATGCTTAATTTAGAAAATAGTAAAAAACAAGAACATACCATAAATATAACACCACCAAGTAGAGGTATGAGTTTTAGACGGTAATTATTAATGACTTTGATATCTATAGTATAAAAACTTGAAATATGAGGACAAGTAAGAGCTGAGGATTGCTTTAGTTATTTGTTTTGGAATAATCGCAAGTTTTAGTATATAATATAGAAGTTGAATGACAGCATATATTTGTGGTATGCTAGAAATTTTATAAACAGCAAAGAGAGAATGCTATATTCCTCGTTGTATCGCTAAAATTCTATATCTATTCATTTGTGCAATCATAATTATAGATTGGTATGAAATTTGATTGATAAAAATTTGCGTAAGATTGAGCTATGACATCTAATTTTTATTATTTCGGCTTCTTGTATTTGCATATGGTAAAAGTGATAAAAAAATGCGTAAAATGTAGCCTAAAAGTAACTATAAAAATTTGTTTTATGCTTTGAAAATTGGTTTATTTTATTCAAATAGCCATAAACGCTACTTCCACTTCGCCGATATTAATGACCTTACCTTTACGCGTCATCACGCCTAGGCCGTGCTCCATATCCCACGAGCAGCTAAACTCAAAGCCGATTTTCGCGCCGTCTAGGATATAGATATTTTGCAGCTCCAATAGTTCGCTAAGCTCCTGCGGCGTGCAGATGCCTGGCATGAAATCGCTTTTCGTCTCACTCGGATAGTCGTAGATCTCCTGCCATTTTGGGTAGTTTTTTAAAATTTCAGCTAAGATGTCTGTTAAAAATTCTTCCTGATTTTGCTTTAGAAATTCTACGCGTCCGATTGTGCCTGGCTAGGCCCATCCGTCTCCTCGCCGTTTTCATCTAAAAACGCGCAGCGAAACTCGCCCTCTTGCTCTAAAGCTTTGCCGAAATACTCCAGTCGCAGCGGAAAGCTTAAGTCCTCGTATTCCTCATCTTCAAATTTAGGAAAAATTTTAGGCTCCGCAAGACGTGCATTAAAAAACTCCGCGACCTTTGGGCCGCGGGTGAAAAGATACTCCTCGTTCGCTTCGTAGCTTTTGCGCAAAAATTTAAGCGCCTCCTGCTCTGCTCCGCACTCGAGGCAGCATTCGCCTTTGTAATAATCGCTTACGTAGGGTGGATTTTCATTACTTCTGGCGTGCTTGTCCATCTCGCCTAGCCAGCGCAGCATATTTGGGGCGTTGCGTCCATTTGTACTCATTTACCATGCGCGCCGCGTAGATGTATGAGGCATAGACGCGGTATTTCTCATCGTCCGCCTCCGCCCATTTTTGCCTCGATAAAGCGGATAATTTCCGCCTTTGTAATCTTGGATTTTTTAAGCAGTGATTTGTCTAAGAAGACGCCGATCTCATCCATTATTTTTTGCGTGTTCATTGCTACTCCTTTATAAATTTTTTGCCGATCTGCCTTACGGTCTGAAAATAATCGCCGAATTTCTCCTCTACTTGTTCGAAATTTTATCGGCACTGATAGCACTTTGAGCCGGAATTTTACCTTGCTCGTTTCTTTGCTTGAGCTGTCCGCACGCTGCACTGATATCTAGCCCCTTGCTCTGGCGGATCGTGCAAGTAATGCCGTGCGCGCAGAGATAGTCTTGGAATTTCACCATGTTTTTGGGGCTTGGCCTGCCAAAGCTCGAGCCTTCGTGCGGATTAAAATAGATCAGATTTACTTTTGCGCGGATGCCATGCAGAAGCTTCACTAGCGTTTTGGCATCGCTTGAGCGGTCATTTATCCCATCGATCATTAGATATTCAAACATCACCCGCTTTCGCAGATCGATTGGGAACTCGCGCACCGCCTGCATGATCGATGCAATATTGTAGGCACGATTTATCGGCATTAGTTTTTCACGCAGTTCGTCATCCACTGCATGCAGCGAGATCGCGAGTAGCACGCCAAGATCCATTTCGCCAAGCTTTTTTATCTGCGTAGAAAGTCCGCTCGTACTTATAGTTTGGCGACGCGGCGCTATGGCGAGTCCGTCGTTTTCTTTTAAAATTTGCACGGCTTTGGCAACGTTGTCTAGGTTATTAAGCGGTTCGCCCATCCCCATATATACGACATTGACGCGGCGCTCGTACGGGATCGCGTTCATTTTCTTGATGAGCCAAATTTGAGCCACGATTTCGCCTGGAGTTAAATTCCGTACGAAACCACTTTTTGCTGTCAAGCAGAAGCTGCAGCCGATTTTGCAACCCACTTGCGAACTTACGCAGATTGAGTAGCGCGCGTGTCTTATAATTTTTTCGTTTTTATCTCGCAGCTCATCCTTCATCGGTAGCAGGACACTCTCTATCGTCTTGCCGTCTTTGAGAGCGAAAAGGTATTTGATACTGCCATCGCTACTTGTTTCGGATCTGACGCATTCAAGTGGATCTAAATAAAAATTTTGAGCTAAACTTTGACGGATCTCTTTTGGTAGATTTAGCATTTGTGTGAAGTCATCTACATTCTTTTTGTAAATCCATTCGTAAATTTGTTTGGCTCTAAATTTTGGTTCGACGAAATTTTCAAGCTCTTTCATTGTAAAATCAAAGATATTTTTCAAATTAATGCCTTGGTTTTTAGATATTTAGTTAAATTTTCTTTTGCGGCGGCGTGGTTTTTTAAAAAATCTGCGTGAGCGTTTGAATCGCAAAAATTTGTCGCACAAAAAATTCCGTAAGCGGAAATTTGAAATTTTTGAGCTACCTTAAGAACCGCAAAAAATTCCATATTTTCTAAAAAATAACCTCGCTCAAAGAATTTTAGCGCAGATTTTTTATCGGTCGTGATAAAATTTGAGCTATTAGTTATTGTTTCATATGAAACATTGGTAGAATTCCTAGCTGCAATTTCATAGCTAATCGGAGAGTATGAAAGCTCATAAAGCGCCGATATCTCACAATTTACAGCCGATCTGCTTTCATAAATTTTTAGAATTTTACCTTCTTTATATAGCCCTGCAGAACCCACGAAAATGATTTCACTCGGCAAGCTTTGCCTATTTTCGCATAAAAATTTAGTCAAATTTATACTCATATCCACTAGCCCTACACCCATAGGCAGGGCAAAATCAAAAATTTCATTTCGTCCGGCAGAGATTATCATTTACGCATTCACGCTTTCATTATTTTTCACTAATCATAGCAAAATGACGATAAATTTAAGGCTAAATTTTGAAATTTTTTCGTCGTAAAGTATCGGATGAAATTAAAATAAATCGAGTAAATATCTATGAGAGCTGTACTCTTACCTTTCATAATGGTAGTAGTGCAGGTGGCGGGTAGAAGATGGAAAAGTATCATAAAAAAAGCTTATAATTTAGCTAAAACGAAGAAATTTTATCTAAGCAAAAACGATGCTTGCAAAAAACTTGCAAGATAATAAAGGCTGAAATAAAATTAATTATTTGGTCGCTTTGGCGGCTAAGTTTCAACCCTGCGGTATAAATCTGACCAAATTTACAGTCTCACTTCAATATTTTGTTTTTGCAAATACGCTTTTAGTGCCTTGATTTCGATTTCTCTGAAGTGAAAAATTGACGCTGCCAAGCATGCGTCCGCGCCCGCTAAAAATGCGTCTTTGAAGTGCTCCATTTTACCCGCACCGCCGCTTGCGATCACAGGGATATCAAGCGCGCTAAAAATCCGCGTCAAATTTAGCTCAAAGCCGTTTTTAACGCCGTCGCAGTCCATCGACGTGAGTAAAATTTCGCCCGCACCGCGCTCCTGCGCCTCTTTCGCCCAAGCAAGCGCATCCCTGCCGGTATCCAGCCTACCGCCGTTTATAAACACACTATAGCCGCAAGGCTCGCCGTTCCCAGTTAAAATTTCATCCTGCGGAGCGCGTAAAATTTTGCCAAAATTTCGAGTCTCACTGCCTAAATTTGTGTCTGGATTTCGCATGTCGCCGTGTAAATTTCCGTTTAAATTCCTCGCCGCGCCATATAAATTACCGCGCGAAATTTCACTAGAATTTCGTTTTGCGTCGATCGCTACCACGACGCACTGCGAGCCGAATTTATTTGCCGCTTCGTCTATTAAATTCGGATTTTTTATCGCGGCGGAGTTGAGGCTTATTTTGTCGCAGCCGACGTTTAGTAGGCGCGAGATATCATCGATCGTGCGGATGCCGCCGCCCACGGTCAGCGGGATAAAAAGCTCGCGCGCGACCCGCTCCACGACGTCCACGATCGTATCGCGCCCCAGATGCGACGCCGTGATGTCGAGGAAGCACAGCTCGTCCGCGCCCTCCTCGTTGTAGCGTTTGGCTATCTCGACCGGATCGCCCGCAT
>ERZ772772.2536-NODE-2536-length-10795-cov-13.454562_pt1 | contig 10795 bp, 8 predicted proteins | sample MGYA00511484_ERZ772772 | MGnify/ENA primary metagenome ERZ772772 (study PRJEB29015, sample SAMEA2737913) | human oral metagenome | biome: human oral; feature: human-associated habitat; material: dental | place: China | collected 2088 ... | reverse complement strand
CGCGAAAATCGCCCGCGTCCGGGGTGAGGGCGTAGCGGCTGCCGACCTGCATGAAGCGGTAAAAGCCGCGTTTGAGGAAGCCGAGCAGGCGGTGTTCGTGACCGCGTTTTGCCTGCACCGCGGCGACCATGTCCGCGCCCAGGCGGTGCAAGGCGAGCATTTCCGCGAGCACCGCGACCGGATGCTGGCCATCGGCGTCCATCATCGCCACCGTGTCGCCGGTAGATGCCTGCAATACGGCGGAGAGCGCCGCCTCTTTGCCGAAATTGCGCGACAGCGTCAAAAGGCGCAGCACGGTGTTGTCCGGCAGGCGGGCGGCGGTGCAGACGGCGCGCACGTCGTCGCGGCTGCCGTCATCGACGACGATGATTTCCGCCCGCCCCTGTGTTGCGAGGTACGCGGTTAGTTCGGGGAGGAAGGCGGCGAGCGCGGCGGCGTCGTTATAGACGGGGAGGATGAGGCTGAGTTCAATCTTCATGGCTGGCTCCTTGCGGCACCACCCAGTACACCACCGCCCGCTTTTCCTGCGGGCGCGGGTAACGCCAGCCGTGCGCGCGCCAGGCGATTTCCTGCCGAATCAGCGTCGCACCGCGCGCCTGCAAGCCGCGGGCGGCTTCCTCACAGGCGACATCGTCGCCGGTGCCGTAAGTGCCGGTGCAGTAAATCGCGCCGTATTCCTGCGCCCAAGAGGGATGCGGATTGACCCGTGCGGGCATCGCGTCCGGCACGCCGGGCAGCGCGCGCGGGTGCGATGGCGCGAAGAAGGCGAACGACGCGCTTTCCGGCCAGGTTCCGCCGACCCATTGCAGCGTCTGGCCGGGGAAGCGTTCGGCAAAGGCCGCCTCTACCGCCGCCACCAGCGCCGGGCGGGCGTAGTAATAGCTGGATTTGCCGCGCAGGGCGTTGATGCCGACGTACACCACGCTACCACCGAGAATCAGCAGCGCGATGGTGGCGAGCGGGCGGCGCAGTTGCGGCCACAGCGGCGCTGACGGCAAGCGCGGCGCAAGCTGGCAGGCGAGCCAGGCGGGCAACGCGAACCAGAGCGGAATTGCCCAATGCGTGGTCAAATGGATGCCGAGCAGCAGGTGCAAGGCCAACGTGATGAGCGCGGGCAACAGCGTGAGCGCCAATAGTGAAGCGGCCGGCGCGGCATCGCCCTGACGCGGCAGGCGTCGCCACAGCCAGACAAACGCCAGCCACGGCACGCACCAATAATAAAGACCGGAGAGGGCGAAGGTCGCCATCCGCATCGCGCCGTCGCCGCCGCGCAGGCGACGCTTCTCGGTCTCCGTCATCTTGCATACGTCGACCCCGTTAAAGAGGATCTCGCCGCCGACGATCTCGCCGGCCGCTTCCCCCTGACCCCCAACCCCCGGGCCGCCGACGAGGCCGAGCGCGCACAGGCCCTGACCGACCTCCATTTCGGGAGCGTCTTCACCGACCACATGGCGCATGCCCGCTGGACGCGCGGCGCGGGATGGGACGATCACGAGATCACGGCCTACGGGGACCTCACGCTGTCCCCGGCCGCCGCCGTCCTGCACTACGGGCAGGAGATCTTCGAGGGGATCAAGGCCTACCGTCACACCGACGGCAGCATCTGGACCTTCCGACCCCGCTACAACGCGGCCCGGCTCAATGTCTCCGCCCGCCGCCTGGCACTGCCCGAGCTGCCCGAGGAGGACTTCGTCGCCTCACTGGTGGACCTGGTGCGCGCCGACGCCCAGTGGGTCCCCTCCGGCCAGGGCGAGTCCCTCTACCTGCGTCCCTTCGCCTTCGCCTCGGCGGCCTTCCTGGGGGTGCACGCCGCCGACGTCGTGGACTACTACGTCATCGCCTCGCCCTCGGGCGCCTACTTCACCGGCGGCCTGAAGCCCATCAGCATCTGGGTCTCGCAGAGCTATCACCGCGCCGGGCGCGGCGGCACCGGCTTCGCCAAGACCGGCGGCAACTACGCCTCCTCGCTGCTGCCTCAGGAGGAGGCCGCCGCCAAGGGCTGCGACCAGGTCTGCTTCCTCGACGACGTCACCGAGCGCAATCTCGAAGAGCTCGGCGGCATGAACATCATGGTCGTCGACGACGACGGGACGGTTCGCACCCCCCGCCTGACCGGCACGATCCTGGAGGGCAGCACCCGCTCGGCGATCATCCGGCTGCTCACCGACGCCGGCCGCCGTGTCGTGGAGGACACCATCACCCTGGAGGGTCTGCTGGAGGACATCGGGTCCGGGAGGGTCCGCGAGGTCTTCGCCTGCGGGACGGCCGCCGTCGTCGTGCCCCTGGGGCGCCTCAAGGGGGAGGGCTTCGAGGTGACCATTGGGGGCGGTGAGGTCACCAGCGAGATCCACGACCGCCTCACCGGCATCCAGTACGGCGCCTACGAGGACCCGTACAGCTGGATGTACAGGCTCGCGTGAACACGTGCTCGAGCGAGGCCTCGCAGGCGCACGACCAATACGTAACCTGATTGATGTGTACCGGCACGCGAGGCTGATTCCAGAGCCGCGCGAGCGGGTGGTTGCATAGGCACATGACTGACACCTCCCTGCGTCATCCCTCCCCGTCGGCCGCAACGCCCCTGTTACCCGAGGGCCCTCCCGTACCGGCCGCCGACGATGCCTCTGCGCGCCGGCCCGGTCGCCTCTGGAAGATCGCGCTGCTCTCGGTGCTGGGGCTGGTGACGGTCCTGGTCCTGGGGACTGTCGCCGTCGGCCTGTGGGTCAGGCACGCGCTGGGCAGCAACGTGGAGACCTTCGCCGATCCGTTCGCGGGCCTGACGACGCGCGCGCCGCAGCAGGCGGCCCAGGAGGGGCAGGAGCCCGCCACGAACTTCCTGGTGCTCGGCTCCGACTCGCGCATCAGCGCGGGCGACCCCACCCAGTGGCAGGTGGGGGCCCAGCGCACCGACGCGATCATGATCGTGCAGGTCAGCGGGAACCGGGAGGACGTGTCGGTCATGTCCATCCCGCGGGACTCCTGGGTGGACGTCCCCGGCCACGGGCGGGCCAAGATCAACGCGGCGTACTCATACGGCGGACCGCCCCTGACGATTCAGACCGTCGAGCAGCTCACCGGCATCCGCATCGACCACTTCATCGTGGCCGACTTCGAGTCCTTCAAGACCCTGACCGACGAGATCGGCGGCGTGACCATCAACCTGAAGACCCCGCAGACCCTGGCGGGAACCGAGCTCGACGCCGGCGCTCAGCTGCTCAACGGCGAGCAGGCCCTGGCCTACACGCGCGAGCGCAGGACGCTGCCCAATGGCGACTTCGACAGGATCAACCGGCAGCAGGCGTGGATGCGGGCGATCGTGTCCCAGGTCTTCAGCAGCGGCACCCTGTCCGACCCGACGAGGCTGTACTCCTTCCTTCACGCGGTCACCAGTACCATGGCGGTCGACGAGGGCCTCACCGTCGACGAGATGCAGGATCTCGCGCTGGGGATGCGGGACGTGCGGTCCAAGGACATCAAGTTCATGACTGTGCCGACCGCCGGGACCGACATGTCCCATGACGGGCAGTCCATCGTCAACCTCGATGCGGATGCGGGCGCCCTGCTTTTTGAGGCCTTCGCGACCGACGCCGTCGAGGAGTACATGGAGTCCCATCCCGACGCCGTCGAGCTGCTGCCGGCCACGGTGAACTGACCCGGCAGGCGTCCCCTGTCGATCGGAGAATCGGATGATCGCGTTGGTAGCAGCATGCGATTGCGTCAGAAGTCGGGCACGCGAGCGCGCCCGCATCAGAAGCAACACTCCACAAGGGATGATAAATGACTGAGAACGGCTCAAAACGAGCGGCGAGCGCGACGAGGACGATGCGCGCGGCTCTGGTCACCCTGCACAATGTTCGGAACTACGGCTCGGTGCTGCAGACGCTCGCGACCCAGAGGCTCATCGAGAGGGCCGGGGCGCAGTGCTCGGTCGTCGACTTCCGTCGCGAGGGCATAGGGGATGACGCCGCCAGCTATTTCGCCGGGAGCCGGTACGCCCGCGTCCCCCTGGCCCCGCAGGTGTACTCGGCATTCCGGGAGCGCGATGCGCGGAGGCGGTCACTGGTGTTCCGCGACTTCATCAAGAGACGGGTGCGCGTCACGTCCGGGCACTACGGCTCCTTCGATGATCTCAAGCGCTTTCCGGTTGATGACTACGACGTGTACTGCGTGGGGTCGGATCAGGTGTGGAACATCGAGTACAACCGGGACAACCGGCCGTTCTACCTATCGTTCCTGCCGAGGGAGGCCCGTCGGTTCTCGTTCGCCTCCTCCATCGGGATGAATGCGCTCCCGGAGGACGAGGAGCGTCGTGCGCGAAAGGCGCTCTCCCGTTTCAGCGGCCTGTCCGTGAGGGAGGCCCGCGCCCACGACTACCTCATGTCGCTAGGCCTCCAGGTCGAGCAGCACGTGGATCCGACCCTCGCCCTCCCTGCTGAGTACTGGCACAAGATCGCGTCCGCGCCTGTCGTGGACGGGCCGTACATCGCTGTCTACCAGCTCAATCGCAGCCCGCTGCTCGTGAGCGCGGCCACCCGGATGGCAAGAAGAACCGGCCTGCCCGTGGTGAGGATAGACTACTGGCCGACCATGCGCATGCTCGGCGCCAGACGTTATGTGACTCCCTCTGTCGAGGACTTCCTCAGTCTGATAAGAAATGCATCCTTTGTGATTACTGACTCTTTTCACGGTGTCGCCTTCTCGCACATATTTGAAACGCAGTTCGCTGCTGTTCCTCCGTCTCGCTACAGCAACCGCCTCGTGTCGATACTGCACCTTCTGGGAACGGATCGCAATCTTGTCGTCTCAATTGATCAGGTCGATGACATTGCGCTCCGCTGGGGGGTGCTCTCATATGACCGAGAGCGTCTCGCGCATGAGCGCCGCCGCGCCCTGGACTATCTTCGCCTGCAGGTGTCGCGACCGTGAGGCGGGTGAGCTCTCCGAGCGGTCCGGCGGCATCCGCCGTTGTACACTTGAGCCTCCGTCCAACGGGTCATGACGAAACCGCGCCGTGCTGGCGGATACTGGACTGAATGATGTGGAACCGGTCGGGAATAATTTCCCCGGACGTGTGAACGGAGTGATATCAATGGGATCCCTGAAGTCGTGGGTGAAGGCCCACAGCCCGGCACCGCTGGCGAGAGCGTACAGAAAGTCTGCCATCGCCCGTGAGTATCTGCGGGACTTTCGCGACTACGCCCGCTCCACCGACTGGGAGGCCGGGAGCGCGGGGCGCCGTCCGGAGATCGACCCGGCGGAGTGCGCCTCGTCGCGACTGATCATCGCCTCCCACGGTCTGGAGAAGGGGGCGGCCCTGCCGCGGGTGCGCCGCCCCTTCGGCATTGCGCGGCGGCAGGAGATCGAGGGGATCCTCGGGTCCCCCGAGCAGCTGCGACTGCTGCCGGGCTGGCTGGTCGACGCCTCTCGGGACGCTCTCCGGCAGCACGCCGAGTTCAACGCCACAGGCGTGGTCTGCGAAGAGCTGACGCCGAAGGGTCCGGAGCGCACGATCGCCTGCTCGGTGGAGCAGGTGGAGGAGTTCGTGGGCGCCAGGCGCTCGGTGCGGGACTTCGACACCTCGCGCCCTGTGGACCGGGGCCTGCTCGTTGAGGCTGTGCGCATCGCGGGACGCACTCCGTCGGTGTGCAACCGTCGCTCGTACAGGGCCCATCTCATCGACGAGAGCAGCACGATCGAACGGGCGCTCGAGCTTCAGAACGGGAATGCTGGATTTCGGGACAGGGTCCCCGCCCTGTTCATCATCACCGAACGGCGATCGGCCTTTGTGGGGGCCGGCGAGCGGAACCAGCGCTGGGTCGACGGAGGGCTGTTCGCGATGACGCTGGTCTGGGTCCTTCACGGCCTGGGCCTGGACAGCTGTTTTCTCAACTGGTCGCAACGGAACTCAGTCTCCGACGAGCTGCGCAGGCGAATGGGGATCAGTGCCAACGAGGACATTATTGTCATGATCGCGGTGGGCCATGCCGCGCCCGGATACCGTGTCGCGCGATCACTGCCCAGGCCGTTGGAGGATATTCTTCAGGTCCACGACTGACCGGCGCCCGCGGCCCCGGGGGCGACCGAGGGGGCTGCGGGCGCTCAGGCGGAACCGTCCTGGGCGATGACCACCCGTAGCGTCTTGAGCAGGATTCGGATGTCCATGGACAGGGACCAGTTCTCGACGTAGAACAGATCGAAGCGGAGGGCCTCCTCCCACGAGAGCGACGACCGCCCGCTGACCTGCCACAGGCCGGTTATCCCAGGCTTGGTCAGAAGACGGCGGGAGGCGACGTCGTCGTAGAGCTCGACCTCGGCGGGCACCTGGGGCCTGGGGCCGACCAGGCTCATCGTCCCCTGAAGAACGTTGAACAGCTGCGGGAGCTCGTCAAGGGATGTGCGCCTCAGGAACTGGCCGATCCGGGTGATCCTCGGGTCGTCGGCGACCTTGAACAGGGGCCTGTCGGCCGTTCCCTGCCGAGCGAGCAGCGCGGTGAGCTCGGCGTCTGCGGCGACGCGCATCGTCCGGAACTTCCATATGCGGAACTCGCGGCCGTTGAGGCCCACGCGCGTCTGCCGGAAGAGGGCCGGGCCGCGGTCCCCGAGCCGGATGAGCGCCGGGATCAGGATCCACAGCGGTGCGAGCACGGCGACGAGCACCGTGGCCACGACGATGTCGAACAGTCGTTTGGCGAGGAGCCCGGCCCCGTCCAGATGGGGAACCTGGATCTCGATCAGCGAGATCCCGTCGACCGGGCGCAGATGAAGACGCGGGCCGGCCACGTCGAGCATGGACGGGACCATAATGAGTCTGCTGGTTGGTCCCAGCGCCCAGCTGATTCTGCGGACCTGGGAGGGGTTCAGGCCGGAGTCCCGGGCGATAATGAGCGTGATCCCCTCGGCCCCGTCGACGCTCCGGGGCAGACGGGTGGTGTCGCCGATCAGGAGCGAGGACAGTCGACCGGTCTCGGAGTCGGCGGCACCCGCGTCGGACAGGAAGACGCCCGAGACCGTCAGCCCGAGCTCGGGACGCCGGCCGATCTCTGTGATGACGGCCGGCACCGACTCCGAGGAGCCGACAATGAGCGTGGGGTGAGTGAATGCTCCGTTCTTCCGCGCCCTGACGAGGCGCCGGCGCGCCAGCCGGCGCCAGAGGTGAAGGGAGACGAGCCCGGTGGGCAGGGCCACCAGGAAGTAACCGCGCGACAGCTCGACCCCGGCGAGATAGGAGAGCAGGGCGAGGCCCCCGAACTCAGTGGTCGTGGCCTGGAAGACCCGGTGGTACTCGTCGGAGCCGTATCCGAGAAGATGCTCCCGGTACGACTTCAGGGCCGCTAGGAGCGCCCACCAGGTGATGACGATGGCGATGCCCAGCATGGTGTAGCTGGAGAGCGCGCCATGGTGGATCGTGACGATCGAGGCGTCTTCTGCGCCGAAGCGCGCAAGGTGGGTGAAGAGGATGACCAGCGCGATAATGACGAGATCGCCGATTCGCAGAGCGCGCTGAAACGACTCGATCGCGGAGGCGGGCCTGAGGCCCGTACGAGCCTGGTAGTCGAGATTGGGCTGGGTCATATTATGGTTTTAGTCGTGCGGCATCGTTGGTGAAGAGGTCCGAGGGGCGCGCGGAGCTCGCGCGGGGGGCGGGCCGGACGGCTCCGCGCGCGTCCGCCTGCCGTCCCAGGAGACCCGCCTGGCGAGCAGGTCCAGGTTGTCGGTGATTCTCTTCGCGGTCGCCCGCGCGGCCCGGTCGCCGCGTCCGTACGGATCGTCGATCCAGTCATCCGGCTGCGGGACGGGACGGCGCGCCAGGACGGTCCCGGTCAGGGACCACCATGGAACGGTGACGCGGGGGGACAGGCGGGACAGGACCGCGCCGGCCTGCCCGAGCGCGAGGACGCGCTCCGAGGCGTCGGGGTGGTCGATGAATATCCAGTCGCGATGCTCCGGGCCGAATACCAGGATGATGTCGGCCTCCTCGAGCATTCTCCCGGTGAGCTGCCGGGCGCGGTGCCCGCGGGAGTCGACTCCGAGGCTCTCCGCGATCCTTGCGAAGGCGCCATCGATTCCGTGACCGACCACGGCCGTGGTGCCCGCCGATCCGACGTCGAGGTTCTTCGTCCTCGGGTTCGCGCTGAGGCAGGACGCGGCGAACGCGGATCGGCAGATATTGCCCGAGCAGACGAACAGAACGCGTGGCGGTCGCGAGGGCTCCCCCTGCGAGGGCTGGTTGTGTGCGGCGGTCCTGAGCCACGGTGGTGGTTGCGTCACTGGTCTCTTCGGTTCTTGGCGGATGAGCGGGAGGGGGGACGGCGGGAGGGGGTGAGGGAGCGGGGCGACGGCGTCGCGTCCCGCCACTATGCCTTGGTCGTGATGGCGGGGGACGTCGCGCTGAGAGCGCCGGCGCGGGAGCGCCAGGTTCGCGCTTCCGACGACGACCATCTGCTGGCGGCGGGCCTCCGTCGTGCCAGCATGGCGATGAACTCGGCCGTCGATGCGGCCCCCTCGGCATGTCCGGCATCCCTGAGGCGCTCGATGCCGCCGAGGCCGGGCGCCCGGTTCGCGTGCCGGGGCGGGGACTCTGCGATGTCCTCGAGCGCCGCGTCCGGGGCCGCGGCGGGGGCCGGGGGGCCCGCGGGCCGCGCACGGTACTCGGTGGCGTACCCGTACACCGTCTCGCCGTAGCGCAGACGGCCGAGGGCCGATGACGAGACCTGGTTGAGGGCGATGCCGAGCACCGTTCCGCCGCCCTGGCGGATGCTGGAGACGGCCTGCTGGAGCTGGTCCTCGGTGGTGCGGCCGGAGCGGACCACGAGAAGGACCCCGTCGGTGTTCTCCGCGAGCGCGACCGCATCGGTGACCGGCAGCACGGGAGGTGCGTCGACGATGACGACATGGTCGGCGGCGAGGTAGGTCAGGAGCTCGGACATGCGCGCGGAGCCCAGGAGCTCTGAGGGATTGGGCGGAGTGTCGCCGGCCGGAATGACCTGCAGCCCGGGTACGGAGGGGCGCACCAGCGCGCTCTCCAGCGAGGCCGCTCCGACCAGCAGGTGGGAGAGCCCGGGGTGGCTCGGATCGATGTCGAACGTGCTGCTCATGGTCGGCTTCCTCAGATCGCCCTCCACGAGGATGACCTCGAGTCCCGACAGTGCCATGACCCGGGCGAGGTTCGCCGAGACGGTTGATTTTCCGTCGGCCTGCATCGCGGACGTCACGACGAGGGTGTGGAGCCCCTTGTCGATGTTCGTGTACCGGAGGTTGGTGCGCAGCTTCCGGAGAGCCTCCTCGACCCTGTGGTCCGGGGCCTCCGAGTATCGTCTCCGCGTCATTTCGACAGAACGCGGGATGGTCGCCAGGACCGGCTCGTCTACAACGGATGCGACGTCCGACTGGGACCGGATGCGCCTGTCCAGGACGTCCAGGGCGAAGGCGGAGACGTACCCGACGACGATACCGCTGAGGGCCCCGGTTCCGACTCGCTTGGCCGGGGACGGCGAGCGGGTCGCGCCCGACAGGCCGGCTGAGGACATGAGGGCGACGCCGATGGGCGAGTCCGCGCCGTCAAGACGCTTGATCTGCGCATCCGCCTGGCGGATCGTCTCATCGGCTATCGTCTGAGCCTCCTCGGCGGTCGGGGCGCTCGCCGAGACATTGATCGTCAGGGCGTTCTTCTCGTTCTTCGCCGATATGGAGCGGGCGAGCTGCGCCGGAGTCGTTCTCAGGCCGAGCGCGTCGATGACTCCCTGGGCCACGGACTCGGAGGTGAATACGGGGACGAAGGCCTTGACCTTCTGGGAGGCGAGCTGCGATGCGGCGTAGTAGGAGTCCGCCGACTTCTGGTCCGGTCCGCTTGCCGGCACGGAGACGCGCACGTAGGCGATTGCGGACGCCGTATAGGTGACGGGCGTCAGCCACAGGGATATGGTGGAGAGGACTATTCCGGCCAGAAGTCCGCAGAGGATGGCGCCGATTCTCCGCCGGGTGAGTGCGAGGACGTCTTCGAGTGTCATGCGGGGATCACCGGGTGCGCTGTTTGCGCTTGCAGGCCTCGTCATTCCTGTGAAGGCAGAGGGAGGGGTGGTGAGTACGAATCACATCTGGAGCGTACATCGCCTCGCTCCGGGCGGTCGGCGCCGATACTTATTTGTGACTGACTCGTGACGTCCGGAATCGGAAGGTCTCAATTCCGCATAGATCCCTTTCGCGCCGCCTTTCGTGAGGATGCGGGTAATTCGCCGGCGCTAAGGTGCGGGCGCACGGTCGTGCCGGCGCAGTGTCCCGTCCCACCTGCTCCCCGGCGTCCGTGCTCGCCCTGAAGGGTCCTGAAGGCTTCCGGAGGCACCGGAGGCCGTAAGACCCTGAGGGGATCCAAAAATGGGGGACTGCTTGAAGGGCGAGGTATGCGGACGTATATCGACGCGAGTGCTTCAGTCTCTGCCGCCCCGATTCCGGTCGCGGTGCCGGTCAGGGTCCTGGAGACGTCCCTGAGAATGCCGGCGCGTCCATGAGCCACCCGGGTTCCCCGGGGCATCTGCGCTGCCCCGCGCTCAGCGTCATCATCCCGGTCGACGGAGGTCTCCGCGCCCGCCGCGGGCGCGCCCCCGCCGCGCTCACCACCGCGCTCACCGCGGAGGATGTCGACCGGGCGATCTGCTCCGTCCTCGACCAGTCGGTGCGGGACCTTGAGGTGCTCGCCGTTGTGGAGGCGCCCAGGGGCAGGGACGCGGTCGACGCCCAGGCGCCCCCGGTGTCCGCGCTGCGGCGCCTGTCGGTGCGCGACCGCCGTGTGCGCCTCATA
>ERZ772772.2535-NODE-2535-length-10808-cov-11.915651_pt1 | contig 10808 bp, 7 predicted proteins | sample MGYA00511484_ERZ772772 | MGnify/ENA primary metagenome ERZ772772 (study PRJEB29015, sample SAMEA2737913) | human oral metagenome | biome: human oral; feature: human-associated habitat; material: dental | place: China | collected 2088 ... | reverse complement strand
GCTGGCCGCGCGCGCCGAAGAAATCCGCCAGCGCTGGGGGCTGCCCGCGCCGCAGTGGCTCAAGTGGCTCAAGCCGGTGGAGAAGTAAGCTGCTGGCCTTGCTGGCAGGCGCGCATGGCTGGAGCGCGCCTGTTTTCGCTCCCTGATTGATAGCATGATGTCCTAGTGGATAGTGCGCGAAAGCCGTTTTTGACCCCCTTGAATTTGCTCCTCTTTCTGCGAACCTGCCCAAAGCCTGCCCGTGGGTGCGAAAAGCGCGGAGCCGGGCGCTCGCGGGCCTTGCAAGCCTCCAGCAGGCGGCAAGGCCCGTCTGCGGATTGCGCTTTGCAGCCCATCCCGATCCGCCGATCCGCCCGATCCGCCGCCCTTTGCGGCCAGATGCTGAACAGACACTGATGCCCGCGCCGCGCGTTTTGCCCTGCCCAATGCCATGACCACCCCGCCGCCCGTTCCTCACGCACACCGCCATCACCACGCCCAGCACGCTTTTGCCGCCGCGCCAGACCCCGAGTACTACAGCGGCCCGCTGCAATGGCGCCACCTCATCGAGTGGATGCGCCAGGACGGCGTGATCACCAACGAAGAAGCCGAGCGCACTGTGGCCCGCATCGGCCAGGCCGAAAGCTCGCAGCACGCGCTGGTGCGCCTGGCCGCCATTGGCGTGACCGACGCGCAGGGCAACGTGATGGACGTGGAGCGCCTGACCGAATACCTGGCCGGGCGCGCGCGCCTGGGCTACCTGCGCATTGACCCGCTCAAGGTGGAAGTCGGCAAAGTGGCCGAAACCATGAGCGCCGCCTACGCCGAGCGCCACAAGGTGCTGCCCGTGCAGGTGACCAGCGGCGAAGTGGTGGTGGCCACCAGCGAGCCGTTCATCACCGACTGGGTGGCCGAAGTGGAGCGCCAGAGCAAGCGCATGGTGCGCCGCGTGGTGGCCAACCCGGCGGACATCCGCCGCTACACGGCTGAATTCTTCGCGCTGGCCAAAACCGTGCGCGCCGTGCAAAAGTCCAGCGGCGGCGTCTCGGCCACCGCCAGCTTCGAGCAGCTGGTGGAGCTGGGCCGCAGCAACAAGCAGCTCGACGCCAACGACCAGGGCGTGGTGCAGGTGGTGGACTGGCTGTGGCAATACGCCTTTGACCAGCGCGCCAGCGACATTCACCTGGAGCCAAGGCGCGACCAGGGCGTGATCCGCTTTCGCATCGACGGCGTGCTGCACCCCGTCTATCAGGCCCCGCTGGCCGTGCTGGCCGCCATGACCGCGCGCATCAAGCTGCTGGGCCGCATGGACGTGGTGGAAAAGCGCCGCCCGCTGGACGGCCGCATCAAAACCCGCAACCCCGCCGGGCAGGAAGTGGAAATGCGCCTCTCAACCCTGCCCACCGCCTTTGGCGAAAAGCTGGTGATGCGCATCTTCGACCCCGAATCGGCCTCCAAGTCGCTTGAAGCCCTGGGCTTTGCCCGCTACGACGCCGCGCGCTGGGAAGCGCTCATCGCCCGCCCCTACGGCATCATCCTCGTCACCGGCCCCACCGGCAGCGGCAAAACCACCACGCTGTATTCCACCCTCAAGCGCGTGGCCACTGAAGAAGTGAACGTCAGCACCATTGAAGACCCCATCGAAATGATCGAACCGGCCTTCAACCAGACGCAAGTGCAGCCGGCCATCGACTTCAGCTTTGCCGAGGGCCTGCGCGCGCTCATGCGGCAAGACCCGGACATCATCATGATTGGCGAAATCCGCGACCTGGAAACCGCCGAAATGGCCGTGCAGGCCGCCCTCACCGGCCACCTGGTGTTCAGCACCTTGCACACCAACGACGCCCCCAGCGCCCTCACCCGCCTGATGGAGCTGGGCGTGCCGGCCTACCTGCTCAGCGCCACCATCCTGGGCGTGCTGGCGCAGCGCCTGGTACGCACCCTCTGCCCGCTGTGCCGCCAGCCCAATGAAGAACCGCACGCCGTCGAACTCCTCAAGGAAGCCATCCGCCCCTGGAAACTCAACGCCGAGCCGCACCTGTACAAGCCCGTAGGCTGCGTGGAGTGCCGCATGACCGGCTTCAAGGGCCGCCTGGGCCTGCACGAGCTGCTCACCGTCAGCGAGGAATTCCAGGCCAAAGTGCAGCACGGCGGCGTCCTTGCCGAGCTGCGCAAGCAGGCCGTGGCCGACGGCATGCGCCCCCTGCGCCTGGCCGGCGCCCTGCGCGTGGCCGAAGGCGTGACCACACTGGAAGAAGTGATGGCCGCCACGCCGCCCCTGAGCCAATAACCAAGGCGGGCGGCGAGCCAGCGGGGCAGGCCCCGCGCTCGCGTCCCGCTTCCATCACGAACCAACCGCCTTGAAAAACCGGCCCCGGCGGCCACATCATCCCGCCATGAACACACCTGACGCATCCCACGCCTCTTCTTCCTTTTCCTCTTCTTCCTTTTCCATTCCCCAGCCCCAGGCCGTCACGGCTGGAGCGGGCGGCGCAGCGCACTATGTCGTGCTGAACATCGCCCCCGGCGAAGAAGCCGAAAACGCCGTGCGCGCCTTTTTCGGCAACGCCGCCGGCCTGCGCCGCAGCGTGGGCCACCGCGACGATGCGCGCCAGCTCAATCTGGTGGTGGGCATCGGCTCCGACGCCTGGGACCGCCTCTTCGGCAGCCCCCGCCCCGCGCATTTGCACCCCTTCAAGGAACTGCGCGGCGCCAAGCACCACGCCCCCGCCACGCCCGGCGACTTGCTTTTGCACGTGCGCGCCGACACGGTGGACATGTGCCAGGAGCTGGTCATGCAGGCCATGCGCGCGCTCGATGGCGCCGTGCAGCCCGTGGACGAAGTGCACGGCTTTCGCTACTTTGACGCGCGCTCGATGGTGGGCTTTGTGGACGGCACCGAAAACCCCGAAGGGCAGGAAGCCTTCGAGGCCACCGTCATCGGCGAAGAAGACCCGGACTTTGCCGGCGGCAGCTACGTCATCGTGCAGAAATACCTGCACGACATGAAGGCGTGGAATGCCCTGACGACCGAAGAGCAGGAGCGCGTGATGGGCCGCACCAAGGCCGACGACATCGAGCTGCCCGACGAAGTCAAGCCTGCCAATTCGCATGTGGCGCTGAACGTGGTGGAAGACGACGACGGCAACGAAATGGCCATCCTGCGCGGCAACCTGCCCTTTGCCACGCCCTCGCGCGGCGAATACGGCACCTACTTCATCGGCTACGCGCGCAACCCGGCCGTGACCGAGCTGATGCTGACCAACATGTTCATCGGCCGCCCCGAAGGCAACTACGACCGCCTGCTCGACTACAGCACTGCCGTCACCGGCACGCTCTTTTTCGTGCCCTCCGAACCCCTGCTGGAAGCCCTGGCCGAAGGCAACCCGCTGGCAGGCGAAGCCAGCGCCGGTGACGCCGCCGCAGCGCCTGCTGATGCTGCTGCTGCCGCTGATACCGCCGCCAGCGGCGCGCTCGCCATCGGCTCGCTCAAAGGCCAGCCGCAAGAGCCGCCGCCCGCCCGGAAACGCGGCTGAAGCCGCCCCATTTTTTTTCAAAAAAAGGAACCCGTACCATGAACAACCTTCACCGCGAACTCGCCCCCATCTCCAGCGCCGCCTGGGCGCAGATTGAAGAAGAAGTCGCCCGCACCTTCCGCCGCAACCTGGCGGGCCGCCGCGTGGTGGACGTCATCCAGCCCGAATCCGGCGCGCAGTGCCCGGCCGTGGGCACCGGCCACCTGGCCGCGCTCAAATCGCCGCAAGAAGGCGTCATCGCCCGCCAGCGCCAGGTCATGCCCATGATCGAGCTGCGCGTGCCCTTTGAACTCTCGCGCGAAGCCATCGACGACGTGGAGCGCGGCTCGCAAGACTCCGACTGGCAGCCCGCCAAAGACGCCGCCGAACAACTGGCCTACGCCGAAGACCGCGCCATCTTCCTGGGCTACAAGGCAGCGGGCATCACCGGCATCAGCGAAGGCAGCTCCAACCCCGTGCTCGCGCTGCCCGCGCAAGCCGCCCAGTTCCCCGACACCACCGCTGCCGCGCTCAAGCAGCTCAAGCTCGCAGGCGTGGACGGCCCCTACACCGCCGTGCTCGGCGCCGACACCTACACCGCCTTGCAAGAAGCCAACGAGCAGGGCTACCCCGTGCTCAACCACATCCAGCGCCTGGTGGGCGGCATGGACAACATCGTGTGGGCGCCCGCCATCGAAGGCGCCTATCTGGTTTCCACGCGCGGGGGCGACTTTTCCCTGCACCTGGCGCGCGATGTTTCCATCGGCTACCTCAGCCACACCGAAAGCGCCGTGCGCCTGTATCTGGAAGAAGTCTTCACCTTCCAGCTGCTCACCGCCGAAGCCGCCGTGGCGGCGCTCAAGAAGTAAAGACGGACGGCCCGCGCGGCCGCAAGGCCGCGCTTTCAGAACCCGTTCTTGACCTGGCCGATCAGGCCCCCGGCTGGGGCCGCCTGTCTGAAGCCTCAAAAAAAGAAGCAAATTCAGGCGGCAAAAAATGGCTCTCGCGCTCGTTTCACTAAAAAACGATCCCCCAATCGGGCTGAATAGCCAAATTCCCTCATGTACCCAATGACATGAGCGGTATGCAGTGGCTGGTGCTGGCCAAACATTTTGCTGAAATGAGCAAAATGACTTGTATTTGGCGCAAGACCAGACTTTGGGAATGATTTTTTAGGACGGTCTTTTAAAGCGCCAGCGTGCGCATGGGCAGCGGCGCGGCGCCGTGGTTCAGCGGGCCATTGCCGTGCCCTGTGCGCACGGCTGCGCCAGCGGCAATGGCCTGGTGCACGAAATTGCAGCCGGCCTGCACGGCTTCTGCCAGCGGCTGGCCCTGGGCCAGAAAGGCCGCGATGGCCGATGACAGGGTGCAGCCTGCGCCGTGCAGGTTGCGGGTGGCGACGCGCGGGCGGCTGATGAGCAGGGGCGGCTGGCCGCTGGCGGTGAAAAGCAGGTCGTGCACGGCTTCGTTTGCGCTCAGATGCCCACCCTTGAGCAGCACGGCCCGGGCGCCCAGGGCCAGCAGGGCCTGGCCTGCCGCGTGCATGGCGGGCACATCGGCGGGCGCGTCTGTCACGGGGCGGCCCAGCAGCATGGCGGCTTCGTCCAGGTTGGGGGTGATGACTTCGGCCAGCGGGAACAGCTCGCGCACCAGGGCCGCCACGGCGGGCGGCTCAATCAGCGGCGAGCCGGCGTTGGAGACCATGACGGGATCGAGCACCACATGCGCCAGCGCGTGCTGGCGGATGGCGGCGGCCACGGCCTGCACGGTTTCCACGGAGTGCAGCATGCCGACTTTGGTGGCGTGCGCGCCGATGTCGCTGACGACGGCATCAATTTGCGCGGTGAGGATGGCCGTGGGCGCGGCGTGGATGGCCGTGACGCCGCAGGTGTTTTGCGCCGTCAGCGCCGTGAGCGCGCTCATGCCGTAGCAGCCCAGCGCGGCGAAGGTTTTGAGATCGGCCTGGATGCCCGCGCCGCCGCCGCTGTCAGAGCCGGCGATGGTGAGGACGCGGATGTATTGGCGATCGGGTTGGGTGTTCATGGCAGGGCAGGGCGGATACGGAAAAACCGCCCAAAGGCGGTTTTCGGTCAAAAAAGAGGAGCGAATTCAGGCCACTTGAAAAGCGTTCTGTCGCTTTGTTTACGGGGAGGTCATGCTATTGGAAAAGGAGCGAAAGCGGCCAGCGGGCGGATGGTGCGCTGGCCGCCGTGTTTCGCGTGGCGCTTCAGCCTTTTTTGCGCATGTCGCCCGTTTGCACAAAGCGCTGGTGCCACGAGAGCGACTCTTGCAGCAGGTGCGGCGTGTGTTTGCCGGGCGCGCCGCCAGCCAGGGCGCGGTCCAGGTAGTCGGTGAGCGCGTCGCGGTAGTCGGGGTGGGCGCATTTTTCAATCACGCGGCGCGCGCGCGGCACGGGCGCCAGGCCGCGCAGATCGGCCAGGCCCTGCTCGGTGACGATGACTTGCACGTCGTGCTCGGTGTGGTCGGTGTGCGAGACCATGGGCACGATGCACGAGATGGCACCGCCCTTGGCCGTGGAGGGCGACATGAAGAAGGAGATGTAGGCGTTGCGGGCGAAGTCGCCCGAGCCGCCAATGCCGTTCATGACGGTGCTGCCCATGAGGTGCGTGCTGTTCACGTTGCCGTAGATGTCGGCTTCGATCATGGCGTTCATGGCGAGCATGCCCATGCGGCGGATCAGCTCCGGGTGGTTGCTGATTTCTTGCGGGCGCAGCAGAACGCGGCCACGGAATTCGTCCAGGTGCGTGGTGAAGTACTGCGTGGCCTCCGGGCTGAGCGACAGCGCCGTGGCCGAGGCGAAGGTGAGCTTGCCGGACTTGATCATCTCCAGCATGCCGTCTTGCAGCACCTCGGTGTAGGCGGTCATGTTGTTGAAGGGGCTTTCGTTCAGGCCTGCCAGCACGGCATTGGCGATGTTGCCCACGCCCGATTGCAGCGGCAGCAAGTTGGCGGGCAGGCGGCCTGCCTTCACTTCGTGCTGGAAGAAGTCGATCATGTGCTGCGCAATGAGGCGCGAGTTTTCGTCGGGCGGCGAGAAGGGCGAATTGCGGTCGTGCGCGTCGGTCTGCACGATGGCGATGATTTTTTCCGGATCGCAGTGCAGGTACGGCTCGCCAATGCGGTCATGCGGCGCGGTCAGCATGATGGGCTGGCGGTGCGGGGGCAGGCGCGTGCCGTAGTAGATGTCGTGCATGCCTTCCAGGCCCGTGCTCTGCCAGTGGTTCACTTCCAGAATCACGTGGTCGGCAATGTCCAGCCAGGTTTTGTTGTTGCCGACAGAGGTGGTGGGAATCAGGCGGCCATCGGGCAGGATGCCCGCCACTTCAATCACGGCCACGTTCAGGCGGCCAAAAAAGCCGGCCCAGGCCATGGGCGCCACGTGCGACAGGTGCATGTCTGAATAGAACATGCCCCCCGCGTTGATCTGGTTGCGCACCGTGGGGTCAGACTGATAGGGCAGCCGCATGCTGATGCCTTCGGCCTTGGCCAGCGCGCCGTCCAGCTCCGGTGCGGTGGAAGCGCCCGTCCACAGGCCCACGCGAAACGGCTTGCCCGCCGCGTGCGCCGCCTCCATGCGCGCGGCCAGCGCCAGGGGCACCGCCTTGGGATAGCCTGAGCCGGTAAAGCCGCTCATGCCCACATTGAAGCCTGGCTGGATCAGCTCCGCCGCCTGCTCGGCCGTCATGATCTTGCTGCGCAAGCCTTCGTGCTGAATGCGGGCCTGGGTTGCTTCGGGGGTAAACGCCTGGGTATTCATATCCGGGTGCCTCGTGGTAGTTGAACAAAAAGAAGAGCCGGGAGCCTTCCGGCAGGCTGGTCAAGCCAACCGTTGAATGCGCCCGAACGGTGTTTTGAGTGTAGGAGAGGCAGCCTGTTTTCCGGCCTTGAAAACAATAGGGTTTTCCCTTCTGTGCAAAGGCTTTGTCCAGCCGTTCAGCGAAGGCATGCGCGCGCCCAGCTACTGCCTTGCACGGGCTTTTGCCTTGGAAGCAAATCGGCCGCAAGCCCTAGTGAAATCAGCGCGGGCAGCTATGGTTTGCATAGCGCCGCCCACTCTTTTCAGGGCTATCCCTTATGCCCACCCGCAAGCCTGCCGCTGCATGCGCGGCTGAACCGTCCGCCGCCACTGCTCCTGCGTTTTCTGCCCATGCCCAGCGCCTGCATGCCGGCAAGGACACACGGGCAATTTGGATTTGAAAACTGCGCTGCTCGCCGCAAAGACGAACACAGGGCTTCCTTCGTGGCAGCCAGGTGCGCACTACCGCAGTGAAGCAACTGCCAAGTATTTCTCGGCAGTTGGGAATCACAAAGAAATTCTGATGGGTTGCGTGAAATGCAAGGTAATATCTCAATTCTGTCTGATCATTGAATTGGAGAATGATGATGGGGAAAATTAATGCAGATGAAATCCTTCAGCGGGGAATTGAGCTGATGAAGAGGGAAAGATTCAAAGAAGCAGAAAATGAGTTTAAACGTATAGGTCAAGGTGATACTGTGCAATATTTCAAGGCGCAGTGCTATTTGATTGATATATATTTTATAAATAAGCAGTGGATCAGGGTTATAAAGGTATCAACGAGGGTTCTTGAAAATCACTGTTCCGATAGATCTAAAGAAGAAGTAGAATGGATTCGCTTTAGATTGGGTTCATCTTATTTAGCAGTTGGAAGATGGGAGGATGCGATTAATACATTTACCCTCATTGATAAATATAATTGTAAATTTTATGATGTAGTGCTAATTAAATGGGCTTGTGCTCATATTAATTTGGATCAGTTGCAAGAAGCGGTGAAATTATTACTTCAAGTTTCAGGCGATAACCAAAAACGCTTTGATGAAGCAAGAAATCTGCTCGGGACACGGTGCTTGCAAAAAGGATTGGGAATGCAAGCCATCAAGGCCTTTAAGAGTGTTTCGAGTAAAAATTATATGCTATATCTTGGCTCCAGAATAAGTCTAGGTTTCTTGTACTTCCGGGTCAATCAAAAGAGTAAGGCCATCAATATGTTGCAAAAGATCAGTAAAGAAAATGATGCTGATATTGTTGGCAAATTATATATTGAAACAACATATGAAAGAAGTGGATTGTACACTGAAGCAGTGCAGTGTTGTGAAGATATACTTAATGCAGCGAAAGGTAACTCAGATATTTGTGCTCTTGTTCAATATCTTCTTGTAGAGATTCTTGTAAAGAGGAAGGTTTGGGAAGATGAGTCATTAAGGCAGAAAGTAAATGGTTTAATTGGAAATAAAATAAGCTTCATGTCTCAATTCAATAAGGGCGAGGCTTTTCCTCAGTACGCAAATCGGTTGGCAATAGGCAAGATGTATTTAATAGATAATAATTTCACTAAGGCTGAGAATTTATTTAAAAATCAAGAAAATGTTTCTTACTATGACTCGACATGTTTTTTGGAGTTGGCTAGGCTTCTGGGAAAAATTGGGCCGGAAAAAGTGGAGAGAATTAAATGGAATTCGATTGAATTTTTGGAAATCATAGATGAAATTGAAACCAAATTGCTTTGTGCGCAAAACATGAATTCTGTTGATTATGATGCGCTTGATGCAAGCTTGGAGGATTTCAAGGAGGATGAACCTGAGGATATCAAATTGGAAGATTTCGAATTTGCCGAATACCATGGTTATGAATATAAATTTGCTCACTATAGCCGTTGCGAGACTGCTTTTAAATTGATTGGCAACTCACAAACGGGTTCACCTTCTGCATTTCGGCTTGGTTCTGTTGGCAATGTGAACGACCCTAAGGAGGGTGTTGTCCTGGGGCAATATTTAGGAAAATTTTGCAATCTGCCTTCAGATATCTTTGCTGACAAGGATCCTTATGCAACGTTCGTTGGTTGCTTTACATTCAATCACGATAGTTTGAATCAATTTCGACTTTATGGAAAGGAAAATAATCAGGAGGCGTCAGGCGTGAGTCTGGTTTTTCTAAGCGGTTTCTTTGGTCGAGACGACCGTGCCATGCATATTAATAACCCTGTGCGTGTGGACGATCAGGATCGCAAATTGAAAGATGAAGATGATGCGACAAATGGGACTCTGAAAGTACTGAAGTCTGCAATGAACGAAAGGGGCGACAAAGCAAATACAGATAAACCAATAAAATACAACCTGTACAGATGCATATATATTGACCCGGAGACGGGTTATCTGTCATTGGCGCGCCGCGATAAGGCGACTTTTTATCAAGAATGCGCCAACAGTATGAATTCGGAAGATCTGGATTCAATCCGAGAAATGGCTGAAGTTCGATGGGGAAATTATTCCAAAATCATAGATCGAAAGGAAAATGGTATTCGTGATTTGATGAGAAGGCTCACATGTCTGATTGATGAAATCTATGAGGACGGCGCAAATGCGAAAGAATCTGTCAATAAGTTCATGCGGATTGGATTATTGAAATTGCAATATTTGGTCAAACATGCTGCCTATCAGGAAGAGCAGGAGTGCCGAATAATATATATTACCGGCTGGGAAGACAAAAAGATTCGGTCCGACTTGAGGACTATGTATGTAGAATGCGATGGGTCCGTCGTTGAACATTTGGATGGAATCTATTTGTCACCGGGGGCAAAAGATGCCAAGGATCATTTTCGAGTTCTTTTGAGAGATGCAAAAATCAAGAGAGAAATCAAAATCCGGGAATCCAGAAATCCTTTCCGCCATAGATGATGATTTTTGATGTGCCTGCTGCTTTTCCGCCTCGCCATTCTTGGCCGCAGCCGCCCCAGCTCCGCCTGCGCCAAAATGGCGGCGCATCTGATCGCACGGCTGCTGCCAGTGGTGTTGATGGAAAGGCCGGGCGCTTTCAAGGCCCGCATGAGGTTTATTTGCTTTGCGCCTTGCAGCCCATTCCGATTGGCTTTTTTGCCTTCGCGGCCAGATTCTTTGAACAGGCTCTCACTGGCGATGTCCGTGGCGCGTTGGCGGCCGCCTTCTGGGCGTGACGGCCCGCACACCTTGCGCGAAGGCCGGGCCCTCTACCTTCAGGCCTGCCAGATCGGCCACATCGCAGCGCAAACTGTGATCTGGTGCGATGAATGCGGGCTGACGGATGGGCTGTGTGAATAATCGCTCCCTCGCGCCTTGTCTGTAAGAGCCTGTTCAAAGTGTTCGTCTACGGAGACAAAAGTGTGGATTCGGGCGGTCTGCGGCCCCCTTGCAGCCAGACTCTGAACAGGTTTCTGAAAACACAAGTGCCCGCTTTCGTTCAACCTATTGCCCCCAAGGAGCCAGCCATGCCCGCCACCCCAGCCGCCGCCCTCGCCTGGT
>ERZ772772.2533-NODE-2533-length-10811-cov-14.710859_pt1 | contig 10811 bp, 6 predicted proteins | sample MGYA00511484_ERZ772772 | MGnify/ENA primary metagenome ERZ772772 (study PRJEB29015, sample SAMEA2737913) | human oral metagenome | biome: human oral; feature: human-associated habitat; material: dental | place: China | collected 2088 ... | reverse complement strand
GGCGCCCTGTTCGGCGCGCCCCCACAATCGCTCCATGCTTTTTCTTCTTTCACCAGCCAAGGCGCTGGACTACCAAACCCCGCTGCCGCCCGGCCTGCCGCACACGCTGCCGCAGTTTGCGGCGCAGGCGGCGCAGTTGATTGAGAAGCTGCGGCAGCTTTCGCCGCAGCAGGTGGCCAGCCTGATGGGGCTTTCTGACAAGCTGGCGGCGCTGAATGTGGCGCGTTACGAGGCATGGTCGCCCGTGTTCACGGCCAGCAACTCGCGGCAGGCCGTGATGGCGTTTGATGGCGACGTGTACGGCGGCCTTCAGGCGCGCACGCTCAGCGCTGAACAGCTGGCCTGGGCGCAGGAGCGCCTGTGCATTCTGAGCGGGCTGTATGGCGTGCTCAGGCCGCTGGACTGGATGCAGCCCTACCGGCTGGAGATGGGCGCGCGGCTGGCCACGGACGCTGGCGGCAATCTTTACCAGTTCTGGGGCAGCCGCATTGCGCAGTATCTGAACGAGCGGCTGGCGCAAGAAGGCGAGGCGGAGCCGGTGGTGGTGAATCTGGCCTCGCAGGAGTATTTCAGGGCGGTGGACCAGAAGGCGCTGCGCGCCCGCGTGGTGACGTGCGTGTTTCAGCAATACCGTGGCGGGCAGTACAGGGTTGAAAGTTTTGCCGCCAAGCGCGCCCGTGGCCTGATGGCCCGCTGGGCCGTGCAACGGCAGGCCGCCACGCCTGAAGCCCTGCGGGGCTTTGACGAAGAGGGCTATGCGTTGGATGCCGCCGCTTCCAGTGCCAGCCAGCTGGTGTTTCGCCGCCAGCTTTCATAGTCCAATTTCATGGCCCAATTTCATGGCTAATCGGCCGCAAGTCCCCGTGGAATGGGCGCATGCCGCTATCAAAAACAGAGTAACCGGAGCTTTCTTTCATGCCAGACCGCTCTCCCCTGACCGAACACGCCGCTGCGCTGGCGGGCACCTTGCTGGGCAAGGCCACGCACTACCCTGACCGTTATGACGCCAGCTTGCTGGAGCCGCTGCCGCGCGCGCCCAAGCGGGCGGAGCTGGGCCTGGCCGGGCAGCCGCCTTTTGTGGGGGCGGATGTGTGGACGGCCTACGAACTCTCGTGGCTGAACACGCGCGGCAAGCCGCAGGTGGCGCTGGCGCATGTGACGGTGCCGAGCGAGAGCACGCACATCATCGAAAGCAAGTCTTTCAAGCTCTACCTGAACGGCTACAACGGCACGCGCTTTGCCAGCGCGGATGAAGTGCGTGAGCGCCTGCTGGCCGACGTGAACGCTGCCATCTGGCACGGCGGCGCCATGCAGGCGGGCGCAGGCGTGCGGCTGACGCTACCCGAAGACTTTGGCGCCGAGCGCATGCAGGAGCTGGCGGGCCTGTGCCTGGACAGGCTGGACATTGCCTGCGACCGCTACGGCCCGCCCGCGCCGGAGCTGCTCACCGCCGCTTTTGACGAGCAGCCCGTGCAGGAGACGCTCACCAGCCATTTGCTCAAAAGCAACTGCCCCGTCACCTGCCAGCCCGATTGGGGCAGCGTGCAAATTGCCTACAGCGGCCCGCAAATCGACCAGGCCAGCCTGCTGCGCTACCTGGTGAGCTTTCGCGAGCACAACGAATTTCACGAGCACTGCGTGGAGCGCATCTTCATGGACATCACACGCCACTGCCGCCCTGCGCGGCTGATGGTGCAGGCCCGCTACACGCGCCGTGGCGGGCTGGACATCAACCCCTGGCGCGCCAGCCACCCGCAGGCCGCGCCTGCCAGCGCGCGCACGGCGCGGCAGTAGCCCGGTCGGCAAGCACGGGCCGGAACGCAGGGAACACGAGGAATTGAGCCAGGGCCTGCTGGGCGTCAAACCCTTCCCGTGCAGCTACGCGGCCTGCCGCCAGGCGTTGGCTCCGTCTTCGCGCAGCAAATCCAGCTGGCGTATGCGCTGCACGTGCGCATGCAAAGACTTGCGGGCGGCGGCATGCGCCTCGGGAGGAACGTCTGCATAGGCCAGAGGCAGCCAGTCATCGAGCGTGCCGCTGGGGCGCTGGCGCATGGCGGCGAGCACTTTGGCCTCTCGGGCCAGCCGGTGGGCCTTGAGACGGACGATGGCCTGCTGCGCTTCGTGCAGCACGTGGCCGTGGGCCGGCAAGATGAAGTTCGCGCCATAGGCGGCGCAGGCGGCGGCCAATTTGTCGAGTGAGGCCAGATAAACGGTCATGTCGCCATCGGGCGCATCAATAACGGTGGTGCTGCCGCTCAGGATGTGGTCGCCTGAAAAAAGCAAGCCGTCTTCCTCCAGCACAAGGCACAGGTGGTTGGCGGTATGGCCGGGGGTGTGGATGACGCGCAGGGTGTGCGTTTGCTCGCCTGCCAGTTGCAGGCGTTCGCCGTCATACAGCGCCCGGTCGGGGGTGAAGGCGCTGTCTGGGCGCCCCTGTGGCGACGAGGGCAGGCCCAGCACGGGCACTTGCTTGGAGCACATGGCTTGCAGCAGCCAGCCGCCAGGAGCGTGGTCGGGGTGCGAGTGAGTGCAGATGATGGCGCGCACCTGCCCGCCTGCGGCCTGCCACAGGCGCTGCACATGAGCCTCATCAGCCGGGCCGGGATCGATCACGATGAAACCTGCTGTAGCGTCGCCCACCAGGTAGCTGTTGGTGCCCGGCCCGGTCATGAAGCCGGAGTTGGCCGCCGTCAGCCGCCGCACATTGCGCAGCAGGGGCACGGGCTTTTCGTGCTGCCAGCCAATTTCGTGCTCGCCTTGCCCATCGGGGCAGACCAGCGCCAGCTCGCCAAAGGGCAGCTCGTGTTCCATGAAGCGCGCAATCCGTCCCTGCCGGCGGGCCGCGCGCGGGCAGCTCGTCCACAAAGGAGCCTCGCCTGTGCAAGCGGCCAGCACGGCGGCCACGTTGGGCTGGCTCCGGAGCCATTCCAGTGTTTTCAGCGTGGGAAACATGAGCGGCAGGCGGCCTGCGGCATGCCGGGCCAGCGCGGCGCTGGCCGTCAGCCACTGGGCGTTGAGCTGCTCCTGTCCATCCGCCTGGGGACGCTGCCCCGATGGCATGCGGGCCACGAAATGGGGCACGTCATAACGGCGCGGCCAGTCGCAGCCCGTGATCCAGCGCGCCAGCAGAAACAGCTCGCACGCTGCCAGTTTCAGCCCTCGCGCCTGGCATTGGGGCGCCAGCGGGGCGTGGCGCTCCAGCCCGGCCACGTCTTGCGCTATGGCAGGCAGGCCGTCAGGGCGGCGGGCCAGCAGCACGCCCATTTCTTCAAAGGTTTCGCGCAAGGCAGCCAGTGCGGCTGTCAGCGCATGCCCCTGCTGGCGGGGGCGGGTGGCAGCGGGCAGAAGGGCATCGTCTGCATCCACGCAGCCGCCCGGAAAAACGTAGGCGCCGGGCGCGAACCGCGCCTGGGCGGAGCGTTGCGTGAGCAGCACTTGAAGGCCCTTCGGGCCGTCGCGCAGCAAAAGCAGGCAGGCCGCAGCTTGAGGCTCAGCAGGCGGGCGGGCCGGATACAGAAGCTGGCTGGAGCGGGGCATGGCGACTTCTTTCCCATTATTGGAGCCGGCAGCGGCGGCATGGCCGCCTGGGCTGGTCAAGCATATTCCTGGAAAAGACAGGGTTCATTCATTTTCTGAAAATCAATGAACCAATGCTTTTTTACCAATGAAGATACTCAAGACGGCTGAATTTGAAAATCAGCCTGCGGCCAGATTGGTCATGTCATAAGAAAAAGCATCTGCAGACGGATTCAGGAGACAAAATCCGCTTCGCCAGAGCATGCTTGATGGCAACGCCTGTGCAGCGCGCTGCTGGGAGGGCAGGGCACGGCAGCGCTTGAATATCGCGGTAGAAAATGCATACGCAGCGCATTCACGTCAGCCTCCTTTTCTTGACGGTTTTTTTAACAAGCCCTGCCTTGCCACGGAACACAGGGCGCTCGTCTTGTTTACATTATAGATACATTTGTTGCGGCGCGCCATCGCCGTGAAAATAAATGCCTGCGAGGCGCCTCATGGCGCGTATTCATTGCAATACATGCAATACGTGCGCGAAGGTATTTCGCAAATTTCAGTCAGGCGCAAGTCCTGAGGTTGAGAACCTGTTCAAAGTCGGACGCGAGAGTGAATGAGACTGGGTGGCCATGCGCAAGCCGCAGACAGACAGGCCAAGCGGCTGGCCGGTTGCAGCGCCGCAGGCCGATGGAGCTGCTTTTCGCGCCTGCGGACGGGCGTTGAATAGAGTTTTTTGCTTCTCTATTCATAGCATGATGTCTTGATGGATACAGCGCTGGAAGGTGTTTTGGCACCATCAGATTTGCTCCTGTTTTTGATTGCCTGTTCAGAGCCTGGCCGTGAGAGGCAAAGAGTGAATCGTGATGAACTGCCAGGCCCAAGAGAACCCGGCTCTGTGCTGTTCACACCCACGGGCAGACTTTGAACAGGTTCCGGGAACAGGCACCCGCTGAAAGCGCCTTCACCAATCCAGCAGCGCCTGCACTGCCAGCCCCAGCGCCAGCACGCGCGCGTCCGTGCCGGCGCAGCCAGCCAGCATCAGTGCGGCGGGCGCTTCGCCGGGCGGGTGCATGGGCAGGCTCAGGGCGCAGCCGTCCAGAAAGTTGATGAGGCTGGTGTTGCGCAGCATCAGTGCGTTGGCGCGCCAGTAGGCTGCGTCGTCGGTTTGCAAGCTGGCGATGGCGGGGGCGGCAATGGGCACGGTGGGCATGAGCAGGGCGTCAAAAGCGGCCAGGCGCTGCTCCACCTGTGCAATCCAGCGGCGGCGGGCGGCCAGCAGGTCGATGTAGTCGGCGCAGTCCATTTGGCGGCCCGCCTCGATGCGGGCGCGAACGCGCGGGTCGTAAGCCGCGCCTTGGGCCGCCAGCCGCTGGCGGTGCCAGGCCCAGGCTTCGGCGTTGGAGAGCGTGCCTTTGGCGTGCAGGGCGGCCAGCTCGCGCCACTCGGGCAGGGGCAGGCGCGTCACGCGTGCGCCCGCGCTGTGCAGGCGCTCAAGCGTACGGTCAAAGGCGGCGGCCACGTGGGCGTCCATGTCGTCCAGCGCGATTTCGGCCGGGCAGGCCAGCCGCGCGCCTGCCAGCGGCCGGGGCTGAAGCGGCCATGTCTGGCCGCTGAGCACGCCATCGGCCGTGATGCAGCACTGCACGCTGGCGGCCAGCGGGCCGACGGAGTCCAGCGAGGCAGACAGCGGCAGCACGCCTTGCCGGCTCACGCGCCGCTGCGTGGGCTTGAAGCCCGTCAGCCCGCACAGCGCCGAAGGAATGCGCACGGAGCCGCCCGTGTCCGTGCCGATGGCCAGCGCGGCCATGCCGTCCGTCACCGAAACAGCCGCGCCGCTGGAGGAGCCGCCGGGGATGCGGCCCGTGGCCCGGTCCCAGGGGTTGCGCGGCGTGCCCCGGTGCGGGTTCAGACCCAGGCCGGAAAAGGCGAACTCCGTCATGCTGGTGCGCCCCACGATGACCGCGCCCGCCGCCAGCAGCCGGTCGATGACGGGCGCGTTGTACGCGGCAGGCGGCGCATCGGCCAGCACGGCCGAGCCGGCCGTGGTCACCTGGCCGGCCACGTCGAACACGTCTTTGACCGACACCGGCAGCCCTTCCAGCGGCGAGCGCACGATGCCCGCCTTGCGCAGCGCGTCGCTGGCGGCGGCCAGCGCCAGCGCGCGGGGGCGGTCAATCAGGGTGAATGTGCGCGCGCCTTCGCCAGCGGCATCTTCGGCGCGCGCCAGTGCGGCTTCGGCCAGCGAGCGGGCGCTGGCGCGGCCAGATCAGAAGCCAGGCGCGCCAGAGTAGGAAGGGTGTTCATCAGCGGGAATCCGTAGCGGGTGAATGCTCTGGAAAGGACAGCATGATGTTCTGGAGCCTGTCATGCATCAACCCTGCTTTCACTTGTGCATCCCGTGACGAGCTTGATTTGTCGCAGACACATGCTGGCTGTGGTGGTGCTTTCAGAAGGTGTTCAGGACCGGGTGGGAGCCAGGGCTTTGCTGTGAGGCTGTTCATGCGCTTTGAGTGCCTCAAGACTTTTTGTCGATGGCGGCCACACGGGTACGCTGATTGGATGAGCGCTGAGCATGCTCGGCTGAAACATGCGGGTGTTCAAGCGCAGTAAGCGGCATGGTTTTAAGGCGCTGCCCAAGCACTGGATTGTGGAGAGAGCCTTTGCCTGGTTGAATCAATCGAGAAGGCTGAGCAAGGACGACGAGGCCACTGTCGCTTCAGCCTTTCAAGGGCAGTCTCTCAGACCGCCTGGCGCCATGCAGGCAGCTCTTGCTCACGTGCGGCATGGGCCGCATGAAAGAGGCCGTGGCGAAGCGCGCCGTGGCCACGGCGCATGGTGTCAATGCCCAGCAGCTCAAACAGGCTGATGAGCACCGACAGCCCGCCGCCAATGATGGCCTTGCGGTCTTCGCGAATGCCTGGCATATCCAGCGCGTTGATGTCGCCCGCATCAATCAAGCGCTGGCGCAGCCAATACAGCTGGCTCAGGGCGATGGCGTCGTCCATGCTGGTGCGGCCTGACTTGCGCAGCGCCGCCAGCACGGCGCCCACGGTGCCTGAGGCGCCGTAGGCCGCATCCCAGCGGGGGCGCGCAAAGCGCGTGGCGGCTTCAGCCAGCGCGGCCTTGGCATCGGCTTCGGCATCGGCGAAAGCGAGCGCGGTGAACTGACCGCTGGCGAAGTGGCGCTGTGAGCAGGTCACGCTGCCGATGGGGTAGGACTCCATGTCTTGCGCCTGCCGCCCCTGGCCAATGATGATTTCTGTGGATCGGCCGCCGATGTCCACTACCACGCGGCGCTCGTCGCCTTCGGGCAGCAGGCTGGTTACGCCCTGGTAAATAAGGGCAGCCTCCTCGCGTCCGCTGATGATGGCGATGGGCAATCCCAGCAACTCCTCGGCCTTTTGCAAAAAGGCGGCGGCATTGCGCGCTTCACGCAGGGTTTGCGTGGCCACGGCGCGGGCGCGCGCCTGGGGCAGCTCTTTCAGGCGCTGGCCAAAGCCCTCAAGGCATTGCCAGCCGCGTTGCATGGCTTCAGGCGAAAGCTGGCCTTGGGCGTCCAGCCCGCCGCCCAGACGCACGGTTTCCTTCAGATAGTGCAGGCGCTCGAAGCGGCCTGGAGCGGTTTCTCGGGCGATTTCCAGGCGGAAGCTGTTGGAGCCGAGATCGACGGCCGCCCAGAGAGCTTGAGACGGGGCGGCGCTGCGGCTTGTGTCGTCGGTCATGAGAAGGTGGGTTGTTTTGAGGTTCTTCTGGTCTGGGGGCCAAGCCAGCATAGCACCGGGCTGCGCGAGGCCGAATGGCCTGCCGCCGCGTGGGGTTGGGTGGCGGACCGTCGGAGGGAAAAGCGCGGAGGTGTTTTGCTCCTCTATTTATAGCAATAGGTCCTAGTGGAACGTGCGCAAACCGAACCTTTAAGCATCGTTATTTTGCTCTCTTTTTTGGATGTCAGAACGACAGCTGCCAGTGCCGAAAAGGCCCAGAGCTTTGGATTTCGGGGTTTCTCTTTGGCTTGGGGTTTGGGTTGCTCGCTTGGCAGGCTGGAGGCGGCCTATTCAGGCGGGCTTGCGGGCCAGCATGGTCACGAATTTGAGTTGAATGGGCTTGCCTTGCGCGTCGGTGGCGTGCATGGAGCCGATTTCTTCGCGGTATTCGGCCATTTCCCAGCCTTCGTAATATTTTTTCAATTCGCCTTCGCGGAAGGTGAATGAAAATGGCATGACGCAAGGGTGGTCTTGCGTATCCATGGCCGAAACAATCAGGTTGTAGCCGCCCGGCGTGGTGTGCGCCTGCATGTTTTCAATAATGGCGGGCACGCGGCCGGCATCGAGAAACATGAAAACCACGGTGGCCACGAGAAAATCGTAATTTTCAGCCAGCGCAGCGGTATTCATGTCGTAAATGCAGGTTTGCACGCGCAGGTTTTCCGCGTCGGCCATGTCTTCCAGTGCGGCCAGCGGGGCCGGGTTGTAGTCGCTGGCGGTCACGTCAAAACCCAGCAGGCCCAGATAGAGCGCGTTACGCCCTTGCCCGCAACCCAGGTCCAGCGCCTTGCCGGGCGGCACGCGGCGGGCGGCGTCCACCACGGCGGAGTGGGTGGCCGTCATGCCGTATTTCTTGCTGAAATAATCTTTTTTCTCGCAGTGAAATTCAAGCTGGAAAGCCGAATCGTCATCCAGCAATTCGGCTTTGTGCCAGGCTTGCGGGGTAATGGTCCATACTTCGCTTTGCGGGGTGAGAATATGTTCGGCCAGGGTTTCTCCGGCTTCGTTCATTTCGTGGAATTTCACGCGGCCTTTTATCACGCGCAGTTTGCCCCAGGTGCCTGCCTTGGTATTGTGGCGGGACAATATGCTGGGCGGAATATTGTTTTTCGTCCAGACGGGCATGGTTTTGTAGCAAATCAAATCGGGCGTGGCGTTCATGGTTTTTTCCTTGGGTGAATGATTGCCGGGCATCATACCCGCCGCTTCATAACCGCACTGGTTTTGCCGTATTTGCAATTGAAATGGGCACAATCAGGGCTTTTTTGCTGGCGGTTTTCACTCATGGCCCTGCTGACTTTGCTTGATGCCCAACTGGCCTTTGGCCACTTGCCTTTGCTTGACCACGCAGACTTTGCCTTGCAGGAGCGCGAGCGCGTGGGGCTGATTGGCCGCAACGGGGCGGGCAAGTCTTCGCTGCTGAAAATTCTGGCCGGGCTGGAAAAGCCCGATGACGGTGCGCTGCAAATGCAGCAGGGCCTGCGGCTGGCCTATGTGCCGCAAACGCCTGCGCTGCAAGGTTTTGAAACCGTGCAAGACGCTGTGAGCGCGGGCATGGCGCACATGGCGGCGCTGATTGAGCAATACACGCAAGGCGAAGGCGATTTGGCCGAGCTGCAAACCCGCATCGAGGCCGAAGACGGCTGGAACTGGCCGCAGCGCGTGCAGCAAACCCTGCAAAAGCTGGGGCTGGACGGCGCGCGCCGCGTGGCCGAGCTTTCGGGCGGCAGCCAAAAGCGCGTGGCGCTGGCCCAGGCGCTGGTGGCGCAGCCGGATGTGCTGCTGCTGGACGAGCCGACCAACCATCTGGATTTGGCCGCCATTGGCTGGCTGCAAGAGCTGCTGCTGGCCTACAAAGGCAGCGTGGTTGTCATCACGCACGACCGCGCTTTTCTGGATGCCGTGGCCACGCGTATCGTGGAGCTGGACCGGGGCCGCCTGCGCAGCTACCCCGGCAACTTCGCCGCCTATCAGGCGCAAAAAGAAGAGCAACTGGCGCAAGAAGCCACGCTCAACGCCCGGGCCGACAAACTGCTGGCGCAAGAAGAAATCTGGGTGCGCAAAGGCGTGGAAGCGCGCCGCACCCGCGCGCAAGGCCGCATCAACCGCCTGCACGCCCTGCGCGCCGCCCGCGCCGCCCGCCGTGAGGCGCTGGGCCGCGTGCGCATGGAAGTGGCCAGCGGCCAGCCCAGCGGAAAAATCGTGGCCGAGCTGCACAACGTCAGCAAAGCCTTTGGCGGCCCGCCCGTGGTGCAAGGCTTCAGCGCCACCCTTTTGCGCGGCGACAAAGTCGGCCTCATCGGCCCCAACGGCGCGGGCAAAAGCACGCTGCTCAAACTGATCCTGGGCCAATTGGCGCCCGACAGCGGCCGCGTGCGCCAGGGCGCCAGCCTGCAAGTGGCCTACTTTGACCAGATGCGCGCGCAGCTCGACCCGGATGCCACGCTGGAAGACTTCATCAGCCCGGGCAGCGAATGGATCGAAATCGGCCAGCGCCGCCAGCACGTCAAAAGCTATCTGGGCGACTTTCTTTTCAGCCCCGCGCGCGCCGCCTCGCCCGTGCGCAGCCTCTCTGGCGGCGAACAAGCCCGCCTGCTGCTGGCGCGCCTGTTCGCCCGCCCCGCCAATGTGCTGGTGCTCGACGAGCCGACGAACGACCTGGACATCGACACCCTGGAGCTGCTCGAAGAGCTGCTGCAAACCTACGACGGCACCGTCTTTCTCGTCAGCCACGACCGCGCCTTCATGGACAACGTGGTCACCAGCACCATCGCCTGGGAAGGCGGCGGCCAATGGCGCGAATACGAAGGCGGCATCACCGACTGGCAGCAGCAAAGCGAACGCGCCCGCGCCTGGCTGGCGCCCGAAGCCGCCGCGCCCGCGCCTACATCCAAAACATCCAAAGCGCCCCGCCCGGCCGCGCCGCCCGCCCCGGCGACAACCCAAACCGCCGCCAAATTTGCCGCCCAAGCCACCGTCAAACGCAAGCTCAGCTACAAAGAGCAGCGCGAGCTGGACGCCCTGCCTGCCCGCATCGACGCGCTGGAAGCCGAACAGGCCGCCATCCGCGCCCAGCTGGCCGACGGCACGCTCTACCAAAGCGACCTGCCCAAAGCCATTGCCCTTCAGGCCAGAGACAGCGCCATCGAAGAAGAACTGCTGCACGCGCTGGAGCGCTGGGAAGCGCTGGGCGCATGAAACGTCAGCCCCGCATGCGGGTAAACACCCATTTGCGTCACTCTTTTCTCGCGTTGGCACGATCTGACACACATTGACACCGCAACTTGCCAGCCCGATTGCACAAAAAGTGTCACTTCCGGAAGGCTAGAGCGCCACTTCTGTGACCAAATGCACACTTTCTCCGCTCATTCCGGCGGCACCCTCAACCTTGGCATGCGCTGGCACACCGGCTGCAAGATAAAAGGCGTCGGCGGCGCATCAGTATCTGCCCCGAATTCCAAAGATCCATTTCACAACTCTCTCAAGGAGAAAATCATGAAAGCAATGCAAAAAGGTTTCACCCTCATCGAACTGATG
>ERZ772772.2531-NODE-2531-length-10824-cov-6.733123_pt1 | contig 10824 bp, 10 predicted proteins | sample MGYA00511484_ERZ772772 | MGnify/ENA primary metagenome ERZ772772 (study PRJEB29015, sample SAMEA2737913) | human oral metagenome | biome: human oral; feature: human-associated habitat; material: dental | place: China | collected 2088 ... | reverse complement strand
GCTCCATACTGCTGCCACTCTCAAGGTCTAGCAAAAGAAGCGCGGGGATGTGCGATATACAAAAGACGCAGATCATCAGCGCCCACTGGATCTTCGTCGAGCGCTCTAAAAAATAAGCCGCGTCGCCGCAAATAGCCGCTAAAATCGGCAAAAATAAAAATCCGTAAACCGGTATAAATATCATCGCCATCGCGTACCAATCAGCATATATAAATATATACTGCGCGGGCAAAATCACGTAAAAGCACGCCACGAGCGCGATATGATCGCCTCTGCGGATGTAGATGAGCGACAAAAACTCGCGCAATGCGGCAAAAGATACCAGCAAAAACAAAAATATCACGGCGTTTTTGCCCATATACGTAAATGCAAAAATCACCAAAATCATCGCCCACCAGGCGTTTATGCGCGAGGTCAAATTTGAGACGGTTTTGTTATCGGCGCCGAATTTTACCTTTAGGATAAAGGCAATGGCACTAGAGACGACTAGCACCGCGATGAGTCCTAAAAATAGATTTAAGATATGATTTTGCGGGTTCATTTTAGTGCCTTTTGGTTAATTTGAAGCTAAATTTGACGCCTGTTTCGGAGCGCTCCGAGCTAGTCAAATTTATGCGCGTTTGGTTTGCCACGCGGACGGTTTGGGCGGTTAAATTTGTTAGCGAAAAAAGCTCGCGCTTTTGGCTCGCGATTAGGTCAAATTTGATTTGCGACGAGGCGAGCGTTCTAGTATGGGCTTTATTTTTAAATTTGACGCTTTTAGCCGCCGCTCTCAAAGGTTCGTCGTCAAATTTGCCGTAAAAATCGGTCGCAAATTTTCCCGTCTTGCGTGGCGAATTTATAGGACTCAAATTTACCGCCGTCGCCAGAGCCGCCAAATCAGGCTTTCGTTCTGTCATTTTGCATATCGCTCATCGCTAGCAGCGCGTCTTGCGCCTTTTGTAAAAACTCGCCCTTGCCCTCGCCGCCGTAGGTTATCTCCTCGCCCATGATCAGCTCGCAAAGCAGCGGGATGGGTATCATAAAGCCTTTAGGCAGGACGTTGCGCGCGTTTTTGATCCAAATCGGCATCAAAGGCACGGAGGGGCACTCCTGCGCTAAACGAAACACCCCACTTTTAAACGGCTGCAACGCAAGGTCGTCGTCCATCTTGCGCGTGCCTTCGGGAAAGATGATGAGAGAGTGCGTCTGCAGCGCTTCGCTCATTTGCGCTAGCGCTTCTAGCGGATCTTTGCGGCGACTTATTAGCACCATGTTAAACACGTTTTTAGCAAGAAATCTGCGCACCGGCCCGCTCTCCCAGTACTCCGCCGCCGCGACGGGGCGCACGCGTTTTCTCACGCGGTAGGGCAGCGAGACGAAAATCAGCAAAAAATCGCCGTGGCTGGCGTGGTTTGCGTAGTAAATTTTAGTGCCGCCGCCGATGTTTAAAAGCTTCTGCGGCGGCCGTACGCCCGTGATAAATATCGTGATGCGGCAAAGGATAAAATCAAGCGCGGCCGCTAAAAACTCTTTCATCCTGTATCCTTTTTACTCTTTTACTTTTCAAATTCACTTTTTGCGGCGCCCTCAATTTTGCGGTTACGTGCGGCAAATAAGCTTCTCGCCCACCTTGCCGAAAACGAGCGTTTAGACATAAATTTGAGGCGATTAAAGCAGATACGGTTTTAAATAACGCCTGCAATTTGCCGCTTTTGCTACTTGCCTTTAATTTCACCGACTTTGATAAAACGCTCGAAATTAACCGAACACGTTTTGCGCGCCTAGCGTCTTTTAAAACGTCTAAATTAAGCGGACAAATTCGCCTTGATATTTTATCCTCGCCTCAAAAAATCTCGTAAATTTAAACAAGATCAAATTTATAACGATTGCGTGTCCGCGTCGAGGCGAGCTTAAAACTTTTGCAATTATATCAAATTTAGGCGAATTTACCTTGCGTCGATTTTGGAGATAGATATTAAATTTATCCTCGTCCGAGGCGCCTTATTCCCCGCTTTTTAGTCCCATCCTCACGCGGTTTGCGCAAGTAAGCGCGAGTAAAAATATCGCGGCGTAAAGTACCCAGCTAAACCACTCTGGCAGTCGCCCAGATAGCGCATATACCGTACCGGTAAGCCCGAATATAAACGCGCGGTCGCTCTTGCCCATAGGCCCGTCGTATCGCCTGCCACAACCGTGCACCTGCCCTAGGACGCCCAAAAACTCACTCATAAAAGATAGAAATATAACAAACGCGATAACGCCCCAGTCAAACGGCGCCACGAAGGCAAACGGCAGATACAGCGCGGCGTCCGAGATGACGTCCGTGGCTTCGTTTAGGTAGCCGCCCAGCGGGCTTTTTTGATTAAACTCGCGAGCCAGCATGCCGTCGATGGCATTTAGCGCCATACGCAAAAACATCCAAACGGGCAGCAGAAAGAATAGCGTCGAAATTTCGGCGAATTTTATCAGAAGTCCGCCCAGCAGAACGGAAATGACGCAGGCTGTGATCGTGACTTGATTTGCGCTGACGCCCGCGTCGTAAAGGCGTCTTACTAACGGACGAAGTAAATTTTGAAATTTGGGCTTTAACTCGTAAATCGTCATGAGGACTCCGAAAATTTGATTTTCGTATTGTCGCTTAAAAATGCTTGGAGGCAGATTAAATGTGTGGCCGGCTTTTGTGTGAGCTTTTTAATCGTCGATTTTTAAAAGCATTAGGATAGCGAAATGAACGATGAAAATATGAGTAAATTATCTCTTCTATCATTCATTGCCGCGATGGGCACTCAATTTTTTTGACGTGGGCTCGCGACGGTAAAAGTAGTGTTTGCGGCACGATGATAGGCAGCGTGGTAATCTCCTTATGGAAAGCGTACGGTGCAATCATCGTCATATCAGTATCCATCTTTGCTCAACTCCTCTATGCGGACCGCAAAAATTTATAAATCGCATGGGATTTCATCGCGATAGATTTCAAACTTCGCTCTCCGCCGCAAATGCAATGGACCTTATCGCGAAAATTCTAAATCATAGCGGCGCCGAGCCGGGAAGAGTGCTTTTAAATTTCAAAATTTTGCAGCGATCTATACCCTAAGCTGGGCTTTAAAATTTAATTCTGCCAGATATTTTCGTTTAATTTTAGACTTTTTACTATGGATAGAAAGAATAAAAGCTCGTGCTTGATAGACGCGGCAGGATCGAAACTAAGTACGCTGCGATCTACGCTAGGCTCGAAGCTATCGTATCCCGTGCGGATGAAAATATAGACGTTTCTATCCGAAAAGCTTAATCTGATCGGTCCGCCGGCACCGCTTCTAAAGCGAAGCAAGCGCCGCATAAAGGCGGGCGTGAGGACGTTACATTGCAGACATGGCATCGGCGCTATATACGCTAAATGCGGAGCTAAACTCGCCATCGTCCATCGCGATCTTCTTAAGTCCGCCGAGCGTCGGCCTCGCGCTGAGCAGCGGCAAGATCACGGCCACCGAGTTTATGCGCTTTTTAAATTCCGCGTAGAAAAAGATCCCTCTGCTGTTATATCGTTCGTCGGTGTGGGTCACGCAAACATCCGCAAAGCTGAAAAATACTCCGTCATAGACGCCGGAAATTTTATCTTCGCAATCAAAATAGCTTATGCCGTCCACAAATAGGCCGCTAGCGCGCAGATACGCCGGTCGAAACGAGCCTGAAATTTCGTAGCGATAACCTAGGCTTGCAATATAGGGCGCAATATATTGGTGTTTAAAGGCGCGGACGAATTTTTTGGATCTGTTGTATTTGATCCGCTCCAGCGCGGCGCCCGCGATATTAAACAAAGAAAGGCAGATGGTTACGAGTGCGATGACGAAGCGCAAGGTATCATTCTCGCACATTTCTACGCCTTTGGCAAGCATCCACAGCAAGGTGCAAAAGATAAATACGCGCACTATATTTGCATCTTTATTCACTACTTTATAAGAGATACTGCCGCAGCTAAATACCACTATGATCCAGCAGAGGCCTACTGCTGCTTCTTGATCTCTAAAATTGAAAAATAGCCACAGCGCCGAGGCTAGCACCGCTAGTACTATTATCGAAAACGCCGTGCCTTTGCGCTGCTCCACCTCATCCAGGATGCCGAGCCTTAGTTTTTCCAGTTCGTTTGCGGTCATCTTTATCTTTCTAAATTTAGCTAGCAAATTTTAAAATTTAGCTTCGAATTCGCCCCTAAATTTAAAGAACTAAGCTTTAAATTTATAAAATCCGCGGAACTTCGCTCTTTTAAATTTAGCGCGAATTTCTGCGCTAAATTTAGCTTTGGCACAAAATTTCTACGATCACCTGCGGCAATAGCTCATGCTCGATCTCGTGGATTTTGGCCTCATAAGCTTCAAGGCTCATTCCCGCGCTCTTTTCAAACGCGCGCTGAGCGATAATCGCGCCGCCGTCAAGCTCCTCGCTGACCCAGTGCACGCTCACGCCGCCTACCTTCATATCGCTCTCAAAGCTCTGCTCTATCGCATGCGCGCCCTTAAAAAGCGGCAGCAGCGACGGGTGCAAATTTATCGCGCGAATCTGCCTCGTAAAAACGGGCGTAAGAATGCGCATAAAGCCCGCAAGCACCGTTAGATCGACGTTAGCGCGCTTTATCTGCGCCACGACCGCGGCGTCAAATTCCTCTCTCGAGGCAAAATTAACGTGCTCGATAACGACGCTTTGCAGGCCGTATTTTGCGGCCTTTGCTATGCCGCCTGCGTTAGCTTTATTTGTTAGCGTTAGCGCGACCTCGATCTTGGTTTCGCCAAAAACTTTGCCGTGCAGCCTCTGCAAAATCGCCTCCAAATTCGAGCCGCCGCCGCTAAATAAAACCGCTATTTTTTTCGTAAGCATTTGAGTCCTTTGATGACGTCCGCGGCCGTGAGCGCGTAGTCGTTGATTTTGATTTCGCGGGCGGCTAACGCGTGAGCTAACGTACCCGAGATCGCGGCATTTAGCGGGTCGTAACCCTGCGCGAGCAGTCCCGCGACGATACCGCTTAGCGCGTCTCCGCTGCCGCCTTTTGCTAGCGCGGCGCTGCCCTGCGTCATGACGTAGACCTCGCCGCCTTGCGCGATTAGCGTATTTGCGCCTTTTAACACAAGCACGCATTTAAAATTTCGGCTAAAAATTTGAGCGAGTTTAAAGCGGTTTTTTTGTACTTCGCCAGCGTCAAATTTGCCTAAATCAGCAAGCCCCAGCAGGCTCGCAAACTCTTTTGGGTGCGGCGTTATCACTACTTTTTCGCTGTTTAAAAGCTCAAGCGTGCGCGGCTCGTAGCAAAGATCGGCGTCGATAACGAGCGCGTCTTTTGTTTTTAGCTCGCTAAAAAGCTCGTCTTTTTGCGCCTCATCAAGCTCGCCAAGCCCCATGCCGACGGCTCCGACTCGCATTTTGGGCGTTATGCGCGCGCTTTGCATTAAAACGGGCTCAATATTTAAATTTTCGCCCACGACGCTAACGAGTCCCGCGCCGATCGTTAGCGCGGCAAGTCCCGCTATACGCGCCGCTCCGCACTTTTCGCCGCTCACGACGAACACGTGCCCAAAGTCGCCCTTGTTAGCGTTTTGCTTAGTGCGAAACGGCAAATTTAAATCGCTCTTACCGAGTTTATAAAAGCTCGTCTGCGTCTCGTAAAGCTCGCGGGGAAGGCCCAAATTTGCGACCTTTACGCGCCCTACGAAATCCTTTGCAAAGTCGCTATAAAGCGCTAGCTTTAACGCGCCCATCGTCACGGTCGTATCAGCCTTAAAAACCGCTCCTTGCGATAAACCGTTTTTATCAAGTCCGCTTGGGATGTCGCAGGTGAGCTTGTAGCCGGGTTTTGCATTTAGTAGATTTATCAAATTTATCGTCCGCTCGTCTAGCTCGCGGCTAAGTCCTGTTCCGAAAATCCCGTCGATGATGCAGTCAAATTCGCCGCTTTCCGTCAAATTTGAGATCAAATTTACGCCGCATTTTAGCGCTCTGGTTAGCTCGGTTTTTGAGGTTTCGTTTTGTTTGTCGCTCGCTAACAACGCGAAACAATCAAATTTGCCGCCCAAAAGCCGAAGCGCGGCAAGCACGTCTGCGCCGTTATTTCCGCTGCCGACTACGCCTAAAATTTTACGGCGTTTTAGCGATGATTTTTTAAACCTAGTCCGCACGGCGCGAGCTAACGCGTTAGCGGCGTTTTGCATCAGCACTTCGGTGCTAAGCCCAAACTCGCTCACGGCTCTAGCGTCAAGCTCCGCCGTATCCCAAAATAGCTTTTTCATGCGCCCTCCTGCTTCACTCGGTAGCTCAAAGCCTCCAAAATATGCGGCTTTTTGATGATGCGCGAGCCCTCGATGTCGGCGATCGTGCGGGCGACTTTTAGGGTTTTGTTTATAGCGCGGCGACTGAGCGAAAATCTCTGCGTCGCGTGATCTAGCGCCCCGCTCGCCTCGTCGTCGCAAATGCAAAATTTAGCGATCTCTTCGTCGCCGAGTTTGCCGTTTAGCTCGCTTTGCGCGCGCGAGATTTGCGTCTCAAAGACGCGCAGCACGGTATCTTGCATGGATTCGCTCGTGACGTCGCTTTTATCATCGGCGCTCACCTCGTCCATCTGTACGTGAAGGTCGATGCGGTCTAGCACGGGTGCCGAGATGCGCGATTTATAGCGTTTGATCTCAAGCTCCGAGCATTTGCACTCTAGATTTTTAGAGAGGAGATTGCCGCAAGGGCAAGGGTTCATCGCGGCTACAAACATAAATTTGGTCTCATACGTGACCTTTGAGTTTACGCGCGAGATGTTGATTTTATAGTCCTCCAGCGGCTCGCGCAGGCTCTCTAAAATTTGCGGCGCAAAGTGCGGAAGCTCGTCGAAAAAGAGTATCCCGCCGTTAGCTAGCCCGACCTCGCCGATCCTAGCCGAGCTCGATCCGCCGCCAAATATCGAGCTTCTCGTACTCGTGTGGTGAGGCGAGCGAAAGGCGCGCAGGGCGGAAAATTCGCTCTCCTGCTGATTTAGCGAGCTATAAGCGCAGCTGAGCAAAATCTCCTCCAAGCTTTGCGGCGGCAAAATGTAGCGCAGGCGCTTGGCGCTCATGCTCTTGCCGCATCCGGGGCTTCCTTCAAAGATAATATTATGCATACCGCAAGCAGCCACCAGACAGGCTCTTTTTGCTCTACTTTGGCCTTTAACGTCGCTAAAATTTAGCTCGAAATTTTGATTTTTTACGAAGCTTTTTTCGCCGATTTTGATCAAATTCGAAAAAAGCGGATGAATGGCACCGACTCTGCACGAGGCGGCAAATTCGGGCTCTAGGAAAAATTTGATCGCCTCGGCCAAATTTGAAACGGCGTAAATTTCTAAATTCGGTATCGCGCCCGCTTTTTGCGCTATCTCTTGCGGGATCAGCACGCGAGAACCCGGCGCTTTCGCGCTCAAAAAAAGCAAGATAGAAAAAAGGCTCGCCGTACTTTTGACGCCGCCGTCTAGCCCCAACTCGCCGAATGCAAAAATAGGCTCGAAATCGCGCTCTTTTTGCAAGGCGATTAAAAGCGCGATGGGCAGGTCGAAGTGACTGCCTGATTTTGGCATATCGGACGGGGATAAATTTATGATGATTTTTTGCGCGGGGAAGGAGAAATTTAACGACAAAAGCGCTGATTTTACGCGTTCGGCGCTCTCTTTGATCGAAGCTCCCGCAAGCCCTACGATATTAAGTGCGGGCAAACCGCGGTTAAAACTGGACTCGACGTCCACAAGCCGCAATTCGTCGTTATAAGTGGCGCATTTTAGGGCTTTCATGCGTTTTTTTGCTTTTTATACTCTTTGTCGAATTTTTTGCGTTTGTTGTAGCCGATGCGCTCGATAAAAAGGTGTCCGTCGAGGTGATCCATCTCGTGCTGGATGGCAACCGATAAAAGCCCGTCTGCCTCGAGCTCTTGGTGCTGTCCGAAGCGGTCTTGATACTCTAGCGTTATAAACTCGGCTCTTTTTACGTCCTCGTAGTATCCCGGCACGCTCAGGCAGCCTTCTTGATAGATTATCTCGCCCTCTTTGCGTAAAATTTTGGGATTTATGATTTCTAGCAGATCCTCTTTTCGCTGCTCCTTGCTCTCTTCGTCTACTAAATTTACGATCAAAATTCGCTTAGCCTCGCCCGTCTGGATGGCGGCTAGTCCGATGCCGTTTTTAGCGATCATGGTCTCATACATATCGTCTAAAAATTTATGCAAATTTTCATCAAAAGCTTTAACTTCAAGCGATTTGACGAAAAGTTTTTTGTTCGGATAGGTTAGGATTTCTAGTATCATTTTTCAGTCTTGTCCTCTAGTACCAAAAAGTGTTCGCCGTCTCTACCAGTGTTTACAAGCGAATCAAGCGCCAAAGAAAGCATCTCCTCGATAGTTTTTGTCATGTTTAGATCAAAAGTGACCACTTCCATATCAAACTCGTATTTCTCTCCATTTAGCATGAAAGAGGTGTCGTAAAACATATCGGTTATACGTTTGCAGGCTTTTTGTGCGCCGCTTATGTCGGTATGCTTCATCAGCATAGCAAAACATCCTCCGCCGTAGTGCGACAAGATATCGCTACGCCTCGATGTACGAAGCAACATGCGAGATATATTTTTTAAAACGGCCAACTTGCCTTTTGATCCGATGCCATCCAGCGCGCTATCTTTTGGCTTTAGTAGCATAACAGAGGACTTGTAGTCGTATTTTTTTATATTTTCAGACTCGATACCAAGCGTCTTGAGGAAAAATTTTCTATTATATACGTCAAATTTTTCATCATATATAGACTGTTCTTCAACCAGCTTAAAAACCTTACTAATCTCTTCGTAGCTCGTTTTGATAACTTCGATATGCTTGTCCATTAGCGAATTTAGCTTGTTTAAGTCTTCGTTAAAAGAGTTAAAGACGCTTTGTATCGTGATCAAATTTACATTTGGATCTAGGCTTTCCGAGCGTTTTTTGATGATAGTTTTTAAAACTCCCAAATTTTTATATATGAGCGCAACGGCCTGTAGCATGCTTTTTATCTGCATAAAGCTATTTTTGACCTCGCGCTCGATATTGATTTGTCTATCGTCCTCGAGTTTGCCGATCTCGTCTTCGATCTTTATGATCTCGCCGACCTTTTTCTTAAAGTCGTCAGACTGCTTTTCGAGCATCTTTTCAAAAAAAACGGTGTAGTTTTTCGGGATCGAGGGGATATTTTCCTCGGTTAGTTCTTTTATGATCGCCTCGGAAAAACCGTAAATGTTAAACTCGTCCTTTTTGGCTGTTGCGCCTACTTTTTGAGTAGGCGCGCTATTTGCCGCTACGTTTTCGCTTTTTTTGTTGTCTAACTTTATCAAATTTTACTCTTTACTTAAAGCTTTTCTCCAAAACTTTATCTATAAGCCCGTACTCTTTGGCTTCGGCAGAGCTCATGAAAAAGTCTCTGTCAGTGTCTTTTTGGATTTTAGCTAGTTTTTGACCCGTATTTTTAGCTAGGATCGCGTTTAAAATTTCTTTCATACGCAAGATTTCCTTCGCTTGGATCTCTATATCCGTCGCCTGTCCGCGCGCGCCGCCTAAAGGCTGATGGATCATGATGCGCGAGTTTGGCAGCGCATAACGCTTGCCCTGCGCGCCGCAACTAAGCAAAAACGCGCCCATAGACGCCGCCTGACCGATGCAGATCGTGCAGACGTCGGGCTTGATGTAGTTCATCGTATCGTAAATGCTAAATCCGCTCGTTATCACGCCGCCAGGACTGTTTATATATAGATATATGTCTTTGTCCGGATCTTCGGCCTCTAAAAACAGCATCTGAGCCACGATCGCAGACGCCATGCCGTCCTCGATCTCGCCGCTAAGCATTATTATGCGGTCTTTTAGCAGGCGCGAGTATATGTCGTAGCTTCTCTCGCCCTTGCTCGTGCGCTCGATGACGTAGGGGATGTAGTAGCTCATTACTCCGCCTTTTTCTCTTTCTTATCGCTCTTTAGCGCAAACATCTCGTTAAATAGCTTCTCTTCGATCATCGACATTTTGATCGCAGGTAAAATCCCTTGATTTTTGTAGTTTTCAAGGTGCTGTTTCGGATCTATGCCAGAGCGATACGCCTCAAAGTACACCGCTTGGATCAGCTCTTGGTCGCTTACCTTGATATCTCTGCGGCGTGCTAGCTCGTCTATTATAAACGTTAGCTTCACGCTTTTTACGGCGTCGTCGCGGTATGTCTCGCGCTGTTTAGTTAGAGCGTCTTTATCCTCTCTAAATTTAGCCATCTGCTCAGGCGTAAAGCTGCTCCAAGCGCTGCGGAATTGCATATCCATCTCTTGCTCTACGATGTTTTTTGGCACGTCGAAGTTAAATTTAGCCACGATTGCGTCGGCAAATTTAGGCTTTAGCTCCTCGTTTACGTTTTTAGCGTGCTTCTCGGCTTTGATCTGCTCTTTTAGTCTCTCTTCAAACAGCTCGACGCTTACCTTTTCCTCGCCCGGCATGATGCGTTTTAGCGTCTCTTCGTCGATCTCTTCAGGCACTTTTTTACCTTGGATTTCGTGTAGTTTTACTTTAAACGTCGCGTCTTTGCCCGCAAGGTGCGCAGCGCCGTACTCGGCCGGAAATTTAACCTTCACGTCGCGCTCTTCGCCGACTTTTAGCCCGATCATACCGTCCTCAAAGCCAGGTATAAACTGACCCGAGCCGATTTCTAGCAGGTAGTTTTCGGCTTTGCCGCCCTCAAACGCCTCGCCGTCCACGAAGCCCTCGAAGTCAAATTTAGCAAAATCGCCCTTTTCAAGTACGGCTTTTTCTATTTTTTCTAGCGGAGCCATCATTTTTAAAATTTCATTTTTTCTC
>ERZ772772.2530-NODE-2530-length-10827-cov-3.878296_pt1 | contig 10827 bp, 10 predicted proteins | sample MGYA00511484_ERZ772772 | MGnify/ENA primary metagenome ERZ772772 (study PRJEB29015, sample SAMEA2737913) | human oral metagenome | biome: human oral; feature: human-associated habitat; material: dental | place: China | collected 2088 ... | reverse complement strand
ATCTTGGAGACTTAATGAACGTCATTACGGTGCATTACAAGGATTGAACAAAGCTGAAACTGCTAAAAAATATGGAGATGAACAAGTGCTTATCTGGAGAAGAAGTTTTGATGTTGCACCACCTGCAATTGACAAATCAAGTGAATATTATCCAAAATCAGACAGAAGATACGCAGATTTAACTGATGAAGAAGCACCACTTGGAGAAAGCTTGAAGGATACAATCGCAAGAGTGTTACCTTACTGGCATTCAGATATTTCAAAAAGTTTGCAAGAAGGAAAAAATGTTATAGTTGCTGCTCATGGAAATAGTTTAAGAGCATTGATAAAATACTTATTAAATATTTCTAATGAAGATATTTTAAATCTAAACTTAGTTACAGGAAAACCTATGGTATTTGAAATAGATAAAGATTTAAAAGTATTATCAGCACCTGAATTATTTTAATAATAAAAATAAGTTTTTTATTTAAGAGGGCATAAGATGAAAAAAATAATAATATTTTTTTTACTAATAATAGCAATTACAGGAAATTCAGAAATAATAAAAGAAAAGAAGATTTTAAGGAAAGAAACAATGGAATTAATTTTAGTTTGTCATGAAAAAATACAATCTGATTTTGAAAATATTGATTTAAGTCCTAGTGGAATAGAAGCAGTAAAACAACTAGCTGAAAAAATGAAAAAAAATTATTCTTTTGATATAGCCTATACTTCTAATTTAAAAATTGCTAACAGAACTCTCAATTATATATTAGAGGAAATGAATGAATTAGAGATACCTATAAATAAATCAGAAACATTGAATATGATAACTCGTAAAGACTTAGAAGGAAAAAATGTTTTTGGAAGTTTAAAATCTTATTGGAAATCTGATATTTCTAAAAACTTAAAAGAGGGAAAAAATATATTAATAGTAACTGATGAAGATACAATAAGAATCCTTATAAAGTATTTGTTAGATATGTCAGATAGGGATATACAGAATGTTTATATACCCATAGATAACACATTTTATTTTGAAGTAGATAAAAATTTAGAAGTAATCAGGGCTGAATTTCCTATACCACCGAAGTTTCCTGAACGGATTGATGAATTTTAATCAGTAAATAAACTATTATTAATTATAATATATTTATACAAGGAGTTGAAGAAATGAAAAAAATAATTTTAATGTCTTGTTTAATAGTATCTTTTCTATCATTTGCAGGAATAAATGATTTGCCAGATAATGTTGAGAGAAATATTCGTTCAGCAGTTTCAACTTATTCTGGTGCTGAAAGAAGAGAAAATTATGATTGGTATAAAGATTCATATTTAGAAATGGTAAAAAGATTAGATAAATCTGGAATACCTGAAACTGATAAACAAATGATAATAAAAAGATTAGAAGCTATGTATGGAGGAAATTATCCTAAACAATTAGCAAGAGTAAATGATGAAATTAATGATTATAAAGGATTAGTAAATAGAATTAGAGAAGAGCAAAATGCAGTTCAACAAAAAACAGAAGCTGAAAATCAAAAGAGTAAAGAAGAAATAAATTCTATTTTAAGTTCATCATCTATTCCAAAAGCAGATTTGGATAAAATAGAACAAAATGCAAAAGCAGAATATCCAAATGATTACACTTTACAAAAAGCATATATAAAAGGTGCAATCAAAACTTATAATGATTTAAAAAAATAAATTAGGAGTGGATAGATGTTTAAAAATGTAATTGGTTTAATAGTTGAATATAACCCCTTTCATAATGGACATCTACATCATATTCAAGAGATAGATAGACTTTTTGAAGATAATATAAAAATTGCTGTTATGAGTGGTGATTATGTTCAGAGAGGAGAGCCATCTCTTATCAATAAACTTGAAAAAACAAAGATAGCTCTATCACAAGGAATTGATATTGTGATAGAGTTACCTGCTTTTTATTCTACTCAAAGTGCAGAAATATTTGCAAAAGGTTCAGTAAATCTTTTAAATAAACTTTCTTGTAGCCATATAGTTTTTGGTTCTGAAAGTAATGATTTAGATAAATTAAAAAGAATAGCTACTATCTCTATGACAAAAGAATTTGAACTCTCTTTAAAGGAATTTTTAGCAGAGGGTTTTTCTTATCCTACTGCATTTTCAAAAGCCTTATTTGATGAAAAATTAGATTCTAATGATATATTGGCTTTGGAGTATCTAAGAGCAATAAGGAATACAGATTCTAAAATTGAGGCATATTGTATAAAAAGAGAGAAAACAGGCTATTATGATGATGAAAAAGATAATTTTTCAAGTGCAACTTATATTAGAAAAATTTTGTTAGATTCTAATGAGAAGAAAGAGAATAAATTAAATAAAATTAAAAATTTAGTTCCAGAGTTTTCATATAAGATTTTAGAAGAAAATTTTGGAGTTTTTTCATGTCTAAGTGATTTTTATGATTTAATAAAATATAACATAATAAAAAGTTATTCAGAATTAAAAAATATTCAAGATTTAGAGGTAGGTTTAGAAAATAGACTGTATAAATATTCACTTGAAAATTTAAGCTTTGAAGATTTTTTTAATGAAGTTTTAACAAAAAGAATAACTATTTCAAGATTACAAAGAATATTGTTGCATTCTTTATTTAATTTAACAGAAAATATAACTGAGAAAGTAAAAAATGAAGTTCCTTTTGTTAAGATTTTAGGCTTTTCAACTAAGGGACAAAAATACTTAAATTATTTGAAAAAATCAAAAAATTATAATGAAAGAAAAATTTTAACTTCTAATAGAAATTTAAAAGAAATTTTAAATGAAGAAGAAATTGAATTATTTAATTTTAATGAGTTATGTTCACAGATTTATCGTATAAAATCAAGTTATATAAATATTGGATATCCAATAATAAAAAATTAAAAAATACCAAAAATGATCCATAAAAATGTTCCATATAAAAAACCAGCTATTGAAACCATAAAGCCAAGTACAGATAAACCTTCTTGGCTTTTATTTTTAATACCTGAAAAACCTGAAATCAATCCAAATATTCCAAGAATAACTGAAAGTATCAACCCAACAAAAAAAGTTTCAACCTCATTAAAAAGTTGTCTTATTAATATTGAGCCTATTCCAAAAAATAATGATAAAATTCCCATAATATTCCTTTCTAAAATTCCTATTTTTACTAATTATAACATAAAAAATAAGAAAAATTAAAATATATTAAATAGATATTGATATTTTATATAAATTGATAGTATAATTATATAATGAAATAAATTTTATAAAAGGAAGGGAAATGAAATGGATTCAAAAAAATATTCTACATTGAAAGAAAGATTTTTAAGGTATGTAAAATTTAATACTCGTTCAGATGATGCAAGTGAAACAATTCCATCAACACCATCACAAATGGAATTTGCCAAGATGTTAAAAAAAGAATTAGAAGAATTAGGATTAAGTAATATTTTTATAAATAAGGCATGTTTTGTAAATGCAACTTTGCCAAGTAACATGGATAAAAAAGTTGCTACTGTTGGTTTTATTGCACACATGGATACAGCAGATTTTAATGCAGAAGGAATTAGTCCACAAATTGTAGAAAACTATGATGGAAAAGATATAGTTTTAAATAAAGAACAAAATATAGTTTTAAAAGTTGAAGAATTTCCTAATTTAAAAAACTATATTTCTAAGACATTAATTACAACAGATGGTACAACTTTACTTGGAGCAGATGATAAATCAGGAATAGTTGAAATCATTGAAGCAGTTAAATATTTAAAAGAACACCCTGAAATTAAACATGGAGATATAAAAATGGCTTTTGGACCAGATGAAGAAATTGGTAGAGGAGCAGACTATTTTGATGTAAAAGAATTTGCAGCAGACTATGCTTATACTATGGATGGAGGACCTATTGGAGAATTAGAATATGAAAGTTTTAATGCAGCACAAGCTACATTTAAAATAAAAGGTGTTAGTGTACATCCAGGAACTGCAAAAGGTAAAATGATAAATGCAGGATTAATTGCCAGTGAAATTATAGAAATGTTCCCAAAAGATGAAGTTCCTGAAAAAACAGAAGGTTATGAAGGTTTTTATTTCCTAGATGAAATGAAATCTAATTGTGAAGAAGGAGAAGTAGTTTATATTATAAGAGACCATGATAAAGCTAAGTTTTTGGCAAAAAAAGAATTTGTGAAAGAATTAGTTGAAAAAGTAAATAAAAAATATGGAAGAGAAGTTGTTAAACTTGAATTAAAAGATGAATATTATAATATGGGAGAAATTATAAAAGACCATATGTATGTTGTGGATATAGCAAAACAAGCTATGGAAAATTTAGGAATAAAACCACTTATAAAAGCTATTCGTGGTGGAACAGATGGTTCTAAAATTTCATTTATGGGATTGCCTACACCAAATATTTTTGCTGGTGGAGAAAATTTCCATGGAAAATATGAATTTGTTGCTCTTGAAAGTATGGAAAAGGCAACAGATGTTATAGTAGAAATTGTAAAGTTAAATGCAGAAAGGTAATAAAAGATGAAATTTTTACCAACTACAAAAGAGGAAATGAAAAATCTAGGTTGGGATAGTATTGATGTTCTTCTGATTTCAGGAGATACATATTTAGACACTTCATATAATGGAAGTGCTTTAGTAGGAAAATGGCTAGTAGAACATGGCTTCAAGGTTGGGATAATAGCTCAACCAGAAGTTGATGTTCCTGATGATATAACTCGTTTAGGAGAACCTAATTTATTTTTTGCTGTATCTGGTGGTTGTGTTGATTCTATGGTGGCAAACTACACTGCAACTAAAAAGAGAAGACAACAAGATGATTTTACACCAGGTGGAGAAAATAATAAAAGACCAGATAGAGCAGTTTTAGTTTATTCAAATATGATTCGTAGATTTTTTAAAGGAACTACGAAGAAAATTGTAATAAGTGGAATTGAATCAAGTTTAAGAAGAATAACTCACTATGATTATTGGACTAATAAATTGAGAAAACCTATTTTATTTGATGCTAAGGCAGATATTTTATCCTATGGTATGGGAGAAATGTCTATGTTACAACTTGCAACGGCTTTAAAAAATGGAGAAGATTGGCAAAATATTAGGGGACTTTGTTATTTAAGTAAGGAGAATAAAGAAGATTATTTATCTTTACCATCTCATTCTGAATGTCTTGCAGATAAAGATAAATTTATAGAAGCTTTTCACACTTTCTATTTGAATTGTGACCCTATAACTGCAAAAGGACTTTGCCAAAAATGTGATGATAGATATTTAATTCAAAATCCTCCATCAGAAAGTTATTCAGAAGAAATAATGGATAAAATTTATTCTATGGAATTTGCCAGAGATGTACACCCTTATTATAAGAAAATGGGAGCAGTTAGAGCATTGGATACTATAAAATATTCTGTTACAACTCATAGGGGTTGCTATGGAGAATGTAATTTCTGTGCAATAGCTATTCATCAAGGCAGAACTATTATGTCAAGAAGTCAAAGTTCAATAGTAGAGGAAGTTAAAAATATTGCGGGAACACCTAAATTTCATGGTAATATTTCTGATGTAGGTGGACCAACAGCAAATATGTATGGACTTGAATGTAAGAAAAAATTAAAACTTGGTGCTTGTCCTGATAGAAGATGTCTGTACCCTAAAAAATGTCCTCATTTACAAGTAAATCATAATAATCAGGTGGAACTTTTAAAGAAGTTAAAGAAAATTCCAAATATAAAAAAGATTTTTATAGCTTCAGGAATTAGATATGATATGATTTTAGATGATAATAAATGTGGGCAAATGTATTTGAAAGAAATAATAAAAGACCACATTTCAGGGCAGATGAAAATTGCACCTGAACATACAGAAGATAAAATATTGGGACTTATGGGAAAAGATGGAAAATCTTGTCTGAATGAATTTAAAAATCAATTCTATAAAATAAATAATGAATTAGGGAAAAAACAATTTTTAACTTATTATTTAATTGCTGCTCATCCAGGGTGTAAAGATAAAGATATGATGGATTTAAAAAGATATGCTTCACAGGAATTGAGAGTTAATCCTGAACAAGTACAAATTTTTACACCAACTCCATCAACTTATTCAACATTGATGTATTATACAGAGAAAGATCCTTTTACAAATCAAAAGTTATTTGTTGAAAAAGATAATGGAAAAAAGCAAAAACAAAAAGATATAGTTACTGAAAAAAGGAAAAATAGAAAATAGATTTATTATAAATGATGTTAATAAAATTTGCTAACATCATTTTTTATATTTATTCCTATCATTTATAAAATTAATTTCATATATAAAATTTTAAATGTTTATATCTCTTGCATTTTTTATTTTTTTGAGTACAATATAATTAGATAAGTTATGTATTCGTTAAAAATAAAATTTTATTTAGGGGGGAGTTTTTTTATGAAAAAATCTGTTAGTTTAAAATTGATCATTTTTAGTTTTCTTTTAGTTTCTGGTAGTATTACTTATTCAGCTACACCAACTATTGAAGCAGGAACTGGTACTGATAGTACAGAGGCAGGAATTGATAATGAAGCTAGTAAAGAAAAGAGTTCAGCTTTTGGATATAAAAATATAGCAGATGGAGAGGAAAGTTCAGCTTTTGGATTTAGTAATACAGCCAGTGGAAAAAGGAGTTCAGCTTTTGGACATAGTAATAAAGCTAGTGGAGAAAGAAGTTCTGCTATTGGATATAATAATGAAGTCACTGGTCTTGAGAGTTCAGTCCTTGGAAATAATTATAAAGTTACTGGAAACCATTCAGGAGCTTTTGGTATAGGTACATATGATGAAGTTAATAGAGTATATAAACGTATAAATGGGGGTGGTAATTCATATATGATAGGTAATGATAATAACATTGCTAAGGGAGCTAATGATAACTTTATTTTAGGTAATGGTGTTGATATTGGTGTTGATAGCAATGGTCGGAAAATTGAGGGTTCAGTTGTTTTAGGGCATGGTTCTAGTGTTTCTGAATCTGAAGTAGTTTCTGTTGGAACCCCTGATGGAGGAAGAAGGATAGTTAATGTACGTGAGGCAAGAATTACTGCTACATCTAATGATGCTACTACTGGTAAACAATTATATCAAGTTGCTAAAGCTACTTCAACAGACATTGATGTTGCTGCTTGGAAAGCTAAATTAGGTGTAGGCTCTGGTGGTGTTGATTTAACTGTTTATAGTAAAAGAGATGCTTCTAATTTAACCGCTACTGATATTTCTGCTTGGAGAACTAAACTTGGTGTTGGTGCTGGTGGAGGTGGTGGAATAGTTAACACTGCGACTGGTACTGGAAGTACAGGACTTGGTATTGATAACACTGTTACTGGTGATTATTCTACTGCTATTGGTTATAAAAATAATGTAAGTGGTAATAAATCTGGTGCTTTTGGTGATCCTAATGTTGTTACTGGAAATGGCTCTTATGCTTTTGGTAATGATAATACTATTAATGGAAACAATAACTTTGTTTTAGGTAATAATGTTACTATTGGAAGTGGTATCCAAAATTCAGTGGCACTTGGTAATAATTCTACTGTATCTTCTTCTAATGAAGTTTCAGTTGGTTCTGCTACTCAAAAAAGAAAAATAACTAATGTAGCTGATGGAGATGTTTCTGCTACATCTACTGATGCTGTTACAGGTAGACAATTATATAAAGCTATGCAAAATTCAGGTGCAACTGGTATAGAAAATTTAAGAAATGAAGTCAATGAAAAAATAGATGATGTTAAAGATGAAGTTAACCATGTAGGTTCTTTAAGCGCTGCTCTTGCCGGATTACATCCTATGCAATATGACCCTAAAGCTCCTACTCAAGTTATGGCTGCATTAGGACATTATAGAAATAAACAATCTGTTGCTGTTGGATTAAGTTATTATTTCAATGATAGATTTATGGTGAGTGCTGGAGTAGCTATTGGTGGTGAAAGAAGAGTAAAGAGCATGGCTAATGTTGGATTCACTGTAAAACTTGGTAAAGGTAGTGGAGTTGAATATAATGAAACTCCTCAATATGTTGTTCAAAATGAGGTTAAAAGATTGACAGTTGAAAATCAAAATTTAAAATCTCAAGTTAATAATCAAGGAAAAGAAAATCAAGAACTAAAAGCAGAAATTAATTCTTTAAATACAAAAAATAAAGAACAAGATGAAAAGATTAAAAATTTAGAAGAAAAATTAAATAGACTATTAAAAAATAAATAGAGCGTGTAGAAAAAAGAAGAAGAAAATAAAATGAATATTTTTAAAGGAGCTGCTTGAATTAAAAATAAATTTCAACAGCTCCTTGATTTTATTTTTGAGCAACAATTAAAAAACGATGGATTTTTCCTTCAACTACACCTTGTTTTTCTAATATTTCTTGTGCTTTAAATAAATTTTCTATACAATTATTAACAGAAAAATTTGGAAATTCCCATTCAATAATATGAGCATACCAAACAAGAGCTCCAATATCATAAAATTTTATTGGGCAAAAAGCCTCCTGTTCTTGTAAAATTTTAAACCCAGTTTTTTTAAATTTTTTAGATATATTTTTTAAATACAAGTCTGGAAATGAAAGCTCAGTCTTGGGTAAAAGTAATTCAATAAGTTCTTTATCATTTTCAGCTCCAACTTGCTGAGTTATAAAAATTCCACCAGTTTTTAAAATACGAAATAATTCACTTATATTAAAATTACCATGTTTATTAATTATTATGTCAAATTCATTATCTTTAAAAGGAAGTAAACTAGCTCCATCAGTTTCATAAAGATTTATTCCAAGTGGAACTAAATTTTTTTTACAAAATTCAATATTAGGAGGATAATTTTCAGTTACACTTGTATTTTTAAAAGGATGTTCAAGTGTTAAAAGAAATTCTCCACCCCCAGTATCAATATCTAATAATTTATATTCTGGTTTTAAATATTGTTTAATAATATTTTTATAATCCCAAGGTAAATCATTTTCTTCTTCATATCTTCCATGTATATGAGAAAAATCCCAACCTTGAATATGGGCATTTTTTTCTTCTTCAAGCCAATTTGCTATTAATTTTTTATCCATATTAGAAAAATTCTCCATTATCACAATAATTATCTCCTGTTAAAGTAAAAAATATAATACAGCAATCTTTATTGTTATTAATTTTCTTAATAAATTTTGTTAGAAAATCTGCAACTTCTTTTTTAATTTTTTCATCTCTAGCAAACCAATATAACTCAACAAAAGTATAACCATCAACTATTTTTCCATCAAAAATATATTCTGTATTTTGATGTTCTATGGTAAACCAATTTCTATCACAGCCAATAATTTTTGTCAGTTTATCAATAATTTCTTTGCTATTTTCAACTATTAAATTTTTTTCTATTCCTCTGATTTTTAAATGTGGCATAAAATCAACTCCTTATTAATAATATTTTTAATATTATTTTAACATAGGAATAAAATTTTCTCTATAAGTTTGTATATTTTTATGTTAAAATTTAAGAATACTAAAGATTAAAAATTAAATTAGAGATGAATATTTATTTTTTGGAGGGATTATGAAAAAGAATTTTATTATCTGTACTTTTATTATTTTCTTATTAGCTTCTTTTACTGTTTTTGCAGAAAGAGAAGTAGATTTAGAAAAACTTGAATATGATGATAAGAGTAAACTTGTTTATCTCGAAGGAGAAAATGAACCTTTTACAGGAATAGCAAAAGATTATTATAAAGATAAAAGTTTAAAAATTGAATTTCCATATAAAAATGGAAAAATGGAAGGTAGAGGAAAAGAGTATTATCCTAGTGGTAAATTCAAATCAGATGCATTTTTTGTTGATGGGTTATTACAAGGAAAATCAATAGGATATTATGAAAATGGAAATTTAGAATATGAAGAAAATTATAAAGATGGTGAACTAGATGGATTAATTAAAGATTATTTTGAAAGTGGAAAAATAAAAGCTGAAATTAATTATAAAAATGGTGAACTAGATGGACCTGCAAAAGAATATTATGAAAATGGGCAAGTATATATTCAAGAAAGCTATAAAAATGGTGAGCTAGATGGAGAATCACTTAATTTTGATGAAAATGGAAATTTAAAATCAAAAGAAGTTTATAAAAATGGAGAATTGGTTGAAAGTTCTAATAAAAATATAGGAGAAGTTTCTATACCAAGTAAAAAGTCAAATACTGAAAGTAAACTTAAATATTATATAGGTATTTCTGCTTTTTTGACTGTTATAATAGGGCTTATAGTTTACACTATTTTTAAAATGCTTACAGCTTTTCCTAAGACTAATAATTTAACAGATGAACAAAGAAAAATTGCTCCAATATTAAATCAATCATTAAATGCGCTTTCCCAAGAAATAATCAATGGATTTTCATTGGATAATTTACCTGGTTTAACTAATAAATACAAAGAAAAAATAAATCAAAGTGGATTTGTTGTTGATTATTTGGAAATATTAACTGATAAATTAAAAACACCAAATGATAATGATAAAAAACTAGTTATTTTAGTTGCAGCCTATCTGGGTAAAACTCGGCTTTTAGATAATCAAGAGGTTGTTATTAGTGAATAAAGAAGTTTCAATTATTATTGTATCGGGTCGTTCAGGTTCTGGAAAAACAGCTGCACTAAATATTTTGGAAGATTTTGGTTATTATGTTATTGATAATCTACCTTTATCTTTGATTAATAATGCTGTTGATGAATTGATTGGTGATAATATTAAAAAAGTTGCTTTGGGTGTTGATGTTCGAACTGCAAAAGCTGACCTTTCAACATTTCCAAATGTTTATAATGATTTGACAAA
>ERZ772772.2529-NODE-2529-length-10835-cov-3.608813_pt1 | contig 10835 bp, 13 predicted proteins | sample MGYA00511484_ERZ772772 | MGnify/ENA primary metagenome ERZ772772 (study PRJEB29015, sample SAMEA2737913) | human oral metagenome | biome: human oral; feature: human-associated habitat; material: dental | place: China | collected 2088 ... | reverse complement strand
ATAAAGACGGCAAAAATATAAGACGTAGATAAAAACCTAAATTTTAAGATTTACGCTTTAAATTTGAGTTTGGCGGCTAAATTTGACCCGAAGCGAGGAGGGATAAAATTACGGGCGGTTTTGTTAAATTTGACTATCGATGAGCTGGTTTCTCGGCCTACTCGTTAAATTTGGATACGGATAACGGCGGTAAATTTGACTGTTTATACTGATTGCTATTAATCGATTGCATCCCGCGGCATTATACGAGCTATTTGGCTTCTTAGCTCGTCGGCTTGTTTGAGCGTTAAACTTTCCACCGAAGAAACTCTATAGAATAAATGTTTTCTTTTTTCACTATAAAAACTTGGGTGGGGGTAAATGGAAAATAATAGGTACGGCAAAAAGCCAAATCCTCGCTTTTTATAACCGTATCGCCGAAAATATATCTGTTTATGACGATCCTGTCTCTGTAAATTTCAATGTAGTTAAAAAATATAAGCTTGTATAAAAGCCTACCTAAAAACAAAGAACCCAAGGTGCCCAGCATCTGCATCCAGCCGTCGTAATATATCGCAGTCAGCAGGCCCGGCACAAGCAGGAAAAACTATACTTAATAAAGTCGATCAGCACCATGAGCGGATTTCGTTTGTCTAGTCTGTAAAGTAGCTCCGGCTCTTTATTTTCTTTGCCTATATTTTCGTCCATATCCTCCGCCTAAAGTCAAATTTTAAATTTATCCAGCCTAGTTTTATGCAAACGGCGAGCGGTTAAAATCGTCAAGTTACGCTGCCGTTTAAATTTACGCCGACCTTCAAATTTGATCCAAATTTGCGGTCAAATTTTACCCGCTCTCCCGCTTAGTTGCCGTCAAATTTACCTAAAACTTATCTGCGCGTCGTCCGTGCCGTCGTCAAGCGAGATGTTGTAACCGCCTGTATTTGGCGGGCGTTTATAGATATCTTGCGGGCGGATATCCAGCACCTCGTCGCTGAAAAACACGCATTCGCGCTCGCCCGTATCCACGTCGCGCACCCAGATTTTGCCGTCGTCTACGATCTCCTCGTCAAACTCTATCACGCGGTTTTCGTAAATTTTGCCCAGCAGTCGCTCGTGCAGACGGTTCTCGCGCTCAAACTCCAGCTGCGCTTGCAGACACTCCGCTTCGTCGATGAAAATCGGCTCCAGTGCGATCTTGTCGCCCTCTAGCACGCACTCGAATTTCTCCAGCGTAGAGCAGTCCACCTCGCTGCCGCCCAGCCTCACGACGTCCTTGTTGCGCATGAAGTAGCGGTTGGTGAGGTTGCCCATCAGCGCCTCGTACGCCGTGCCGCCGATCGCGCGTTTGAGTAAAAATTCGTTTTGAAACGCCAGCACCAGCTCCACCTCGCACTCGCGCAGGATCTCTTCGTTTAGCTCGGTGTTTTCGCTCAGCAGCTTCGCCGACTCGTCGAGAAATAGGCTAATAGGCCTTTTTTGCTTCATCGTTACGCGCTTTAAAAGCTCGGGCAGGAAGCTGTTTAGCAGGAAGCTCAGCGCGCTTTTGTCGCAGCTTGCGGCGTTAAATATCACGATCTTGCCGCTATTTAGCAGCCCTGCGATACTCGCGTCGCCCGCAGCGCCGTCTCCGTCGCCGTTTAGCGAGTCGTCGTTCATGAGGCCAAGAAACGGCGACATCATCATCGAGTAGTTGCGAAAATCATCCCTCGTGCGCTCGTCGCCGATGTCCTTGTAGCGGCTCGTCGCGTCCAAAAACTCGTCCGCAGTCGCTATAAACGCGCGGTTTATCATTATCGTCTCGCGGGTGAAATTTAGCGTCGAGGAGTCGAGATTGTCGCAGATTAGGCTCAGCGCGTCTTTAAACTCGAGCATCTTTTCTAGGTCTTGCGAGAGGCGCAGTATCGTCGCCACGTCAAATGTAAAATCCCGCGCGAGCGTGCGCACGTCGGCGTAAAAGGCGTCCGTGTAGCAGTCATTTAGCGGCGTGATTTTTTTAGCGAAAATTTTAAGCGCCTTTAGCACCTTAAAAAACTCCGTCGCGATGCTCGAGCCAAACTCCTCCCAAAACTTCTCTCTTGATTCCATCGGCTTTTTCACGCAGTTTTTAAAGTCGCGCGGCTTCATCGAGGCGATGAGATTTATCGGCGTATCCAGTCTTGCGCCTACGCTCACGACGTCTTTTAGGCGGCCCGCTCTGCGTGCTAGAGCCTTGATTTTGGCGCTCTCGCCGCCTTTATAATCCACTGCAAACACCGCATAGCCGTTTTGCATGCGGTCAAGCAAATTCGGATATATCATCGCCGTCGTCTTGCCGCTGCCGGTCTCTCCGATGATGGCCGCGTGCGTGAAGTCGCTAGGTATCAGCGCGCCTTTTTTCTCCGCGTTTTCCCGCGTTCTCGTAAATCCCATTATTTTTTGCATATTTTTCCTTATTGGGGGCGATTGTAACGAAATTTGGTTTAAAGATTTAAATTTGACGCAGCGGCGAGCGGGTTAAATTTGCCGCGGGGACAGGATGAGAATCTAACCTGCAAAACCCGCACCGCAAAAATGCTAAATTTAGATTTGAGCTTTAGCGGAGCAGGGTGGGTTGTGCCGAAATAATTGTCGTTAAATTTGGGCTCAAATTTGCCAAGAGCGAGTTAAATTTACTCGGCTTTTTTGCAAACGGCGGCCGAGTGCGTGAGTAGATCGTGCAAATTTAGCGCGTCCTTGCGAAAAAAACAGAGGCAAAGTCCGACCACGCTAACGCCTGCGAGCAAAAAGCAGATGTAACGGAGCAAAACGCGCGCAAAGCCGAGTTTGCGGCCGCTGCGTAGGTCGATGAGGTAGATATTTTGCGAGCGGTAGCCGGGCGTCTGGGCTTTGATCGCAAAAAAGGCGCAGCAGATGAGAGCGACTGCGAAATTTGCCCCGAATATCGCGGTTTGGTTGTGTAAAAAGTCGTCTTTGCCGTCCAAAAAAACATAGGTCGTGAGGTAATATATCGGCATCCCGATCAAGAAAAGATCGGTGATAAAGGCCTTCACTCGCGAGCCGATGCCGGCTAGCTGCGCTTTTTGTTTCGCCAATTTTACTCCTTTTTTGCTTTATTTTGGGTACATGTTTTGGATTTGAGCGTCAAATTTGATCGCTACCGCCTAAATTTATGCTCTTTTACTTTTGTTGCAGCAAATTTACGCCTGCTTTTATGCGTCGCCTCTTTGGCATGGCAAATTTACAGCTCTTTTCCGCTTGAGCACCGCTCGCGCCGTCTTAGCCAGCCAGCCTTACTCTGCTCGTAAACGGCGCTTTGTTTGCCACCCGATTATGCGTTTTGCCTGGCGTAATCTTTACGATATCCGCCGTCTTTGTTTGTCTTTATCTGAACGCCCGTTTACGACTATTAATAATTTTCGCCCCGCGCATTTTTTCATCAAGCCTGCTTACGCTTGATTTATCGCCGACTCCGTATCGCTATCAAGGCGTAAGCGCAAAAGCCAGCATTAAGCGCGAAATTTAAATTTACGGCGTTTATCTCGCGCCAAATTTTAAATTCATAAATTTTAGGACACTCTTTTGCGGGCGTAAATTTACCTAAATTTGACGGTTGTCACCAAATACGCAAAAAACGGCAACGCAAATTTAATCCCGCTCTGATCGCAACCTATAAAACGCAACGGCCGACTTTACTTTATCCTCAAATTTATCGCCTAAAATACCGCACAACTTAGTCAAATTTGATCTATGCTCGGTTTGCTTTGTTTGTCGCATGCAAAATCCGTCCAAATTTGCGGGGCTAAATCAAACATAACCGCGAAATTTACAAATTTAGTTACCTCTACTGCCGGGCTTTATCGCCTTGCTTCCGTCGGCGCAGAGAGGGCAGTTTGCGGGACCAAAAATCTCAAACTCAAAGTTTCCAAGCGCGAAAAACGGCTTGTCGGCGGGTAGTTTGGCGCTGGGTTTTGCGACGCTGCCGGCTAAATTTGAGACTTTGCAAAAGCCGCGATTGGCAAGTGCGGCAAATGCCACCACCTTGCCGCCTAGGCTCTCGATCACGTGCGCGGCCTCTAGCGCCGAGCCGCCCGTGGTGATGATGTCCTCGCAGATGACGAATCGCTCGCCCTCCCTCACCTCAAAGCCGCGTCGTAGGCTCATCACGCGCTCGACTCGTTCGGTAAAGATAAAGCGCTTTTTCGCCGCGCGAGCTAGCTCGTAGCCGGCCAAAATGCCGCCTAGAGCGGGCGAACAGACGCTGTCAAACTCTACGCCCGATTTTTCGATGACGGCGGCCAGCTCGTCTGCTAGAGCGCCGGCCAACTGAGGATCCTCGAGTACTTTGGCGCTTTGCAGATAAAACTGCGAGTGGTTGCCGCTGCTAAGCAAAAAATGCCCCTGCAAATACGCGCCCGCGTCCTTGTAAATTTTCTCTAAATCCATCGTTTTTCCTTTGTAAAATTTGAGCGAATTTTACCCTAAGCGCGCTTAAGCTACTATTTTTTGAGCTTTTGGCGGCTTGCGATTTTGCGTTATTATAAAAGTACACCAAGTCAAAAGCGGCTAGAATTTTAAATTTGGATAAAATCAATAAATGTATTTTGTAGCGGTAGTAAGGGCGGACTAAATTTGACTTAAAATGATCATAGCGGTTAAAATTTACACTAAAAAGCGCAAAATAGCTGGAGAATTTTGCGGCTCGCCAAATTTAACGAGCCATACGTAAATTTTAAACTTTTAAAAGTTCGCTCTCTTTTTCTTTTACGAGCGAGTCGATCTTTGACGTGTAGCTGTCGGTGATCTTTTGGACTTCGTCTTGCCCTTTTTTGCTCTCGTCTTCGGTGATAGCTTTATCTTTTTCTAGCTTTTTAACCTCGTCGTTAGCGTCTTTTCTGATGTTTCTGATGCTAACTTTCGCCTTTTCGCCAAATGCTTTGGCGTGCTTGGCGTTTTCTTGGCGTTGCTCGACCGTCATCGGAGGGAAAAATAGCTTCACGCTCTCGCCGTCGTTGTTCGGATTTACGCCGATATTTGCCGCAGAGATCGCTGCGGTGATGGTTTTTAGCATCGGTTTTTCCCACGGCGTGATGCTTATGGTGCTAGCATCGCTCGTTAGCACGGTGGCGACTTGGTTTAGCGGGGTCTGGCTACCGTAATAATCCACGTAAATGTTATCGACTATGCTTATATTTACCTTGCCCGTGCGAAGCGTGCTAAAGTCACGTTTTAGGCCCTCTATGCACTTGTCGCTATACTCTTTTTGTTTTTTGTAAATTTCATTCAGCATTTATATCCTTTACTAAAATTTTTGTCGTCGTTTTTCCGTTTACCTTAAGGCTCATTCTCACTTTATAGCGGTCGATCGGCTTGTTAAATTTAAGCGTCATCTGTCCATTTTCAAGCTTGACTTTTTTTGTTTTTTGCCCTGTCATTGAGAAGTAGCCGTGCGTCGCGTTCTCGTCGGTTTTGATGATAAGTTCGCTAATCTTATTATCTTTCGGATAGTCTTGCGGAAGTATCCATTCGGCTTTTAGAAATTTACTAGCAAGCGCGGACGGCAGGTGTGTGCCGTTCATCGCAGGGATCCTGTCTAGTTCGTGCAGATCGCTGTTTGCCGCGACTGCGCCGGAGTTTTGGCTTAGTATCACCTCGATGCCGTGCTCTATCGCGACGTCGCGTACCCTGTCGTTATATTCGCCGAAGGGATAGGCGAAATATCGGGGTTTGTAGCCCATATTTTTTTCAAATTTGCCTATGCCGTCCTCAAAGTCGTTTTTTAGTTTTTCCTCATTAAGTCCGACCATATGCAAGTGACCGTAGGAGTGATAGCCGACTTCGCCGTATTTTTCCATCTCTTTGATCTGCTCAAAGGTCATAAAGTCGCCGTATTTTCGCGCGGTGGCCTCGACGTAGATCATCAGCGCAAACGGATATCCGTACTCTAAAAATACCGGTAAGCCTTTTTCGTAAAAGCTTTTGTAGCCGTCGTCTACCGTTAAAACGACCCAATTATCCGATACCGGCTCGCCGTTTTTTATCGCGTCCACGAGCTTTGAAAGCGGGATGACCTCGTAGCCTTTTTCTTTAAAATAATCAAACTGCTCGCGTAAATTTTTAATAGAGACGTTGGTGCTCGGGTGTCTGTCGTCGTCAAATCTATGATAGTTAAAGATATGCGCGTCTGCAAACGCAAACTGTGCCGCCGCAAAAACTGCGAGCGCGGAAACTAATTTTTTCACTAGATTCTCCTTATTTTTGCTCGCTTGTCGGAGCCGCAGGAGCATTAGGGGCTTGCGGAACGACCGCCTCAGGAGCTGCAGGTAGCGACGAAGTATCGACGCTATCTATGAGAGATTTGCTGCTTTGCGTGTTGTAAACGTAGCTTAGCGCTAGAGTGTTTAGGATAAATAAAACGCCCACGACGAAGGTAAATTTAGCCAAAAATCCAGCTGGTCCTTTTGCGCCAAATAGGCTTTCGTTGCTGCCACTATACGCGCCTAGTCCGATAGAGGAGCTTTTCTGAAGCAAAACGGCGATCGTCAAAACTACCGCGAAAATAAACTGCAATACTAAAAAAAGCGAATCCATAAAAATCCTTTTAAATTTTCAAAATTAGTCGCGATTATACTAAAAAAGTTTTGAATTTGGGTTAAATTTCTTTTTCTATCTCATAAAGTTCGTAGCGCACGGTCTTAAAAATCTCGGAAATTTTAACGTCGATGAGCTTAAAACACTCCTCTAAAACCCTTGCGCTTTCTTGCGCGCGTTTGATGTTGGCGGTTTGTAAATCGTCCAAATTTAGGCGAATTTGTTCGTCTTTTAGGCTCGGTTTTAGCACGTCGTTTGCGGCGTCGCGAAATTTTAAGAATTCTTTTTGCGGGATTTTTGCTTTGTGGCGGAGAGTTTTTATTTTTTTAGCGAGGGCTAGGTCGTCAAAGCCGTAACGTCTGACGTCCTCGACGACTCTAAGCCCTTCTTTTAAGCGGTTTAAATTTGCGTCTATTACGCGGTAGAGCCGCTCTTCGCTAGTCATCGCTATTAAAAAATCCTAAAATTCTAAGCAATGAAACGAATAAATTTAAGAAATCAAGGTAAAGATCAACTGCGCCCTCGATCGGAGTTTCGTAGTTGCCGCGGATGATATTTTGCGTATCGTAAAGGATATACGCGCTAAATAAAACCGCGCCTACGCTAGCGATGCCGAGCTGTAAAACCGGGCTGTGGAAAAATATATTTATGATCGCAGCCACGAGCAAAACGATAAGCGCGATAAAAAGCATCTTGCCCATCGCGGTAAAGTCGCGTTTGGTATTCATCGCAAATACGCTAAGTCCGCCAAATGCTACCGTCGTAAGCGTAAAGGCCTGAGCTACTATCGCAGCGCCTCCTGGCATCGCAAAAGTGCGTCCCAAAATAGGCGTAAGCGTAAGTCCGCTAACGAAAGTAAAGGCAAAAAGCAGAATCAAATTTAAGCCCGCCTTGCGTTTGGCAAACATTAAACCGACCAAAAGTCCTAGCTCAAGTATCACAAATAGCCAGTAGTTGCCCGCTACCGTCGCTCCCAGCGAGCTATAAAGCCCGACGTAAGCTCCGACGCTGGCGGCTAAAAGCGAAGCCGCGAAAAGCTGATAGGTTTGCTTGATAAACGTGCTAAGCGCGCTTTGCGAATATTCGCTCGCAACCTCGTGCTCTCTTGAGTTTGCATAGTTTCTGTCATATAAACTCATTTTTTCTCCTTTTTTAAATTTTGACGCAAATTTAGCCAAAAATAGGTAAATAAAATATAAAAAATCGCTGAATTTGACGCACGAAAAGCATTTTAAAAAATTTTAACGAACTTTGAAACGTTTTTGATATAATATTTTATAATTTTTTATCGGGAAATGTAGATGCAAGGTATTTTAGACGGCGCGGTTAAATTTATGGAAGAGGATTTTTTAGAGCATAAGGAGCTTTTTGAAAGCCTAGGCGAGAAACAGACGCCGCACACTCTTTTTGTCGGCTGTATCGACTCGCGCGTGGTGCCTAGCCTCATAACAAACACGGTTCCGGGCGATCTCGTAGTCGTGCGAAATATCGCAAACATCGTGCCTCCGTACCGCAAAAGCGAGGAGTTTTTGGCTACGACCTCGGCGATCGAGTATGCCTTGCAAACGCTAAACGTGCAAAACGTCATCATCTGCGGACATAGCAACTGCGGCGGCTGCGCGGCTTTGTGGATGGACGAGGCTAAATTTAGCAAAATGCCAAACGTAAAGCGCTGGCTTGATCTACTAGAGCCCGTAAAAAAGCGCGTGCAAAAGCTTTTCGGCGATAATATCGCAAAAAGAGAGTGGCTAACCGAGCGCTTAAGCCTCGTAAATTCGTTTGAAAATTTACTGAGCTACCCCGACGTCAAGGCTAAATTTAGAGACGGGGAGCTAAAAATTTACGCCTGGCACTACATAATAGAAACGGGCGAAATCTACAACTATAACTTCGTAACAAAGAGCTTTAAACTGCTAGGAGTCGAGAAATGAGAAAAATTTTAGCCGCCGTTTTTGCGCTGTGCTTTAGCTTAAATTTGCTCGCAAACACCGCAAGCGACGATCTAAACGCGACCGATATCCTAAGCGTCGTAAATCAAATCAACGAAGCAAACGCGCAGATCGCCGTTATCAAGGCGCAGTCCGCCGAAAATAACGAAACCGCCGATAAAAACGTGCTTTTTAAAACCGTCTTAGAGAAAAAAGAAAAACTGATCGAGCAGATCCCCTACCTCGTCATGCAAATCGAAATCGACGAGGAGCAGGTGCAAAATTTCAAACAAGAGATGCAAGAGTTAGAGACGAAAACCAAAAAGCTAAAAAACTCTAGCAATCAAAATTTATACGTCAAAAATATGCTCGAGCTCGAGCGTATGCGGCTTGACGGGCTGTTTTACTCCTCGCTTTTAAATTTGGAAAATATCTTTAAAGAGGGCGGCAAAGCCGTAAACGTCAAACTTGCCGTCGAGAAGACGCTGCTTAGCTTTCAGACCGAGTTTTACGCGCAGTTTAAAGCCTTTAAAGACTCGCTAAGCGAAGAAGTAGCCTTGGCTCATAAAAGCGAGCTAGATGCGCTAGAGGCGCACAAAAAGACGCTTGAGGAGATACTCCACTATCTGCGCGATAACGCCGAGCTGCTCACGTCAAACTACATCATCTCCGAGCTAAATTTAAAAACCGCGATAGATTTTATCAACGAAAAGGCCTCGTTTACGAGCAAATTTAACGTCGGCAAGGCCGCGATCATATTCGTCGTATTTTTGTTTTTCGTCTCGTTTACGACGCTGCTTAGCAGGCTCACGCTGTGGGCGTTAATGAAATTTTTCGTCAAGCACGACTCGGATAGACAGACAAAAGGGCGCATCGTCGAGATCATCAAACGCCCGATGCTACTCACCCTCATCGCTTACGCAATAGATATTTGCGTCTCGATCGCGTATTATCCCGCTCCGATGCCGATAAAATTTGCAAATTTCCTAGCGATCACTTTCGTTATCGCCGTCACTTGGCTCATACTTAGCGTACTAAACGGCTACGGTATGGTGCTCATAAACGAGCTAACCAAAAAAAGCGGGCGTAAAGAGGTGATAAATTTGATCCTAAAGATCATCTATTTCATCATCTTCGTTATCGCGCTGCTTATCGTGCTTAGCAAGCTTGGATTTAACGTTAGCGCCATCATCGCCTCTCTTGGTATCGGCGGCCTCGCGGTAGCTCTTGCTACCAAGGATATTTTGGCGAATTTCTTTGCATCCGTTATGCTGCTCTTTGATAACTCGTTTTCTCAGGGCGACTGGATCGTGTGCGGCGACATCGAGGGAACGGTCGTGGAGATCGGGCTTAGGAAAACGACCGTACGAACCTTTGATAACGCCCTTATATTTGTGCCAAACTCCAAGCTAGCCAGCGATCCGATCCGAAACTGGAGCAGGCGAAAGATGGGACGACGCATCAGGATGCTAATCGGACTAGAATACAGCGCCACGACCGAGCAGATCAAAAAGTGCGTCGATGAGATCAAGCAGATGCTAATCGACCATCCAGACATCGCAAAGGGCGACGATATGGGCTCTAAAAAGGCTAGTCGCTACGACCGCGGTATCGTCTCTATCGATGATCTAGCGGGATATAAGTCGAATTTATTCGTCGTCGTGGACGAGTTTGCCGATAGCTCGATAAATATCCTCGTGTACTGCTTTTCAAAGACGATAGTTTGGGGCGAGTTTTTGGCCGTCAAAGAGGACGTGATGCTAAAAATAATGAATATCGTAGAGGCCAACGGGCTTGGATTTGCCTTCCCTAGCCAGAGCCTATACGTCGAAGAAGTGAAAAAATAATTTTAAAGGAGAGAAAATGAGCGAAGAATTTGACTACGAAGAGGAAGATTTGGAGGAGGAATACTCCGAATTTGACGACGAGAGATCCGAGAAGTACAGCTATAACTACGACGAGAACGACTACGAATACGGCGACGAAGACGAAGAGGATAGCTACGAGATGTGATTTGCGCGTTAAAATTTGGCTTTGCGGGGTAAATTTGCCGGCAGGCCGAATTTGGAGCGTTTAAATTTAGCTTTTACGGGTAAATCCGGCGTGTAGTTTCAGCTGATTTTTGAGCTAAATTTGGACTAATATACGAATTTGTCTTGCTTGTAATAACCTTAGCAACCACCACCTTCAAATTTAGGCATTTATATCTAGCTTTCGGATTTTATTTAGAGCTTCTAAAAGTTTCGTTACGTCCGTTCCTTTTTCTTGTTCGGCTTTGATAAAATTCTCGAAAAACTCGCGTTTTATATCCCTATAAACATAGGTTTGGCTTTTACTCGACGCTTTGAACGGTTTAAATTT
>ERZ772772.2527-NODE-2527-length-10846-cov-10.347790_pt1 | contig 10846 bp, 11 predicted proteins | sample MGYA00511484_ERZ772772 | MGnify/ENA primary metagenome ERZ772772 (study PRJEB29015, sample SAMEA2737913) | human oral metagenome | biome: human oral; feature: human-associated habitat; material: dental | place: China | collected 2088 ... | reverse complement strand
AACGTCCCGACGCAGACGACATCAGCCTTCTCGTCATCCACAACATCAGCCTGCCACCTGACGAATACGGCGATCGCTACATTAGCGACCTTTTCTGCGGCAGCCTGCCCACGAGACGCCACGAACACCCCTACCTCGACAGCATCGCCGACCTGCGCGTCGCCGCGCACTTCCTCATCCTGCGCGACGGCCATATCCAGCAATACGTCCCCACCACCGCCCGCGCCTGGCATGCCGGCAAATCCAGCTACCGTGGCCGCGCCAACTGCAACGATTACAGCATCGGTATCGAACTGAACGGCAGCGATCATCATCCCTACACCCAACGCCAATACCAGGCGCTCGCCGCCCTCAGTCGCGCCATCATGACGCGCCACCCGCGCATCACTGCGATGCGCATCACCGGCCACAGCGACATCGCGCCAAGCCGCAAAACCGATCCTGGCCCCGCTTTTAACTGGCATTACTACCGGCGCTGTCTGGAAGCCGCACACCATTGAGCCGCCAAGCGACGTAAACACTGGCCCCGTCAAGCGGGATAAATTCTGGGGTTCTCGTCATGCTTCCCCCATCCGCCGCCGCGCGGCACCTTCCCCCGCAAGCGGGGGAAGGGATTTTTTGTGCATCTGAACGTCCGCCAAGCGGTGTAAATACCGTACCCGCCAGGCGGCGTCATTACTGGCCCCGTCAAGCGGGATGACGGTTTTTGCTCGCGGATGAACGGGCAAGAAAAACCCCGCTCGGTGGCGGGGTTCGGCGAGGAGAAATCAGGGCTTGAGACAGCCGCTGAGATTATCCGCCAGATTACCGAGCAGCTGCGCGTACATCGCCTTGCCGGCGGGAATATCCGCACCGACCGGATCCAGCACGGCGGTCTTCACCCCGCTTTCCTTCGCCAGCTTATCGACGATTTTTGCCGGGAATTGTGGCTCGCTGAAGAGACACACGACCTTGTTGTGCATCAGCTGTTCGTGCAGCTCGCCGATACGTTTCGCGCCGGGTTCGTGTTCGGGATCCACGCGCACGGTGCCGACGGCATTCAGTTTGTAATCCTGTTCAAAGTATTGGTAGGCGTCATGGAAGACCATGAAGGGGCGTTTTTGCAGCGGCGCGAGTTTGCCGTTGAGGTCCTGATGCAGGGCGTCCAGCGCGGCGCGGCTTTTTTCTGCGTTTGCCTGGTATTTGGCGGCGTTATCGGGGTCAATCTTGCCGAGTTCGTCGGCAATGGCGGTAAGCAGCTGCTTGCTGCGCGTGGTACTCAGCCACAGGTGGGCGTCGTATTTGCCGTGATGGTGGCCGTCGTGATCGTGGTCATGCGCATGATCATGGTCGTGTCCGCCGTGCTCATGACCGTGATCGTGGTCGTGCGCATCGCCGTCATGATGATGGTCGTGATCGTGGCCGTCATCGTCATGATGGTGATGGCCGCCTTCTTCCCACAAGCCGCCATGCCGCGTCGGTAGCGGATACAGATTGGGCAGGTTCAGCCATTCGATGCTGTGCACCTGCGGGCTTTTCTGCAAAAGCGGCGGGATGAAGGTTTCCAGTTCATGGCTGACATAGATGACCAGATCGGCCTGATTGATCGCTTTCGCGTCCGACGGCTTCATCTGATAGCCGTGCGGTGAGCCTTGCCGGATAAGCAGTTCCGGTTCGGCGATGCCGTCCATCACCTGGGCGGCAAGCGATTGCACCGGCTTGATGGTGGCGACAACTTTCGGTGCGGCCAGTGCCTGGCAGCTGATAGCGACGAGGGTAGCGAGGATTAGTTTTTGCATGATAGTCTCCGTGATTAAGCGGTGCAAAATCATAGCACTCCGGTCATTTTTTGCAACGGCATAACGTCATCTTGCTTACGACAACCACGCGGATTATGGCCATAAATTTGTTTTTCTTGTCATATCTGACAAATGGTGAACAGAACGCAAAAAAGCCCAAGCGAAGCCGTCCTGCGTTACAGCTGCGAATGCGCTGCAAAAAGCGCCCCGAAGGGCGCCGCCTGATTACAAGACGATGTTGATTTCCGGCGGTGGTGGCGGCAAATCGTTGCCTGCCGTCGGGGCGCCGACGCTGACGCTGCTGCTGGCAACCGCCGCCGAGACCCACTGGAAGAATTTGGCAAAGGCGCTGGCGTCCATGGTGTCGAGCGAAGCGACGGTATCGGTCAGTTGCCGCAGGTAAGAGGCATCGGCTTTCGGCCCGGCGGCACAGGCGACGATATTGCCGAAGCCCAGCGATTTGATGACGGAGATGGCTTCGCTGTAGGCGAGCAGGTCGGTCGGTTTGCCGTCGGTGAGGATGATGAGGATGGGGCGCCAATCACCTTTTTGTTCGCCGCTGGTCATGATGCGGTCGCGCTTGACGGCATGGGCGATGTGTTCCAGCGCCGCACCGAGGAAGGTCGCGCCGCTCTCGGGGCAGACGATTTCCGGCAGCACCACTTGTTCCAGCGGGGTCAGCGGCAAGACGTCCTTGATTTTGGAGTCGAAGGTGGTGATGGTGAGATAAACACTTTCCAGTGCGTAGGGGTTCTGCCGCAGCGAGGCGAGCAGGGCGTGCAGGCCGGTGTTGACGGCTTCAATCGGCTCGCCGCGCATGGAGCCGGAGGTGTCGATACAGATGTAGGTAAGCAGGCGTCGGGACATGGTGTGGGTTCCTGTTTGGGAATGAGTATGGCGATAGTCATTTGTCGATACCGCTGTTTGCTGCGGCGAAGTGCCATCAATAGATTGGGTAATAAAGCGGAAAAATTGAATGGGTAAAGGAGCATTTGTATCGGCAAGCGAAAAGGCATGTTCTGTTAACCGTCTAAGCGAAGCAATATCGACTTTTAGTCCTGTTGCATAGACAACGATACTACTGAATCCAAGAGATTGGATAACAGGAATCACAGCTTCGTATGCTAAAGAATCATTCGGTTTGCCGCCGGTAATGATGAGAAGAATAGGGGCGTAATCTCCTTTCGATCCTCGATTGTCCAAAATGCCATCACGTCTGACAGCATAGGCGATGTATTCCAATGCTGCACCCAAACAACACCCACCCTCGCAAATAAAAGTTGATGGCAGCATTACATCCATTAACGGCGTTAGCGGGAATTCTTCTTTTGGAAATGTACCGAAGGTAATTAGGCAGATATGCGCGCATTCCAAAGCGTATGGGTCTAGGCGTAAGTAGGAAATGAGTATTTGTATTACGTTCCGCAAGGATTCTATAGCTTCGCCGCGCATGGAACCCGAGGTGTCAATACAGATATAAATGGGTAGGCGTCGCATAGATTTTATAGGTTGCTGTCTGTGTTTTTTGTGCTTTGCACACTTATCGCAATAAGGTTGTGATTTTCCCGCATGGCGGATGTGGGATAGCCGCCGCCAAGCGAGAAGGCCACGCGGTTTTCAATAGGGCAGGTAGTGTTTCAGCAGGTCAATAAAGCGGTCGGTGTCGTGGAAGTCGCCGATGGCGTTGAAGTGCCAGCCGTTTGCGCCACGCTTCACGGTAGCGAAGGTCATGGCGCAGGCGCGGTTCGTCGGGTCGCTGCCGATGTCGTAGCGGCAGATTTCCTGGCCTTTGCCATCCAGGGCGCGGATGTAGGCGCGGCGCACGCCGGCGAAGCTCTGTCCGCGTTCGTGGCCTTTGTATATGGCGACGACAAAGAGGATTTGCTGGTAGCTGTCGGGCAGGGTGTCCAGATCCACTTCGATTTGTTCGGCGTCATCACCCGCGCTGCTGCCGCTCTGGTTGTCGCCGGAGAGGCGCACTTTGCCACTGGGGTGGGTGAGCGAGTTGTAGAAGACGACATCGCCGCCTTCCAGCGTCGGCCGGCCATTTGCGCCCGTTTTGCCGAGGTTGCGCACTTTGCCGTTTGCATCCAGCAGGAAGGCGACGGCGTCAAGGTCGTAAGCGGGGCTGCTGGGCGCGATATCCCAGCCGAGGCCGATGGTGAGGCGGGAAAGGTCGTAGCCCGATTCTTTGCGCAAGCTGACGCCCTGGCCTTTTTGCAGGTTGATGGCCATGTTTACAGCACGATGTTGAGTTCAGGGGGCGGCGGCGGCAGTTCGTCCAGCCCGCTGACTTCTTTGCCGCTTTCGATTTTCTGGCTGGAAACGGAGATGGAGGAGCTGACCCACTGGAAGAAGCTCTTGATGGAGGTGGCGTCGGCGGTGTCGAGCGAGACGACGGTTTCGGTGATGCGTTTCAGGGTGGCGGTGTCCGCACTGGGGCCGGCGGCGCAGGCGACGAAGGTGCCGGTTTTCACACCCCGGATGGCGGCGATGCCTTTTTCCAGGTCGTCGGTCGGGGCGCCGTCGGAGAGGAGGAAAACCACGGGTTTCCAGTCGCCTTTGACTTCGGCGCTGCCTTTCACCACTTCGCGGTTGATGCAGTCGGCCAGCAAGGTCAGCGCGGCACCGAGGGCGGTCATGCCGCTGGCGCGCAGGTCGGGCACCTGGAAGTTCATCAGTTCGGTAAGCGGGGTGAGCTGTCTGGCGTCGTTGTTGAAGGTGATGACGGAGAGATAGGCGGTTTCCAGCGCGTAGGGGTCTTGACGCAGGGCGGAGACGAGAACTTGCAGGCCGTTGCGCACGGATTCGATGGCTTCGCCGTGCATGGAGCCGGAGGTATCAACGAGGAGGTAAACGGGAAGGCGTCGCATGGGATTTCCTTAATGGGGTTGGCAAAAAGGCAGCCGCCGGGGCTGCCTTGTGTGACTTAAAGGTAGGGGACGATTTTCGGCAGGATGAGATCCGGCGTTGCACCCTGGCTGTTTTCGCCGATGGCGTGCATTTTCCATTCGCCGTTGTGGCGATAGACCTTCGCCATGATTTGCGCGGTGTGGTTGCCTTGCGCGGAGAGATCGTAGCGGGCGATTTCTTTGCCTGTCTGCCCGTCCACCAGGCGGCAGTAGGCGTTTTCCACCTGGCTGAAATTTTGCCCGGTGTAGTTGCTGACGGTGAAGACCAGGGTTTTGACGTTGGCCGGGATACGGTTCAGGGCGACGGCGATTTGTTCGTCGTCTCCGTCGCCTTCGCCGGTGCGGTTGTCACCGCTGTGCTGGACGCTACCGTCGCGGCTGGCCAGCTGGCCGAAATAGACGAGATCGATGGGGTTGTTGTTGTCATCGAAGATGAAGCAGGAAGCGTCAAGGTCGATAGACTGCTCACGGCCAAAGCCGAATAGGCCTTTTTTCTTGGCGACGTCCCAGCCGAGACCCATGACGACGCTGGTGAGCGTGCCGCCCGCTTCTTTTTCCAGAGAAATTTTCTGGCCTTTTTGCAGATTGACTGCCATAAGCACTCCTTAATTGAGGAAGGTTGATGGAAAGAAAGCGCGGGCGATTGTACCAGCATTACCCCGCTTATAATGCGCGCATTTATAACCACTTACCCCGCCATGCCCGCCTATTCCCTGCCCTACGGCACCCTGCATCTCGACATTGACCATGCCGACCTGCCGCCGGATGACCTGTTTGCCCTCGGTGCCCGCGATAACCCGCGCCGCGTCTTCCTTTTCGTCAGCAAAGTGCTGGGCAAACACATCCCGGTGCCGACTGAAACCCTCGCCCGTGTGCATTGCCTGCTTGCCGCGAAACTGCCCGCCAACCTGCCTGCCCCCGTGCTTTTCATCGGCATGGCGGAAACGGCGACCGCATTGGCGCAAGGCGTCTTTGAAGCCTGGCTTGCCGCCCACCCGGCCACGCCAGCGCTCTACCTGCACACCAGCCGCTTGCGCGTCGCTGGCGCCGACATCTGCCCCTTCGAAGAAAGCCACAGCCACGCCGCGCAGCAATGGCTGCACCTGCCCGCCGAGCGCGGTCTGCTCAATGCCGCGCAAAGCCTGGTGCTGATTGATGACGAACTCTCGACCGGCAACACCTTCCGCGCCCTCGCATCCGCCTTGCGCCCTCAACTGCCCGCCCTGCGCACGACACACTGGCTCTCGCTCACCGATTTCAGCCCGCCTGCCGCCGCAGACGACGTGCAGCGCCACAGCCTGCTGCGCGGCCGCTGGCATTACGAAGCGACCGCCACCGTGCCACCCGTTGCTGCCGTGCAGGAAGTGCCTATTACCATCGCCGACAGCCGCTTTGGCCGCCTCGGTATCCGCCAGGCGGTGCGGCTGGATGCCGCCGTCTGGGCGGAGACGGGTGACATCGGCGCGGGGGCACGCGTCCTCGTCCTCGGCACTGGCGAATTTATCCATCCACCTGCCGTCTTCGCCCGAGAACTCGCGGCGCGCAGCAGCGCGGACGTGTATCTGCAATCAAGCAGCCGCTCGCCCGCACTCCCATGGGGCGCGCTACCGCACAAGCGCAGCTTCGCCGACCCCTACGACGCCGGCGTGCCTTATTACCTCTACAACCTCGCCACGCCCGACGCCTACGACCATATTTTTATCTGCCACGAACACCCCGCCAACGCGGCATTGCGGGAAACCGCTGCAACGCTGGATGCGCGACTGCTGCATTTGCGCGCCAAGCGGAATAAAACCTGAATACTGACCTCGCAAGCGGCGTAAATACTGGGCCTTGTCGCGGCGCGGTTTCGTTCAACCCCCACCCTAACCCCTCCCCCATAAAAAAGGGGAGGGGCTTTTTTTTGTGCGAGATTCGCGTTCGGTACGCGCCAAGCGCGATAAAACCTGACTTCGCCAAGCGGTGTAAATACTGGGCCCGCCAAGCAAGATCAGGTCTATTTGAAACGACTATAACGGCGGCAGGCTGGCGCTGTCGATGAGGCGGAAGCCGTCCGCGTCGTGGCAGAGGATTTGCCCATGCGGGCGCCAGTCGCCGAGGACATACACGCGCTTGCCGTCATCCAGCGGATGCACGGCGGGGCGGTGGGTGTGGCCGTGGATGAGGATTTCTGCCTGCTGTTCTCGCAGAACGCGGCGGATGGCGGCGGGATTGGTATCGGTGATGCGCGGCGCTTTGCGGCGGCTGCGTTTGCGGCTTTGCCCGCGCAGTTTTTCGGCGATGGCGAGGCGCAGGCGCGCGGGCAGGCGGTAGTAGAGGCGTTGCAGGCAGCGGCAGCGCAGGATGCGGCGCAGGCGCTGGTAGCCGTGGTCATCGGTGCAGAGCAGGTCGCCGTGTTCGATGAGGACGGTTTTGCCGCCGAGGCTCAGGCGGTGGCGTTCGGGCAGGATGTGCATATGGGCTGCGCGCGCGTAGGCGTCGCCCAGGAGAAAATCACGGTTGCCGTGCTGGTAATAGACGGGGCAAGGCAAGGCAGCGAGAGCGGCGGCGATCTCCTGTTGCAGGGGGCTCGCGAGGTCGTCGCCGAGGTAGTAGTCAAAGAGGTCGCCCAGGATGTAAACGGCGCTGGCATCGCGAGCGAGGGCAGCGAGGGTGGCGCGGAAGGCGGCGGTAATGTCGGGCCGTTCGGCGCTGAGGTGGATGTCGGCGAGGAAGTATTCCGCCACGGGGGGTCCGGTGAGATGGTGGATAAGAAAGAGGCGGGCTGAAGCCCGCCCCATGTTGGTGGTGGTTTAGAGGATTTCCGTTTTCTCAATCACCACTTCTTCCAGCGGTACATCTCTGTGCATGCCGCTGCGGCCGGTTTTGACCGTGGCGATTTTATCGACGATGTCCATGCCGGCGACGACCTGGCCGAAGACGGCGTAACCCCAGCCGGCGTTGGTTTTGCTGGTGTGGTTGAGGAAGTGGTTATCGACGAGGTTGATGAAGAATTGCGCCGAGGCGGAGTGCGGGTCGCTGGTGCGCGCCATGGCGATGGTGCCGCGCGCGTTTTTCAGGCCGTTGTCGGCTTCGTTGGCAATCGGTTCACGCGTGTCTTTTTCTTTCATGCCGCTTTCCATGCCGCCGCCCTGAATCATGAAGCCGGGGATGACGCGGTGGAAGATGGTGCCGTTGTAGAAGCCGTCTTTGGCGTATTGCTCGAAGTTGGCGGCGGTGTCGGGGGCTTTGTCGAAGTCGAGTTCGATGTCGATATTGCCGTGATTGGTGATGAATCGGATCATTTGCGTTTGGCCTCTTTGCTTTTTTCGGGAAGGATTTCAACGGATTGGATGGTGATGGCTTCTGTCGGGACATTGGCGTGCGGCGGGCGTTTTTCCGTCGGCACTTTGGCGATGGCGTCCACCACGTTCATGCCGCTGGTGACTTTGCCGAAGACGGCATAGCCGTAGCTGTCCGCGCCGCCGGGGTTCAGGGCATCGTTATCGACGAGGTTGATGAAGAATTGCGAGGTGGCGGAATGCGGGTCGCTGGTGCGCGCCATGGCGATGGTGCCGCGCGCGTTTTTCAGGCCGTTGTCGGCTTCGTTGGCAATCGGTTCACGCGTGTCTTTTTCTTTCATGCCGCTTTCCATGCCGCCGCCCTGAATCATGAAGCCGGGGATGACGCGGTGGAAGATGGTGCCGTTGTAGAAGCCGTCTTTGGCGTATTGCTCGAAGTTGGCGGCGGTGTCGGGGGCTTTGTCGAAGTCGAGTTCGATGTCGATATTGCCGTGATTGGTGATGAATCGGATCATTTGCGTTTGGCCTCTTTGCTTTTTTCGGGAAGGATTTCAACGGATTGGATGGTGATGGCTTCTGTCGGGACATTGGCGTGCGGCGGGCGTTTTTCCGTCGGCACTTTGGCGATGGCGTCCACCACGTTCATGCCGCTGGTGACTTTGCCGAAGACGGCATAGCCGTAGCTGTCCGCGCCGCCGGGGTTCAGGGCATCGTTATCGACGAGGTTGATGAAGAATTGCGAGGTGGCGGAATGCGGGTCGCTGGTGCGCGCCATGGCGATGGTGCCGCGCGCGTTTTTTAGGCCGTTGTGTGCTTCGTTGGCGATCGGCTCGCGTGCCGGTTTTTCCTGCAAGTCGGCGGTGTGGCCGCCGCCCTGAATCATGAAGCCGGGGATGACGCGGTGGAAAATGGTGCCGTTATAAAAGCTATCTTCGGCGTAGCGGCGGAAATTGGCGACGGTGGCCGGAGCCTTGTCTTCATCGAGTTCGAGGGTGATGTCGCCTTTCGTGGTGTGGATGATGGCGGTCGGCGTGGCGAGGGCGCTGCCGAAAGCGAGGCAGAATGAGAGGCTGAGGAGCCGTTTGGTCATGGGTTTTTCCTTAGGTTTCAAGGGGCGTTTATACTAACAAACTTTTGAGATGACCCACTGGAGAACCCATGAGCGCCTTGCAGTTTTACAACAGCCTGAGTCGGCAAAAAGAACCCTTCCGCCCGCTGCATGCAGGCAAAATCGGTATGTACGTCTGCGGCATGACCGTGTACGACTACTGCCACATCGGCCATGCGCGCGTGATGGTCGTTTTTGACACCATCGCCCGCCACCTGCGCGCGCTGGGTTATGAGCTGCATTACGTGCGCAACATCACCGACATCGACGACAAAATCATCGCCCGCGCCGCCGAAAACGGCGAAACCATCGCCGACCTCACCACCCGCTTCACCGCCGCCATGCACGAAGACGAAGCGGCGCTGGGCTGCCTGCCGCCGGACGAAGAGCCGCGCGCCACCGACGCCGTGCCCGGCATGATTGCCCTGATTGAAAAGCTCATCAAAAAAGGCCACGCCTACGCAGCGGACAACGGCGACGTGTATTACGCCGTGCGCAGCTTCCCCGGCTACGGCAAACTCGCCAACCGCAGCCTGGACGACCTGCGCGCCGGCGAACGCATCGCGGTGAACGAAGCGAAAAACGACCCGCTCGATTTCGTGCTGTGGAAAGCGGCGAAGCCCGGCGAACCCAGCTGGGACAGCCCCTGGGGCCAAGGCCGCCCCGGCTGGCACATCGAGTGCTCGGTGATGAGTGCCGCCGCGCTCGGCGAACACTTCGACATCCACGGCGGCGGCATGGACCTCAAATTCCCGCACCATGAATGCGAAATCGCGCAGAGCGAAGGCGCCTGCGGCCACCAGCACGTCAACTACTGGCTGCACAACGGCTTCGTGCAAATCAACGACGAAAAAATGAGCAAATCGCTCGGCAACTTTTTCACCGTGCGCGACGTGCTCAAGCACTACGACGGCGAAACCCTGCGCACCTTCATCCTCGGCAGCCACTATCGCGGCCCGCTCAATTACAGCGATACCGCCCTGGCTGAAGCGAAAAAAATGCTGACCCGCCTTTACACCGCCCTCGACAAACAGCCGCTGGACGGCGCGCTGGATACCGCCGCCGTCACCGCCTTCGCAGAAGCGATGAACGACGACATCAACACGCCAAAAGCCTTTGCCATCCTCTGCAACCTCGCCCGTAGCATCAACAGCGGCGATGCCCACCTCGCCGCAACGCTGAAAGCCCTCGGCGGCCGCCTCGGCATCCTGCAACAAGACCCTGCTGTCTTCCTCAAAGGTGAAGGCAGCCTCGACGAAGCGACGATTACCGCCCGTATCGCCGAACGCAACGCCGCCAAAGCCGCGAAAGACTACGCCCGCGCCGACGCCATCCGCGCCGAACTCGCCGCCCAGGGCATCATCCTCAAAGATACGGCGGGCGGTACCGAGTGGTGCTATGAATAACCCCGCCTGCTGCCAGGGAAGCATCGGTTAATGACGGGGCACGACAACAGCGCGCTGGCGAAAATCGCCACTCTCTTCCCCCACTGCATCCGCGAAAGCCGGGACGCACATGGCAAACCCGCGCCCGTCGTGGATTTCGACCTGCTGCGTCAGGAATTGGCGGGGGCGCTGGCCGAAGGCCCGCAGGAACGTTACCGCCTGGACTGGCCGGGCAAGCGCGCCGCCATCCTTGCCGCCAACACGCCGCCCGCGCACCGTCTGCGCCTCTGTCCGGCGGAAAGCGTGGATTTCGCGCACACGCACAATCTCTTTATCGAAGGCGACAATCTGGAAGCGCTGAAACTCTTGCAGGCGGATTACG
>ERZ772772.2525-NODE-2525-length-10860-cov-2.341046_pt1 | contig 10860 bp, 10 predicted proteins | sample MGYA00511484_ERZ772772 | MGnify/ENA primary metagenome ERZ772772 (study PRJEB29015, sample SAMEA2737913) | human oral metagenome | biome: human oral; feature: human-associated habitat; material: dental | place: China | collected 2088 ... | reverse complement strand
GATCAAGGTGGATACGAAGAACATTCTCTTCATCGTCGGCGGCGCTTTCGTCGGCATCGAGGACGTCATCGCCAAGCGCATTAAGAAGGATGCGGCGGGCATCGGCTTCGGTGCGGAAGTAGAGGGCAAGGAGAAGGATGCGGCGAAACGCTTCGACGAGCTCATTCACAAGGTGCGCCCCGAAGACCTCATGCAGTACGGCATCATTCCCGAGATCATCGGACGTCTGCCCGTCATCTGCACGCTTGAAACGCTCTCCGAGGACGACCTCCTGCGCATTCTGACCGAGCCGAAGGACGCGCCCGTCAAGCAGTACGAAAAGCTGCTCGCGATGGACAATGTCGAGCTGATCTTCGAAGAAGACGCTCTCCGCGCCGTCGCCAAGAAGGCAATCGAGCGAAAGACGGGCGCGAGAAGCCTCAAGGGCATCATCGAGGACACGATGCTCGATGTGATGTTTGAGATCCCCAAATCCGACGAAAAGCGCCGCGTGACGATCACGAAGGGATGTCTGGAAGAAGGAAAAGAGCCGAAGATCGAAGTGATTGGATAGACGATGAGTTTTTTCCTCGTTGAACTTATCGAGGTTGAGAAATTTAGCCATCTCGAATCGCTTGCACACATATAATGAATATGCTATACTGAATGTGGCAGGAATGAAAGAACAACTTTCACAGCATGTACACGAAAATCCCCCCAAGTCGCCTCTTGGGGGGATTCTTCTTATGCTTATGCGATTTCCGTGCGTTTTTTTGCGCCGCGATACGATTCGGCGAGAATCTGAATCGGGTGGTAGACGACCTGCGGCATGTTGTTTTGGACGACGCCGTCCGTGATGTGCATGCGGCAGCTCGGGCAGCTCGTTGCCACGAGGTCTGCGCCCGTCGCCTTGATGTTGTTGCACTTGCGGTCGTTGATCTCACGGCTCATCTCATAGTGCGCCATGCAGAAGGAGCCGCCGGAGCCGCAGCAGCGGTCATGCTCTTTCATCTCAACGAACTCTACGCCCGGAATGGCCTTCAAGACCTCGCGCGGCTGCTCCGTGATGCCGAGGCCGCGGATCATGTGGCACGGATCGTGCATCGTGACCTTCTTGTTGACGGGCGAGAGGTTGTCCGTGCGGAAGCCTTTCTCGATGAGCAGTTCGCTGATCTCTCGTACCTTCGCCGCCATCTTCTCGGCGCGAGGACGCCATTCGGGATCGTCTTTCAGCCATTCGGGATAGTGCTTCAAGGCTTCGACGCAAGAACCGCAGGCGCCGACGATGTAGTCGACGTCGAGAGCTTCGAAGACGCGGATCGTGTTGCGTGCGAGCTGGTTCGCGAGGTCGAAGGCGCCCGATACATGAATCGGCGTGCCGCAGCAGTGCTGCTTGGACGGCAGAACGACCTCGATGTCGTTCGCCTTGAGAACGTCGATGACGGCATCGCCCATGTCCGTGTACATGTAGTTGATCGTGCAGCCCGTGAAGAAGGCGACGCGGAACTTGGGGTTCGCCACCTTGATGACCTCGGGATATTGGCTGCGCAGCGGGCGCGAGGCCAAGGGCGGGGTCGCGCGGTTCGGATCCATGCCCGGCATAGGCAGACGCGACTTCACAGCATTTTTGCCCGGCACTTCCTTGAAGGACATCCAGCCGAACATGCCGCCGAGCTTCAGCGCTGCATCGAAGAGTGGGCGGTTCTGCAGGAGACGGAAGACATTCTTCTTGATCGGGTGCAGGCCGCGCGCCTTGACAGCGGCGTTCCTGCCGCGCAGGATCAGCTCGTCAGCCGCGACGCCGCACGGACAGTTCGCTGCGCAGCTCTTGCAGTTCAGGCACATCGCCATGATGTGGTCAAACTCCGCCGAGATGGGCACCTTGCCCGAGAGATAGCCCTGCATCAGAGAGATCTTGCCGCGTGCGACCATCTGCTCCTTGCCGGTCTCGCGGTAAATCGGACAGACGGCTTGGCAGTTGCCGCATTTCATGCAGTTCGCCAACGCGTCCTCGATGTCCGCGAGGAGCGATGTGTCCTGCTTGTTCAGGTCTGCCGCCGTAAACTTTTTCGTATCTTCAGCCATAGGTCAGCACTCTCCAATCAATTTGCCCGGGTTCAGAATGAGATTCGGGTCGAGTGCGCGCTTGATCTGGCGCATGGCCTCCATACCTTCCTTGCCGTGCTGCAGCTCCATCCAGGGCAGCTTGCCGAGGCCGATGCCGTGCTCGCCCGAGAGCGTGCCGCCGAGCTCGACCGCACCGCGGAAGATGTCGTCCATCGCCTCGTGAACGCGCTTTGTTTCTTCTTCGTCGCGCAGATCGCAGACAATCGTCGGGTGCATGTTGCCGTCACCCGCATGACCGAACGTGCCGATCGTGACGTTGTGATCCTTCGCCGCCTTCTTGACGATGGCGAGGAATGCCGGAATCTTGCTTCTCGGAACGGTCGCATCTTCGACGAACGTCGTCGGGCGCAGCTTCGCAAGGCACGGAAGCGCCATGCGGCGAGCCGTCCAAAGCTGTTCCTTGTGCTTCGCATCGCGGGCAAGCGTGACTTCGCGTGCGTTATTTTCTTCCAGAACCTTCATGACCTTGTCCGCCTCGTCCTCGACGACCACAGGATGACCGTCGACCTCGATGAGGAGGATCGCGTCAGCGTCCGTCGGCAGGCCGACGTGCATGAAGTCCTCGACCGTGCGGATCGTCGCGTTGTCAAGGATTTCGAGCGTCGCAGGGATGATCTTCGCGGCGATGATGCCCGAGACGGCGCGTCCCGCATCCTCGATCGTATCGAAGATCGCGACCATGCTCTTCGTCTTCTCCGGCGCGGGAACGAGCTTCAAGAGAGCCTTCGTGACGACGCCGAGCGTGCCTTCCGAACCCGTGAAGAGCTTCGTCATGTCGTAGCCCGAGACATCCTTGACGTTCTTGCCGCCCGTATGCAGCACATCGCCGTTCGCGAGGACGACTTCAAGGCCCTGCACATAGTTCTTCGTGATGCCGTATTTCAATCCACGCAGGCCGCCCGAGTTCTCCGCGATCGTGCCGCCGAGGCTCGCCGTCTTGACCGTGCCCGGATCGGGAGGGTAGATGAGGCCGAACTGCGCGATATGGTCGTTGATGTCCTGCACGACGACGCCCGCCTCGACCTCGGCGATGAGGTTTTCGAGATCGACGTCGATGATCTTATTGAAGCGGAGCATCGAGAGGACGATGCCGCCCTTCAAAGGCGCCGTGCCCGCCGAGAGGTTCGTGCCCGAGCCGCGCGTGTAGACGGGGATCTTGTGCTCGTTCGCGACCTTCAAGACCTTCGAGACTTCCTCCGTCGTGCCGGGGCTGACGACGACGTCCGGCATGTAGATGTGGCCTGGCGTAGCATCATAGGCGTAGGAGTAAAGTTCCTCTTCTTTCGACTGAACATTATCCGCGCCGACGATTTTCGTCATTTCTTCTACCAGCTGCTGCTTTTCCATTTAGTGTGCACCTCTTTCATGATGGTGTTAATCATAGATAAAAACTATAAGGAGATAAACTTCCTATAATCTAAGTATCGCACATTTTTCGTATTTGTCAATGGAAAATTGCGACTTTTTTCGATAATTCCGATGGTTTTTCTATGAACGTTTGGCTTTAAAAGTCATTCTGCATGTTTCTCCGCTGTGCGTCCTCTCATATTTCTGCATTTACAAATGGAGGTGCATGGTATATATTTAAGTCATGGATTTGTTGTCTCGACCAAGGAAGCAGTATGAAAAATTCGGAGTTGAAGCGTCTGCTGAAGAAGATGGGCTGTCGGTTTGAGACACACGGTGGACGCCATGACAATTGGATCAATCTTAAAACAGGAAAGATTTTTCAAGTCCCGCGTCATGATGGACAGGAAATCAAGAAGGGAACGCTGTAAGCCATCATGAAACAAGCTGGATTGAAATGAAGAGGAGGTGGTGTCATGCGTCATCATGGCGACAAGATTGCGTACTTTCTCATCGCCTTTGCCGTCTGCCTCATCCTCATGGCGCTGTCGACGTACAAGACGACGCGCATGGCGAACACGATCCTCTACACTTCCGTCGCCATCTCGCTTCTTGCGGAGAACGTCCCGAAGGTCGTGGAGATTCCGCTGCATTACGCATATCCCGTGAAGTGCATCGAGTACTTCATGTTCTTCCTAGCCGTCCTCTGCTTCATCACGGTTCTTCTGCGCCATCTTCATTTATTTTAGGCAGAAGGGTAGATTCATCTCCATAAGGCGTTGTGGAACAATCTGCTGAGGTATGCTATACTTTATGCGTTGCCGCCCCTAGACATGGCAATGGAAAGGGGGTGTGCTGGTGTCCATAATAACGTTTCTTCTCTCCATCATGACTGGCGTGATTGCCAATCGCATCAGTAAATGGCTCGATGAGAGGGAGCACGACGGCGACGAGCCTAGGGATTAAGCCCACCTGCAATACGGGAATAGAAAACCCCCCAAGTTGCAGTCTTGGGGGGGTTTCGTGTACTGGTTTTGACCATAATAACGTTTGCCATCTATAGTATAGCATATTCGGTTGTCTGTGTGCAAGAGCACTTGTCAAAGTCAGCTTTGCCGTCCTTTTCCGGGACCGTCGGCAGCTACGGCGACGGCGGTTTCGGCGAAGGTCTTCATATCGTTCTCCATGTGGAGCGCGGCATCGACGAGGCGCATACCGAGCGAGGCCGCGACGCCGCAGCTTGCAGGAAGGGAGAGCGCGAGATAGTCGGACTGAACGTGCAGGAGGTAAGGCTTGAGCGTGGGCGCGAGGGTTTCGGCGAGGTGCGCGACGCTTTCCGTCGCGGGATCGTCGAGGAGGACGAGGCAGCGGCTTTCGGCAGCGGCGCAGAGGGCGCCGAGGAGGGCGGCGGCTTCTCTTTGGAGTGCGGGCGAAAGATTCTGCAGCAGGCCGAGGGGCGCGGTGTCCTCCTTTGCCGGGCGGAATGCTTCGTCATAGCGCGCAGCCTTCCCGCGTGCCTTCTCGTCCGTCTCCGCGGCAAGCGCAAGACCGAGGAGCGAGCCGTCTGCGGCAAGCTCCCGCGCGATCTTCTGCCCGAAGGCGAAGGCTTCGGCAGGCTGGCTGTCCCGGTCAAGCAGCGCGAGTGTCATGGGCGTTTCGGCGTGCGCGGCGAAGGCGTAGATGAGCCGCGTCTGCCGCGCGGAAGGTTCTTTTGCCGCGAAGATGAGCAGCGCTCGCCGCGCGCCGAGCGGCGGCCGCGCCTCGCCCGTGACGCCTGCGAGGCGCACGGCCAGTTCTTCGAGCCGTCCGAGACTGTAGATGGGCTTGGCGAGACTGTCGATGTGCTTTTGGCAGGCGGCCATGGCGATAGTATCGAGCGCGGGGAACGAAGGCAGCGCGAGGTCGTCGAGCGCATCATCCGCGTCATCGTACATGCTTTTCGACAGGAAGCGATATGACATCGCCTTCATCTCGTCCTGCGCATCTTTTGCTTGCGCCGCATCCGCCGCAGTTTTTCGCTTCCAAACGTGCTCTCCCTTGCCGTCGCTTGCCGCCGCATCTTCTGCGAAGAGGCTTTTTGCAGCTTCGATCGCGGCATCGAGAAAGTCAGCGACGATGGACGATCCCGTCGCTTCGCCGAGGCGAAAGCGCATGTCCATATAAGGCGTGAGGCCGAGCTTCTTGAGAATGGCGGCGTGCGCCGGCTCTGCCGCGAGGTGCGAGGGCAGAAGGTAGCCCGTGACTGCGGGCGCGAGCGCCTCGGCGATCAAGGCTGCCGCGCCCGTGTTGAAGCCGTCGAGGATGACGACGGCTCTTTTTCTCGCCGCACCGAGAATGAGTCCTGCGATGCAGCCAAGCTCGAAGCCGCCGACCTTCTGCAGCACGTCGATGCCGTCGCTCGCGTCGGGGCGGTTGACGGCGAGGATTTGGCGCACGACTTCGATCTTCTTTTTCAGGCGTTCGTCGGAGATGTTCGTGCCGCGCCCTGTCGCCTGCTCGGGCGTAAGGCGGCACAGGCAGGCGGCGATCGCCGCGCTCGCCGTCGTGTTCGATATGCCCATTTCGCCCGGCAGGAAGCAGCGGCAGCCTTCGGCGGTGAAGTCTTCGGCGAGGCGGATGCCGACGGCGAGCGAGCGGAGCGCTTCCTCGCGCGTCATGGCGGCTCCCTTGGCGGAGTTCTTCGTGCCGTGCGCGATCTTGCGGTCAATGAGCGAAGGGAGCGGCGGCAAAGGCGCCTTGATGCCAAGGTCGGCGACATGAAGATCGCTTCGGGCGAAGTTTGCGAGCGCGTTGGCGACCGCGCCCTTGGCGAGCAGGTAGTTCGCCGTCATTTGTGCCGTCGTCTCGGGCGGATAGGCGCTGACCTGCATTTCGGCGACGCCGTGATCGGCGCAGCAGATCAGCGTGCATTTCTTCGGCTTTTCGAGATGCTCCCATGTACTCTTCGTCGCGCACATATAGCGGTCGAGGAGGGCGGCGAGTGCGCCGAGACTGACGCCCGGCGGCAGGTCTTCCTTCAGGGCGCACGGCATATTCTCGCCCGCTTTATCGTCGGGCGGCTCGATGGCGCGAATGGTATCATGCACGAGGATGGCATCGCCACTTCGGCACAGATCGCCTCTTAGGGGGGCGGCAGTTCGCTTCATATCGCCGCCTCCTTCGGCACTTGTTTCAAGGAGAGGCCGATGCGCCCGCGCTCTTCGTCGACCTTGATGACCATGACGTTTACGATGTCGCCGACGGATACGACGTCGAGCGGATGTTTGACGCGCTTCTTGCTGAGTTCTGAAATGTGGATGAGTCCCGCCGTCTTGATGCCGATGTCGACAAATACGCCGAAGTCCGTGATGTTGCGCACCGTGCCGCGCATGACGGCGCCTGCCTTGATGTCGGAGAGCTTGACGATGGCCTGGCGCGTCAGGGGCGCGGGCAGATCTTCGCGCGGGTCGCGCCCCGGCTTCTTGAGCGCGTCGATGATGTCGCGCATGGTCGGAACGCCTGCCGCGAGTTCCTTGGCAAGCGTTTCGGCATCGGCGAGGCGGAGCTTTGCGCCGAGCGTGTCGAGGGCTTTCTTGTCGCCAAGGTCGGCAAGCGAGAAGCCCAGGCGGTCGAGCAGCTTTTCGGCGAGCGCGTAGGATTCGGGATGGACGGGGGTGTTGTCGAGGGGGCTTTTGCCGCCTGCGATGCGCAAAAAGCCCGCGCACTGCGTGAAGGCGGCAGGGCCAAGGCGCGGCACCTTGAGGAGCTGGCGGCGGCTGGCGAAAACGCCGTTTTCGTCGCGCCAGTCGACGATGTTCTTCGCGATCGCCTTCGTGACGCCCGCGATGTGAGAGAGAAGAGCCGCCGAAGCCGTGTTGAGGTTCACGCCGACATGGTTGACGGCGGATTCCACGACGGCGTCGAGCGCGGCGGCAAGCTCCTTTTGATTCACATCGTGCTGGTACTGGCCGACGCCGATGGCCTGCGGGTCGATCTTCACGAGTTCGGCGAGGGGATCCTGCACGCGCCGCGCGATGGAGACGGCGCCGCGAATCGTCACGTCGTATTCGGGAAGCTCTTCCTTCGCGAGCTTCGAGGCCGAGTAGACGGACGCGCCCGCTTCGTTCGTGATCAGGTAGTGAACGGGCAATTTGTTCTCGCGAATGAGGCTCGCCGTGAATTCTTCCGTTTCGTAGGAAGCCGTGCCGTTGCCGATGGAGATGAGTGTCACGCCGTGCTTCTTGATGAGCGCGAGCACCTTTTTTGCCGCTTCGGCACGGCGCTCTTCGCTCATCGTGAGGTAGAGAACACCGTGGTCGACGACTTGCCCCGTGGGACTGACGACGGCCATCTTGCAGCCCGTGCGGTAGCCGGGATCGAGTCCCATGACCGTGTGGCCAGCGAGCGGCGCTTCCAAGAGGAGCTGCTTGAGGTTTGCGCCGAAGACATGGATCGCCTGTTTTTCGGCGTTTTCTGTCAGAAGAGCGCGAAGCTCGCGCTCCATGGCGGGAAAGAGCAGACGCTTGTAGCCGTCCTCGATCGCTGCCTTCAGCGATTCGCGGAAGATGGAATCGCCCTTTGCCAGCCCGTCGAAGATTTCCGCCGCAAGCTTCTCGTGGTCGCATTGGAGCGTGACCTTGAGGCAGCCCTTCTTCTCGCCGCGGTTAACGGCGAGGATGCGATGTGAAGGCAGCGTGCGAAGCGGCTCCTTGTAGTCCTGATACATGAGGAAGGTCTGCGCCTCCTCGGCCTCTTCGTCGAGCGCAGTCACGAGCTCTGCCCGCTGCCAAAGCTCCTTGCGCATCTTCTGGCGCAGCGCAGCGCCCTCGGAAACGGTCTCGGCGACGATGTCCATAGCGCCGGAGAGCGCGTCCTCTGCCGTCTCTACGCCCTTCTCCGCATCGATGAACTGCGCGGCGTATTCTTCCGCCGTGCCGCTTTTCTCTTCCTGTGCGAGAATCGCGAGCGCCAGCGGCTCCAGTCCTTTTTCCCGCGCGACGCCCGCGCGCGTGCGCCGCTTCTGCTTGAAGGGCAGGTAGATGTCTTCCAGCTCCTGCATCTTCAGCGCCCGGTCGAGCGCTTCCTTGATCTCAGACGTGAGCTTTCCCTGCTCCTCGATGCTCTTTTCGATCTCCTGCTGACGCTTCACGAGATTTCTGAGGCGCGAAAGCTCGCTCTCGACGGAGCGCACCTGCTCTTCGTCGAGTTCGCCCGTCGCCTCCTTGCGGTAGCGCGAGATGAAGGGCACGGTGTTTCCCTCGTCGAGGAGCGCGATCGTCGCCTCCGCCTGCTTCGCCCGGATGCCCAAAGCGCGCGCAATAGCCGCGCCGATGTTTTCTTCTTTCATGGCAATACCTCTTGTCTTTTGAAAATTGCTTCCTAGATTATAGCACAAGTTTCCCTTGGATGTTTTTTCTTCTTGTCGTAATATCCACGGAACGGATTTTGCACTTGCTCCCGCCTTCTGAATGGCGACAAAAAAGGCACTGTGCTTCCAGTGCCTTCGTATCACTTGTATATCTTGCTTCTATGACCGATTTCGACTGCGATGACGATCAGCTCGTTGTCACGGATTTCTGCAATCAATCGGAAGTCCGCGACGCGATACCTCCAATACTTTCCGAGGTTTCCAGTGAGAGCCTTCCCGTAGATGCGAGGATTTTCGCAATCGACCAGATTGCTTTTCATCCACTGGATTATGCGATTGCGCGTGCCGCTGTCCAGTTTTTGAAGCGTCTTGTCAAACTTCTTGGTCGTTATCAGTTTATACACTTTTCAGCCCCTCTAAGACTTCGCTGAAAGGCGTCGTCTCAAGCGTGCCGTTTTTGAGATCCTTTTCATACTCGCGTATGATTTCCATGTCGTACTCATCTTCTAGCCTATCATATATGAGATTTTTTAATGTTGCCGATGACAGCCCTGATGCATAGAGCAGGGAGATGGCTTCGAGAGCTTTTAGTTCTCCGTCGGTAAAATGCAGGTTCAAAACTTTACCCATGATACCCCATCCCTTTCGTCCGTGGCCCTTCTACTTTTATGCTGAATTCATCTTCCAGTCTCTGAAAGATGAAGCGGCGAACAAGTTCGGCATGAGAACAATCATATTTTTTTGCCAGTCGATCGATCATCTGATACTCAGCATCTGAAAGGTTCATGCGTATCGGGCTGTGCGCTCTTCTTTTTTTCATGATCGCTCCCTCCCCCTTTCTATATTATATTGCGTCTATATCATGCCGTCAATCTTTGCGATGCGTGCAGGACTCCTCGAAAAATCCTCTGCATCCTGTTATAATAGAAAAGAAAATTTCTGGAAAGGTGGCGTCCGATTGGAAAAGATCCGCTTGGCGGCGGCAAGGTGTATCAAGGGGCGTCTGCAGCCGCCGTGCCGCGCGTGCGAGGATGTCTGTCCTGTCGGCGCGTTTCGCTGGGGTGTGCCGCATCCCGATCTCTGTATCGACTGCGGTCTCTGTACGGCCGTCTGTCCGGCCGCTGCCGTCGAGACGCGGCTTGACTATGCGGCGAAGCTGGCGGCTGTCGTGGCTGCTGATGCGCCAAGCGTGCGCCTCGCATGCGCGAAAAGCGCGCCGGATTCCGCTCTTCCGTGCCTCGGCTTTCTCACGCGCGGCATCCTCTGGGCAATCGCCTCGCAGAAGGAAGTGGAGCTCGACATCGGCTCTTGCCGCGCCTGTCTGCCTGCCGTCCACGCGCACCTCGCACGCGAGGCTGCCGCCGTCGATGTGGCTCTCGCAGCGGCGGGGCGAGCGCCGCTTCGCTTGCTTGATGCTGAGCCTGCCGCACGCGAGTACAGCCGCCGTGATTTCTTCCGCCGCTTTCGCGATGTGGCGAAGGAGAAGTTCGGGCAGGGAGATGCGGCAGGCGGTGCGGGGGAGAGTGCGGCGGCAGGGGCGCACGACGTTGGGCTTGCCGAGCGTATGGCGTGCGGCACTGCAAGCGCGGCGCGTGCGGGCACAGCATCGACAGAGGCGGATGACGTTTTGCCGCCGGATGCAACGGGAATGGGGCAAGACTCCATGCGCCCTGCACTCACTGCGTTCTCCGCTCCCGCCTGGGCATTCGCTCATGGCGCTCAGCCCGCCGCCGTGCACGCCGACCTCGCGCTCTACAGCGGCTGCAATGCCTGCGGCTTCTGCGTGCGCCTGTGTCCGCACGGGGCACTCGCGGCGGAAATCGAGGGGGAGGACTTTGTGCTCGCCTTCACGCCGCAGCTCTGCACCGCCTGCGGACTCTGCACCGCACGCTGCCCGAAGAGCGCCCTGCGCCTCGCCGCCTCTCCCGCTGCCAAGCGCTGGCGCATCCCGCTGCCGCGCTGCGAATCCTGCGGCGCTCCGTTTCAGCCGATCGGCGCGAGCAAGGTCTGCCGCGCGTGCATGGAGGGATGAAGGCAAGGGTTTGACATGCGCATGAGAT
>ERZ772772.2524-NODE-2524-length-10860-cov-9.714299_pt1 | contig 10860 bp, 3 predicted proteins | sample MGYA00511484_ERZ772772 | MGnify/ENA primary metagenome ERZ772772 (study PRJEB29015, sample SAMEA2737913) | human oral metagenome | biome: human oral; feature: human-associated habitat; material: dental | place: China | collected 2088 ... | reverse complement strand
TAACCATCAATGCGGCCTACTCAGTTAACCGCCAAGATAAGATTGGCAGCTTTGATACTGGCAAGCAGGCTGACATTACCATCCTAGATGCTAAGAATATCGACTATCCACTTTATTTCTTTGCTACCAACCTGACCCATCAGGTTTATAAAGCAGGCAAGCTGGTTGTTGATCAGGGTAGAATCGTCTAATCTTATAAGTCGATCTCATTTCCACTTGATGGCAAAGATCTATCTGAATGGAATATAAGTTTTATACCCCTTGTCATATAGAATAAACTCATCTGTAGGTTAAAAGAATGTTTATGGGTAATGGGTAGGAATTGCAGCTTAAACAATCAGGAAATAAGTAAAAAGAAACGAGGGTCTATTTCGAGTTTTAGGGAGACCCCTCGTTTTTTTGATTTTAGTTAGATGTTTTAGCGAATATTGCCAAAAATGTTCTAATAAAATAATTGTCAGAAAAATTAGAATTATATTACATTCCTATGTTTTACCTATTTTTTATTGACTAAAAAAAATATAAAGACTACAATGAAAACGAAGTAACCGCTTACAAAAATACAGGAGGTTTGATTATGAAATATAACAGACAGCAACGGTTTGCTTTTCGTAAATATGCAGTTGGTCTTGTATCCGTAGTGGTCGGATGCCTTTTTTATGGGCCAGCTGTTTTGGCGCAGGAACAAGCATCGACTCCTCCAGCAGTAGTAGAACAAGGTTCGGAACTTGTGAAGACAGCAGAGTCGGTGTCTGATGATTCACAAATGGCGCCGACAGTAGTAGAGGCAAGTGGTCAGCAGGTAGCTAAGACCGACATAAAGACTGCTCCTGCTAAGGTAGAGACTGAGAGTCCAAAGCTTGAGACAACAGAGTCGATCCTTGATAAGAGTGAGCAAGAAAGCAAGCAGGAAGGTCAATCAGAAAAAGCCTCCGTACTTGAGGTGAAGCAGGAGGCTCTAGAAGTTTCTAAACCTGAAGTTGAGCTCAAGCCAAGCCCTGCTGAAAAGGTGAATGAAGAAGCGCGTGTACAAGCCTTAGTTCGCTTAGAAAGCAAGAAAAAAGAAGCGCCAGTAGGGTCGGTAGAAATTGCCTCTCGTCTGAATGAAAATCAACCAATCAAGGATGCGGTTTTAAAAGAATTGGATGAAAAAGGTATCCAGTATAAGAAATTAGCAGATTTTGATTTGATTTTTAATGGCTTTGTATTAGAGACAAGCTATAAGGATGCCCTGAAAATTCGCAAAGTGGCTCGAGTTGAGAATGTTGAAATCACCACCCTTTCAAATGCTAGTGACTCTAAGTATCTTCCTAAAAAGCAAACTACTGTATTGCCAACTAAGGTTAGTGAGGAAAATGAACTGATCAATCTACAACCTCTATGGGATAAGGGGATTAAAGGACAGGGTCGTGTAGTAGCTGTGCTAGATACTGGTCTGGATTATGACCATAACCTCTTTAGTTTGATAGATAAAAGCAAGGCTAAATACAAAAATAAAGAGCAGATGGAAGCCGCCATGAAAAAGGCAGGGATTAGCTATGGTAAGTGGTATAACGACAAGGTAATCTATGCTTACAATTATTCTGATATGAACGACGAGATCAAAGAAGATGATCCACGTTCACACGGAACGCACGTCGCCGGCTCAGCAGTTGGAAATGCAACCAAACCAGCTCCAACTGGAGAATTGGTCAAAGGGGTAGCTCCAGAAGCGCAGCTAATGTTTATGCGGATCTTTTCAGATAAGAAAGGAATGACTGAACAGGGCTTTGTCGTTGCAAAAGCCGTTGAAGATGCTGTCAAGCTTGGCGCAGATACCATAAATATGAGTTTTGGTGGTGTCAATGGTTCAGAAGCTGATACAAATCCTCTTACTCGGCAAGCCTTTGAGTTTGCCAGAAAGGCAGGTGTTGTCATTAGTGCTGCAGCTGGGAACTATGCTGTAAGTGGCTATTGGCAAGCTAAGCCTAAAGCGGATGCGCCTGATACAGGAACCGTTGATGAGCCAGCGCTTGAAAAGGGTATCTTAGCCATCGGTGCTTTAAACAACAGAGTCAGCCATGAAACAAAAATTCGTTTAGAGATACCTGCCTTAAAGGACAAGCAAGAGTTTCAGAATGGTCTAATTGACTTGCCTGTTTATCGTCTGCCATTCCCTGTTGAAGGACCACAGTCTTATGTTTATGTGCCAAAGGGTGGAGAGGAAGCCTATCGGACTACAAGCGTCAAGGGTAAAATCGCCTTAGTTGAAAGTGGGGGAGATGTCACAGATGAGGATAAAGTTGATGCGCTTCGACAATCTGGTGCTAAAGGAGTTTTAGTCTACCAAAATGAGGAGCAGGGAGATCAATTGCAAAACCTTTCGATGGGGTATTGGGGTTCGTTTTATCCTGTCAGTGTCCTAGGGCATACGCTTGGTAAAGAATTAGCAGCACATGCTGGGGAATACAAGCTGACCTTCCATCAAGAAGTGAAAAAGCTTCCGTATAGTGAAGCAAATAAGATGCTCCACTTTACAGGTTGGGGACTGTCAGCTGAAGGAATGCTGAAGCCAGATGTGACCTTGCCGGGAGGTAATATTTACTCAGCTATTCCAGACGGCTCTTATGATATGGACTCTGGAACCAGTATGGCAACTCCGCATGCCGCAGGGGCAACAACCCTGATTAAGCAGGCCTTGGAACAACGCTTCCCACAATATAGCCCAGAACAGATCCATACTTTACTTCGCCAGCTTGTCATGAGTACTGCCAAACCACACAAGGACAAGGAGAGTAATACTTATTCTTCTGTCCGGCAGCAGGGCTCTGGACTCATGGATGCTGCAGGTGCAGCTTTTGGCAATCTATACGTTACTGGAAAAGGTAGCGATAGTAGTCTGACCCTTGGAAATGTTAATGAAAGCTTCACATTTAACGTTACCGTCCATAATCTAGGATCGGAAGCTAAAGAGCTCACCTATCGAACTGTTGTTAATACAGATCAGGTGGAAAATGGGCGGATTACACTGCAAATGCGTCAATTGCTGGAGCAACAAGGTGATAAGACGATTGTCGTACCACCGAAAGGCAGTGTAACTGTGCCAATTCAGGTCAATACGAGTGCTTATACTAAGGAACTTTCCGAACAAATGAGAAATGGCTACTTTTTAGAAGGTTTCGTCTTCTTTAAGGATGCCAAGACTCAAAAAGATGAGGTCAGCATTCCGTATATCGGCTTCAAGGGGCATTACCAAGATCTACCTGGTATCGAAAAGCCGGTTTATAAATTCACTGGCAATGACAAGCCTTTCTACTACTACAAAGACGAAAAAGCAGAAAAACTTGTCAAGGATCCAGGAAATCACTTCACTGCCTTGCTCAGCTCCATCCGTAGAAATGGGCAAGACGAGCAGGTTGTCTTGGGAGAAACAGACGGGAAATATGATGGAAATGCATTAGCCTTCTCTCCGAATGGTGATGGACACTTTGACACGGTTAAGTTAAATGCCGTTGTTTTGAGAAATGTGGACAATATTCATTTGGCGGTCTATAAGGCGGACGATGTAAAACGGGAGCATCCGATTTACGAAAATGGCAATGAAAGTCAGAAAAAATCTGATTTTGGTTGGAGAATCAATGATCGGAGTAAAGTTCTTTATGCTAGTCATTGGGCAGGGAAAGACCAAAATGATCAAGTCGTTCCTGATGGAGAATACCAATATGTCCTGACCTATCGACCAAGTACACCAGGAGCAAAACCTCAAGAAATCACCTTAAAAGTCAAGGTAGACAATCAGGTTCCACAATTAGCGACGAGCAAAGACCTCTATGATCCAAAAACTCGTACCTTTAGACCGGGAACAATTATTGAAGAAGGAAGTGGCTTAGCTGGTAAATACTTGTCCTATCAAAAAGATGGACAAACGATTGAAATCACTCCGAATCAGGATGGCTCTTATCATATTCCAGAAGGAGTCGATTTGACGACTGTTCGTTTCTCTATTTGGGATAAGGTTTATAATACGAATACTTTAACAATTGATGGGGAAAAGGAGCCAGCTTCAACTGAGAAAGAAGAAGCGCCAGAAAAAGAGGGAACAAACCCTGATACAGAGAAAGCAGAAGCTAAGGATGGACGCTTAGAGGTTCGAATTGTGGACGAGGTAGGTAATCCAACTTCTCAATATCCTGAGATAATGCGCTATCAGGTATTTGACAGTGAAGGCAATCGTGTTGATAAGGAATTTAATACCTATTATGAAAGCAATCTTCCAAGACTGTCTTTCGGTAGTTATACTGTTAAAGTAGTTGGTCAAGACGAAAACTATTCATGGGTGTCTCCTACAACTGTGACGGTTGAATTGACGAAAGAACATCCAGAAGGTGTGGTCAACTTTGTCTACCATTACAAATCTAAGAATCGTTTTAATGTGGTCTTTGACAAGGACTTGCCATCTGGTACCAAGGTCTTTGCTATTCATAAGGATAGTGGCGAACAGCATGAGTTAGAGCAAACTTTATATGAACCAAAGACTTTTGAGAAGCTCCTTTTAAATGGAGATTATCGCATTCATATTGATTTGCCAAAAGGCTATCGTGCAGTAGAAAATGATGTTTTCTATTCGGTTGGTGAAAGAATCAATCGCTTCTTAACAACATTTGTAGAAGTCACAGAAAATAATCCAGTTAATCCAACACCAGCACCAAGCCCAAATCCAGCACCAGTTCCGAATCCTCTTTCTCCAGATAAAACACCTGTTCCTGATAAAGAGACTGGAAAGGAGAAAGAAGAGCAACAATTAAATCAGAAACAAGCAGATTTGCGTCCGATGTATGACAAACCGAGTGAAAAGAATGCGCAAGGTGGACTAGAATCATCTAATCAGGATGCAAAAGAAACCCTACCGAAGACGGGACAGGCTGGAGACAAGCTTGGTCTTGTAGGTTTTGTTCTATATCTTCTTGGCCTAGGCTTTATTCTTCAAAAAAGAAAAGAAAGTCAGAACTAATCATTTTAAAGTATAAGTGAATTTGTACATCAGGATGGAGGTGGCAAAGGTGGCTATCTCCATTCTGAAGATAAAGGAGTTTTTGTATGGAGTTTCAACCTAATCAACGTTTTTCAATTCGAAAGTGTACTATCGGAATAGCCTCGATAGTAATAGGGATCATTCTTGCTGGACCTATGGTTGCAGCAGATACAGTAACAGCTGAGAATCAGATTGCCACAGTGTCTGCGGTAAACGATGGGGACGCAAGGCAGGAGGAAAATGCTGTCCAGGAACAGAAAGTGGAAAGGACTCAAGATTTAACTGAGTCGGCTTCCCTTGCTTCAAAGCAAACAGAAGACAGTCATTCATTTACGAAAGAAAATGAGCCTCCAACGGCTCCCTCAGTAGAAATAAAAGTAGAAACAAATCTCATTGTCTCTGAAAAGAAAGGGGCGCCAAGCACAGAAGCTGCTTCTAAGTCTGAGAAGGAAAGTAGCAGTAGTGATAAACTTCTCTCAGATCAGTCCAAAGCATCTGACAAAGAAGTTCTAAAAGAAAATCCTCGGAAGGAAGAACCGATTCTTTCTGAAAATGAATTGGGCGAAGAGGCTCCTGTGGAGGCACTTGTGCGTCTGAAGGAGGAAAAAACAACTGTAGAACAACCTTTCACATCAGCAACGGATAAGGCAACGCGAATTGAAAAGACCAATCGGGAACATGAAGAATTTCTCAAGGAACTAGAGAAACAATCTATCCAGTTTAAAAAACTCTACGACATCAATCTTTTGTTTAGTGGGGTTGCTTTAGAAACGACCTATGGAGATGCAAAGAGAATTCGAGGGTTGGCGCGTGTCGATGCTGTTGACTATGCTCCTCTTCGTAGGACAAGGGTGGAATCTCCGCAACCTACCGTAGCTTCTCCAATATCAAGTTCTGCAAAAGTCAGCGAAGAGAATAGCCTAATCAATCTTCAACCGCTTTGGGATAAAGGGATTAAAGGTCAAGGTCAGGTTGTAGCCGTTATTGACTCGGGCGTTGATCCTGCCCACGATGTTTTTCGTCTAACGGACATCAGTAAGGCGAAGTTCAAAAGTGAAGCTGATATCGAGGCAGCTAAGAAAAAAGCAGGGATCACCTACGGTAAATGGTACAATAATAAAATTGTCTACGTTCACAATTATAGTGATATGAACGACAATGTCAAAGAGGATGATCCAATCTCACATGGTGCCCACGTTGCAGGTTCGGCCGTAGGAAATGCTTCTCAGCCATCTCCAAACGGAGAAATTATCCGAGGTGTTGCTCCAGAAGCTCAGCTTATGTTTTTGCGCGTCTTTTCAGATACGAAAGGTGGACAAGTCCAAAACTTTATTTATACCAAGGCTGTAGAAGATGCTGTGAAGCTTGGAGCCGATACTATAAATATGAGTTTAGGAACAGCTTCTGGCTCCATCTATGACGTAGGAGAAATTACACGCCAAGCCTTTGATGAAGCCCGTAGGGCAGGAGTGACCATCACCGTTGCTTCTACCAATATGGCGACCAATGGATTTTGGCATAGCAAGCCACTGGCTACAACACCTGATTACGGAATGGCAGGGACACCGTCAGTCAATCCAAATGTGATTTCTGTTGCGTCAATTAATAGTTTAACCAAACACGTCTCTTCGGAAGCAAGTCTGACTGTTAAGGAACTGGTTGGTTCAGCAGATTTCCCTGATGGTAAGATTCCAATGCATTCCTTTGTTGAACGGGAAGGCTTTAGGACAACCATTCCGCAAAACTATATCCATGTAGAAAATGGAGACTTAGAAAACTACCAAGGGGAGCAGCTTAATGGCCGTTTGGTTCTGACTGAAAGAGGCGGCGCGGTTTCAGATGTTGAAAAGATTAAAAAACTAAAAGATGCTGGTGCCACAGGCGTCGTCTTCTATCAGACAAAAGAGCAAGGGGAGACCCCTACTTCATTTGATCTTGAAGGTCTAGGAGAACGGTTCCCTGTTGGGGTGATTGGTCATCGCGCAGGAGAGCTTTTATCTCAGCATGCCAGTGATTACCAACTGAATATTGCCAACAAATTTAAGCGAGTTCCTTATGATGCTGCGAGACAGATGTCAGACTTTTCATCTTGGGGATTATCAGCAGATGGTGATTTGAAGCCAGATGTAACGCTGCCAGGCGGCATGATTTATTCGTCTGTTAATGACGGCGAATATTACATGGATAGGGGAACTAGTATGGCCTCTCCTCATGCGGCGGGCGCGACTGTTTTGGTCAAGCAGGCTTTGAAAGAGCGTTTTCCTCATCTCACGCCAGAACAGCTTCAGATTCTTGTCAAGCAGATGACAATGAGTACGGCCGTTCCCCATGTGGATGAAGAAACCAAGGCATATTCCTCTGTTCGTCAGCAGGGAGCAGGGGTCATGGATGTGACGGCTGCTGCCCTAGGTGATTTATATGTCACAGCCAAGGGCGAAAAGAGCAGCTTGACTTTAGGAAATGTGAAAGACACCTTCGAGTTTGATGTGACGGTTCATAATCTATCGGGCCAAGAAAAGTCAATTACTTATGAAACTACTCTGCAAACCGACCAGGTTCAAGACGGGAAGTTTACCCTTCACCCACGTCTCTTAGAGACTTTGACTGGTAAAGATAAAATCACTATTCCAGCTCATAGCCACCGAACGATTCGCGTTTCAGTAGATGCCAGCAAGTACCAATCAGAGCTAAGCAAGCAAATGCCGAATGGCTACTTCTTAGAAGGATTTTTCCTTGTTAAAGATGCAGAGAGCAAACAGCATTTAGTCAGTCTCCCTTATGTAGGTTTCCGAGGGGACTACCAAAATCTACGAGGAATTGAAAAGCCGATTTATGAATACACTGGTTCAGACAAGCCTTTCTATTACTATAAGGACAAGACGGACTATCCTGATGAAAAGATTCCTGAAGTAGAGGAACGCCATCCTGATAATCATTTTACTTCTCTGATTAGCTATGTGTATGAAAATGGTGAATCTGTAGCAAAGACACTCGGACAAGACGGCGAGAAATTTGATGGCGACCAAATCTATTTTTCACCAAACAATGATTATAGCTTTGATAGTGTCAAGGTGAAAGCAGTCATGCTCCGAAATGTTGAAAATGTCCATCTGACGGTTTACAAGAAAGAGGACACAGAGCGTAAGCAACCGCTTTATGAAATCGGAAACGAGAGCCATAAGAAGACGGACTGGAGCTATCGTAGTGGTAGCAGGGGTGTGGAGCTCTATGAAATTTCTTGGGAAGGTTTGGACAAGGAAGGCCAGCAACTTCCAGATGGGGAATATCAATTTGTCATTACCTATCGACCATCAGCTTCTGGAGCTAAGCAGCAAGAGTTGAACTTCAAAGTGAAGATCGACACAACAGCTCCAAGTATAGAGGAAGGTAGCGCTCATTATGATCCTGACACAAGGATTTTCCGTCCTGGGAAGATTGTCGAAAATGGTAGCGGGCTTGCTGGAACCTATCTATCATATAGCAAAGATGGAGAAACGCATGCATTGACTCCAGAAGAAGACGGAACTTATGTCATTCCAGAGGGAGTAGATATCTCAACGCTTCGTTATTCAATCTGGGACAAGGTTTACAATACAGCTGAACTGGATATTCATGGTAAGGCAGTGGCAGCAGAGACACCGGGTGCCGAGCAGCCAGAGGAAACTCCTGAAGAAAGGCCAGACAATCAAAAGGAAGCCGAAAAAGGAACTTTAGAACTCACCTTTACAGACAGTAACGGTGAAGTGCTCAATTACTATCCGTCGATTGTTCGCTACCAAGTATTTGATGATCAGGGTCGTGTCGTAGATGGTGAATTTAACGCTTCCTTCAACAGAGACACCTTCCCAGAACTTCCATTCGGCACCTATACTGCCAAGATTACTCTTTCAGATTACCATTATGATTGGGGAACCGAACTGGTGAAGACTGTGACGATTTCACCAGAAAATCCGCATGGAAAGATCACATTTGCTTCCCGCTATTTGAGTGAAAATAAATTGACAATCGGTTTTGATAAGCCAGTTCCTGCTGGGACATTGGTGAAAGTGACGGATGAAAAGGGAGTCGTTCATCAACTTCCTCAAAGTATCTATGACCTTTCAAGTTTTGAAACCATGTTGATGAATGGGACCTATCGAGTTCATATCGAACTTCCGTCAGGCTACCAAGCAGCAGAAAATGATTTTGTTTATGAAGTGACCAATAAGATCAATCGCTACATCTTGACCTATTTGAAGGAAACGGTAGTGCCTCCAACTCCTATTCCAGATCAATCTGGTGGTATGATTGTAAAACCTCGGATTCAACCTGAGAACTGGGTTGTACCCACTCCAGAACGGAAGCATCAGCCAGAAGCTGGCAAAGCAATGGAGGAAACGAGAAGCATGAAGTCGATTACAGTCAACTATCATACAGAAACCAAAGCAAGTGAAGAAGTGTCTAATCTAGACACAAAAGAAAGCCTGCCGAAGACAGGACAAGAAAGTTTAGTCTCTGCTCTTCTTAGTGGCTTTGGAATGGTCTTTCTTGCCGTATTCAGCAAGATGGCTGGTAAAAAGCGTGAAGGAAATTAGTTGTTTTCGAAGAATTTATCTCTTTCAGTCTATATCTAAAAGGTCGTGGCTTAAACACCACGACCTTTCTGTTTTCTTATGAGATTAAGACATTGAGCTGGTCTCTTTCTTTACCCACACACTGCGCGTAAAGACCATGGAGAGTAGAGCTAGAGCCGCAAAGGCAGCTCCTACATACCAGTAGGGCATATCCAGTATTGTGGAGCGGCCAGATAGATTGACAATTCCACGAAAGAGCATGCCGGCTGTCATGATGGCTACAGCTGAGTTCCAGAGATTAAGGCTGAGCCGAGAGAGATTGGGAATCATTTTCATGAAGAGCAGGAGGAGGATGCCCCCCACGAGAGGAAGGACAAAGAGATAGTGCATGTGGACAGATGTTTCCCCAAAGCTGAAGGATTCATAGATTCTGCTGAAAGCAAAGAAGAAAATCGTTAGCAGCATGTAGGAAAGAGCTGTTTTTTTGAAACGTTTTTTGCTGGGATTAGTAACCGATGTAGACAATATCACTCACCGCCCTTTCTGAAATATTTCCGTTGGTGGTAGGCTTGTTGATGACCTGACCGTTGAAGTACATAGTGGATGAGCCGCCGCCGTCAAGGTTATAGGCGGTCTTGACGCCATAAGATTTCATGACTTCAGCCATTTCATAGAGGGAAAGTCCCTGACTTTCTGAAGTGCGTCCGTCTGAAACGATGATGATATAGTGGTTTTCGTCAATGATACCGATAGCTGTCCGGGGATTGGAAGCCATGGACTGGCCGACTTCGGACTTGGTATTCACGACAATTTCACCATTTTCTACGAGAGCTGGGCCGAAGGCTAGAAGATTGACCACACCGTCTTCGACCAGCTGGTCAGCAGAGATTTCATTTTCGTAAATAATTTTAAAAGAGCCGTCTTTGTAAATAGCTAAATCACCATTGCTGGAGTCTTCTCGGACGGTATCGCGGTAGACGACGCCATTGCGGATGACATAGCCGGTAGAATTGGCTCCGTAGTAGTCACCATTGACCGCCAGGATGGCCTTGTTATTAGCCGCTGTTTCTGAGGTTTTGGCAGTGACATTGTTCCCGTAGGTGTTGTTGGCGAGGGCAGTTTTCAAGTATTGAGCGGAGCTGACGGTTACATCGGCGATGTAGACTTGGGTGTTGCTGACGGTCTTTTCAGTCAGCGTGACCGAGATGTTATCGTCTGAATAGCTGGTATCCGTCACTGTTGCTGTCTCAGCAGCCTTGCTGGCAGCCTCGGCATTGGACGACGAACTCGTACTTG
>ERZ772772.2522-NODE-2522-length-10861-cov-6.506200_pt1 | contig 10861 bp, 6 predicted proteins | sample MGYA00511484_ERZ772772 | MGnify/ENA primary metagenome ERZ772772 (study PRJEB29015, sample SAMEA2737913) | human oral metagenome | biome: human oral; feature: human-associated habitat; material: dental | place: China | collected 2088 ... | reverse complement strand
GACAGTCTGGAGCATCGGCAAAAGGAGCTGTGCCGCTTTGTTAATTTCTATAATACGGTGAAGCCGCACCGCAGTTTGAACGGCGATACGCCGTTTGAGGTATTGCAGGCTTCACTCTCAACCTGTGGTGTAAACAACGCGATGATTTCCTACGCCACCTTAATTTGTACTGTTTACGGTACGCTGTTTGGTATGCAAAATGCGCCGCAGCCATAGGGCAGGCTTTCAGGTAGCCTTTTCCAGCAGGCGGGCGATTTCGGTCACGATGGCATCGGCGGTATCGCGTTTGCCCATTTCCGGCAGCGCGGTTTCGGCTGAATCGCTGATGAGCGTGACTTGGTTGTTGCCGCTGCCCATGGCGCTGACGGCGTGGTTGGCCACAATCAGCGGCACGCCTTTGCGCAGCCGTTTGTCGCGGGCGTGTTCGAGCACATTGTGGCTTTCGGCGGCAAAACCCACGCAGAATGGCGCGTTGGGCAGCCGCGCCACTGCGGCGAGGATGTCGGGGTTTTCGGCCAATTCGATAACGGGCGGCGTGCCGCTGCCGTCTTTTTTCAGCTTTTCGGCGCTGCGGTTGGCCACGTGGTAGTCGGCCACGGCGGCCACGCTGATGAATACGTCGCAGCTGCCTACTTCCCGCATCACAGCTTCGTGCATTTCACGCGCGCTGTGGGCATGGTGTACGGCCACCCCGGCTGGCGGGGCTACCTGAAGCTGCCCGGCCACCAGCACCACTTCCGCCCCGGCGGCACGGCAGGCTTGTGCCAGCGCCACGCCCATGCGGCCGCTGGACAGGTTGGTGATGCCGCGCACGGGGTCGATGGCTTCAAAGGTGGCGCCGGCCGTGAGCAACACGCGTTTGCCGGCGAGCAGTTTGGGTGTCCACAAATCGGGCAGCAGTTCGGCCAATTCGGCGGCTTCGAGCATGCGGCCTTCGCCGGTTTCGCCGCAGGCCTGGCTGCCGCTGGCGGGGCCGAACACGGTGATGCCGTCGGCTTGCAGTTGGGCGATGTTGCGCAGGTTGGCCGGGTTGCGCCACATTTCCACGTTCATGGCGGGGGCAACGGCCAGCGGGCAGGCGCGGGCGGCGGCCAGGGTGGAGAGTAGGTTGTCGGCCATGCCGTGGGCGATTTTGGCCAGGGTGTTGGCGCTGGCGGGAGCAATGAGGAATACGTCGACCTCTCGGCTGAGGCGGATGTGCGCCATGCCGTCGGCGGAGTCGGCAGTATCGTCCGTCCACACGGTGCGCCCGCTCAGGGCTTGGAAGGTTTGCGGGGACACGAAACCGGCAGCGGCGAGGCTCATGGCCACGCTCACGGTGTGCCCTTGTTTTCTGAGCAGGCGCACGAGTTCGCAGGATTTGTAGGCGGCAATGCCGCCGCTGATGCCGAGTAGGATGTGTTTGGTGAGCATGGTGTATGGCGCGATGTGAAAAGATAGGCGCTATGGTAACACAGGGCTGATTGAGGTGTTTCAGGTAGCCTTCGGATGGGGAAAGGCTACCTGAAACTGGTTACCGTACATAGGCAATAGGGGGAATACTGTTCATTTAGAGTAATCAGTTCAATAAGATGTGCTGTATTGCTGTTTTGTATCTTACCCATCAATTATCTTTATTGGTGGTAAGTTTATGTCAAGCCATTCTGTTTGTTTGTGCTAGAATCCGCCGTTTTTTTTCGCGGAATGGTATCTGAACATTTGAGGCTTGCTTGGATGTATCAGCATATTTGCACTTTAAGGAGTTAATTTAATGAATAAAATTTATAATATCGTGTACTCTGAAGAGCGCGGCACCTGGGTGGTGTGCTCGGAATTGGAGCGCGCTAGCCGGAAAAAGTCTTCCAGTAATTCTGCCGCCAAACTGCTGGCTTCTGCTGCGGTGATTGGCATGGGTGTATCTGCTTTGCCAGCCGCGGCTTCTACCTGCGGCAATGGTAGTACCGTAGCCAGCGGAGGCAGCTGTGATATGGGCACATTTAGCGCAACCGTTAATGACCGCAAGGTTGGTCAGGCTTTGGCTAATAATGGTGATACCGTTACTGTAACCACCCCAGACATCAACAAAATTACATCAGCAGGCAGCTCGTTCCGAGCCGGCAAGCTGCGCAATTTGTTTACCGATCCAGCTATTCTCCAGCAGTTGGGTAATTTGCAGCGTGTGAACCCCAACCAAAAAGGTGAAACCCGTACTGTTACCGACCCAATCAGCGGCAGTAATCAAACTGTTAACGTATACAATAATATTGGCTTCATATCTGCGTTGGACATCGATAGCATCGTGGCGACAGGGAATGATGTTTATGTGGATATGCGCATCGGCACTGCCACCGGCAGTGGCAGCAAAATCATTGCCTCTTTGGGCGATCCCAATGCTGCTATAGTAGATAATACTGTTGCCACCAACCGTACGGCTACGCCTATCGCTGCAAAAGATACGCGTATGGTGCAGGCTGAAAACGGCGCTTCGGCGGAATGGACTTCTAAAAACCGTATCCGGTTTGAGCAAAATGTGGTTGCATCCGATAAATTATCTATTACCCAGGCTTTGTTCCAGCCGAAAACAGTTACCTTCATGGATGGTAGCTCCCATCGGCTCGACACGGTGCAAGATCTGATTAATTACAACAACAATGTGTTGAAACCGGCTATCGGCACGCCAGGTTTTGCTAACCCCGGCGAAACCCAACAGGCGGCTTATGATCGCTGGTTCAATGAGGCTGCTAAAACGCAAAATTATAAGTTTGAGCAACCTAACCCCATTACACCCACTCCGGATTCGTTACTGCCTACCAAAGAACTTTGGGTTTTGGCTGCTACCGGCAGCGGCTCAACTGCTACATTGAAGAATGGTGGTCAAATTGACCATCGTACTGGGCAAGGTACTGGCGGCGGTATGCTGGCTGAAGAAGGCGGTAAGGCCGTTATTGAAGAAGGTGCCAATTTGTCTGGCGTTTTCAGCAGCTTAGTTGTGCGTGGTGCGGGCAGTGTTGGTGAAAACCACGGTGTGATTTCTGGTGGTTATTATGCTTCCGACAATTTCGATACCAGTAAAGCCGGTCAGGCCAATAAAAACGATAATTATGTGGAGGCCACAACAGTTAATGCTACTAATAACGGCGTTTTCAAAAACGACGGTATCATCAACGTTGCTGGTTTTACTTATCCTGATCTGAATTTCAATAACTATGGTATTCGGGTAAACAATAATGCCACAGCTGTAAACCAGGCAGGTGGTGTTATTAACGTTGCAGTGAATCATACGCCGAATAATCCCGTACATGGCGTACGTGTGGAAGACAATGGTACGTTTACGGGCGAAGCCGGCAGCGAAATCTTCATCGGCCGTACCGCACAATATAGCAAGAACGCGCCCACTACTCTAATTGGCAACACCTCTGATCAGGTTGGTATCTTGGTGAGAGGCAACAATGCTACCGTAAGTCATGATGGTACTATTACCATCGGCAAGGAAACCCAAGGTGCAACCGCTGTTAGGGCAAGTAACGGCAATGCCTCGACTACGGTTAATTTGGGTGCGAACAGCGTTATTAATGTACTGGGCAATGCCACGGTAGCAGGCGGTCAGCCGAAGCAGAATATCGGTGTTCAAGCGCAAAATTCTGGGGCTGCACAAATCACTAATGCCGGCACAATTAATGTGAGCGGCACCAATGCTGTGGGTGAGAACATTGTGGCCGAAGCTGGGCATACGGCCAAGATTACCAATACTGCCAGCAGCAAAATTATTGTGGAAGAAACCAGCGCCAACACTGCTACCCGTAACTACGGCATCTATGCTGAAGGACGAGGCACAGGTAAGGCTGATGTAGTGGTGGATGGTACGCTGACGCTGAAAGGCGATAACGTAATCGGTGCCCATGCGCGCGGCAACTCAGCGATGGACGTGAATTCGAACATGACAACCGTGTTCGATGACGCCAACAACGCAAAAAACCAAATCGCTTACTATATTCACGGTGGTTCAGCTACCGCCAATGTAGCGGCTTTGGCTAATAACACCGATATCACTACTGAAAACTCCACTCTATTCCGTGCAGAAGCAGGCGGCACCATTAATGCGGCAGGCTTGAAAGTAACCGCTTCCGGTAAAGATGCAGTCATCTTGGCCAGTAACGGCAAAGATGCCAATGCCAACAAAGCATCCACCATCACAGTAAATAATGGTACGTTCAACCTCACTGGAAACGGCGCAACTGTTGCACTGGTGTCCGGCGGTGCGACCGGCAATCTGAAGGGCACGGCAACCGTTGCTGACAGCGCCACTGGTGCCACCATCGGTAAGGCAGATGGCAAAAGCTATGGTTTGGAGAATCAACTGATTGCAGGTAGCGCCAGTGATAACACCACCAAACTGGTTTCCGAGCTGAACACCACCACCAGCGCAGTTGGCGCAACCGGATACACCGCACAAAACAGTGGCACAGTGGACTATTCAGGTAGCCTGAATCTGAATGGCGCCAACAGCGTTGCCGTACAAACGCTGAATAACGGTACAGCCAACCTGAACAACGCAACGGTGAAAGCCAATGGTGATGCTTTGCGGGCCAATGCCGGCAACAACACCATCAACGTTAAGGGCGGCACGGTAACCGGCACCACCAACGTATTCAATTCAGTTGCTGGCACCACCTCACTCGTTGCCACTAATGGCGCGGTGCTGAATGGTGTGATGTCGCTGGCGGCAGGTACTTCCTCTGTGGAGCTGGCTAACGGCACCACTTGGAACAATACCGGCAATTCCACCGTAACCAGCTTGGATAACGCCGGTACCGTAGCCTTTGCTACACCGACTACCGCTACTGTGGGCAACTACAAAACCATCACCGTAAACGGCGACTACACCGGCAATAACGGTAAATTGGTGGTGAACACCCTGTGGAACAGCGATACCGACAAAGATTCTGATCACCTGATCGTTAAAGGCGCTGCTAGCGGCACTACCGTGGTTAGCACGCCGAACGGCATCATCGGTAACATCCGCAAAACCAACACCCAGCAATTCTCGTCCGACGTGGTTACTGTAGAAGCCCCGAGTGCCAATGCCCCTGGTCAGCAAGAAGGCCAGCCTGATGGCAATGCCATCTTTACCGGTACGGCCAATACCACCAATGCCGGACAAGCCCAGCTTGTATTGAAGAGCACCGCCGGTGGTAAAAACGTGTATGCTTGGACGCTGTTTGCTGACCCCAATGCCGGTCCGTCCGCCTATATTTACGCCCCTGCCGTGGCAGGCTATGTGCTGATGCCGCAAGTGAACCAAGAAATTGGCCACCACACCATCGGCACCCTGCACGAGCGCCGCGGCGAGAACCAAACCCTGGCTTGGGATGATTGCGCCCGTTGCGGCGATCAAGCCAAAGGCCAAACTTGGACCCGCCTCCTGGGCAGCCGCCTCGATAGCAATGGTAAAGAACGCTTCAATTTTGAAACCAAAATGGGCGGCTTCCAGATTGGCCACGACTTCGCCGTTCACCGCAACGATAAAGGCGGCCACCGCCTCACCGGCGGCTATCTGGCCTACACCCGAGCCAGTACCGATTTCTTCGACCGCTATCGTGCTGTAAACGGCAGCATCAGCCCTGACCACTACAGCGGCAAAGGCACCACCGATGCAGTTAGCCTCGGCTTGAGCAACACCTACTATGCCGCCAACGGCAGCTACTTCGACTTGGTTGGCCAGCTGAGCTGGTTGCGCAATAAATACCAAGATCGCGACGGCGCCAGCGTGAAACAAAACGGCTGGGGTGCTGCCCTCTCCGCCGAAGTTGGCCGTCCGTTTGCCTTAGGCAGCCATGCCGACAACCAAGGTGGCTGGCTGATTGAGCCGCAGGCACAATTGGTATACCAGTACGTTGGTCTCAAAGATTTCAACGACGGTATCCGCCAAGTTAGCCAAGACAAGCAGCACAGCTTGCGCGGCCGCCTCGGTGCCCGCTTGGCTTACAATGGCCCTAGCCGCAATCTGCGTACCAACACCTTCTACGCCGTGGCCAACGTATGGCACGACTTTATCAAGCCGCATGGCGTAGATATTGGTGAAGACAATGTGCGCGAGAAACGCAACGCCACTTGGGGCGAAGTTGGCCTCGGTGCCCAGCTGCCCGTATCCAACAACGCCTATGTGTATGGCGATGCCCGCTACCAACACAACTTTGGCAGTACCAGCCGCCATGGTTATCGTGGCAGCGTAGGTTTCAAATACACTTGGAAGTAAGCGTTTGATGCAGCAAAGGCTACCTGAAAAAGTTTGAACGAACAGTTTTCAGGTAGCCCCAACAAGGATTGAATACAATGAATCAGATTACAAAAACCCTCCTCCTCACCGCCTTGGCCGCCGGTTTGAGCAGCCAAGCCGCCGCCCGCGACGTGCACCACCGCTGGTGTGCCGAAGAAGCGCCTGTTGCGCAACCCGTTGTGGCAGCGCCGCAAGTTGAGCGCATCAACCTCTCGGCTGATGCCCTGTTCCGCTTCAACCAATCGGATGCCGCCGATATGTTGCCCGAAGGCAAAGCCACCCTCGACCGCTTAGCCGAAAACCTCGTTAGCCGTCAAGCTCATATCGACAGCATTGCCCTCACCGGCCACACCGACCGCCTCGGCAGCGAGCAATACAACTACAATCTCGGCCTGCGGCGTGCTCAAACAGTGAAAAACTATCTGCAGGACAAAGGCGTGCAAGCCCCCATCAGCGTAGCCAGCGCCGGCGAAAGCCAGCCAGTTACTACGGCTTGTACCGGCACGCGTGGCACTGCGGCTCTGAAAGCCTGCCTGCAGCTCGATCGCCGCGTTACCGTGGATATTTCCGGCACAGCAGCGCAATAGTAGTTCAGCCGGTTGGAATGGAGGCTGCCTGAAACACAGCAGAGCGGAATTACCGCCAAGCTGAAATTTCAGGTAGCCTTTTCTATGGTTAAACCAAGGTATTGGATCGTTTGAAATCTTGGGCATGAATTGAGGCTACCTGAAAAAGGGAATGATGGCTTGTTGACTTGGCCGGGCAGCTTTCCGGTAGCCTTTTACAGCACCGGCATGCCTTCAGTCGGCAACACTTTCCCTACCGAATCGGCTAAAAGCAGGCGCATTCGGTTTTTTTCATTGCCCCTGCCGGTGCTCTATCCTACAATTACGCTTTGCAGTCTGTGATTTATCGCTTGAAATAAAAAACGATACGGGGGCAAATCGCCTCGCCGCTTCAATGCCACCATTTTTGCCTCGTTGCTATTTTGAACAAGCATACACAAACTGCTGCCTGCGGCTTCCCGTGCGGAAGCCGGTTTGCAACTGCTGCGGAGCCCTGTGCCCATGTCTGAAAAATATATTCCTCCCCAAAAGCCCTATCTGCAAATCAAAGACGTGGTGAAAACCTACGGCGAGAATTATGCGGTGGATCACATCGATTTGGATATCGACCGACACGAAATCTTCGCCCTGTTGGGCAGTTCCGGCTCGGGCAAATCCACGCTGTTGCGTATGCTGGCGGGTATGGAAACGCCGGATCAGGGCAAGATTATTTTGGACGGGCAAGACATCACCCGCCTGCCGCCCTACGACAGGCCGATTAACATGATGTTCCAAAGCTATGCGCTATTCCCGCACATGACGGTGGAGCAGAACATCGCCTTCGGCCTGAAGCAGGACAAAATGCCCAAAGATCAGATTGCCGAACGGGTGGAGGAAATGCTGCGCCTGGTGCAGATGAGCAAATACGCCAAACGCAAGCCGCATCAGCTCTCCGGTGGGCAACAGCAACGTATCGCGCTGGCCCGCGCGCTGGCCAAGCAGCCCAAACTTTTGCTGCTGGACGAGCCTCTGGGCGCGCTGGATAAAAACCTGCGTCAGCAAACCCAGCTGGAATTGGTGGATACGCTGGAGAAGGTGGGCGTAACCTGCATCATGGTAACGCACGACCAAGAAGAAGCCATGACCATGGCCACGCGCATCGCCATCATGTCGGAAGGCCAGTTGCAGCAGGTGGGCACGCCGCGCGAGGTGTACGACTTCCCCAACAGCCGCTTCACCGCCGAATTTATCGGCGAAACCAATATCTTTGAGGGACATTTGGTGGTGGATGAGGCCGACCATGCCGAAATCGACTGCCCCGAGCTGGCGCAGAATATCCTCATCGACCACAGCGTGGCCGGACCGGAAGAGCAGACCATGTGGGTCAGCATCCGCCCGGAAGACATCAATATGCACAAGGAAAAGCCGGCCAATGTGGGCGAACACAACTGGACCATCGGCACGGTGAAGGAAATCGCCTATTTGGGCAGCTTCGCTATTTATCATGTGCAGCTGCCCAGCGGGCGCATGGTGAAAAGCCAGGTGCTGTCGTCTTATTGGTATTTGGCCAACCTGGAGCCGCCCACTTGGGACGAAACCGTGTATCTGAGCTGGCCGGCCAACCAGCCTGTACCGCTCACCCGCTAAAGGCTACCTGAAAGCGAAGCTTCAACGCAGTTATAGTGGATTAAAATTGCAATGATACGGCGTTGCCAACGCCCTTATGTACTACCCGTACACGGCGGGTGTTGCCGCCTTGTCTCATTTTTATTTTAATTCACTATAAAACGTAGCGAAGCGAAGTTTCTGCGGAGCGGATCGAGTTCCCGCAAAGCCAAAACGCGGTTGCAACACAGTTAAAACCAACATACCGGTTCGGCAAGGCAGCCGAACATAAACAGGCTACCTGAAACCTGAAACCGCACATTCAGGCCAGGGCAAGCAAGAGAGGCTACCTGAAAAATGAAATGGCAGGCTTTAAAACGTAAACTCAGCCCCGGGCAGGGGCTGGTTATCGGCATACCTTATTTGTGGCTGCTGGTGCTCTTCCTGATCCCCTTCTTCTTCGTGCTGAAAATCAGCCTGGCCGAGCAAGCCACCTCGATTCCGCCCTACACCCCGCTCTACACGGTGGATGAAGCGGCCGGGCGCGTGAATATTTCCCTGAGCTACCTGAACTACACCGGCATTTTCGAGAATTTCTGGTCGTCGCTGTGGCTCGGGCTCAACCCGTTTGCCGATAAATCCGGCAGCAACCTGTATGTGCACATCTACCTGCTTTCTATCAAAACCGCCATCACCACCACGCTGATCTGCCTCTTGGCCGGCTACCCCATCGCCTACGCCATCTCGCGTAGCCGCGAAAAATGGCGCAACCCGCTGCTCTTGGCCATTATGCTGCCGTTTTGGACCTCGCTGCTGCTGCGTGTGTACGCCTGGATGGGTCTGCTTTCGCAAAACGGCATCATCAACAACCTGCTGTTGCGCTGGGGTTGGATTAGCCAGCCGCTGGATATGTTCTACAACAGCTTCTCGCTCAATATCGTGATGGTGTACACCTATCTGCCCTTTATGGTGCTGCCGCTGTACACCCAGCTCCTCAAGCTGGATAACCGCCTGCTCGAAGCCTCTGCCGATTTGGGCGCCGGGCCGGTGAAATCGTTTTTCTCTATCACCCTGCCGCTCTCCAAAAGCGGCATCATCGCCGGCTCCATGCTGGTGTTTATTCCAGCGGTGGGCGAATTTGTGATTCCCGATTTGGTGGGCGGACCCGAACACCTGATGATCGGTAAAGCCCTGTGGCAGGCCTTCTTCACCCAAAACGACTGGCCGCTCGCCTCGGCCATGGCCGTGGTGATGGTGCTGCTTTTGGTGGTGCCCATCGGCCTGTTCCACCGTCATGAAGCCAAACAGCTGGAAGGAGCACGCCGTGGCTAGAAAATCTGCATCGTCCACCTGGTTTCTGCGCATCTGCCTGTTTTTGGGGCTGGCCTTTCTCTATATCCCGCTGCTGGTGCTGGTGGTGTATTCCTTCAACCGCTCCGAGCTGGTTACCGTATGGGGCGGCTTCTCCACCAAATGGTATGGCGCGCTGCTGAATAACAGCGAGATTTTGGAAGCCACCTGGCTCTCCATCCGCATCGCGCTCATTTCCTCTGCCGCCGCCGTGGTGCTCGGCACCATGGCCGCCTATGCCCTGGCACGCATCAAACGCTTCCGCGGCAGCACCTTGTTTACCGGCATGGTGTCCGCCCCCATGGTGATGCCCGACATCATCACCGGTATTTCGCTGGTGATGCTGATTCTGCAGGTGCAGGCCTTGCTGCGCGGCTCCAGCCTGAGCTGGCTGCAATTTGAGCGCGGCTGGTTCACCATTTGGCTCGGCCACACCACCCTGTGCATGGCCTACGTTACCGTGGTCATCCGCACCCGCCTGGGCGAGCTCGACCAATCCCTGGAAGAAGCCGCGCAGGATTTGGGCGCCAAGCCGTGGAAAGTTTTCTGGGTGATTACCCTGCCGCTGATCGCCCCCGCCATCGCCTCCGGCTTCCTGCTCGCCATGACCCTTTCCATGGACGACCTAGTGATCACCTCCTTCCTCAGCGGCCCCAACTACACCACCCTGCCGCAGCTGATTTTCGCCAAAGTAAAACGCGGCGTGAACCCGCAGATGAACGTGCTCGCCACCTTCCTGATCGCCATCATCGGCACCCTGGTCATCACCGGCAACTACCTCATGATGCGCCGCGTAAACAAACGCGACCGCGAGGCCGCCTTGGCCTACAAACAAGCCCAAGAAGCCGCAGCGGCAACAGCCACCCCGCCGCCTTCCGCGCTGATTGAAGCGGCAGAGGCTGCGCAGGAGGCAGATGGCCATGCGGAAGAGCCTGCAGCAACCGATGAGGTTTCGGAGGATTAGCATTGCCAACAATATCCTCAGTTTGAAGTAAAGGCTACCTGAAAGCGCAACGCAGAAACTTTGCTGCATTGCGCTTTCAGGTAGCCTTTTTATAGTGGATTAACAAAAATCAGGACAAGGCGGCGAGCCGCAGACAGTACA
>ERZ772772.2521-NODE-2521-length-10861-cov-17.839534_pt1 | contig 10861 bp, 6 predicted proteins | sample MGYA00511484_ERZ772772 | MGnify/ENA primary metagenome ERZ772772 (study PRJEB29015, sample SAMEA2737913) | human oral metagenome | biome: human oral; feature: human-associated habitat; material: dental | place: China | collected 2088 ... | reverse complement strand
GGCGGCCCTGGCCGGCCCGCGCACCACCGCCCGGCTCCTGGCCTGCCTGCCGGTGGTCGGCCTGGGGCTGGGAGTGCTCGTGGGCGCCGACCCCACGGCCCTCCTGCTCGATGGCGGGGCCGGCAGCGCCCTGGGTGCGCTCGGCGTCATCCTCATGGTGGTGGGCCACCTGGTCACTCGACGCTTCGTGCGGGCCGCGACCGCCGACGGCGACGTCGTCGACGAGGCCCTCGTCCTGGACCTGGCCGCATCGGCCCTGAGCGCCGGGGCCTCGGTGCCCGGGGTGCTGACCGCCCTGGGAGGAGCCCTTCAGGAGGAGAGCGCCGGTGTCGTGGGCCGGGCTCTGCTGCTGGGAGCCCCGTGGAATGAGGCCTGGGCGGCACCCGATGATGAGCAGTGGCGCCGTCGGCGTAGTCGCCTGGAGTCGTGCCTGCGCCCCGGATGGGAGGACGGCGCCTCGCCGGTCGCCCTCCTGGAGGCGACGGCGAGGAGCCTGCGGGCAGGGCGGCGCGCCCGCGACGAGGAGGCTGCCGAGCGCCTGGCGGTCCGCCTCGTCCTGCCGCTGGGCGCCTGCCACCTGCCGGCCTTCGTCATCCTGGGGATCGCTCCGGTCGTCGCCTCGGTCGGCATGGGCATGCTCACCGGCTGAGGGGCGCTGCCCCGCCCGTCCTCTCGTCTCGTCGTACGGGTGCGCGAACCCCCGACACCCTGGCACGATGGTGGGCATGGCAATGTCGAAGAAGCTCCTGAGCCGCGACGAGGTCGTGGTACGGCACATGCACACCCACATCAAGGTCCTCCTGTGGCGGTTCGTCGTCGAGATCCTCCTGCTCGTGGTCGGCGTCGTCGCCTCGGTCATGGCCCCGACCAGCTGGCAGCTTTTGGGCGTCCTGGCGATCTGGGTGGCGGTCCTTATCCTGAGCGTCCCCCTGCTGCTCGTGCCGTGGCTGCAGTGGTACATGCATACCTACACCGTCACCACCAAGCGCATCATCACCCGCTCGGGCATCTTCAGCCGCATCGGTCATGACCTGCCCCTGACCCGGATCTCCGACATCCAGCTGGACAAGGACGTCACCGACCGCTTCTTCGGCTGCGGCACGCTGGCCCTGCAGACCTCCGCCGATGACCCGCTCCTCCTGCACGACGTCCCTCAGGTCGAGACGGTCCAGGTCGAGATCTCCAACCTGATCTTCAACGACACCCAGGGTGCCATCGACGCCGACCCCCGCAGCTGAGCAGCACGGACGCATAACGACGGCGGCCGCCCGCTCCCGATGAGATGAGGAGCCGGCGGCCGCCGTCGTACTGCTCAGGCGGGGTCAGTCGAGGGTCTCGACGACGCTGATGGCCTGGGCCACGCCGGTCAGGGTGGCGGCGATGCGCACGGCCTCCCAGACCTGCTCGGTGCTCAGGCCCTCGCCGCGCACCGTGGCCTCGTGTGCGGTCACGCACTTCTCGCAGCCGTTGATCGTGGACACGGCCAGGCTCCACAGCTCGAAGTCGACCTTCTCCACGCCACCGGAGGTGCCGATGATGTTCATGCGCAGTCCCATGCGCTCGTTCTCGTAGGCCGAGCCCAGGAAGTGACGCGTGCGGTAGGCGACGTTGTTCATCGCCATGATGGAGGCGGCGCCCAGGGCGGCGCCGATGGCCTCCTCGGACAGGTGGGTGCGCGCGTCTTCCATGACCTGGACCAGGACGGACTCGTTGCGGGTCGCGGCGGCCGCGGCCACGAAGGTGCCCCACTGCTGCTGCTCGGTCAGCGAGGAGGAGCGAGACAGGGTGGACAGGTTGAGGGAGAGGTCCTTGGCCCAGTCGGGCAGGGCGGAGCGCAGGTTGTCGATGCTCATGTGTTCTCGTTTCGTCGATGGGGTGCTGGAGAGGAGGCTGGGGCGTGCGCCCGTCAGCTCATCTGGCCCAGGGCGTCGATGGTGGCGGCGCCGGCCTGCCAGTTGCAGGCGCACAGCTCGTCGGACTGGAGGGCGTCGAGCTGGCGCAGGACCTCCTCGGTGTTGCGGCCCACGGAGTCGGCGGTCACGGAGACCGACTGGATGACGTTGTGGGGGTCGATGATGAAGGTGGCGCGGTCGGCCTCACCGGTGGCGCGCTTGATGCCCAGGGCCTCGGTGAGCTCACGGTTGAGGTCGCTGGCCATGGGGAAGGGCAGGTCCTGGAGCTTGTCGTGGCTGCGGCGCCAGGCGTAGTGGGTGTACTCGTTGTCCACGGAGACGCCCACGACCTCGCAGTCGCGGTCCTTGAAGTCCTGGTAGAGGTCGCCGAAGGCGGCGATCTCGGTGGGGCACACGAAGGTGAAGTCCTTGGGCCAGAAGAAGACGACGCGCCAGGTCCCGGCGGGAACCTGCGAGGAGACGGTGGTGAAGTAGTCCTCGGGCTTGCTGGCCTCAACCTCCTTGAGGTTGCCGGGAACGACGGCGGTGAGCTCGTAGGCGGGGAACTGGTCTCCGATGGTGAGAACGGCCATGGGTGCCTCCTGAATCGTGCGAATCGTGGTGCGCGGTGGTGTGAGCCGGTGCGGGTCGGGCCTGCGGCGACCTGCGCGGGGCCGGCGCCGTGCGGCTCCGTCGATCCAACCGTAAGACGAGAAGCCTATAGGTGCAACCAAAACTTCTCCTATGTTTAAGAAGGTATACCTTATCTGGTGACGCTGTGGTGACGCCGGCCAGTCCCGGCCGCGTGAGCCCGAACCGGCCGGGGGCCTTCGACGCCGTCGGGGGCGGGGATCCTGTGCCCGTGCGCGTGAGAGGTTCTCGCTGGGAAGGGGTCGGAATGAGTCGCTGCCTGCTGGTGTTACTCCGGTCATCCGGTCCTGGCCGCCCCGTCCTGGCCGGGTCCCACCACCGCCGCGCATCAGGTCAGGAGAAGCCATGAGTCCTTGTCTCAGCCGGATCAGCGTCCTGGAGCAGGTTCCCCTGTTCGAAGGGGGAGAGGCCCGTCGGACCCTGGAGGACCTCGTCCGTTTGGGGCGCGGACTGGAGGAGTCCAGCTACCACCGCCTCTGGCTGGCTGAGCACCACAGCACCGGATCTTTCCTGTCCTCCGCGCCCGATCTGCTCATGATGCACATCCTGGACGCCACCGGCCGCATCCGTGTGGGCTCGGGTGGTGTCATGGCCATGCACTACGGCTCGCTCCAGATGGCCGAGCGCTTCGCCACCCTGGCCACCCTCCACCCCGGCCGCGTCGACATGGGCCTGGGCCGCGCCCCCGGCGGCGACATGCGCGCGGCCGGAGCCCTCAACCAGGGCCGCGTCATCGACCCCGACGCCATCAACACCCTCATCGAGGAGACGGTCGCCCTCCTGCGCGACGACCTGCCGACCACCCATCACTACGCCTCCATCGAGGTCCGGCCCCGTCCGGCTCAGATGCCGGAGATCTGGCTCCTGGGCTCCTCGGGCCAGTCGGCCGCCTGGGCCGGCGCTCACGACCTCAACTACGCCTACGCCCAGTTCTTCACCGGTCGCCAGCAGGTCGAGATCATGGACCACTACCGCTCCCACCTCCCCGACAACCCGGGGATCCGGGGCGACGGCGCGCACCACCGCGGCGGCAACGCCGGCCACGACTCCATCCACGGGGGCAAGACCCTCTCCGCCCTGTGCGTCAGCGCCGCAGCCACCCGCGAGGAGGCCCGTGAGCAGGCCCTTGTGGCCGCCGACGCCCGCTTCAGCCTGCGCACCGGCCGTCCTATGCGCTTCCGTGACCCGGCCACTCTCGACGCTCCCTACCGCGCCGAGATCGGGCGCTACCTCGAACGCGACACCGCCATCATCGTGGGCACCTACGACGAGGTCGCCCATGCCCTGTCCTCCTTCGCCGAGAACCACGGCACCGAGGAGGTCATGCTCATCAGCTACATCGACGACGTCGAGGTCAAGATTCGCCAGTACGCCGAGCTCGCCTCCCGGCTCCTGTGAGTCGGTGCCCGCCGGCGTTCTTCTGCGGCGGGGTGCCCGATGCGACCGGTGCCTCGCGCTACGGTCGGTTCCATGAGCCCCGCGAGCACCCGGTCCGCGTCCGAGCCGTCGTCGTCCTTCCCTCCTCCGGTTGTGACGCCCGAGCAGGCGGCGAGCCTGCGGGCGGACCTGTCCGAGTCCGGCTGGGGCGTGGAGGCGGTGGCCACGCTCCTGGGCGAGGCGGCCGACGCCGCCCTGCGCCGGGAGATCCGCCTACCCGCCCTGCGCTCCGTGCGCGCCGCCCTGACCGCTGGGAACGACTCGTCTCCCGTGGCCGTCCTGACCGCCCTGTTCATGCTCGGTGAGCCGGTCCTCGCCACCGCGCTCGACGCGGCCCTGCCCCGCACCGGAGCGGCGGGTGCGGCCGTCATCGGCCTGGTCGGTGAGCCCGATGAGGCCGGATACGTCCGCGCCCGCGTCGACCTGCGCCCCCATGAGGCCGTCGACGACGCCGGTGAGATCCGCTGGTGGGTGGCCTCCGACCTGGGTGAGCTGGTCACCGGCCGGGCCCTGGACCCCGACCACGTCCTGGGCATCGGCGGCGCCGGTCTCACTCTTGCGGGCCTCACGCCGCGCACGCGGGTCCGTAGCGCTCTGGACCTGGGCTGCGGCTGCGGCATCCAGACCCTTTACCTCCTGCGGCACGCCGAGCACGTCGTCGCCACCGACATCTCCGAGCGGGCCCTGGCCTTCACCGCCTTCAATGCGTCTCTGGCCGGCGTGTGCGTCACGGGCGGTCCCGATGCCGGCTCCGAGGGCGGAGGCGGTCGACTGGAGCTTCTGCAAGGCTCCCTCCTGGAGCCGGTGGCCGGCCGTCGCTTCGACCTCATCGCCTCCAACCCGCCCTTCGTCCTGACCCCGCCCGCGGTGCGCGAGGCCGGTCTGCCCCTCATGGAGTACCGCGATGCCGGCGGCCCCGTCCTGCCGGAGCTCGTCGCCGGGCTGAGGGAGCACCTCGAGCCGGGCGCTGCCGCCGTCATGCTCGGCAACTGGGAGCACCGTGGTGCTGACTCGTGGCGCGAGGCCGTCGCCACCTGGATCCCCGAGGGGCTCGACGGCTGGGTCATCGAGCGCGAGGTCCAGGACCCGGTCGAGTACGCCACCATGTGGCTGCGCGACGGCGGCCTGACCCCTGAGCGCGACGCCGAGGGCTTCGACGCCGCCCTGGGGGCATGGATCGATGACTTCGAGGTGCGCGGAATCCAGGGCGTCGGCTTCGGCTACCTCATCGTCCATCGTCCACTAAGGCCCCGTGATCCCTGGCGTCTCCTGGAGGAGGTGACCACCTCCGGTCAGGGGGTCCTGGGGCATCATGTCGCCGAGGTGCTGGAGGCCCGGGAGCGGCTCGCCGGTCTCGATGACGATGCCGTCGCCGACCTCCGTCCGGTGCTGGCCCCCGACGTCACCGAGGAGCGCCACCTCATCCCGGGTGCCGCCGAGCCCACAGTCATCCTGCTGCGCCAGGGAGGCGGGCTGGGGCGCACGATCCGGGCCTCGACCGTGGTGGCCGCCTTGGCCGGGGTCGCTGACGGCGAGCTGAGCGTGGGCCAGATCGCCTCCGCGGTCGTCGCACTGACCGGGGAGGACGCCATCGGACTGCGGGCGGAGATGGTTGAGGCGACTCGGCACCTTATTACCGTGGGCTTCCTCACTATCGATTGAGAATTGCATGCCGAAAGAAAATCAAAAAGACGTCGGCCTCCGATAAGTGTGCGGTAGGTAAACTCTTTTTTTGAGACCGACGGTTTATATTCGCCGCCTCTTCTTAATTATCGTGACCTCCTCACCATCAATGATGCGCAACTGCGACGCGGGTTGATCGGCGGTATTTCGGGGGAAAGTGGTTGCGTCGCGCAATGATGCGCGATTGTTGTTTCCTGAGGGGCTTCTCGGGTGTCGGGATGGCTGTGAGAGTTCTACATTTCTCGGCAGTCAAGTTTGTGGTGCATCTCAGCGCTCCCATCCCTCATGGCCGGAATTACGTCGGCATGTCCCTCGTGTCGATATGTTCGCGACGTGGACATGAAGGACTTCTGTGCAAATTCTTTGCCGCGTTCAGTTCTGTTGCCATTGTTGCGGTGACGGTGGTGGTTTTTCCGTGGCTGGCTCCGTCTGCCGGTGCAGCCACGAGCGACCTCGGCGTCCCCCTGGGGGAGGCTTCGGCACAGATCTCCTACGTGCGCAACACCGAGGGGAGCGACGCCGTTACCGATCTGGCGGGCGGCTACTGCTACTCGGCGCTCCCGTGGCAATGGGCCGCCATGCGCGCCTGCATCCGTTACCCGCCCGCCGGTGGCGACTACTCCACTAGCGTCGTCAAGGGGAGCAGCGGAGCCTACGCCACCGTTGGCTACGGGCGTCAGGAGCTCAACGGGAGCTGTCCGGACTTCGAGGGAGGCCCCTCCTGGGGCAGTCAGTCCTCCCTGGGGTTCCAGCCCTCCAACACCACGTCCATCAAAGCTGGCCAGGTTTTTCTTGTCGGAATGATGAGGCACGTCAACCGTCCCATCTACTCCGATACCAGCGCGGTCACCAACCCGGCCAGGCCGGAGACGGTCTACTACGGGAGCTTCAATGTCCGGACGGCCGGAACGATAGAGGCGAACTTCCCCTGGGTTGAAAAAGATACGATTAACACCTGTACCGGAAATATCGACTCTGACGGCAGGCTGATCGTTGGAGATTACGGCAAGGAAGGGGATAGGATCCCAACTTCTTACGCCTATGACTCCAAGGGGAATGCTGGGCATTATGAGGGCAACTACGTCTATATGTACCAGAATAACCGTCTGGTGCGATTCGACGGATATATGACCCAGAAATACACGGACAAGAACGGGCGCAGCTGCTCGGACGACATCCTCGACATCAAGTCCGACCGTTCGGACACAGCCTGGACCGATCCGAGTACCGGCATCAGGTACAAGCTGAAGCTCTGGGGCTTCGTCAACAACGGGAGTTCCGACAGCTGTCAGGCCCAGCTGTCCAAGGCTGAGTCCGCAGGACTGGAGGAGCGCTTCATCACCCGCGAGCGGTCCATCTCCTACGGGTGCCTCTACGGCTTCCTGGAGCAGGAGCGTCCCGTCACCTTCGCCAAGGACATCAAGTCCGACACCTCCGTCCACGGCTCGTTGACGATTCCTCAGTTCAGCTACCTCAACGCCTCGCCGGAGGGCACCTACGGCCACGAGAACTGGGGCACCCCCTCCGGTCTCACTCCCACCTGGGGTGGCGAGGCAGTGGACCCGCGGACCTACACCCTGCTGGCCCCTCACGACGCCGCCACGGTTCAGGAGGCGGGCGCCAGCCCGCAGGCCGCCGTCGACCGTAAGACCGGTGATGTCTGGACATCCGGATGGTTCCTCCGCAACGTCACTTGTACGGCGGGTACCAACGGTGTTCCGCTGCTGCGCCGCGACGGAACCACTCGCCTGGACCAGTCCGACTCGGTGAATCTTGACAAGCGCACGATCCGCCTCGATGAGACCCAGCTCGCCGAGCACCAGGACGAGGTCGCCGTCAAGTGCGTCTGGCACAACGAGTACGTCGTTGGCAGGGGGCGCGTGACCCTCGTGACCGTCGTCGACGGTGGCAACGCCAAGCCCAATCAGTGGACCATGACCGCCAAGCCCGCCACCGAGGGGCTCTTCGGACAGAAGACCATCACCGGTGCCAGTGGCACACCCGACGTCAGCAAGGTCTACACCGCCGGCGGCACCTACGCCCTGTCCACGGGCAAGGGCCCCGAGGGCTACACGCAGAACGGTCCCTGGGTCTGCACCGACGACGACGGCAGCGACGTGCCCGTCAGCGGAGACAGCCAGTTCGTGCTTCGTGAGGGCAGGAACGTCACCTGCGTCGTGCACCAGAAGCCCCAGCAGACTCCCATCAGCGCGGTCAAGACCATCGATGGCGCCTCCGACGCCGCCACGGCCGGCTCCTACTCCCTGAGCTACACCTGCACCCCGGGCCCCGACGGTAAGGCCACCTCCACCGGTAAGATCACGGTCGACGCCAAGGGCAATGCCGCGGACCTGCCCGCCCAGCGCGTGGGCGCCACCTGCACCGTCACCGAGGATGCTCGTGATGCCAAGGGGCTCAAGCAGCCGGGCTCCCCCGCCGGCGGAAGCCTCAGCTGGAAGGACCCGGCCGCTTTCAAGGTCGTCACCAACCCGGGCCGCGGGGAGAAGGAGTTCGCCTCCACCGCCGTGGCTCCGGCCAACGGCAACGCGGGCGGTGTCACCTTCACCGTGCCCGACTCCACGGAGGGCGCCGTTCGGATCAAGGTCGTCAACTCCGTCGTCCCGCACGCCGGTATCGACAAGACCTTCACCAAGGTCGCCAAGAGCGCTGAGAAGGTCAACGGTCAGACCACCTTCGACCAGACCTACACCATCACGGTGACCAACCCCTCCGCCAAGGCGGGCCTCACCTACGACCTCAACGACGCCTGGCAGGTTCCCAACGGGGTCACCGTCCACAAGGTCAGCATCTCCGGCGGTGCCATCACCGGCACGGAGACGCCTCAGGCCGGGGTCCCCTACGCCAAGACCGGCATCACCCTGCCTGCGGGCCAGAAGCACATCTACACGGTGGTGCTCAACGTCTCCGGTCCCGACGCCGGCCTGCCCGGTGTCCAGGGGACCTGCAGCCCCGGGGCGGTCGGCCAGGGCAAGGCCATCTACAACAAGGCCTCAGTGACCACGAAGGGTGACGGGCAGCCCAAGGAGGCCGCCGCCTGCGGCACCCTGCCCACCAACCCCCAGTTCAAGGCATCCAAGACCCCGCTCGACGTGGTCCGTAACGCCGACGGCACCTTCACCTCCAGCTACACGGTGACGGTCACCAACACCTCCCTGGTTGCCAGCCCGGTGGTCGCCGACCTCACCGACACCCCGCAGATGCCCACCGGCACCTATCTGCACAAGGTGCGGATCCTGGAGAAGGGCGTCGACGCCCAGGGCGTGACCCTCCCCGGGAGGAACGACACGACCGGCACCTTCAACGGTCCGATCACCCTCATCAAGGCGGGTACCGGAGAGACACTCGCCGCTGCCCCCCGGGCCGGGGGCGAGGGCGGTAGCCGAACCTTCACCATGCAGATGACCTTCACTGTTCGGGAGAACACCCCGGGCTTCAACGAGTCCGACTTCCAGTGCGGTCACCAGCGCGCCGACGGCAAGCCCTCCGGTCTGGTCAACACCATCGCCATGGAGGGGGACACCGACGGCGAGGGGAACAACCACGGCTGCCTGTCCACCGAGGGCAAGCTGAAGTTCTCCAAGGAGATCAAGACCCAACCGGGCAACGGCACGACCTTCGACGTCGTCTACACCGTGAGCGTGGTCAATGAGGGATCGCTGACCGTGTCCACCGGACCAATCAACGACAAGCCGTCCTTCGCCCCCGGGCTCAACCCGACCGTGGTCAAGGTGCAGCGCGAGATGGGGCCGGCCAGGACGGTCGCCGCCCAGCCCGACGGCTCCTACCTCCTGTCCGACAACGAGAAGCTCTACTCGGGCCTGATGATCCGCTACACCGTCACCTTCACGGTGAAGATCGACCCGTCGGCCGCCGGATACAGCGATGACCTGCTGTCCTGCACCACGGAGAACGGCCGACTCGTTCCCGGGCACGGCCTGTACAACAAGGTCGTTCCTCAGGCGGGCAAGGACTCCGACACCCGACCCGACCACGACGTGGCCTGCGCCAACGTCTCGCCCAATGCCGGCAAGCGCATCCTGTCGATCGTCAAGACCGGCAGCCAGGGTCCCCTGGACGACGCGGCCTTCGACATCTACCCGATGGACCCCTCCACCCCGGGTGCCAGGCCCCTGTCCGACGGCGTGACCTTCACCGGAGGTAAGGGAACCGGAACCTTCACCACCACGGGACTGGCCATCAACCGCGAGTACTGGCTGGTGGAGACCAAGGCTCCCGCCGGGCACCAGCTCATGGCCAAGCCGGCCCGCTTCAAGGTGACTGACACGGGTATCGAGCTTATCAACCCCGATCCGGGTGGTTCGGCCCTGACGGTCTCGCGCAGCGGGGCCAGCAAGTCCGACGACACGATCACCGTCCGAGACATTCAGATCGGCACCCTGCCGCTGGCCGGCGGAGGCGGTATCGGAATGAACATCGTCGTCGGAATCGCGGCCATCACCGGCGCCGGTCTGCTGGCGCTGCGTCAACGAAAGACTTCCTCGTTCGGGCGCTCGGCCTGATCGCGAGAAGAACCCAAGACTCCGCTCCGTCGCGCGCGGGTCACCCCACCTATCCCTCATTCATCCCAACAACACAGGAGAGAACAGAAATGCACTCCCTCACCACGCGCCGAGGCCTCGGCTTCGCCGCTGCGATGACGCTCGCCGCAGGCGCGCTCATCGCCCCGACCGGCGCGGCGGCACCCGCTGACCCGAACGGATCCACCATCGACCCCGATGCGGCCACGACGCTGACCGTCCACAAGTGCGAGCAGACCGACACCAACGGCGTCAAGGAGGGGACCGGTAACGAGGACCCCCAGGCTGAGTGCAAGCCCGTCTCCGACGTCGAGTTCACCATCACCAAGCTGAACGTGGACCTGACCACGTCCGAGGGCTGGAAGCAGCTCGCCGAGATCAAGGGCGATGTGGTCAAGGCCGGTGCGTTGAAGAGCAACACCGTCCAGAAGATCACCACTGGTGGTGACGGTCTGGCCTCCTTCACCGATGCTCAGACCGAGGTCGGCGCCTACCTCGTCAGCGAGACCAAGACTCCGGACAAGGTCATTCCGGCCGAGGACTTCGTCGTCACCCTGCCGATGACCAATCCGCAGGACACCACTAAGTGGAACTACAACGTCCACGTCTACCCCAAGAACACCCTCTCCGGTGTGGACA
>ERZ772772.2519-NODE-2519-length-10872-cov-3.811685_pt1 | contig 10872 bp, 7 predicted proteins | sample MGYA00511484_ERZ772772 | MGnify/ENA primary metagenome ERZ772772 (study PRJEB29015, sample SAMEA2737913) | human oral metagenome | biome: human oral; feature: human-associated habitat; material: dental | place: China | collected 2088 ... | reverse complement strand
CGCCCTGATCCAGCGCGGCCCATAGGACACCGAAAGCGACGACGCTATCTGCTTGGCCATTTCTCAGTCTGCCTCATTCTCTGCAAGGAGAACCTACCGGCGACAAAGTCGGCGAACCGTGGCGAAAACGGCGGAATGGTGCGGCGAAACGGCGACTGCGGGAATGTTGGGCAGGATTATTGGCGATACGGGAAACCGGACTGGACTTTTCCGTCCATCTGAGCGTCAATAGAAAGAGGAGAAACACTGGAACAACGGATAGAGAGGTAAGGAATACGAGAGGAGGACACCGATGACAACACAAACCAGAACGAACGCACAGGAGAAGCGCCCGGCCGTGCTTTCCGCCGTGACAGCCACCGCGCTGGACAGCCAGACGGGTACTGGGCCGATCGCCATCTTCTACGGCGCGGCCCGCTACCCCTTCGAATTAGCCCGGCAACGGCAGCTGGTCGAGGACTACGCCGACGCAACCGGCCTCAACCTGGTCACCGAGTTCCACGACCGACAGCAGCGCCAGCACGGCCTGAGCATGCTGCTCGATGCCTGCCAGCGCGGTGGGGTGGAGTACGTCATCACGGCAGGCTGGCCCACCCCCAACCTCACCACTGCCGAAGCGGATGCGGTAACCGAGCAGCTCGCAGCCAGCGGTACCCACCTGGTCTGCCTGAACAGCTGGCGTCCCGGTGACGGCACCCCACCAGCCTGGTGGAGCGACGAGGAAGGAGCGCAGTTGCGGCAGCTCGACGCGCTCAGGGAGGAAGAGCGCAGCCAGCGCGAGCAGAGCAGTGATCACAGCCAGACAAGCGTCACCACAGCAGTCAGTAAGAGCAGCAAGGAGGTGCGCCATGCCTGACGCACTTGCCCCCGATCCCTTCACCGCTATGGCCGCCCAGCTCACTCCTAAGCGCGCCGTCTCATATATCCGCGTCTCCACTCGGGAGCAGGCCCAGCGTGGTGGGTCGGAGGAGGGCTTCTCTCTGCCAGCTCAACGTGAAGCGAATAAGCGTAAGGCCCAGTCGATGGGTGCGCTGGTGGTGAAGGAGTTCGCCGACCGCGGTGAGTCTGCCAGGTCTGCTAACCGGCCTGAGCTGCAGAAGATGCTGGCGTATCTTAAGGAAGATGGTGGGATTGACTACGTCATCGTCCATAAGTTAGATCGCCTCGCACGCAACCGGGCGGACGATGTGGAGATTAACCGGGCCTTCGAGGAAGCGGGTGTGCGGTTGGTGTCGACGAGTGAGAACATCGACCAAACCCCCGGCGGCATGCTCCTCCACGGCATCATGAGCAGCATCGCTGAGTTCTACTCCCGTAACTTGGCCAATGAGGTCATTAAGGGGATGGGAGAGAAAGCCAGGAACGGTGGGACGCTGGGGAAGGCACCGCTCGGTTACCTCAACGTCCGCGCCAGAGACGAGAACGGCCGAGAAGTCCGCACCATCGCCCTCGATGAGGAGCGCGCACCACTCATCCGGCTGGCTTTCACGGAGTATGCGACGGGTAACTGGACGGTGCGGCAGCTGGCGGAGCACTTGGCGGAGTTGGGGCTGACGACAGCGCCGTCGCCAGCGCGGCCAGCCAAGCCGATCACGGCGACCAGACTGCAGAACATCTTGCATCTGCCCTACTACAAAGGGGTCATTTCCTTTCAAGGGGTGGACTATGTAGGGGCACATGAGCCACTGGTAGACAACCAGACGTGGCAAACCGTGCAGCAGGTGTTCGCTTCGCGGCGCACGGGTGAGCGGCAACGTACGCACAACCACTTCCTCAAGAGCACGGCGATGTGTGGTGTGTGCGGAGCGCGGTTACTCGTCCAGCGAGCCAAGAACAGTAAAGGTGTGGTGTATCCGTACTTCGTCTGCGCCAGGCGGCACCGGGTACACGACTGCACCTTCAAGGCGGTGCTCATCGACGAGGTGGAGGAGTTGGTGGCAGCGCTGTACCAACGTATCCAGCTGACGACTGAGGATCGAGCCAAGGTGGAGTGCTATCTCCAGGGCGAGTTGGCGCAGATCAAAGGGGAGAAAGACAGAACGGTGCGTTCCCTAACTACCCGGCGCACCAACATCGAGGACAAGCGCCGTAGGCTGCTGCACGCCCACTACGAAGGTGCTGTGCCGCTAGACTTACTCAAGGAAGAACAGGCCCAGCTGATGGCCGAGCTGGAGCGAATTGAGCGTCAACTTGACGCCTACCGGGCAGATGTAGCGGCAGTACGAAGCGTCATGGAGACGGTGCTTAGTCTTATGCAGGACTGCTCACGGCTGTACGCGGTAGCACCTGACCATCTCAAGAAGCAGCTCAACCAAGTGTTCTTCGAGCGTATCTTGGTCAATCCGCGCGTTGATGACGACGGCACGGTCATCATGCCAGGCACGCCGCCCTTGCAAAGCGACAGCGGCAATGCGGCCGATGATGTGGGCCAGGCGAGCGACCAAGCAGAGCGACAGCATACTGATGTCGCCAGTCCATGTATGAGTGATGAACTGGCTGCATGGAGCGCGCCCGAGGATGGTGGCGACAGTGATATGACGAGGAAGTGCGCTGCGATGGTGTGTCCGACACCTCTTCCGCGAGTGACAAGCGGTAGCAATGGGACAACTTTGACCGCTTACCTCCGCTTCCCCTTCACCTATCTGGCCAGCCCTGCTCTTCGGAGAGTAGCTACGCAAGGTGCTGTCTGGCTCAGCAAACAAAAAGCTGGTGCGCAGCTGCACCAGCAAAACATACCTATCCTCACCGACAAGCGCCGCCCTGGCCATGACCTGCCCCATGGGGCCGTTCTGCTTGGCTGTTGTTCGTATATGAAGGTATTGGTACACCGCCTGGGACTCGAACCCAGAACCCACTGATTAAGAGTCAGTTGCTCTGCCAATTGAGCTAGCAGTGCTTGCGGATTTAGATTACTCAGGCGCCCGCCGCCGCGCAAGCTGTCCTCGTGTGATCTAGCTCCGCCGCGGCGCGCCGCCCGCCCGGCTGCCTGAAAGCCTCTCGACCGGACTAGCACGGCGCCCCTCCTCGCTCCTTTCGCAGTTCGCCTTCTGTACCGACCACTATGTACAGTCTTCACATGGACACTCGAACCCGGCTGGTGAACGTCGCGCAAGACCTCCTGTGGGAACGCGGGTACGCGGCCACCAGCTCCAAAGAAATCCTCAACCGCGCCAACGTGGGCCAGGGAAGCATGTACCACCACTTCTCGGGCAAGCGAGATCTGGCTGCCGCGGCCTTGGAGCAGAGCGCCGCGGCAATGCGCGCCGAGGCGGAGGCCCTTCTGGCCGCAGACGGCACGGCCGCCGAGCGTGTGATCTCCTACCTCGAACGGCAGCGAGACTCGCTGCGGGGCTGCCGCATGGGACGCATGACGTACGACGCCGACGTGCTGGCAACCCCGGAGCTTCTCCGCCCGGTCGCCGAGGCTCTCGGGTGGATCGTAGGCGCTCTCGCCGACGTCGTCCGCCAGGGGATAGAAACCGGGGAATTCCGGCCCGATACAGATCCCGAGCAACTCGCCTCGATGGTCGTCGCGACCGTCCAAGGCGGATATGTGCTCGCGCGGGCCCGGCAGGATCCGGCGGTTTTCGACGCCGCCGTGGCCGGCGCGGCGTCGCTCGTACGCCAACAGGCCGGCGGCTGAGCTTTGGGCGCCGCCTCGCCGACGTCGGCTCGCAATTGACCGAAACACAAGCAACGAAGGAACAGAACCGATGTATGCAATGCAATACCAGATCGCTTTGCCCGCCGACTACGACATGGACGTCATTCGCAAGAGGGTCCGAGCGACGGGCCGTCTCATGGACGGGTTTCCCGGACTGGAGTTCAAGGCTTACCTCGTACAAGAAAAGGCCGAGGGCGCGCCGCGGAACGCCTACGCCCCCTTCTATGTGTGGCGAGACACCGACGGCATGCGCAGTTTCTGCTGGGGCGAGCCCGGCTACTCGTCGATCGTCCGGGACTTCGGGCGCCATTCCATTCAAGACTGGACAGTGCACAGGATCGCTCGCGGCCCGTCTTCCTACGCGAACGCCCGCAGCCTGTCCTTTCAGACCGTCTCGCTTCCGGACGACGTCGCCCCCTCCGCCTGCGTCGAAAGCCTCTCGGCCGCATTCCTCTCAGAAGAGAACGGCGAGACCGTCGCGCGAGTCGCCGCCGTCGACGTGACCGCATGGAACCTCGTCTTGGTCGAGCTGAGCGCCGCACGCGGCGAACAGAGCGGCGCAGGACGGACCGTCTACGAAGTCCTTCACGTCTCGGAAGGCTCGTGACCGAACAAGGCCTCCCGGAAATCAAAAGGATCGAAAATCAAAAGGCCCGCAGTCTTTCGACTGCGGGCCAGACCCGTACACCGCCTGGGACTCGAACCCAGAACCCACTGATTAAGAGTCAGTTGCTCTACCATTGAGCTAGCGGTGCGGATTCCAACTTTACCCGCCGATCGCGGCGCAGGCAAACGCCGATCCCGTGGCGCGCGACACCGTCGCCGCACTCGCCCTTCCGACGCCGGCGCCTCGGGGTTCCGTCGAGGGGCGAAATGCTGTCGCGGGCCTCCCGTCTGAGCGCCGCCATGCCCTACATCGGCGAGATGCCGGGGCGAGGTCGGCTACACCCGTCTGGGAACGCCAGCCTCACCCAAAGCGCGGCGGGAGCCTCGGGAGCCCCGGGAAACCGACGTTGCCGTTCCGATGCCGGCCTTGTGGCAATCTTGTGGGGTGACGAACGAAAAGCCCAACGCCCCAGCCCTCAACCTTGCGCTTGACAGGCTCGAAGACGCCTTCGGATTCACGCCCGACGGCGACGCCGTCTACGAGGAGTTCTCGAACTGGGCCGAATCGACGGGACGCCCCCTCTATCCCCACCAGGAAGAGGCTCTTCTGGCTGCCGTTTCCGGCGACAACCTGATCGTGTCCACGCCGACGGGATCGGGCAAGTCGATAGTCGCGCTCGCGGCGATCTTCACCGCCCTCGCACACGGGCGGAGCGCCTACTACACGGCCCCGCTCAAAGCCCTCGTCTCGGAAAAGTTCTTCGAGCTCATCGCGGCCTTCGGCGCGCACAACGTCGGCATGGTCACGGGCGACTCGTCCATCAACGCCGGGGCGCCGATCGTATGCGCAACGGCGGAAATCGTCGCGAACATCGCTTTGCGCGAGGGCGACGCCGCGGGCATCGGCGTGCTCGTCGCCGACGAGTTCCACTTCTACGGCGATCCCCAGCGCGGGTGGGCATGGCAGGTCCCCCTCCTGGAGCTGGCTTCGACCCAGCACGTCCTCCTCTCCGCCACGCTGGGCGACACGTCCTTCCTTGCGGAAGACCTGAGCAAACGCACGGGCAGGAACACATCCGTCGTCGACCGCGCCGAACGCCCCGTCCCCCTCGCGTTCTCCTACTCGCGCGAGCCCCTCGGCGAAGTCGTCCTCGAACTCGTCCACACCCACCGCGCCCCCGTCTACGTGGTCCACTTCTCACAAAAGGAGGCCGTCAGCCAAGCGCAGGCCCTGCTTCCGATCAACCTGACGACGAAGGCCGAGCGCGAGCTCATAGCCAAGGAGATCGGCGATTTCCGCTTCGGCCCCGGCTTCGGAAAAACGCTGTCCAAACTGCTGCGATCGGGCATCGGCGTCCATCACGCAGGGCTGCTCCCCCGCTACCGCCGGCTCGTCGAAAGGCTCACGCAAGCCGGACGGCTCAAGGTCGTCTGCGGCACGGACACCCTCGGCGTCGGGATCAACGTCCCCATTCGAACCGTGCTCCTGACGTCGCTGTCGAAGTTCGACGGAACCCGCTCACGCCACCTTTCCGCCCGCGAATTCCACCAGATCGCCGGCCGGGCGGGCAGGGCCGGGTTCGACACGGCGGGCGACGTCGTCGTCCAAGCCCCCGAGTACGAGATCGAGAACGCGAAAGCCCTGGAAAAAGCCGCCGGGGACCCCAAGAAACTCAAGAAACTCGTTCGAAAGAAAGCCCCCGAAGGCGTGGTGCTGTGGGGAGAGAAGACGCTCGCGCACCTGCAGAACGCGGCACCGGAGAAGCTGGCCTCGCAGATGCGCGTCAACCACGCCATGATCCTCAACCTTCTGCAACGCCCCGGGGATTCGGTGGCCGCCGCCGTCCGTCTGCTGACGGACAACCACGAGCCCAAAACCGAGTCGAACCCCCTGCTCAGAAGGGCGGTCGAAATCTACGAAACGCTCCGTTCGGCGGGGGTCGTCGTCCACCACGGCGTCCAATGGCAAGCCGCCCACCCCGGCGAGTCAGCAGTCGACTTCGCCCGCGAGGTTCCGAGCGACTTCGCCCTCAACTCGCCTTTGGCCCCCTTCGCACTCGCGGCCCTCGACCTGCTCGAACGCGAGTCCCCCGACTATCCGCTCGACGTCGTCTCGGTGGTAGAGGCCGTCCAGGAAAATCCGATGCAGGTGCTCTATGCGCAGGAGCGCGCAGCGCGCGGCGAGGCGATCGGGCGGATGAAGGCCGCCGGAATGGGCTACGAGGAGCGGATGGCCGAGGCGGACTCCATCACGTGGCCGCGGCCCCTCGCGGAGCTTTTGGAGGGGGCCTTGGCCGTCTACCGTCAGACGAATCCGTGGGTGGACGGCTACGACCTCACGCCGAAATCGATCGTGCGGGAAATGGTGGAGCACGCCGAGACGTTCTCCGAGTTCGTCTCACGCTACGACCTGGCGCGCAGCGAGGGCGTGCTTTTGCGCTACCTCTCGGACGTCTACAAGGCCCTGCGGCAGACCGTGCCGCTCGAGGCCCGCACGGACGAGGTCGACGAGATCACGCAGTGGCTGGGGACGCTCGTTCGCTCGGTCGACTCCTCGCTCCTCGACGAATGGGAGGCCCTCGCCGACGGCAGGGTGACGCCCGAGGAGGCCGCCCGCATGTCCGGCGAGGCCGAGGGCGGACTCGACGAGGTCGCCTTCGGGGCGGACGAGAACGGCGCCGCCGCCTTTACCCGCAACCGCCACGCTTTCAAGGCCGCGGTCCGCAATGCGGCGTTTCGCAGGGTCGAGGCCGTTCAATTCGAGGACCTCGACTCCTTGGACCGTCTCGACGGCGAGCCCGCGTGGGCGGAATCCAGCTGGTTCGGGGAGGCCGGCAGCCAAATTGGGGACGAGGGCGGCGAGGCCGAGGCTGTGGGCGGCGCGGCCGGGGCCACACGCAGCGAAGCACGAGACGCACGCAGCGAAGCAGGGGACGAGGGAAGCCGGGCGACGCCTTCAAAGCGCGAAGCGGGGCCCGTATGGGACGGCGACGCCTGGATGGACGCCACCGATCCGTACTTCGACGTCTACGAGAGCGTCGGGATCGACTCCCACGCCCGCGGAAACGAGTTCTTCCGAGTGAGAGAACAGGTCGACGCCGCAGACCTCGCCGAGGCGGGCGTGCCCCGCGAGGTCGCCGAGGCCCTCGTCGAAGGAAAGCGACCCGGCCGCCTGTGGATCGTCACGCAGGTTTTCGACGACGGCGAAGGCGACGGCGGCTGGGGCTTCCGCGCATTCGTCGACCTCGATGAATGCGACGAGCTGGGTGCGGCGAAGCTTCGGGTCGTCCACGTCGGCGAGCTGTGACCCCTGGTCCAGCCCGAGTGCGCTGTCTGGTCCGGACGCGCCCGCGGAACTCGGTGCGCCGACGCGTTCTCCGCAGACGAGGGCTGCAGGGGATCGAACGTCGCAACCTTGGCGACCGCACCACGCGCTCTCGCCCGCAGACGAGGGCTGCAGGCTCCGTAATCGTCTGGATTCCTTGCACAATCCGGTTCTCGCCCGCGGACGAGGGCTAGAGGCTCCGGCCCGTTCAAGACTTTGCGCACCTGCCGGGTACGGGCGCCCGCTAGAATTCAAGGGTCGAAAGGGATGGTATAGATGAACGAAAACGGCGGCAAAGGCACCGGCGGCGTCGAGACGAGCCGAGTCGACGCAAACGGCGGCCACGCAGGCGGCGTCGAGACGAACGGCGTCAACTGGTCCGGCCAGGCGACCAGCTTCGAGGGCGTTTCCCGTCCGGACGTAAGCGAGATCGCGGGGCGCTGGGAGAGTCTGCGCGACAAAGTGGCCGCAGCCGCGTCGCGCGCGGGGCGCGAGGAGAACGCCGTCTCGATTCTGCTGGCCGCCAAGTTCCAGGAGCCCGAACGGGTCGTCGCAGCCTTGCGTGCCGGAGGCGGCCTGATAGGCCACAACTACATCCAGCAGTTGGAGGAGGGCGAAAGGGCTCTGAGCGAGCTGGGCGCGCCCTTCCACCGCGTCCACGTCATCGGCCACGTGCAGGCGAACAAGGCCGGCAAGGCAATCCGGGCAGCCGACTGCATCGAAACCCTCGATTCGCTCAAGCTCGCTGCACGCCTCGACCGGCTGCAAGGCGAACGCATCTCAGCGGGCGAGCTCGGAAAGGACGGCAGCCCCCTCGGCCCCTTCGACGTCATGATCCAGGTCAACTCGGCGGGCTCCGAATCTCAGCACGGCGTGGATCCGAGCGGCGTCGTCGACCTCGCCGGAGCCGTCGCGGAGCTGCCGAATCTGCGCCTCGTCGGGCTCATGCTCATCGGCGCGAACACCGACGACGTCGCCGCGGTGGCCGCCTCCCATGCGCGCGTGCGCGAGCTGCGGGATGCCGTTCAGGCCGCCGGCGTCGCCAGCTGCACAGAATTGTCGATGGGCATGACGGGCGACATGGAAATCGCCATTGCCGAAGGCTCGACGGAGGTTCGAATCGGCACGGCCGTGTTCGGGCCGCGTCCCGTCATGAAGCAAAACCGCTAGCAATGAGGCAAGACAAAAGTCATGAAGCAAACCCGCTCGCAATGAAACAAACCCGCTCGCGGTGAAGCAAGACAACGCCATGAAGAAGGCACGCTTCGCCATGAAGTATCGTCAGCTGCCGGCCTAAGGGCACTACGGAATGCGCGCCAGCCAGGCCGGGTCGGCGAATTTGGCCTTGGCGAGGCTCTCGGCGGCGATCAGCTCGTCGGGGCGGTACTTTGCTCTTCTCACCGTGCGCCCGCGCGCCAGCGATTGGCGAAGCGCGTCGATGACGTCCTCGCGTGCCGCGTCGACGTAGGAGCGGATTCCCACCACCTTCTTCTGGGCGCTCTTCGTGCCGCGTGCGCCGGTGTCCGGCCGGAAGAGCCGGGTGACGGCCAGCAGCTGCTCGGTTTCGATTTCCCAGCTCATGACCGCGTGGTGAATCGTCGCGCCCCCGGCGAGCCTGCGTTGGGCGGCGCCGCCGATCTTCCCGTCGAGGGTGGCGATGTCGTTGATCGGCATGTAGAAGGCCGGCACTCCCATTTCCTTCAGGGAACGCAGAACCCACGAATCGCACAGCGCATAGGATTCGCGCAGGCTCAGGCCTGAAAGGGCCGCGCTTGGCACGATCACCGAGTAGGCGACCGCCCGGGCGGGGTCCATGTACATCGTCCCTCCCCCGCTTGCCCGCCGGGCGAGTGCGATCCCGCGTTCCTTCGCTGCTTCGACGTCGATCTCGTTGCTCAACGACTGCGAGGAGCCGATCACCGCCGCCGTTTCACTCCAATTCCAGAGGCGAACAGCCGCCGGGCGCACGCCGCCTGCGACGCTCTCTGCGACGGCGTGGTCAAGCGCCAAGTTCAAAGCGACCGAAAGAGGGCGCGATTCGAGCAGGTCGAATCGGGAGGGGAGGCCGGCGGCGCCGTCGGCCCGCTCCCTGATCCTGACCGCCGCGCACCTCGCCGTCCTGGGCCTGGCCGGAACCGTACCGATCGTCCTGCTCATCGCCCTGTTCTCGCTTGCGGCGGCGACCATCTCCCTGTTCGGGATCGGCCTGCTGTTCTTCATCCTGCTCGTCCACCTCATGATCGGCCTCGCACGCTTCGAGACCGCCCGGGTCCAGGACCTCTACGGCCTGCCCCGCACTCCCGTGTCTCTCGCCTCGCGGCCGACCGGGTCCCACCCCGGCCCCTATCTGCGCTGGCTCTGGCGTCAGGGCACGTCCTTGGCCGTGTGCCGACCGCTCGCCTCCTTCGTGGTCGGCTGGCTGATGGGGCTCGTGCTCCTGTGGTGCGCCCTGGCTGGAGCCGGGCTCCTGGGGTCCGCGCTGCGTCACCTCGTGGACGGCCAGATAGGCCTCGCCCCTCTCCAGCTGGTCCTCGGCGTCCTTATGGCACTGGGCGCTCTCGGCGTCACCAGGGTCCACGCGGCCCTCGCCCCCGCGCTTGTCAGTCTCCCCAGCCGCCGCGAGCTCGCCCGGGCTGTCCACGCCACCCGCGAGCAGCGTGCCAGTGCCGTCCGCTCCGCCGACCTGGAGCGCACTCGCATCGAACGCGACCTGCACGACGGCGTTCAGCCGCGTCTCGTCTCCGTAGGCATGACCCTCGGCCTGGCCCGGCACAAGATCGACTCCGACCCCGACGGCGCCCGCGCTCTCATCGCAGAGGCCCATTCCTCCACCAAGACCGCCCTCACCGAGCTGCGACAGGTATCCCGCGGCATTCACGCTTCCGTCCTGGCCGATCGCGGCCTCGACGCCGCCCTGTCCTCTCTGGCTGCTCGCAACCCTCTGCCCGTTGAGTTGGACATGCGGCTCGACGACGCCGTTGGGCCGGGTGGAGAAAGTGCCGCACCCAGCCCCCGATACCGCGAAGCGGAGACCGCCGCCTACTACCTCATCGCCGAGGCCCTGACCAACGCCGCCAAGCATGCCCGGGCCACCGGGTGCCGCGTCCAGGGGCGCATCCGCGAGGCCGGCACCCCGCAGGCCAGCCTGTGGATCCGCGTCGAGGACGACGGCGTCGGCGGCGCCCGGATCGTGCCCGGCGGCGGGCTGGACGGCATTGCCCAGCGTGTCCACGGCGCCGGCGGCACTTACACATTGGCCAGCCCTGACGGCGGCCCA
>ERZ772772.2515-NODE-2515-length-10880-cov-38.053857_pt1 | contig 10880 bp, 9 predicted proteins | sample MGYA00511484_ERZ772772 | MGnify/ENA primary metagenome ERZ772772 (study PRJEB29015, sample SAMEA2737913) | human oral metagenome | biome: human oral; feature: human-associated habitat; material: dental | place: China | collected 2088 ... | reverse complement strand
GTCAGGGGCGCGGTGCGGTCCAGGGCGTCCAGGTTGACCGGTGCGGGGTAGGGCAGGGCCCGGTCGACCTGGTTCCAGATCATCAGGGGGGTGTGGGCGATGGAGTGTCCCTGGTGCTGGCGCTCGGTGTTGTAGTAGGTCTGGAAGGCGGCCAGCTCGGTGCTGGGCTCCTCCAGGGTGCCGGCGGGGTGGGCCCTCAGCCGGGTCTGCAGGCTCTGGTGGGCTCGTTCGACCTTGCCCTGGGTCTGGGGGTGGCCCACGCGTCCGCTGATGGGGCGCACGCCCAAGGATGCCAGCCACCTCTCGGTGCGGCAGGGCGAACCCGACCAGCGGGAGGTGTTCAGGGCGGGCCCGTTGTCGCTCAGCAGGGCCGCGGGGCGCCCCCAGTCCCGGAAGGCGGCTTCCAGGGCCTCCTTGGCGCCCTGGTGGCTCTCACCGCCCCAGAAGGCCTTCAGGGCGGTGATGACCCGGCTGCAGTCGTCGATCGCCTGGTAGACGGTCACCGGGCGCCCCGCCAGGCGCCACTCGATGCCGTCGAGCTGCCACAGCTCGTTGGCACTGGTGGGGGTGAACCGCTTCCAGGAGCTGCGCGGCCGCTTGCGGGGGGCCGGGACGACCAGGCCCAGCGCCCTCATCCTGCGGGCGATGGTGGACCGCGAGGGCGCCTGTCGGCTACCGCCCTGCGACAGGACCCACCACACGCTCCAGGCGCCGGGCTCCTTGCCCTGGGCCTCCAGGTCCCTGCGGATCCGCGTGATAGCAGCGTCGGTGTCTGCGCCCCACCTGCGCACCGGCGTCCTGGGAGCCCTGGAGGCCGCTGCCAGGGCCCGCGCCTGTCCCTGCTCGTCAGCCACACGACGGACCCGGTAGTACGACGCCCTCGAGATCCCCACCCGCCGACAGAACCCCGAGACGCTCTCACCACTGACAGCAGGACTGAATCCGATAATCTCCATACGCCGACCAGGCGACAGCTCATTTCCCATGCCACCACTGTCACCGATGTCACGACATCCGAGTGTCTCAGAAGCCATGACACCCGAGTGTCTCAGATCTCCTGAGACACCACAGACGGTGTCACCGTCTACCTCGTACGAAAATGTCTATCTCGACCACCTGGCAGCACCGACAGCACCGACAGCACCGGCGGGGACGCCCGATTGGCGGCGGACCGCTGCCGCAGGGCACGCTAGTGGCATGACAGCCACGCCCGACGCCCCCCAGCGGACCGCTCCGCCCATCGCCCTCGCCATCGCCGGATCGGAGGCCTCCGGCGGCGCCGGCGCCCAGACCGACCTCAAGACCTTCCACCAGCTGGGCGTCTTCGGCTGCACGGCCCTGACCTGCATCGTCTCCATGGACCCGAAGGCCGGCTGGGACCACCGCTTCGTGCCGGTGGACCCGCAGGTCATCCACGACCAGATCGAGGCCTGTGCGGGCGTCCACACGGCGATCGACGCCGTCAAGATCGGCATGCTCGGCACCGCCGCCACGATCGACGTCGTCGATGCGGCCCTGGAGGAGTACCGGTTCCCCAACGTGGTCCTGGACCCGGTGCTCATCTGCAAGGGCCAGGAGTTCGCCTCGGCCCGCGCCGTGGACGACGCTCTGCGCTCCAGGATCCTGCCGCGCGCCGCCATGGTGACCCCCAACCTGTTCGAGTCGGCGACCCTGGCCGGCGTGGAGGAGATCACGAGCCTGGCCGCGCTCAAGGACGCCGCCAGGCGCATCCACGACCACGGCGTGCCCAACGTGCTCGCCAAGGCGGGCCCGAGCCTGGGCACCGGCACGGCCCTCGACGTCTTCTACGACGGCGAGACCCTGGAGGTCCTGGAGGTCCCGGCGGTGGGGACCGAGCGCGTGCACGGCGCGGGGTGCACGCTGGCCGCCGCCGTGACCGCCGAGCTGGCCAAGGGGGCGACGCCGCTGCAGGCGGCCGTCACGGCGAAGGAGGTCGTCTCGGCCTCCATCGGCATGCGCGGCAACATCCCCTTCACCTACGTCTACCAGGGCTGGTACGCCGGCTGAGGGCTGGTCGCCGAGAGCGGTCGGCCGGGAGGCGGCGGGGACGCCCAAGCGAGCCCCCGCCCGTCCCCTTCGCCGAGATCGGTCGAGTTCCGCGTCGAGATCGGTTCACTTCCGCGCCGAGATCGGTCCGGGGAGTCCGGCGGAGCGCGAACCGGGCGCCGTCGGCTCCCACCGGGCCGGCTGTGCAGCCCGACTGGCCCGGCTGTGCAGCCCCGTGCAGCCCCCGGCCCGTGTGCGCTCTTCACCGCATCGAGCCCATAGGCTAGTCTCAGTATTGGCGTCGCCGTCTGGCCGCCCCACCTAACGACGACCCAATTGCCCGAAAGGTTCCCGCGGATGGCCACGTCATTCAAGGATTCCCTCGCCGTCCTGGCGAAGGCGCGCTTCCCCATCCTGTACGTGGAGACCTTCGAGGAGCGCCGGGCCCTGGCCGAGATCCAGGTGACCGTGGGCCCCGGCGGGCTGCTCCCCTCGCCCCGCCCTCTCCACACGTGGAGCATCACCGCCGGTCTCGTGGACCCGGAGGGCAAGTCGGCTCCGGGGACGACCGACCCCCTGCGCGCGCTCGACGCCGCGCAGCACACCGACCACGCCGCCACCTTCGCCTTCCTCGACCTCCACGCCCACCTCGGGGACGGGGCGCGCCCCGCCGATCCCGCAATCGTCCGCAAGCTGCGCGAGCTGTCCATGGACTTCCAGAACGGCGCCCTTCCGCGCACGCTCATCGTCGTGGCGCCGACCCTGAGGATCCCCCCGGAGCTCGAGAAGGACATCCACATCCTCGACTTCCCGCTTCCCGATGAGACGGCGCTGCGCCGGATCCTCGACAATCTCATCGACGCCAACGCCGGGAACCGCCGACTGCACATCTCCCTGTCCGAGACCGACAGAGACCGCCTGGTGCGCGCCTCCCTCGGCCTGACCGAGTCGGAGGCCGAGGGCGCCCTCGCGCTGGCCATGGCCACCGACGGCGTCCTGGACGCGAGCGACGTGGACACCGTCCTTCAGGAGAAGAAGCAGGCGGTCCGCAAGAGCGGGCTGCTCGAGTACGTCGACACCGACATCGACCTCGACGGCGTCGGCGGGCTCGACAACCTCAAGCGCTGGCTGTCCCGCCGCGACAGCTCGTGGCTGGCGGAGGCCAAGGAGTACGGCATCCCCGCACCGCGAGGCGTGCTCATCACCGGCGTCCCCGGCTGCGGCAAGTCGCTGACCGCGAAGGCCATCGCTGCCACGTGGCGGCTGCCTCTGCTGCGCCTGGACATCGGCAAGGTCTTCTCGGGCATTGTCGGCTCCAGCGAGTCCAACCTGCGCACGGCGATCCGCTCCGCCGAGGCCGCCGCCCCGGCCGTCCTGTGGGTCGACGAGATCGAGAAGGGCTTCGCCGGCGTCAGCGGCACGGGCGACTCGGGCACCGCCTCGCGGGTCTTCGGCAGCTTCCTGACCTGGATGCAGGAGAAGACGACGCCCGTCTTCGTGATCGCCACATCGAACAACGTCCAGTCCCTTCCTCCCGAGCTGCTGCGCAAGGGCCGCTTCGACGAGATCTTCTTCGTCGACCTGCCCGCGCCCCGTGAGCGCGAGCAGATCTGGAGCCTGCACGTGCGCAAGCACATCGGTGCAGCCCCGCACCACGCCGGTTTCGTATTCGACGACGCCCTGCGCGCCGACCTGGTGACGGTCACCGAGGGCTTCTCCGGCGCAGAGATCGAGCAGGCCGTCGTCGCCGCGCTGTTCGACGCCTTCTCCGAGCGCCGCGAGATCCGTGGGGGCGACCTGCGCCTCGCGGTGGAGCGGTCGGTGCCCCTGAGCGTCACCCAGGCGGAGTCCCTTGCAGGCATCCGGGTCTGGGCGAGCGAACGGGCCGTCTCGGCGAGCGACAGCAGCGCGGGGCCACCCCTCCATTCTCCCGGCCACCCGACGACGGCGCCCACCGGGGGCGCGGCCCCGGCGGCGCGCAACGAGCCGGCCGGCCGACGCGTCGAGTTCTGAGGAGTGGCCGCATGAGTGTCGAGATTGTCCTCATCCCCCTGGCGATCGCCATTACGGCCGCGACGCAGTCCTACAAGGCGCGTTCCGCCGGGGCCTCCGCGAGCAACGAGATGCACGTCGAGTCCCGGATGCGCGACGGGGGCCTGCTCGCCGCGTCCCTCCAGGAGCTCGGCGCCGTCGTGCGCCAGGGGGGCGACGACGTGCTTCTCGCCGAGACGGCCGCCGGCGGCGTCACCATGAGCCGGAACGCCGCCGGGCTGTGGACCGCGCGCTTCCCCCGAACGTGGGCGCCCGAGCGGGCCCGGGCCTTCATCGAGGACCTGGACCGCACCTACGGCCTCCAGGTCCAGCAGGCGGTCATCCGACGTCTGCAGGAGCGCGCCCCGCAGGCCGGCATGCGCGTCACGTCTCAGAGCGTCGACGACGATCGCGTCGTCACCCTCGTCATGGAGGTCGAGCACGAATGAGCGCCAAGAAGCGCGCGCTGAAGGTGTCGGTGGCACCGGACGGCACCATTACCGCCGAGACGATCGGTTTCACAGGGAGCACGTGCCTGTCCCAGGTCGGGGTGCTCGAGGACCTTCTTGAGGCGGCCACCGTCCGCAGCGCGTTCACGGACGAGTACTTCACCACCCAGACCACGACCCAGGAAGGCGCGACCCTTGCCACTCGACAGGATTGACGCTCTCGTCTCCCAGAAGTCCGCACTGTGGAAATTCTGGAACTCCCTATGGATCTTGGTGGTCGGAATCGGCTTCGGTGTCCTCTCCGTCCTCGGCTGGCTGTGGGCCGGGGCGAAGGCGAGATCCACCAAGGTCTGGTGCTCCGTCGCCGTGTGGACGCTCGTGACGGCCGTGTTCATATTCTCTCTGAGGAAGTACGGACAGAATTCTGTCTGGAACACCATAAGCAGCATCCTTTTCCTAGTCTCCTGGTTCGGCTCCCTCATCCACGCATCCATCATGCGAAACAGCGTCCTGAGAGGCGTCGCGGCTCGTGAGGAGCAGGCCGCTCAGCTCCGCGCTCAGTACGGCATGACGACGCCCCAGACTCAGCAGACTCAGAGTGACTGGAGCCCGCCCGCGAAGGCGCCCACCCCGACCAGCGCCCCTCCGGGCGCGCCCCTGCCCCAGGCGCTCCAGGTCGACATGGGCCAGTACTACGGGCAGCCGGCTGGAACGGGCTCGTGGGCACCGGCTTCCTCGGCCCCCGTCCGACCGACCGCTCAACCGGCCCCTGCGGCTCCGCCGCAGTCAGCGCCGTCGTCGGCTCCTGCTCAGAGGCCGCCTCAGCCGGCCGAGCAGCGGCCACCGGCCATGCCGTCGCCGCCGGCGTCGTCCTCCCCGACGACACCGGTGAGCGCACCGGTATCCGGCCCCGTCGACATCAACACGGCCCCGGCCGAGAACCTGCTCGCCCTGCCCGCGCTGGGCCAGGCCGACGTCGAGCGGATCGTCGCCGCGCGCGGCGAGCGCGGCGGCTTCCGCGACATGGACGATCTCGTGTCGGCCGCGTCCCTCCAGCCGCACCAGCTCGTCGCGCTCCAGGACCGGGTGGTCTTCGGCGAGTTCACGCGCCCCGGCTCCCAGGGACACGGACGCGTTCTGGACCTGTGACCCCGACCGCCCCGCGGTCCGCCCGGGTCGCCCGCTTCATCGCACGGACCGAGGCGGAGGGTCCCGGCACCCGCTCGGCACTCTGGGTCCAGGGCTGCACCATCCGGTGCCCCGGCTGCTTCAACCCCCACCTGTGGGGAGCTCGCGGCGGCAGGACGACGACGCCGGAGCAGGTGCTGGCGAGCATCCCCCTCGACGTCGAGGGGCTGACCCTTCTCGGCGGCGAGCCCTTCGAGCAGCCGGAGCCTCTGGCCGAGCTGGCCCGACTCGTTCAGGCCCGCGGGCAGACGGTCATGACCTTCACCGGCTACGAGCTCGACGACCTCCGTTCCGCCGGGGACTTAGCCGTCGCCGCGCTCCTGGAGCACACGGACCTGCTCGTCGACGGCCGCTTCGAGGCCGACCGCCTCGACACGGCCCGGCCCTGGGTGGGTTCCACCAACCAGCGCTTCCACGCGCTCACCGCCCGCTACGCGGGGCTCGTCGACTCGTTGACCGCCCTGCCCGACCGGCTGGAGATCCACGTCGCCCCCTCCGGGCGCGTCGAGGTCAACGGGTGGAGCGACGCGGCCTCGCTCGAGATCCTGCTCGAGGGCATGCGGCGGCAGCCCCCGTCCAGGGCACGCGCCTGACCAGGCCGAGACCGCCCCTGGCCCCTTTCCCCTCTCTCCCCTCCCCTTTCGCCGAGATCGGTCGAGTTCCGCGTCGAGATCGGTTCACTTCCGCGTCGAGATCGGTTCGATCGCTCATTGTGCCAGTACACCTGCCGGCCGCTGGGCGCAGCGGTTCGCGACGTAGGCGAAGCCGGTGAGCGCGGCAGCCCACCGGCCGCCCGGCCGCTCCATGCCGTGCGCGGCAGCCCGGACACCCGCGCTGACATCAATCAGGACGATGGGATCCTGTCCGCGTAAGAAGGATCCTCGTCCTCGCTATCGAAAAGCAGCAAGAACACGGCGTTCTCATACCTCTTGACCACAACCGGCCTCAAGTCGGAGCCGAGAGGGTTCGGGAAGTCAGTCCTTCCGTAGAGGAAGCGGATAGTATCGCCACTTCGCGTCAGGTCACTAGCGGCCCGTTGAGCGCCTCTGTCGTTCGGTCGATAAAGTGTGCCGCACGAAGGCACCGCGGCGGCCATCTCATCCACAAAGGCACTCGCCCGCTCCGGGGAGTCGAACAGCCTGGCATCGGCCCAGGGCTTGTCCGACCCATCCAGGTCACCCATCACTTGATAATGAGCGGGGCCCTTCGACTCAAGATCGGAAGACGCAATCATTCCGACGCCGATCTGAGCGAGCACACCGCACACCGAAGGAGATGTGCCCTTTATGTTCTCAGTATCGGGCACGTGCGCCTCCAGGCGCTGACCAGTCACCTCGACAACCAGCGAATCGAGGTCGGAGGGGCCAAGGGGATAGGTGTCGGGATAACGCGGCCAAAACACAAAGTACGCCACAATACTGGCGACAACAGCAGCCGCCAGGCCGGCGGCGAGCATCGCCCACAGTCGTTCCCGTCGGAGCCCTGTGCGCCCACGGGTGGCTGCCGGAGCCGTCCGCGCCTGCGCAACAGCCCCTGGGGATGACTCGCCTTGCGGGCACAGGTGGCGGGGGTGGGGGAGGCATCATTCCTGGTGCGTCTCGCGCCTGCATGGGAGCAGGAGCGGGATCAGCCGACCTGCTGGGCCGGAACGCACCGTTGTCGAAGACCGTCATAGAGATTGCGGCGACCTTCTTCAGCGAGCTCGCGAGCTCGCGCTCGATAGGCTCGCCGCCGAGCAGCCGTATCTCCGTTGTCTGAATCGTCGGCGCCGACGCCTGCGCCTCGAAGGCCTTGCCTATGATCGCGGGACCCGATCCCGTCGCCACCGTCCCACTGTCACGGGCGACAGCGGGAACCTCTGCACCCTCACCCGGCGGACCGACCGGCACGACCCATCTAGGCCCCGACTCGGAGATCTCCAGCAAAGAGATCATCGCACCGCGCTCTACGGCCTCGCGCCACAGACTCTGCCAATCCAGATAAGTGGCACGATCGGGCTCGACAACCACCATAACATGAAGCACTGAGCCACTCACTCATGAACCTCCCGAATTCATACTTTTAGCGCGCCGGCAGCAACCTGTGAGGCGTGGGCCCCGCGTTCGATATTTCGCTCACCCACAGCCATGCACCCCGGCAACCGGAGGACCCGTTTTAGGCGCTGGCAACTGCTTGCCACTTCTCCGGCCGGTCCGGATGGCAGAACACCGCCACCGGCATCTGTCGGCCGTCTTACTAGCGCAAGCACGGCCCCAGGCCTGCGACCCCGGGACGGGGTCAGAAGAAGAGCGTCGTCTGGCGGTTCATGAAGGCGCCGTGGCCGGTGTCGGTGTTCCAGCAGGTCAGGCCGTTCTCGGCCGAGGCGCACACAATGGTCCGGTAGTACACGACCTGCCCGTAGTCGACCACCATGGGAGCCGTGTACTGCTGGGGATTCTCCTGACCCAGCTGATAGGCAGACGCACCCCCGCGCATGGCCATATGGGGCTGGCCGCCCGAGTTGAACCCGGTGACCCACCACAGAGTGTGCCCGACCTCGTCAGCGCCAAAGGGATGATCCTTAAGGTAACTGAGTATGCCGCACCCGGTATCTTCGAACTCACTGAAGCTGATGTCGCAGCCGATATTGCCCGAGGGGGTGACAATAATTGCGGGCCCAGTGTTCCCACCCGAATTATAAAAGGCCGTGATGGGCACCGCGTTCGCGGGCCTGGGCCCGCCGGCCCCCGGGAACGCACCGGGAACCGGCGCCGGAGCCTGGTCGGTCGCCGTGAGCTCCTTCTCGGGCGGCAGGTCGCCCGTTTGAATTGCCGCCCCGGAGCTCTCGTCCCAGGTGTACGTCGCCGTGCAGCTGCCCGACGCCGACTTGGGCTCCTCCCCGTCCTGCGCCCAGGTGTAGGTGACGGAAAGAGTGTCGTCCGATGTCCGGCTGACCTTCGGCGCGAACCCGTAGGGCCGCGCAGTGGCGGTGCCGGCGAACTCCCCGTGGTGGAACAGCATGATCTGCCGGGGCGAGGACAGGGCGGGGTCGTGGATGCTCAGCGTGATCCACGACAGCCCTGCGCACGGGTCGTAGGTGTCGACCGGCGCCCCCTGGAAGTCCCAGCTGCGCGGGTCGTCGGCCGCCAGGTCGCTCCAGGCCGCGGGAACCATGGACCCCCACTTCTTCAGCGCCTGCTCGCCGGTCAGGTCGGCACAGGTCGGCGTGGCCTCGGCGGCCTCCGACGCCGTCGCAGTGGACTGCGAGTCCGCCCCGGCGTCGTCCCCCTTCGACGACCGCGACGACCCGCACCCCGCCAGCGCCATGGCCGACAGGGCGATGACAAGCAGCACCCGTATTCCGCGTCTCACACGGGCGACGGGAAGCAATCGAGTGGACTCGGACTCCATAAGCATGTCGGGCTCCTGTGATCGAGGCTAACAGAGCTGTCGGATACTGAGCGGCACCTACTGGGCGGCACCTCACAGACCGCGCATCACAACACGGCGGCCGGTCGTGCTCCCCACCCCCGGGTCGGCCCGCTCGGCCCGCCCCGCGGGAACGGCCCGGGTGCGCCCCCACTGCTGGATCGCGGCCACATCCTCCGGGTTGGACCGGGAGAAGGGGACCACCCGCTGGAACCGCTGGGTGATCGTCAGGTCGTCGGGAAGGACGCGGGACTGCTGGGTGTACATGATCTCCGCGATCTCGTTGACGACGGCGTCGATGTCGGAGCCCGCGAAGCCCTCGGTCAGCACGACCAGGTCGCGCACCAGGTCCAGCGTCGGCTCGCAGCGCGTGTAGCGGCGGAAGCACAGGCGCAGGATCTCCTCGCGCTCCTCATCGGTGGGCAGGTCCACGAAGAAGACCTCGTCGAACCGCCCCTTGCGCAGCAGCTCCGGGGGCAGGGTGGAGACGTCGTTCGACGTCGCCACAAGGAACGCCTTCGCCGTGGACTCCTGCATCCAGAACAGGAACTGCCCGATGAGCCGCCTGGTCACCGAGCTGTCGCCACTGCCGGAGGCCAGCCCCTTCTCGATCTCGTCGATCCACAGGATGCAGGGGGCGGCGCGGTCCGCCGTCGCCAGGGCCTCGCGCAGCCGCGACTCCGACTCGCCGACGTACATGCCCATGATCGCCGCCATGTCCAGCCGGTAGAGCGGCAGCTCCCACTCCTGGGCGATCGCCTTGGCGGACAGGGACTTCCCGCAGCCGGGGACCCCGCACAGCAGGACGCCCTTGGGCGGCCGCACCCCCCAGCCGGTCAGGTCCCCGGTCATGAGGCTCTGCTTGCCCGCCAGCCACTCCTTGAGGTTCTCCAGGCCGCCGACCCTGTAGTCCTCCTGGAGGCGGACGCGCTCGAGCCCCGCCAGGGCCCCGAAGATCCGGTCCTTGAACTGGCTGAGCTCCGCCAGGTCCTCGTTGTGCACGGCCTCCTTGGCCAGGAGGGTGGAGATGACATTGATGGCCTCCCCCTCCGTGACGCCGCTGAGGATCTCCGCGGCACGGTGGATCTCCAGGTCCTGCCACTCGATCGGCATGCTCATGCGGTAGGGCTCGATGGTGGAGCCGATGACCTCGTAGAGCTCCTCGACGGTGGGCACGTCCAGCGTCGTCGTCATCCCCAGGCGGCTCAGGCCGGACCACACGGGCCGGTCGCCGATGAGGACGATGGCGCAGGAGTTCCGCTCCGCCAGGTGGATGAGCTGGGAGAAGTGCCGGGAGGTCGGGGAGTCGTTCTCCAGGTCCTCCAGGTCGGTGAAGACGAAGTTCACGTTGGCGCGCGCCCGGAAGGTCTGTTGGGCCTGGTCCAGCGCGGCCACCAGGGAGTGGTCCTCCGTCACGGCCGAGCCCGAGAGCACCTCCCGCAGCCCCTCGGTGCGCGAGTACGAGAAGAAGGGCATCTGCCGGAACTCGGTGGCCATCTGGTTGATGATCTCGAGCGCGCGCATCGGCTCGACGGTCCGGATGATAATGACCGGGACCCGGGCCTTGAGAAAGCGGCGCACCTCGTCGGCGGTCTGTCGTCCGTCCATGTGTCCTCCTCCTTAGCGGAAGCGCCGGCCGAAGAGGCCGGCTCGTCGTGGGCGTCCTGTCTGTCCTGTCGGGGCAGCGGGCCCGGGAGCCCGTGCGGCCTCGTTGACGGGCTCCCCGACGACGGCCCCGGGCTCCCCGACGGCGGGCCCGGGAGCGGGCTCCCCGACGACGGGCCCAGGAGCGGGCCC
>ERZ772772.2513-NODE-2513-length-10884-cov-5.602272_pt1 | contig 10884 bp, 7 predicted proteins | sample MGYA00511484_ERZ772772 | MGnify/ENA primary metagenome ERZ772772 (study PRJEB29015, sample SAMEA2737913) | human oral metagenome | biome: human oral; feature: human-associated habitat; material: dental | place: China | collected 2088 ... | reverse complement strand
CCATCTGGTTCATCGTGCTGCTCTTCGTCTTTGCGGCTGCCATCCTGCTGTTTGGCAGGGGGGTGGCGGAGTGGTTGGGGGTGTGAGGGGGAACCTGGCGGACAGGTGTACTTCAGACTGACTGATCCGTGGCGTCGTGTGGGTGATACGTAGCCTGGGATCATCATTGCCTGCAAGGAAGGTTTGGATGATGCTAACGCTGTCAGCAGAAGGGCGCTGATAGGCCCGATTTACTGCGTGATAGCATCGCCAAAAACACTTGACAGAACACGATGGCAAAGAAAGACGCCGCCAGGACAGGCAACGGAGGCAGTCTCGGCTTCGAGTCCGAGCTTTTCAAGGCAGCCGACAAACTGCGCGGCAACATGGAGCCCTCCGACTACAAACACGTCGCACTCGGGCTCATCTTTCTGAAGTACATCTCGGACGCCTTCGAGGCCAAGCACAACGAGTTGCTGGCCGAAGATGCGCAGGCCGCCGAGGACAAGGACGAATACCTTGCAGAGAACGTGTTCTGGGTGCCGAAAGAGGCGCGCTGGTCACACCTTCAGGCCAATGCCAAGTTACCGACCATCGGTACCCTGATCGATGACGCGATGCGTGCCATCGAGAAGGACAACGAGTCGCTCAAGGGCGTTCTGCCCAAGGACTATGCACGGCCTGCGCTCAACAAGGTGATGTTGGGCGAGCTGATCGACCTGATCTCCGGCATCACGCTGAATGAGGAAGGGCACGCTTCTCGCGACATCCTGGGGCGGGTGTATGAGTATTTTCTGGGTCAGTTTGCGGGCGCCGAAGGCAAGCGCGGTGGCGAGTTCTACACACCACGCTCCGTCGTGCGCGTGCTGGTCGCAATGCTGGAGCCCTACAAGGGGCGGATCTACGACCCCTGCTGTGGCTCGGGCGGGATGTTTGTCCAGTCGGAAAAGTTCGTGCAGGAGCACGGCGGCCGCATTGGTGACATTGCCATCTACGGGCAGGAGTCGAACTACACCACCTGGCGGCTGGCCAAGATGAACCTGGCCGTGCGGGGAATCGACTCCGACATTCGCTGGAACAACGAGGGCAGTTTTCACAAGGACGAACTACGCGACCTGAAGGCCGACTATATTCTGGCCAACCCACCCTTCAATGTGTCCGACTGGGGTGGGGATCGCCTGCGAGAAGACGTGCGCTGGACGTTTGGTGTGCCGCCCGTGGGTAATGCCAACTATGCCTGGCTTCAGCATATCTACCACCACCTTGCTCCCAAGGGTACGGCAGGCGTTGTGCTGGCCAATGGCTCGATGAGTTCCAACCAGTCCGGCGAAGGCGAAATCCGCAAGGCCATGATCGAAGCCGATGTGGTGGACTGCATGGTGGCGCTGCCGGGGCAGCTCTTCTATTCCACACAGATTCCTGCCTGCCTGTGGTTCCTGGCCCGCAAGAAGAACCATGACAAGGGACGGCGCGACCGGCGTGGACAAGTGCTGTTCATCGACGCCCGCAAGATGGGCAAGCTGGTGGATAGAACACGTCGTGAGCTGACCGACGCCGAGATCCAGAAGATTGCCGATACCTATCATGCCTGGCGTGGTGAAAAGAACGCAGGGGAATACGCGGACGTGGCGGGCTTCTGCAAATCGGCCACCCTGGAAGAGATCCGAAAACATGACCATGTCCTGACGCCAGGCCGTTACGTCGGGGCGGCTGCACAGGAAGACGACGGGGAGCCCTGTGAAGAAAAAATGCGGCGCCTGTCTGCCCTGTGGCGAGAACAGCGGGCGGAAGGAGCGCGGCTGGATGCGCTGATCGAGGCCAATCTGAACGAGCTGGGCTTCTGAGGCTGAAAATCAACCCAGAACATGCACCGGGGGAGCCATGACGACCGAGAAACTGGACATCAGCAACTTCGAGAGAGCCATTGCCCGGCTGGAAGAAGCCATTGCCGAGTATGAGCAGGACACCACCAGAACGGTCGTCCGTGACGGGCTCATTCAGCGTTTCGAGTTCACCTACGAAATTGCCCACAAGACATTGAAGCGCTTTCTGGAGTTTGCCTCGCCTTCACCGGAGCAATACGACAAGATGGTCTTTCAGGACCTGATCCGCTCGGCCAACGAACAGGACCTGCTCCTGGGTGACTGGTCTGATTGGCGACGTTACCGGGACATGCGTTCCAAGACCAGCCATACCTACGATGAGGAGATTGCGCTGGAAGTGCTGGCCGGCATCCCTGAGTTCCTGGAAGAGGCCCGCTACCTGCGCGACAGGTTGAGGGAGCGGCTGGCATGAGTGCAGAAACGCCGCTCATCGATATCCGCCCGGACCACTGGGAGATCGTGCAACGTATCCTGCAGGAGCACGTACCCAATCTGGAGGTGTGGGCGTTCGGTTCGCGTGCCAAATGGAACGCCAAGGCGTTCTCGGACCTGGATCTGGCCATCATCACCGATGAGCCGTTGCCGATTGACACCAGTGCGGCGTTGAATGAGGCGTTTTCCGAGTCGGATCTGCCTTGGAAGGTGGATGTGGTGGATTGGGCGAGTATCAGCAAGGAGTTCAAAGATATTATTGAACAAGATAAGGTGGTCGTTCAGTGTTATTCAGGACCGGTTGGCGACGGCAAGCATAAGCAAAATAAATGCAAAACATCGAAAATGCTCGCGCCTTGGCAAAATCTTACTTTGGGTGAATTTGTGCGTCTTCAGAGGGGGTATGACCTAACCTCCGAGCAGCGGGAGGTGGGGGAGTTTCCAGTAATGGGTTCAGCAGGAAAAAATGGGACTCATTCAGCATATAAGTCTGCGGGACCAGGGGTTGTGATAGGGCGTAGTGGAAGCTCAATGGGGTCGGTTCACTTTACGGAGTCAAATTACTGGCCTCATAACACGTGCCTGTACGTGACTGATTTTCTTGGAAATGATCCTAGGTTTGTGTATTACTTTCTTGGGGCGCAGAATCTTGCAGGATATAACTCCGGAAGCGCTCAGCCTTCACTCAATCGCAACTTTATATACAATAAAACGATTTTGGTTCCGTCTGTCGCAGAGCAACAGGCTATCTCCCATATCCTCGGCACGCTGGACGACAAGATCGAACTGAACCGCAAGCAGAACGAAACGCTGGAGGAAATGGCGCGCGCCCTGTTCAAAGCGTGGTTCGTGGACTTCGAGCCCGTGCGCGCCAAGATGGAAGGCCGCTGGAAGCGTGGTCAATCTCTGCCTGGGATGCCTGCGCACCTCTATGACCTCTTCCCAGATCGGATGGTCGAATCGGAGTTGGGGGAGATTCCGGAGGGGTGGGAGGTGAGGTCTCTAGACTCGATTGCGAACTACCTCAATGGTCTTGCGCTGCAGAAATATCCACCTGAAAGTGAAGATGAATTCCTTCCGGTAATAAAGATTGCACAGTTGCGCTCTGGAGACACGCATGGTGCGGGACGGGCAAGCGCACGAATCAGTCCTGAGTATGTTGTTGAGAACGGCGATGTGCTGTTCTCTTGGTCGGGGTCGCTTGAGGTTGAGGTGTGGAGTGGAGGACGAGGCGCTCTGAATCAACACTTGTTCAAGGTGACATCCGGTTTGTTTCCAAAGTGGTTCTACTACTTTGCAACCCGACATCACCTCCCTGCCTTCCGTGAAATCGCGGCAGGCAAGGCTACGACAATGGGGCATATTCAGCGGAAACACTTGACTGCTTCTAAAGTTGTGATCCCGTCCATGGAAGGCATGAATAGGATCGATTCAGTGATTGCACCGTTGTTCGAGAAGTTGACATACAACGCGAAGCAGTCGCGCGTTCTGGTTCAACTACGCGATAGCTTGCTTCCTGATTTGGTTTCCGGTGATTTACGTGTGCAAAACCCAGGACGACTACTTGAAAATATGAGGCAGTTATGATCGACACATTGAACTCCCTTGCCTTCTCCATGCAGGCAAATCCAGGTGTTTACGCACTGCTTCTCGGGTCTGGTGTGTCTCGATCTGCTCAGATACCCACCGGTTGGGAGATCACGCTGGATCTGGTTTCAAAGCTGGCGGCCGCACAAGGGGAAGGGGATGTACGCTCATTGGATCCAAAAGATTGGTATAGGGAGAAGTTCGGTAAAGCTCCCGATTACTCCGACTTGCTCGATGAGCTTGCCAAGACGCCTGCAGAACGTCAGCAACTGATCAGGGGCTACCTTGAGCCGACAGAGAAGGAAAGGGCGGATGGGTTGAAGGTACCAACGCCTGCGCATATGGCTATCGCCAGGCTGGTCGCTCAAGGGTATATCCGGGTGGTGATTACGACGAACTTTGACCGATTGATGGAAATGGCGTTGGACTCGGTAGGAGTGGTGCCAACTGTCATCAGCACTGAGGACCAAGCAAACGGTGCAATGCCACTGATTCATCAGCGATGCTGTGTTTTCAAGGTCCACGGGGACTATCTTGATACTCGGATTCGTAACACGGAAGCCGAGTTGAAGGCGTACCCCGAGGCTTTCAATCAGTTGCTGGACCGAATTCTTGATGAGTTTGGATTGATTGTCTGCGGTTGGTCAGCTGCCTGGGATCCGGCCTTGCGGCAGGCTATCGAACGCTCGAAGTCGCGTCGCTTCTCGCATTATTGGGCGATGCGAGGTGAGCCCACTGAGGATGCTCAGAAACTGATCGAGCATCGGCAAGGGCTTCACGTCAATATCAGTGATGCTGACAGCTTCTTTTCAAAGCTGGCGGAACAAGTGGAGGCCATTTCCGAAGTTTCGCGTCAGAATCCAGTATCTGTAAAGATGAAGGTCGCAGCGCTCAAGAAGTATCTTGCGGATCCTGTCAACCGGATTCGCCTGGACGATCTGATCAGTGATGAGGTTTCGCATATTCTTGAGATTACGTCCGGATCTGACTTTTCTTTTAAGGATTCTCCTCCTCCAGACAAAGATAGTTTTACACGTAGGGCTCGTGCGTATGATGCAGTCTGCGAGGGATTGATTTCCATGGCAGCTGTTGGTGGATACTGGGCCGAAGAGTGGCACTATCCTATTTGGAAAAATGCGCTTTCGCGTCTGGGGTTCATAGAAGATGTGGGGGGTAGTCACTCCGATAGTGGGGTTTGGTATGGTTTTAAAAGGTATCCTGCAACTTTGTTGCTATATTCGCTTGGAATTTCCGCCTTGCTAGCAGGAGAGAAGGGGGTTCCCTTACTCTCGTTGTTGTTGTCTACGGAATTGCAGCGGGAAGGCCAGGACGATAAGAAGGCCGTTGAAGTGCTTTCACCTTTTTGCTTGTTTCGTGGGCATCAGGAACTGATCTTGAAATTATTGGACGGCGTGGAAGGTCGGCGGTTTCCTCTCAATGAGTGGTTGTTTGGGCTCTTGTGTCCGGTCTTTCGGTTTTCTTGTATTTCCCAGAAGGGTTTTCGAGATATATTTGATAGACTTGAGATTCTGATTGCCGTTCGTTTTCTTTCTAATTGCCTTGAAAAAGGGGAAAGGCTGAGTTGGGCTCCGCTAGGACTGTATGCTCAGCACTCGATGTTTGAGCCTCTTGCCTGTCTTAGTCCCCATATTCAAGATTTGGCTCTTGCGTTGGATAAGAAAGGAGAGCAATCTCTTTATATTAAGCATGCGTTGCTTGGGAGGTCGCTAAAGGAGGCTCGCGATAACATGGATTGGCTTAAGAATTGGGTTGCAGGGATTCAATGGTATTGATTTATCTTTCCGGTAAGAGGCAAGCGATTTCGTGCTGCTTTCCAGATGTTTGTGAATGCAGAGGTTTCATCCTGAACAAAGGTCGTTTTCTATGAGTCTTCCCGAATGGACCAACTTGGGTGTATTGCCGCCCGTCCATCCCACGGAGGCCGGGCATGGACTGAACCGTTCGCCGTACCCGATCACCCTTCAGGAGCTTTTGGACAGGTTTTCCACCTCTGCAGAGCGTATCGATGTCCTCAAGGGTTTTCTGAGCTATCGCGCGGCCTTGCATGCCGCCGGAATCGTTCGAGGATTTCAATGGTTGGACGGCAGCTTCATGGAGAATGTGGAACGCCTTGAAGATCGGCCGCCTCGTGATATGGACGTGGTCACGTTCTTCCATATTCCGGAAGGGATTGATCAGGTTGCTTTGGCCGCGCGGTCTCGTGCTTTATTTACCCCGCAGGAGACCAAACACGCTTATCGGGTTGACGCCTATGCTATGACTTTGGGTACGACTCTGGCAGAGCGACATGTCAAGATGATTGCCTACTGGTACAGCATGTGGTCACATCGGCGTGACGGGACATGGAAGGGGTTCGTGCAGGTAGACTTGGACCCAGAGCAGGATGCTGCAGTGCGGCAAAGTATCGTTACCCACGTGAACAGGGATCCGTCATGATCAATGAAAGGAACTTCATCCTGGCCGAGATCACTGAGCTGGAAGCCTTGTTGGCTGCCACGCCGGAAGAGGATGTCATCGATCGCATGAGCCTGGAGTCCCGGCTTGCTGCGGCAAGGGAAGCGCTGGAGGTGCTGCCTCCTGAGGTTGTGCCTGCCAAGAAGGCTGTGCTGACGTTTCGCGGGAAACCTGTGGACGGCACCCATGGAATCAGCGCAAGTTTCGGCAGCAAGGCAGTAGGGGCGTTCTCGGACGCCTTTGCCGCTATCGCGGCCTCGCTGTCGGACGGGCTGCAGGCCATGGGACCAACCCCGGACAAGGCACGCAACCAGTTGCTCATCACCGGAACCGCCGTGGGGTCCTTCGGTTTCGAGTTTGAACTTCCTTCGACAGAGTCTAATGGTCAGGGGACCATTTTCCCTCTGCCGGACAAGGCCCAGGAAGCCATGGGGAAGCTCACATCCCTGCTCCAGCTGGCGGCGGAAGGTAGCGATGACGAGGTCGCCGCCGTGGTGGAGGAGGTGGCGCCGCGGGCTGTCAAGAAAGTGCATGAGTTTCTGGATTGGCTAGCGCAGCAGCATTCGTGGTGCCGCTTGACGTCTTCCGACAAGACTTTTGGTTTCGCTGATTATCGGCAGCTCAAGGCCGCCAGTGAGCGTTTGAAGGATGACAATATTCGGGAAGAGAATGTCGAGGTAGTTGGTTCGTTCGCGGGAGTTCTGCCGGACAGGCGGAGCTTCGAGTTTCGTCGACAGGATGATGGAAGTGTCATTCGAGGCAAGATCGACAAAGGGATTCTCAACCCTGCGGTGCTCAATCAGCAGCTGAATCAGATGTCCACGGTTAGTTTCAAGGTGACGAGATTCGGCCAAGGGGGAGTGCGCTATACCCTTTTGTCGCTGGATAGTGTTCGTGCACTGCATGATTGACCTCCCTTCTTCAATGGACCATTAACGTCATGGTCTTTCTGTCCGAAGCAGCAGTTGAGCAAGCCCTGCTCGATCAGTTCCAGACATTGGGCTACCTCGTGGAGAGGGAAGAATCCATCGGCCCCGACGGCAAGCACCCCGAGCGCGAAAGCCACGACGAGGTCATTCTCAGGAAGCGGTTCGAGGGGGCAGTCGCACGCCTGAACCCTAGTCTGCCACCGGAGGCGCAGCAGGACGCCATCCGTCAGGTGCTGCAGTTTGAGCTGCCTTCACTGCTGGAAGAGAACCGCCGCCTCCACAAGTTGATGACCGAAGGCGTGGATGTGGAGTATTACGCTGACGACGGTGCGTTGACGGCGGGAAAGGTCAGGCTGATCGATTTTGAGCAGCCGGAGAACAATGATTGGCTGGCGGTGAGCCAGTTCACGGTTATCAGTGGCCAGTACCGTCGGCGGCCTGATGTGGTCGTGTTCCTGAATGGCCTGCCGGTGGGGGTGATCGAGCTGAAGGCGCCGGGTAGCGCAGGTGCACACCTGCGAGGGGCCTTCCAGCAGCTTCAGACGTACAAGTCCGAGATTCCTGCGCTCTTTTACACCAATGCGCTGCTGGTCACTTCGGATGGCATTGGCGCCCGTGTGGGTTCGCTCTCGGCGGATCTGGAGCGCTTCATGCCGTGGCGGACCACCGACGGCACGAAGGTGCCGAAAGGGGAACCGGAACTTTCCACGCTGGTCGAAGGGGTGTTCGAGCATAGCCGCCTGCTTGAGCTGATAGACAGTTTCACCGTGTTTGCCGAGACGGAGTCGGGGCTTGCCAAGATCATTGCGGGCTATCACCAGTTCCATGCGGTACGCCATGCGGTGGCTTCCACGATTCGGGCTGCAGGGGTCGTTCAGGGTGTGGCCGAAGATCCCGCCAGGTACGGTTTGTCCAGTGTCAAGGCACAACGGCCCGGAGACAAGCGCGCAGGCGTGATATGGCATACCCAGGGCTCTGGCAAAAGTCTGCTGATGACCTTCTACGCCGGCCAGCTGGTCAAGCATCCGGTCATGGCCAACCCTACACTGGTGGTGCTGACTGATCGTAACGATCTGGATGACCAGCTGTTCTCGACCTTCTCGATGTGCAAAGGCCTGATCCGACAGACGCCGGTGCAGGCCAATAGCCGAGAGGAGCTGCGGCAGCTGTTGCAACGGGCTTCAGGTGGCGTGATCTTCACGACGTTGCAGAAGTTCGGCGAGACGGCAGAGCCGCTGACCACGCGCACCAACGTGGTGGTCATGGCGGACGAGGCGCACCGTAGTCAGTACGGTTTCAGGGCCAAAGTGGATGCCAAGACGGGAGAGATCGGCTACGGTTTTGCCAAGTACATGCGGGATGCGTTACCGAATGCATCCTTCATCGGCTTTACCGGTACCCCCATCGAGGCCGATGATGTCAATACCCCGGCGGTGTTCGGCAACTACATCGACGTTTACGACATCACCCGCGCGGTTGAAGATGGGGCGACGGTTCCGATCTACTACGAGTCGCGGTTGGCACGTATCGAGCTGGATGAGGCTGAAAAGCAGAAGATCGATGCTGAAGTCAATGATCTGACCGAGGGCGACTCGGAGGAAGACAAGGAGCGCTTCAAGAGGAAGTGGACCACGGTTGAAGCCCTGGTGGGCAGTGATAGACGCCTGGCGCGTGTGGCCAAGGACATGGTCGAACACTTCGAGAGCCGCATGGAGGCTCTGCAAGGCAAGGCCATGGTGGTGTGCATGAGCCGCCGCATCTGTGTGAGGCTCTACGAGGAAATCATCAAACTGCGTCCAGACTGGCACAGCGGAGATGACAATGGGGGCGTGGTCAAGATCGTGATGACCGGGGCTGCCAGTGATCCGAAGGAATGGCAGCAGCACATCGGCAACAAGGCTCGACGTGATCTTCTGGCCAAGAGGGCCAGAAATCCCAGCGATCCGCTCAAGCTGGTGATCGTTCGGGACATGTGGCTGACCGGCTTTGATGCCCCCTGCATGCACACGATGTACGTGGACAAGCCCATGCAGGGCCACGGTCTGATGCAGGCGATCGCACGCGTGAACCGTGTGTTCCGAGACAAGCCTGCTGGGCTGATCGTGGACTACATTGGTATTGCACAAAGCCTGAAGTCAGCGCTGCAACGGTATTCCTTGAATGATCAGGCGAATACGGGTGTCGATGAGGCACAGGCCATTGCGGTGATGACGGAGAAGTTCGAGATCGTGCGTGACATGTACCACGGTTTCGATTACGCATCCGCACTGGGTGGTACGCCACAGGAGCGCCTGGCGATGATGGCCGGAGCAATCGAGTGGATTCTCGATCTTCAGCAGAAGTTGGCGGCGAAGGAACAGACCGAGGAGGGCAAGAAGAAGGCACACCGGCGCTACCAGGACGCTGTGCTGGCGCTGTCCAAGGCCTATGCGCTGGCGTCCGCCTCGGATGAGGCCAGGGAGATTCGGGAGGATGTGGGCTTCTTCCAGGCGATCCGCGTCGCGCTGATCAAGAGCCGCGAAAGTGCCGGCATGACCCCGCAAGCACGCGATCTGGCCATCCAGCAGATCGTCAGTCGCGCGGTGGTCTCCACCGAGATCGTGGACATTCTGGCCGCCTCCGGCATCAACAGCCAGGACATCTCCATTCTGTCGGACGAGTTTCTTGCTGAAGTCCAGCAGATGGAGAAGAAGAATCTGGCTCTGGAAGCGTTGCGCAAGCTGATCAACGACGGCGTTCGCTCGCGCAGCAAGACCAACGTCGTGCAGGCCAAGGCGTTCTCGGAGCGATTGGAGGATGCCGTGGCGCGTTATCACGCCAATGCCATCACCACGGTCGAGGTGCTGCAGGAGCTGATCGAGCTGGCCAAGGACATCCGGGCGGCGCGAGCGCGGGGCGAGGAGTCCGGGCTGTCAGAGGAGGAGATCGCTTTCTATGACGCCCTGGCCGAGAATGAAAGCGCGGTGCAGGTCATGGGAGACGACAAGCTCAGGCTGATCGCTCATGAGTTGTTGACCAGCCTGCGCGGTAGCGTGTCGGTTGACTGGGCCCGCCGGGAGCCAGCCCGTGCCCGGATGCGGGTGCTGGTCAAGCGCATTCTGCGCCGGTATGGCTACCCGCCCGACCTTCAGGATGCGGCCGTTCAGACGGTACTTCAGCAGGCCGAGGTGCTGTCGGCGGCGTGGTCGGCTTCCTATGAAGCGGAGGGTGAAAGCGAGTGAAGGGTGTATTGGCCTCTGAAAGGGCGGCCAGGCGCCTATCCCGACCACCCCACCGCCTCTACCGCCGATACACCTCGCGGCGATTCCCGATGCGGATGACCAGAATCAGCAGCCTGCCATCTTCGATGTTGCTGATGATTCGATAGTCGCCCACGCGGTATTTCCAGAAGGCCCCCCAGTTCACGGGCCGTCGCAGGGTCGAATTCAATCTTCCAGACCATGGTGCTTCATCACGTCTTCCTGTGACAGGGTCTGGATCTTGCCGCTGCGGATGTCGATCAGACGTTGTTCGGCCAGTGACAGGTCTTCCAGGTCATCTAGGCGTTCGAGGCAGGTGGCCTCAGGCCGCTCACGCCCGGATTGCCCCCGCGCCAGCTC
>ERZ772772.2507-NODE-2507-length-10895-cov-3.301661_pt1 | contig 10895 bp, 8 predicted proteins | sample MGYA00511484_ERZ772772 | MGnify/ENA primary metagenome ERZ772772 (study PRJEB29015, sample SAMEA2737913) | human oral metagenome | biome: human oral; feature: human-associated habitat; material: dental | place: China | collected 2088 ... | reverse complement strand
GACGTTCTTCTCCGTCCTGCTGAACCGCCACAGGCGGCTGTGGTAAGGAGGGAATTTATCGGCGCTTCCCAGGGTCTCGCTTTGAACGTGCGCGCTCGAGAGGTAACAATAGCCGCTCACCCCAAGCAAAGCGAAAGAGACGATCCACAGGGCATTGATGAAGTGCCTCATTTTCTTTTTCCACAAGCAGAAGGAGAGAATGGAGAACGCGATGAGAAGGCTTCCGATGTCCTTCAAGAAAACTCTGGGACCGGGATACAACAGGAACCACGGCTGTCCAAACATAAGGGCATCCAGGTCGCCGTACTTCTCCGTCAAAAGGAAGGCGTTCGACAAAACGACACAGACCAGCAGCGCGGCTAGGAATGCGAGCAGGCTGCGCAGCAACGACGGCAGTAAAAGCCACAGGATGAGGGACAACAACAAAAAACCGATCCCATAAGGCCCCAGCTTCAGAAGGGTGACGGGCAGGGAATCCGGGAAAAAACTCGGATCCGTCAAAAAAAGTAACGACGGGTAAAAGATACAGAGGAAGACCGCCATCAAGGAAGAAGAAGCACAATAAAGAGCATTTTCCCTACCCCCAGCCGCTCGTCGGGCAAAGGCGGCGAGCTCCGCCCCCGGCACCGGAAGAAGCAGGGCAAAGAACAGATAGGAGGCAAGCATGATAAAAAAGATTTTGAAAAAAGCACCTTCCGAGAACTCGAGGGGAAAGAGGGCAAAGCGAATATACGCAAGGAGGAGCAACGCTCCGGTCAGTACGTAGGCTGCCTTCGCCGCAAGCTCGGCGAGGGTCCACCCCCGGCTCAGGAAACGCCAGAAAAGCATCCACACAAGGGCAAAGACGAACAGGAAAGTACAAATATAGGAATTGTGGAACGTGGCGATCCTGGACAGTTCCTCATAGCGCAGGCCGATGAAGCCCCTTCTGAAAAAAAAGACGTAGCACCCCAAAATCGCAAACATCGAAAGGGCGGCCAGAATATCGGTCAGTATCCTCCACCTTCCGACGGGGAGGAATCTCCGGCCCGATATTTCATAAAAGTCTGCATGTGCGCCCAGGAAACGCCTGACCGGAACGGCGAGATTCTTCAAGAGCAGGATGACGTTATTGCTGGTCCAATAGATCAGCAGAGCTGAGGGAGCGCCATAGAGCAGAAGGAGAAAGAGGAGCCCTATGACGGAGGCCTGTAGCTTTTCTCGCGTGCCAAAGTTCTCCGTCGTCCATGCCGCCAAAAGATTGACCACCGTCATGAGGAGCGGCAGCAGGTTGATCCCGTGCCAAAGCGAATCCGGCAAGGACAGATCTCTAATGAAAAGATAAGGCTGCCCCTCCAAAAGCTCGAGGGAGGAGAGCATAGCATAAGCCGCTATCAGAAACGGAAGCTGAATGAAAAGCCCGGCATTGGAGCGAACCGCATAGACAGGATGGTAGGCATACCGCCTGTAAAGCTCCGTCAGCTCGGCGTGCTGCTCCGCACCGTGTAGTTCCCGCTTGAGCTCACGAATCTGTGGTGCCAGAATATCCTGCAGCTTCCGTTCCCTTTTCTGCAGCCGTGCGGCCCACGCCATGAGGGGACGCAGCAGGATATTCATCACAACCGCAAGCAGGACGAGGGACGTACCCCAATCGCCCGTGCAGGAAAAAATGGCTAGATAAAGATGTTTCAGCAGGACGACAACGGGCTTGAACAAGAGATCATACAACATTGTGGGTTTCCTCTTTCCCTTCCGCCTCATCCCTCAGGGGCGCGGACAACTGTACGGACTTTTCGACCAGATATTCCACAACCTGCTTCCCGGCGCATCCGAAGCAGGAGATGTAACGCCGCCTGGCGTCCTCCATCCCCTGCATCTTCCCCTCACGCAGGGCCTCCTCGACGATCTCGACGATATGATCTATCCTGTCTCTGCCGACCGGAATACATATCCTGTCCGCCAGGGAATCCATGCACTCCGTGGGGAGATCGGCAATCTCGAAGGAATCCCTTTCCCCGATCTCCGTCTCAAGGGAGATGACGGGCTTTCCGTAAATCATCGCATAGTCCAGGCGGATCGCCGAGGTATCGGAGATCAGGATATCGGAGGCCAGGATGGAACGGGATGGATCACTATCCTTGTCCCACGTCACATTGTCGAGCACCGATAAATATCTCTCAATCCGGTGCAGCAAGGCGGGCTCCGTCCTCCACGACTGAGGATGAGGACGGAGGATGATATCGAAATCCGCCCTTGCAAGCGTGCCGATAAATTCCGGATCGTAGCAGGACAGAAATCCCTTCTGTCCCCATGACGGAGCCAGCAGTATCGTCCGCCTCCCCGCCTGTTTCGCCACGGCTTCCGTTTCATCTTCACCACGGCCGTGCATCTCATCCCTGTCGCCCAATCGTTTGAGCAGCACGTCCCAGTAAGGCAGCCCCGTACAGACCAGTTCCTTCTCCGGCAGGCCACGAAGCCGTTCGAGGTGTCGAATCGCCGGCCGGGAGTACTCCCCCACCATACAAACCCCGTCGTAGGCGTCCAAGGATCCCTTTTTATAATAGGCGACCCCGGCCGGAGCGTGAAAAACATGGACAAGAAACTCCACGCCGGCCGGCCTCGGAAGCGGAAAACCCGGCGTGCCGATATTCGGAGTGGTGGCGAGCATCACCCTGCACCGTATTCTATTCAGCCGCGCATAGGCGGCGCTCCCCTCTCCCAGGTACCGTCCTCTCATCAGGGGACTGCGTATCGTCAATCCAGGGTCCTCGATATCCGTAGTGAAATAACTGAAGGGCTGCCCTCGCGAAATCAACGCGGAGACGATCGGCTCGAAGGTCGTCCAATAATTCTTCCCCTCGCTGAAAATGGCGATATCCTGACAGGACCGTCCCCGTTCATCCGAACGGCGCCTGCCCGTCCAAATTTCAACCGCCCGATAGAATATCCCCTTCAGCACGTATCCCACGACGCCGACCGCCGTCACGGCGATATACACCAAGGCATTGCCCGCACTGGGGTCGAGGTACGCCGCCGCAGGTCCGGGATACAGGAGGATCAACAGACAAGCCAAGCCGCCATAACGAATAAACCACCTAATTTTCAATCCTTCCCCTCTTCTCCATACAGCTCGGTGCGAGCCCCACGGGATTGTTGCTCAAACGCGAAACGTTGGCCTCCTCAAAGGCATGGTCGTAAACGACATCAAACGACAATCCCTTTCCCTCCATCCAGGAATCCGTCAAACCTGTGGCCTCTCGCAGGGCATAGAGGCTTCGCACCCCCTCATCCACCGTTTCGCAGCCCAGTACGTTCAGAATTTCCTCCACGGCCTGCCGCAAGAACCCTTCGCCCCGCGGATCCGTCACGCGATCTGCGGGAGCCGTTCCGTTCTGCCTGAGGACCTCCGGCAGGAACGTCGCCACGGCATGACCATGAGGCAATCCATAGCGCGCCGTAAGGCAATAGGAAAACGCGTGGGCCGCTGTGGTCTTGGCGACGTCGATGGACCGCCCTGCCAGATAGGCGGCCCGAAGCATTGCCGATCGACTTTCCGCTTCCGGAGCCAGGACGACGGAACGCAGGACCCGCGAACCGATCCTCAGGGACTCCAGACCGTCCTTCCGGGAGCTCTCCGTCGAGCCAACCGCCCAAAGGGACTCCATGGCCTGTGCCAGAGCGTCGAACCCCGTGCAGGCCGTAACATAAGGGGAAAGGGAAAAGGTAAAGGCGGGGTTCAGGAACACATAGCCCGGCCGTATCCGCAAGTCCCCCACGGAGTGCTTGACCAACCCATCGTACAGGACGGCAAAATGAGTGGCCTCGCTTCCTGTCCCCGCAGTCGTCGGGACGGCCAGGAACGGGAGAAAAGCGCCGCGCTCCGTTTCGGAGCGTATCCCCTTCAGGTACGCCCCAGGGCTCTGCCGCGTCGAGGAAAAAAAGTTGACCAATTTCGCCGTGTCGAGGGGGGTCCCCCCTCCAACGGCCATGATCAGGCTGCAGGGGTCCTCCTCAAAAAAACTCAGCGCCGACTGCAAAGCCTCGATCTCGGGATTCGCCGCAGCCGTCCTGAGGCGCCGCACAGCCACCCCATTCAACAGGGGGGAAAAGAAATCGGCTGCACCGCTTGCCTCCCAGGAGGCCCCTCCCGTCACCAAAAATAGTTTTTCAGACGTTCCAGCTCCAAGAAAATCCTTCCATAAAGCACCGAAGCCCTCAGTTCCCCAGCAGACCCTTTGCATCTCTTTCCCTCGAAGCCCTTTTCCCAGGACCTCTTTCTTCCGGAGCCCTTTCTCCAATAGTCCCCCTCAGCGCCCTCTTATTCCGTTCGGGAGAACTGCGGGGCCGCCCAAGATCGTCCCGGTGCCCCCTGCTGACCCGAATCTCCAGGAAGGAAGGCCCTCCATTTGAGGAAGGCCCTTCGTTTCTCGAAAAGGACTCGAGGGCTTCCTCAATTTCTCCCAAAACGCGTGCCGTAGCGACGTGACGATAGCCACAGGCTTCCGCGATCCTGACGAGGTCGATTTGCAGGGCAACCGTCCTCTGCCCTCCGACGGAATCGTGAGCGCCATTGTTCAGGACGACATGATACAGGTTACGACAACTCGACTGCCCTATGATAGCCAGAGCCCCCATGTGCATCAGGACCGCACCATCCCCGTCAAGACAAAGGACGGGACGATCCGGACGGGATAACGCAAGCCCCATGGCAATCTGCGATGTGTGCCCCATGGAGCCCACCGTCAGGAAATCCCGATCGTGAGCCACACCGCTCCTCTCCCGACACTCGTAGAGCTCCCTCGAGATATGCCCCGTCGTCGAAACGAAGACGGCCCCCTCCGGAGCACACGCCAGGACCCTCTCAATGGCTGCCTCACGGCTGAGCGGAAGACTCTGAGCCTGACAATCCGAATCTCCGTCCGCCGAGGCAGACCCCCTTTGGAACGTTCCGCCGCGCACCAGCAGGGCGGCAGGGGCCTCCCGCGCACGGATATCCCCAACGATTCGCGCCAACTGTCCCTCGGCCTCGCTCCAATCCTCCGAGAGAATTTCGCAGGGAATATCCATCCCCTCAAAAATCCGGCGGGTAATGATCCCCTGTTTGACATGCTGCGGTTCGTCCTTCCCCCCGGGCTGCCCCCGCCACCCTACAAGCAGGAGCATCGGAATGCCATAGACCTCGGGGGCCGCGAGGGATACCAAAGGATTGAAGGCATTGCCCTGACCGGAATTCTGCATATAAACCAAGGCAGGCGCCCCCGTTCCAAGATAATGCCCGGCGGCCAAGGCGACGGCGCCCCCCTCGTTGGCGGCCGTCACCCGCACGTGGCCGGGAAGCGCTCCTAGCTCCGCGCAGAAATTCCGCAGCAGGGAATCTGGAACACCCGTAAAGAACTCAACGCCCAGGGCACGGAGCTTGTTTAAAAAGATTCCTGGATCCAACATGGGGCTTTATCCTCAAACCAACTCGAGGATATCCCGGATGGGCATGATCATCGCGTCGGCCTCCCGGGCACGCCCGTGTTTCAAAATGCTCTCCGCGACCTTCAACATGGCGGGGTACTCGCTGCGCAGCAGCTGATTCGCATAGATCACCATGCGGATTCCCCTGTCCCTGAGCTCCCTCTCCGTCACCTGGGCATAGGTGCTCGGCACCACGATCAACGGGACGAGGGAAAGCTCCCGAGACTCCCGATAACGTTCGCAGAAGGCAAACACCTCGTCCGGAGATTGCGACTTGCTGTGGATCAGGATGGCATCCGCCCCAGCCTCAACATAGGCCCCGACCCGGCGCAGGGCATCTCCCTGTCCGTACCCCAAAATGAGGCTCTCGCAACGGGCAGCAATCATAAAGTCCTCGGTGACTCGAGCCCTCTTGCCAGTGGCTATCTTTTCGCACATGACCTCGATATCCTCCTGCGGTTGCAGATTGTCCGCCGCATACAGGGAGTTCCGCTTGCGCCCCTTTTTATCCTCGATAATGACCATGGAGACCCCCAAACGTTCCAGGGTCCTGACGGTAAAGCGAAACTGATCGACGTTCCCGCCGCTGTCCCCATCGTAGACGATGGGTTTGGTGGTGACCTCGAGGATGTCGTTCACCGTATGCAGACGATTGGTCAGGTCCACGCACTCAATGTCCGGCTTCCCCTTGGCTGTGGAATCCGTCAGGCTGCTCAGCCACATCGCGTCGAACTCCACCGTTCGGCCATCCTCCGACCTGACGGCCGAATTTTCGACGATCAAGGCGCTGAGGCCACTGTGGGCCTCCAAGACCCTGACGAACCCCTTCTTGTCCAGAAGCTGCTTCAGCCTCCCGCGCCGAATGTCGGGCGTCGTGCCCACCTCTCGAATGGCCTTGTTCAACTGCGTCGAGGAGATGCCGTGGGTGTATTCCGGCTCGACAAGCCTGCCGCCCCACTCCTTCAGCACCTCCACAACCCGGGAGCGCGTCTCGCTCTGCACGCCCTCCCTCCAGTCGGAACCGTGGACCACAAAATCGGGGCGCAGTTGACGAAGGTTCTCCACATAATCCAGAGTGGTCTGAGGCACGACCCTGGAGACCCCCTTCAGATTTTCGACGACGGCGCTGCGCTGCTCGAAGGTCATATAAGGAAGGCGCTTGTAGCTGGCGATTGCCTCATCCGTCAGAACCCCAACAACGACCTCCCCGTACCGTGCCGCCGTATGAATGATGTTGAGATGTCCCGGATGGATGATATCGGCACTCATGGCAACGTAGACCAAAGGCTTTCGTTCCGGCATAACAGACACGTCCTTCGTTTTAGATAGTGTCGTCACAAGATGTTAGCCCAAAGAGCAATGCAGCGAATTTGCACCGCGGCAACAAAGGAAGCGGCATTTTTTGCATACCGTGTAGCAATACCTCGCCATCGCTTCAAATGCAAAAATGCATTCTCCACCAGATGCCGAAACTCATAAAGATGCTTCTTGTACTCTCGAGCCTCCTTACGGTTCTTCTTCGGCGGGATGACCACTTCCATTCCTGCCGCCTGCGCCGCCTCCACGATCTCGTTCGTATCGTAGGCGCGGTCCGCAAACAGATTGTCGGCATCGATCCCTTCAATCAACTTACAGGCCTCGCGGCAATCCGCTCGGGTACCCTCTGTAACAAGGAATCGGACCGGCATACCATGCGCATCCACGGCCAGGTGTATCTTGGTGTTGAGCCCCCTTTTGTCCGGCTCATCTCCTGATTGCCTCCCCTCGCTCCCGACGCATGCGGATGCACCTTGATGTGCGTGGCGTCTATCATCAGCCATTCGAAATCCGGATCAACTACAAGCTGTTCCAACAGCTTCTCCCAGATTCCCTTGTCCCGCCAACGGCAGAACCGGCGATGTGTATTCTTCCAGTCCCCGTAATCGGGAGGCAAATCCCGCCAGGGAGCACCGGTACGTAAAATCCAGAACACCGCGTTGATGAAGAGACGATTGTCCCGGGCTTTGCCTCCCCAGGATCCCGGACGACCAGGAAGAAGAGGTTCCAGCAACTCCCAGATCCTGTCCGAAATATCGTGCCTTCTGTGCCCTTGGTCCATAATGATTTCCCCCTCACTGGATGATTCTGCCGGAGGATATTCTAACCCTTTTGGCATCTCCTGACGACACTATCTAGATTGCTTGTCGAAAGCTCAGACCCGAGACCTCAGCAGGCGCTCGATCGGATAAAGAACGAGATAGGCGAGATAGGCCCTCAATCGATTGGTCCTGGGTATTCTATGGGTAAACACATGCCACAGGTGCCCCATGCCCCGGATGGACATCACCGTCTCTTGAAGGGAGTTCCATGGAGTTCTGTGAATGTATTTGTTAATCCAATCCACATAGTTCGGCTCCACGACCTCGGACAGAATTCCACGATCCAGGGGCGGCGGCGGCACCCTGTCGAGAGCCTGCATGTTCAGCGTGTTCGGCAGGCGTTTCGGCCTGCAGAGGTCCTCCACCATGATGCCGTTTTTCCTGAAAAAGTCCTGTTGCCACCCCCTGTTCTTCCGCCTGTTTGGTGGCAGGTTGAGCATGGCGGCAGCAAGACGGAGATCAAGAAATGGGCACCATGGTGCATAGCCCAATTTCTCGGGCACGCGGAACAGGTAGGAAAGCAGCACCTGCTTATGACGCAGGACCTCGATAACCCGCAGTCTCGGGTCAGCCAGTCGTTCCCGGTGTTCCTCCCAATACTCCATTCGGGCCACGGACCCCTCCCGGACCCGGCATTGCGAAGAATCCGCATTCATTCCATGGGTCAGACCCAACAGGGGCAGCTCCTCCAGAGAGGACACCAAAGGGGCGAAACGGCCGGCCCAGTCGTCTCCGAAATGTCCGGAAAGCATAGGGACCTCTCGGATTTCAGGGGGTAACAGCGCCTTTATGGAATTGAAAAACTCAAGATGATACATCCCATGGGCGTGAGTGGAGACCCCGTAAAGGGCGTACCATTCGTCGAGGTAATTGTGAAAGGCTCCCAATTCGACCTGCTGCCAGGAGGTTCCAAGACGTCGGGAGAGCTCCTGCGCGTATACGACCTCCGACGAGGCATTTTGAGGCGAGGTAATTCCGTAGGTAAAGGACCGAATGCGTTCTTTATCGCCCACCATCCAGTTCAGGATACGAGAGTCATATCCGCCGCTGGTAGGGATGACGATCTCTCCATCTACGGAGGCCTCCCACCTCCTCACGGAGTCCCTGAGCCACTCCCATATTTCATCCTCGGAGAGCGCTGTTTCGTCCAGAGCTTTGACCGCGGCGTCCTCCATCCGTTCCACCCGCAGCGTTCCGTCGTCAAGACGTACCAGCCGCGAGGAATGGGGCAGAACGTGCACATCTCTGACAGGCGTGTGCCCGAAGACGCAATAACCGAAGTCCATATAATCTCTCAAGCCCTGGTGGTCAATCTCCAGATTGGCGCAATCTACCACATCGTTGATGAATGGCCCTGCCTTCCCCGTACGAGTATTGTAAAAAAATGGGGAGGAAGCCACCCAATCGGATTCGAACAATACCGTCATACCGTTCCTGACACCCCTTTTGCTGTGGACGGGATCATCTCGTCCACCCAAGCGGAGGACTTGAGGGTACGGACATCTTCATCGACGCCGCACAGGATTCCCAAAGCCGTTTTCATCATTTGCCGATGGCTCTCGCAGGCATAAAGAAGATAACGAAGTATATACTCCTGCTGTGCTTCCCGTTGAGGATACAGAATTTTCTTCAAAAAACGTTTCAACGAATTACCCTGATTTCTGCCCCACAGCGAATCCCCGTACGTTCGAAAATATCGAATCGCGACCTCTTGCCACAGAGATTTCAAAAACTCCGTATCCTTCAGAGGTGAAGAACAGCGGTGCAGGTGCCCCTCTACAAATCCCTTCAGTTCTTTCCCCTGAAGGGGGAATATCCTCATTGTTCTATCCTCCGTGGGAACATTCATCTTCAGTGGCAATAATTCCCAGTCAAATTCGTCGACACGAAAAGTCAGCCGGACTGCCAAAGAATACAGACCATAGTAGGAATCCAGATACTCCTCGTTTTCCGCTGCAAAATTACCTACTCCATAAAGGATCAGGCCTCTTCCATATACCTCATACCCTTGCGGCAAATGGGAGTGGTGGCCATGAACGATATCTGCCCCCGAATCAATCAGGGTTCGATAAAAATCCTGGAGCTCGGGATACGGCCAAGGCGACATTTCTATCCCCGCATGGCAGGAAACAATCACGAAATTTGCGCTCTCCTTCAATCTCTTGAGCTCTCCGTAAATCCAAGGTCCCCATTCCGCGACCCCCGCTCTTCCACTCGAACTCACTCCAAACTGCCTTTCACAACAGGATAAAATTCCCAGCCGTACACCTGAGGGATCTTCGACAACAATACCACGTCGAGCTTTGGCTGCGGAAAAACCGAAACCGCAGTAACGTGCTCCTGCTTGGTCAAGAATCTTAAGCGTCGATTCAACCCCTTCATAACCATAATCCATGAAATGATTGTTGGCCAGTGCATAAATACCCCGATCTCCAAACGGAGGTCTCACGGTGGAGTACTGGTGTGGCCCGGCTTTTAACGTAGAGGAGGGTATAAAAGCAGCGCATGGAAAAATGGGACCCTCTAGGTTGCAAAGCACCAATTCTCCCTCCTCAAGAGGTAATTCCAGGGAGATATTCCGCCGCATCTCAAAATCGCCCAACAGAAGCATTACCTTAGGCTCTCCGGCCTAAATTGCGGCTGTAGAAATCTGGAACCGCGGCAAACAACCTTTTTTTGTTGTACACTCCTCCCCCCCACGAAACACGATATTGGGGATTGATTTCTTCGATCAAATTTTTCGCGTCTTCTATGGAATAAGGAACCGAATGGGCGCTGCAGTATAATAAGGACAATTTTGGTGCAAAGCGCTGGAGGGTCTTCCTCGCCCCTCTCAAGAGGTGCATGTCGTATCCCTGGACGCTTATCTTGATGAAATCGACACGAGAAAGCCTTTGTTCTGCGACAAAAGCATCAATCGTCGTCACAGGAACCCGGACGGCATTCCGACACACGCCGTCTTCGTCAAGGAAGGAATTGCACTGCGCATTCGCGGGGTCCACAAACAACTCGATCTCCGAGACCATGTCGCCCAGCCCTTCTTGAAACGGATAAATGTTAGGGTTCAGTTTGGCGGTTTGCATCAGGTAATTGAAGGCGGGAGGAGAGGGTTCAGAGGCATAGACCTCACCGGCTCCCTTGGCGGATGCATAGGCGGCAAAGTCTCCAATCCAGCTTCCGGCATCAATAACGACATCACTGGGAAGGATTTCGACATTCAGATCATCCCCCATATAAGCATAGGGTGTTTCGCGCCAGAACAGGGTTGCTCCGTGGCTTCGTTCTACCGTTGCCTCATCGCAGCAATCTCCAAAG
>ERZ772772.2504-NODE-2504-length-10906-cov-4.210303_pt1 | contig 10906 bp, 7 predicted proteins | sample MGYA00511484_ERZ772772 | MGnify/ENA primary metagenome ERZ772772 (study PRJEB29015, sample SAMEA2737913) | human oral metagenome | biome: human oral; feature: human-associated habitat; material: dental | place: China | collected 2088 ... | reverse complement strand
CTCAGCCTCGACCAGATCGACGACACCACCTTCTACCTCATCGTCAAGGACTGACCCGCCCGCCCCGCGGTTCGCGGGCGCCTCCCGGGCGGGTGGGGATGCGGAAGCGATCGAGGACCTCTTGGCGGAAAGGGGACTCCATCGGCGTCGATGGCGCTCACGCCCCGGTCGCGTGGAAGACCGACACCTCGTAGCCGAGATCGGTCAAGGTGGCGCGGGCCGCGGCCCAGGCAAAGGTGAGCACTCCAGCCGGGAACTTCGGAGATGGAACTGCAACATTGTTACAGCTTGTTACAGTTCATTACAGTTCAGGTGAGGTGCCAGGTGGCGCGTGGGTCTTGCTTGGCGGAGCCTTCCCGGATGACGAGTCCGAGTTCTTCCAGCTGGGCTAGCGCCCGGGTGGCAGTCATGCGGGCTACCCCTGCCAGTTCGGCCAGCGCCCCGGTGGAGAGCGGCTCCCCCGTCTGGCGCAACGTGTTCAGGATGGCGATCGCACTGCGGGTGAGCCGGGAGCGGATTTCTTCGGGGAGCGCCTCCTGCGCCGACAAGGTGAGAGTCACCGAGGAAGAGGATTGGAAATAGTGGGGATCGACGAGCCCACGTCCACGCATCTCGGCGAATAGCCGCGCAATCCCTTCCCCGAGCTCCCTGGTGTACCCCAAGTCGGCGCACACCCGGGCGATGCGCGGGTTACGGGCATAGCGCCGGATATCGAGCGGGCGTTGGGGTTCGACGATGCCCGGGAATCGTCCTGGCGAGGTGATCTCGATCCGGCTTGGGAAAATCTCAAAGCGAATGTGGTCGCCCATGGTGCTGTACGAGCGATGAACGACGGCGTTGACCAGTCCCTCCAGCCAGGCATCCCGGGGAATCCGGGAGATGGGTTCAAAGGTGCCCGCGTCGCTCAGTTGCTGCCAGGCGGGCATCATGTCCTCGATCTGGCGGATGGCTTCGGAGATCTGCCGCAGCAGGGAGCCTTCCACCCGGCGGTCCTGTTCGAGCGTCATGTTTCGTCCCACGCCCCGATGTTCCGCCCCGTACTTGAGAATCCGGACGACGGCATTGGGAAACTCACGCTGGGGACGCTCGTCGAACAGCAGCTCGCCGGCCACGGTGAGCCGACCCCGGCGATCCACCAGGTCGCGCGCGGCCAGCGTACCCTCAATGGTCGCCGCGCCGATGCGTTCGGCGTAATCCGCCAGGGCCTGCTGGTCGAGGTCCGCCAGGGTGAGGTTCACGGGAGTGGCTTCATAGTGCGCCATGCCCCGATCGAACACGAGCTCACGCTGCTGCGCGGCAGTCAACCGCCGCGACTCGTCGCCAACCCGCAGGTAGCACTCACCCTTCTGGGTGACGTGCACGGTCTCCCCCGGAGCGATGTTCAGCAGGACGAGAGTGGCCGGCTCGCCTTCGGCGTCCAGCGCCTCAACCTCTTCCACCCGGGCGCGTACCGGCGGTTCGGTGTAGTCGAGACAGGCTTGACGCAGCTCGTTGCGCCGCTGCGCTGGCACGTCCTCCGCCTTGCCGTCGTGGAGCCCAACGACGATCACCCCGCCGTCGACGTTGGCCATAGCCACCAGCGGGGACCGCGAGATCGCGTGGCGACACGCGAGCGGACTTGCGCTCGAACCACTGATCTTCCGCAAGGGTCAGCAGCGCTGGCCCCACCTGCTCTGGGGTCAACGTCAGGCTACGATCCACGACTGCCGAGGTCATAGAGTAACTGCAACATTGTTACAGCTTGTTACAGTGTTGCAGTGCTTTCAGGCCAAGGTTGCTCGGCCTGACGCAGGACAGGTCCGTCGCCACTCCATGCAGCGGTGAGGTGTTCTGCCTGCGAGACGGGCCCGGGTTGATGCGCGGCCGCCCGGGTACGGCGCCCCAACACCGGGAGGGTGTGGCCCGCCGCATGCAGTCCTGGTTGTCAGGCATGGCCTCTCCCGGTTTTGTCGGTGGGTTCTAGTACGGTGTGAGCACACCTGCTGAGAACAGCATTTAGCGCGCCGTTGGCGTAGGAGACACACGATGGCACCGACCACCAAAGAGGCCCAACGGGCCGAGTTGCACAAGACCATCTGGCGGATCGCCAACGACCTGCGCGGCTCGGTGGACGGCTGGGACTTCAAGGCCTACGTCCTGGGCATGCTGTTCTACCGGTTCATCTCAGAGAACCTCACCGCCCATATCAACCAGGGCGAGCACGAGGCCGGGGATCCCGATTACGACTACCTCGAGGAGTCCGATCACCGGGCCTCCGGCATCCTTGAGGGCGTCGTGGCAGAGAAGGGGTTCTTCATCTTCCCCTCAGAGCTGTTTGCCAATGTCCGCGAGCGGGCGTCCCGGGATGAGAAACTGAACGAGACCCTGGAGCGGGTATTCCGCAACATCGAGAATTCAGCGAGCGGCACGGCAGCCGAGGGCGCGTTGAAGGGTCTGTTCGATGACCTTGACGTCAATAGCTCCAAGCTTGGCCCGACGGTGCTCAAGCGCAACGGGAAACTCGTCAAGCTCCTGAACGCGATCGGCGATCTGCCGCTGGGTAATTTCGAGGACAACTCGATCGACCTTTTCGGGGACGCCTACGAATACCTCATGGGCATGTATGCCTCGCAGGCAGGTAAGTCCGGCGGGGAGTATTACACCCCGCAGGAGGTCTCGGAGCTGCTGGCCCGGCTTACGGTGATCGGCAAGACCGCGGTGAACAAGGTCTACGACCCGGCCTGCGGGTCGGGGTCGCTGCTGCTGAAGTTCGCCAAGGTTCTAGGACAGGACCGGGTTCGCAACGGGTTCTACGGGCAGGAGATCAACCTGACCACGTACAACCTGGCGCGGATCAACATGTTCCTGCACGACATCAACTACGAGGACTTCAGCATTGAGCACGGCGATACCCTGACCGAGCCCAAGCATTGGGATGATGAGCCGTTCGAGGCGATCGTGTCGAATCCTCCCTATTCGACGAGGTGGGAGGGAAACGACAACCCGCTGCTCATCAACGACGAACGATTCGCCCCCGCCGGGGTGCTGGCCCCAAAGTCGAAGGCGGACCTGGCGTTCACCATGCACATCCTGTCGTGGCTGAGCGTCAACGGCACCGCGGCGATCGTCGAGTTCCCCGGCGTGCTGTACCGCGGGGGCGCGGAACGCAAGATCCGCAAATATCTCATCGACAACAACTACGTGGACGCCGTGATCCAGCTGCCGCCGGATCTGTTCTTCGGCACCACCATCGCCACCTGCATCATCGTGCTGAAGAAGTCGAAGCCCGAGAACACGGTGCTGTTCATCGATGCCTCGGGCGAGTTCAGCCGGGTCGGGAACAAGAACAAGCTGCTGCAGCAGAACCAGGATCACATCCTGGAAACCTTCACCGCCCGCCGCGACGTGGATCACGTCGCCAAGCTCGTGACCAACGAAGACCTCGCGGCCAACGACTACAACCTCTCGGTGTCCTCCTATGTCGAGAAGGAGGACACCCGCGAGGCCGTGGACATCCAGGCCCTCAACGCCGAGATCGCCCGCATCGTCGCCCGCCAGGCCGAGCTTCGCACCGAGATCGACGCCATCGTCGCCGACCTGGAGGGAGAGCCGTCGTGACCGAGGGAGCAGCCGGTGAGGTGATCCTCTACCAGCGCGACGACGGCGCCCCCGCGCTTGAGGTACGCCTGGAGGAAGAGACCGTCTGGCTCAGCCAGCAGCAGATCGCCGAGCTGTTCCAGACCTCCCGCACCAACATCGTCGAGCACCTTCGGAACATCTACAACGAAGCAGAGTTGGACGAGGCTGCAACCTGTCGGAGATTCCGACAGGTTCGCACCGAGGGTTCCCGTCAGGTCGCCCGGGAAATCCCGTTCTACAACCTTGATGCCATCATCTCAGTCGGCTACCGGGTGAAGAGCAGGGTCGCCACCCAGTTCCGGATCTGGGCGACCGAACGCCTGCGGGAGTACCTCATCAAGGGTTTCACGATGGATGACGCCAAGCTGAAGAATCTTGGTGGCGGCAGTTACTGGCGTGAGCTGCTGGAGCGTATCCGTGACATCCGCAGTAGCGAGAAGGTGCTGTACCGACAGGTGCTGGACCTTTACGCCACCAGTGTGGACTACGACCCGCGCGCACCAGAGACCACCGAGTTCTTCAAGATCGTCCAGAACAAGCTTCACTACGCCGCACACGGGCAGACCTCCGCGGAGGTCATCGCCACCCGGGCCGATGCCACGAAGCCGAACATGGGGCTCACGTCGTTCAGTGGCGAGCGACCCCGCAAGTCCGATGTCACGATCGCGAAGAACTACCTGGGCGAGTCCGAGCTGAAGAAGCTCAACACCTTGGTGTCGGCCTACTTCGACGCGGCGGAGTTCCGTGCGCAGAACCACGAGCCCACCTACATGAGCGACTGGCTCGCCCACCTCGACCGCCTCATCGTCGCCATGGACGCCCCTGTCCTGCGCGGCTCCGGCAGTGTCAGCCGCGAACGGGCAGTAGCCCACGCCGAAGGCGAATACACCAAGTATCGCGCCCAGCTGGCAACCACCCCGACCGAGGTTGAAGAAGCCTACCTTGAGTCCATCAAACGCGCCCAGCGCGAGATCGAAGGCAAGAAATGAGCCGAATCGACAAACTGATCGCAGATCTGTGCCCGGATGGGGTGAGTCACTATCAGCTAGGGGAGATCGCGGGCTACTCAGACACTCGGATGCAAGCTTCCCAGCTTGATAAAACCACCTTTGTGGGCGTGGATAATCTTCTGCCAAACAAGGGAGGCAGGGTTGATGCAAGCCACACACCAAACACATCCAGCCTAACCGCTTACGAGGCTGGAGATCTACTACTTGGCAACATTCGCCCCTACCTGAAAAAGATCTGGCTCTCAGATAGAACTGGTGGATGCAGCGGCGATGTCCTCGCCATTCGCCTTTCGAAGGCATTTCACCCACTAGTCAATGCCAGGTTTCTCTACTACACGCTATCATCAGATAGATTCTTCTCCTACGCCACGCAACACTCAAAAGGCGCCAAGATGCCGCGAGGAGACAAGGCAGCGATCTTGAACTTCCGCGTCCCCGTCCCACCGCTTGAGGTACAGCGGGAGATCGTGAGAGTGCTGGATAAATTCACCCAGCTGGAAGCGGAGCTGGAAGCGGAGCTGGAAGCGGAGCTGGAAGCTCGACGCCGCCAATACGGCATGGCAAGAAGAACACTCTTGGGTAAGTGCAAAAAATCTCCTATTCTAAGCTTAGGTAAAGCCTGCGCAATCAAGGCTGGCAACCTAATCAGCAAGTCCGTGATAGAAAAGAGCCCTGGGCCATACCCTGTCATAAACAGCGGCAGAGAACCCCTTGGCTTCACTTCGCTCTACAATACGGAAGACAACCCGCTAGGAATTACTTCTCGTGGAGCAGGAGTTGGCTCAGTAACTTGGTGTCTTGGTAGATACTTCCGCGGAAGTCTAAACTACTCAGTAACAATCAGGGAGCCGAGAATTTTAGACACTCGCTTCCTCTTTCACGCCCTCAATGAGTACCAGAAAGAGATCAAGTCTCTATGCACTTTTGAAGGCATACCAGCGCTAAATAAAAAGAATCTTGAAAAACTTGAAATACCGGCACCTAGTCTCGAAATTCAAAAAGAAGTTGCGTTAACCCTGGACAAGCTCGAAGTATTTGTGAACGACCTCAGTGTTGGTCTTCCGGCGGAGCTGGCGGCTCGGCGGAAGCAGTACGAGTATTACCGGGACCGGCTGCTGACTTTTGAGGAGAAACGATGATCCCCGATTATCAGACGTGCATGCGGCCGGTGCTGGTCTTGCTCGCCGATGGTCAGACCTGGCGCAAGCGGGATCTCGTTGCTGCGTTGGAGGAGGAGTTTCACCTCACCCCCGAGGAGCGGAACGCGCTGCTGCCCAGCGGTAAGCAGCGGGTGATGGCCAGCCGGGTCGGCTGGGCGATCACCTATCTGTTCAAAGCCGACCTGATCGAACGCCCAACCCGTGGGCACGCACGCATCACCGGCACCGGGCGTGAAGCTTTGGCGGCTCATCCTGAGCGAATCGACACCAGAACGTTGGAGTCATACCCGCCCTTCCGGGAGTTCCTCCAGCGCACCGGCACCTCGGGTGGCTCGCCGGAGCAAGCGGCAGCAGCGGAACCCCCGGCAGCCTCCACCCCCGCCGACCTGATCCAGCAGGCCATCAAAGCGAACCGGGCGGTGGTCGAGGCCGAGGTGCTCGCCGCGGCGGTGAATATCTCCCCCGCGGGGTTCGAGCACCTGGTGATCCAGCTGCTTGCCGCGATGGGTTACGGCCAGCGTGGCTCTCTCGAACACACCCCGCTCAGCAACGACGGTGGCATCGACGGGATCATCAGCCAGGACCCGCTCGGCCTGGACCGCATCTACGTGCAGGCGAAGTGCTGGGCCCTGCATCGCAGCGTCGACCGGCCCGAGATCCAGCGATTCGCCGGTGCCCTGCTCAGCAAACAAGGTGACCGGGGTGTCTACATCACCACCGCCACCTTCACCCGCGGCGCCCGCGACGAGGCCGAACGCATCAACGCCCGCATCGAGCTGATCGACGGGCAGCGCCTCGCCCAACTGCTCGTCCACTACGGGGTGGGAGTGCAGTCGGAACCCACCCCCAGCCTCGTCCGTCTGGACGAAGACTTCTTCGACGCCCTGTGAGCCACACGATGAAACCGAACGACCACACACCCGCCGCAGCCATCTCCTACGACCCGATTGCGGTCTCGGTGGAGTCCACGGTCGTCGCGGAGTACATCCCTGATCCGCACGAGGAGACCACCTACCAGTCGGAGGCGGCCCTGGAGGCCGAACTCATCCGGGTGCTGCAGTCACAGGCCTACGAATCCCTGCCGATCCGCTCGGAGGCCGACCTGATCGGCAACCTGCGAACCCAGCTGGAACTGTTGAACGGCTTTCAGTTCTCGGATGCCGAATGGGACCGGTTCTTCACCACCTGCATTGCCGGGAAGAACGACGGCATGACCGAAAAGATGGTTCGCATCCACGAAGACACCGTGCAGCTGCTTCGCCGGGACGACGGCACCACCAAGAATGTGCTGCTGATCGACCAGCGGCGCATCCACAACAACCGGCTCCAGGTCATCAACCAGTACGAGATCGGCCAGGGTGAGGGCGGCGCCAGGTATTCCAACCGGTACGACGTGACGATCCTCGTCAACGGGTTGCCGCTGGTGCACATCGAACTCAAACGCCGGGGCGTGGACATCCGTGAGGCGTTCAACCAGATCGACCGGTACCAGCGGGACAGCTTCTGGGCGGGCAGCGGCCTGTTCGACTACGTCCAGCTGTTCGTCATCTCCAATGGCACGCTCACCAAGTACTACTCCAACACCACCCGGAGCCAGCACCTGAGGGAGGGGCAGCAGGCCAACCGCAGACGCAAAACCTCCAATTCGTTCGAGTTCACCTCGTGGTGGGCGGACGCCAGGAACCAGCCGATCCGCGACCTGATCGCGTTCGCCAAAACCTTCTTCGCCCGGCACACGCTGCTCAACATCCTCACCCGGTACTGCGTCCTCACCGTCGACAAGATGCTGCTGGTGATGCGGCCCTACCAGATCGTCGCCGCCGAGAAGATGCTGCAGCGCATCGAGATCGCGACCAATTACAAGAAGCTCGGAACCATCGACGCCGGCGGCTACGTCTGGCACACCACCGGCTCGGGCAAGACCCTGACCAGTTTCAAGGCCGCCCAGCTCGCCACCCAGATGGACAGCGTTGACAAGGTGCTTTTCGTGGTGGACCGCAAAGACCTGGACTACCAGACCATGCGCGAATACGACCGTTTCCAGAAGGGTGCAGCCAATTCCAATACCTCCACCGCGGTGCTCAAACGCCAGCTGGAAAGCCGGGACGCCAAGATCATCATCACGACGATCCAGAAACTCTCGACCTTCATCAAGGCCAACCCCAGCCACGACGTCTATCGCCAGCACGTCGTCATCATCTTCGACGAATGCCACCGCTCCCAGTTCGGGGACATGCACACCGCGATCACCAAGGCGTTCAAGCGGTACAACCTGTTCGGTTTCACGGGCACACCGATCTTCGCGATCAACGCGGCCAGCGGCGGAAACCCCCGGCTGAAAACCACCGAACAGGCCTTCGGGGATAAACTCCACACCTACACGATCGTGGACGCCATCACCGACAAGAACGTGTTGCCGTTCCGCATCGACTACGTCAGCACCGTGCAGGTGGGCAGCGTCACCGACAAACAGGTGTCGGCCATCGACACCGAGCGGGCGCTGCTCGACCCGGAACGCATCAGCAAGATCGTCTCCTATGTGCTTGAGCATTTCGACCAGAAAACGAAACGCGCCTCCAGTTACGACCATTCGGTCGTCACCAATGTGGCCGAATCCAGCCGCACCTCTCGCCGCGCCGAAGCGCTTCGGGGACGTCGCCGGGTGCGTGGTTTCAATGCGCTGTTCGCGACCGCATCCATTGAGGCCGCCCGGATCTACTACAACCACTTTGCGTTGCTGCAGGAAAACCTGCCGCCCGGACGCAGGCTGAAGATCGGCCTGATCTACTCCTACGGGGCCAACGAGGCCGTCAGCGACGGGATCATCGACGACGAGGCCTTCGACACCGACGAGTTGCCCGCCGACGCTCGCAGCTTCCTGGAGGACGCGATCCAGGATTACAACGACCTGTTCGGCACCAGCTACGACACCAGCGCCGAGAGGTTCCAGAACTACTACAAGGACCTCTCCCAGCGGATCAAGAACCGGGAAATCGACTTGGTCATCGTCGTGAACATGTTCCTCACTGGCTTCGACGCCACCACCCTCAACACCCTCTTCGTCGACAAGAACCTGCGCGCCCACGGTCTCATCCAGGCCTATTCCCGGACCAACCGGATCCTGAACTCGGTGAAGACCTACGGCAATATCGTCGCCTTCCGCAACCTGGAGGACGAGACCAACGCTGCGCTGGAACTGTTCGGCAATCGGGAGGCCCGCGGCGTCGTCCTGCTCAAGCCCTACCAGGACTACTACCGCGAATACGCCGATAAGGTCGCCGAGTTGCTGGAGACCTTCCCGCTCGGGCAGCCGATCATCGGAGAGGCAGCACAGAAGGCCTTCATCGCGCTGTTCGGCGCAATTCTGCGGTTGCAGAACATCCTTTTCTCATTCGACAACTTCGCCGGGAACGAGATCCTCAGCGAACGCCAAGGGCAGGACTACCGCAGCATCTACCTCGACCTCTACGCCCAGTTCCGTCAAGGCCAGGACGCCGAGAAGGAAGTAATCAACGACGACGTTCTCTTCGAGATCGAACTCATCAAACAGGTGGAGATCAATGTCGATTACATCCTCATGCTGGTGCAGAAGTACCGGGACGAGCACGGTGACGGCGACGACAAAGAGATCCGCTCCGAGATCACCCGGGCGGTCAACGCCAGCCCGACGCTGCGTAACAAGAGGGACCTCATCGAGGCCTTCGTCGACTCGGTTTCTGTTGACGGGCACATCGACGACGAATGGGTGGCCTTCATCGAGGCCGAGCGCAAGACCGAGCTCGCCAGGATCATCGCGGACGAGAACCTCAAGCCGGAGGCCGCTCAGGAGTTCGTCCAGAACGCCTTCCGCAACGGCGAGTTGCGTACCACCGGGACGGCCATCACCAAGATCTTGCCGCCGGTCTCCCGTTTCGCTCCGAGCGGCGGTCACGACGAGAAGAAACGGCGGGTGATTGCCAGGCTGAGCGCCTTCTTCGACCGTTTCCTCGGGTTGGGTGCCGCACCAACCGAAAATCCTGGGCATCATGACTGATCTCCTTGGGCGGCGCCCGCCTCGGCCAACGTTACGGTTTCTCCGGCTCCTTCCTCGGGAGTCCTTCCCCGAGCCCGGTGCTCTGCAGGCTATCGAGACCCGGGAATGGTCCCAGGTGCGTATTGACTCTATTGAGCATCCTCTGATTGCCGACGCGATACGACGATTCGCTAAGGGGCTCCCGGACCGGCACCAGGAGGCATCGAAGCAGCTCGGTCGGGCGGTATTTGAGGTTCGCTCAAGGACGGGAGCGGCGTGGCGAGGTGCTGCCGTTCTTGACGAGCACGGCGACCCGTGGCTGGTGTGGGCGGCACCCCATGACAAGTTCCATGCCCAAGTCTGCGACGTGCTCAAGAACCTGGACCGTTGGATGCCAACAGCTGCGGAGTACAAGCTGCGCGACCGCGACGCCGAGGCCAACAGACTCTCCGTCTGGCATAAGGAGACAATCACCTTCTTCTGTCAGGCGGTGGCTGAAGCTGTGAATACTGGAAAGGACACCTTCTCCTTCCCCGGTTATGACCACAACACCCACCTAACCTTGTCCATCACCTTGGACCATGACGCTCCCACTGGGGCACCTGAAACGGACTCATCGCTCGTCACACTTCAGCTACGGCTGGGCGGTTCCTGTGACAGCTTCGTCCAGTTGGTTTTGCCCGTGCTCCAGCCCGACATCAGCATGATCGACTCCACGTACACGCAGAACGGTGACTTAGAACTGTGGGTCAGCGTTTCTCAAGCCAAGCTGTTTCAGCTTCTGGCTGCGGTAGGGATCTCCGACGGCGAGATTGATCCGAATCCACCCTGCACTCCCCTGAGCCATCTGCACTACGTCGGTTGCCATTACCTCAGCGAGGCTTTGGTGATAGGAGCAGCAACTCGAGCTGTGTGCGGGCTGTGGTTCGTCCCGACACGAGACGAGAGCGCTGACCTGCCGCTTTGTCCTGAGTGTGAGCGTCGCAAGCCCGTAGCCCAGGCGGCCGCGGCCCTGCGGCACAAGGACCAGGAGCGTTCCGACCAGATGCTCCAGACGGTGCAGGACAGTGCCCGAACCGCTCTGGCCGATCTGCGTCAGGTCGTCG
>ERZ772772.2498-NODE-2498-length-10930-cov-8.981057_pt1 | contig 10930 bp, 9 predicted proteins | sample MGYA00511484_ERZ772772 | MGnify/ENA primary metagenome ERZ772772 (study PRJEB29015, sample SAMEA2737913) | human oral metagenome | biome: human oral; feature: human-associated habitat; material: dental | place: China | collected 2088 ... | reverse complement strand
CCGCCGACGCCAAGAGATACTACGACATCGATCTGCTGCAAAAGCCCGACTTGCGTAAATTTGACTGCGTCGTAATCGCCGTAGCGCATAAGCAGTTTTTCGAGCTTGATTACGCAGGCTCTCTGGTTTACGATGTGAAAAACGTCTATAAAGGCGCGCAAGGAAAGCTCTGAAATTTAGCCGAGGGTTAAATTTAGACTTCTAAATAGGCGGTTTAGCGGGGATAAGGATGAACGAGGCAAGACTCGAAGATCTAAAGAAAATTCTAAACGAACGGCATCAAAATTTAGAGCAAGGTTTGCAAGAAGATTTTAATGCTCAAAATTTTGATGCTTCAAAATCCGTTAGCTCAAATTTAAATGCTTCAAATTTAAATGCCTTGGATTTAAACAGTACAAATTCTAAAGCTTTAAATTCTAACGATCAAAATTCAGATAAACTAAATTTAAACGTAGAATGCTGTAGAAAATTTCAAAATTCAAATTCCGATGATGCCGCTTCTAATAAAAATTCTAAAACCGGGGCTAGGGATTACGACAAAGATCCTATAATCATAAAAGATTACAACATTATGCACTTGCTGTTTTATATCATCACAGCAATCATTATTCCGTCTATTTTCATAAAAATTTTGTATAACAAAGGTTTGATAGATTTATATTATGGCAGTAGAACATATTTGCTATATAATCAAAATTCAACTTTTATTTTAAGTATTTTATTTTTGTGCCTGTTTGCCCTGTATTGCTATTTTGCAAAAAAAAACGATATTATTATCAATAATTCGCACATAACATATTTTAAAAACATATCAAGTGGGTTGGAAATTTTTAAAATAAACAATGATAATTTTATCAAGGAAAACTATAAATTGAAAATAAATGTTTTATGTTTTATTTTGTGTTTGATTTCCCTATTGTCAGGTTTTGGCTATCAAGAAATTATTTTTATCGTTTCTATACTTGTCGTTAGATTTTTGCCAATATTCCTTTTTTCGATACTCCAAAATAAAAAATTTGAATTTTATAATCCAGGACATTTATACATTAAAACAAGAACCGGAAAACAAATAATTCCTTTGGTTTCAAAAAAAGATACAAAAGAGGTAAGAGAATATTTTTTAAATAAACTCAATATCGATATTAGCGATAAAGTAAATTATTTTATGTAGTCAAATCCCCCAATAAAAGAGATATAAACGAGCAAAGAAATCATTAATAAAAGGCGCACCTATTACAGGTAGTCTTAAATCGCTACAAGAATATTTTTCTGATTTGCCAAAAAATGTCAGAGATTAATTTTGATTTAAAGTATTTTCAAAATAAATATGGCGATATAATAAAGCGGAAATTGTTAAAAAAAGATAAAATTTCGCCGATTTTATCGGCATTGTATTAGGCTCGCAAACTCCGCAAAAAGTATAAAAACTCGAATAGAAAAGCTAAATTTAATCTCTAAATTTACAGCGCCTGCGCGAGTATAAATTTTGCAAAATCCTCGCGAGAGTTCGGGCATTTGCACACTTCGTAGTATTTATAACCCAGCTCGCGCGCCTGGTCCCTATAAAAAATATCCAGCTCAAAATCGGTCTCGGAATTATCCACGCAAAACGCGATCGGAAATATGAGCGCTTTTTTGCCCTGCAGATTCCGCAAAACGTCCGCGACATTGGGCTCTAGCCACTTCACGGGCCCTAGGCGCGATTGATACGCCAAGATAATCTCTTTAAATTTAATCCCGCGCGCAGCCAGCAGATCTTTTAAAATTTCCACGTGCGCCCCTACCTGCGCCTCGTATGGATCGCCCGCGGCGATCATTTTTACAGGCAGCGAATGCGCGGAAAATATGAGTGAAATTTGCGAAATTTCATCCGCGCTAAATTTCGCGACGCACGCCGCAATTAAATTTAGCAAAATTTCGTTGTAAGCGGCGCTGTCGTAAAAAATGTCGATGATTTTATAATTTTTTATCCCGAGCCGCTTAAGTGCCGCTTCGGCAGAACATAGGCTCGATTGCACCGTCGTTTTCGAGAAGTGCGGATACAAAGGCATCAAAATTATCTCATCAAAATCTGCGTATTTTTTAAACACATCCTCCGCAAATGGCGGCGTGTAATTCATCGCATAATCGCAAACCAGCTCGTCTATTGGTTTTTCATCCTGCGGTGCTTCATTTTGCAGCGCCTCGCCACCGGGCTCGGCGCCTTCTTGAAATTTAGCGGAATTTTGCAGCTTGCATGTAGCGCTAAAATCTGGGCTATTGAATTTTGCGGCGCCCTGGAATTCTACCTCATTTTGAAATTTAGCTGCGCTCTGAAATTTTAAATTTTGCGTACCATCCGCATTTTTAAATTTTAATCCCGCGTCTAATTTTGCTCGCGCGAGTAAATTTACCCGCTCGCAAAGCGCTTCGGTGATGGAGCATATCGGTGAGCGCCCGCCCAATTTTTCGTAGTTGCTGCGCGCCGATGCGGTTCTGCTTTTTACGATGAGCGCGGCTAAAACGCTACGCCAAAAATCACTCTTAACGCCCAAAATAAAGGGGTCGTTAAACATATTTTTTAAAAAAACTTCAACCTCGCCCAGATTATTCGGGCCGCCCATATTCAGCAAGATCAGGGCTTTTTTCATGAGATGATTTCTCGTATTTTTATCGCGTCCTCTACGCTTGCGAGTCCCGCGTCGGCGCTGCTGTCGCACATCGTGCAAAATGCCTCGTGTTCGCGGCGCAACGAAAAATCGTCGCGATCGACGCGTAAATTTACGCGGCCTTCAGGGGTAATTTTAAAAAGAGTTATCGAGACCAGATCGCCGAAATACACGCCGCTGTCGGTGCAAATTTCGATACCGTGGCGCCTCATAGGATAGAGATTGGATTGCATCAGCGTGCAGTAGCAGCCGTTTTTGGTATGCAGCATCGCCGTAATGCCTAGCGTGCGCTCTTTGAAGATATTTTTATTCACTTTGATATTTAAAATTTCATCTCGCGAAAGCAGCCTGATGAGATCGACGTCTCTAAAAAGCGCGTTCATCATCGTATCGTCTTTGTTCTCCTCTGCAAAGCCGTTTATGAAGTTGATAGAAAAAATTTTATCACCCTTGGCAAGTTCACGAATCAGCGAGATAATCACGGGGTTATATCTATCCGAATACCCCACGGCCAGGCGCGTGCCATTGGTCGTCGCGGCGTAGTTGATCTCTCTAGCTTCGGCGAGGCTTTGCGCTAGCGGGGATTCTACGAAGATATTTTTGGTAAAAGGGATACATTTTAAAATGAGCTCTTTATGCGCCGAAGGCGGAGCCGTAATGACCACCGCATCGGGCTTAGCGGTGTTGAAAAGATCGGTTAGATTATCAAAGATCGGATAGCGCGGGCCGAAATTTTCACTGCTGCCCTTATGATAAAGCGCTACAAGCTCGAAATAATCGCTCCTTCTTAGCTCGCTGAAGTGCTTTTGACCAAGCTCGTCCATGCCTATGATCGCTATCTTTTTTTTCATCGTTATGCCCTAAATTTAATCTTTCGCGCCATTATAACTAAGAATGGTTAAAATTTTATAGTTTTTAAAATCTAATTTGGCTAAAATGCGCTCCAAAATTTTAAAATTTAAAACAGGGAAATTTCATGGATATTAGAAGCGAATATTTGAATTTTTTTGCGAGCAAGGGCCATCAGATCGTTCCTAGCGCGCCGCTAGTGCCCGATGACGACAGCTTGCTTTTTACCAACGCGGGCATGGTACCCTTTAAAAGCATATTCACCGGAGCCGTACCGCGCCCGACGCCGCCTATCCGCACGAGCTGTCAGACCTGCATCCGCGCCGGCGGCAAACACAACGACCTAGACAACGTCGGCTATACCGCGCGCCATCATACGTTTTTTGAGATGCTTGGAAATTTCAGCTTCGGCGAGTATTTCAAAGAGCAGGCGATCGCCTATGCGTGGGAGTTCGTAACCGAAATTTTAAAGCTTCCCAAAGACAAACTCTACGTCACCGTGCACGAGAAAGACGACGAGGCGTTTGGGTTCTGGGCGCAGCACATAGCGCAGGAGCGCATCTACCGCTTCGGCGATCACGATAACTTTTGGGCGATGGGCGATACCGGTCCTTGCGGCCCGTGCAGCGAAATTTTTTACGATCAGGGCGAGGAGCATTTTCACTCGCCCGAGGATTATATGGGTGGCGACGGCGACCGCTTTTTAGAGATTTGGAATTTAGTTTTCATGCAGTACGAGCGCAGCAAAGACGGCAAGCTTAGCCCGCTTCCAAAGCCTAGCATTGACACGGGTATGGGGCTTGAGCGCGTCACGGCGATTAAAGAGGGTAAGTTTAGCAACTACGACAGCTCGCTTTTCATGCCACTAATTGATGAGGTTGTAAAACTTTGCGGCAAACCTTACGTTTATGAAAGCGGCGCGAGCTATCGCGTCATCGCCGATCATATCCGTTCGGTCGTGTTTTTGCTGGCGCAGGGAACAAATTTTAATCGCGAGGGCAGGGGATACGTTTTGCGTAGAATTCTGCGCCGTGCCGTTCGCCACGGCTATTTGCTCGGTATAAAAGAGCCCTTTATGTATCGCCTCGTGGATAAAGTATGCGAGCTGATGGGCGGGCACTATGCCTATCTGAACGAGAAAAAGCAAGCCGTAAAGGAGCAGATCAAACTCGAAGAGGAGCGATTTTTTGCCACTCTTGCCAACGGTATCGAGCTTTTTAACGAGGAGCTTAAACACACTAAAGAAATTTTTAGCGGCGAGGTCGCGTTTAAGCTATACGATACCTACGGCTTTCCGCTCGATCTGACCGCCGATATGCTGCGCGATAAAAATCTGCGCGTCGATGAGGCGAAATTCGATGAGCTGATGAGCGAGCAAAAGAGCCGCGCAAAGGCTAACTGGAAGGGCAGCGGCGATAAGGCTAAAGCTCAGGGCGATTTTGCGATCCTGCTTGAGCGCTTCGGTAAAAACGAGTTCGTCGGCTACGAAAAGCTAAGCTGCGAGAGTAAAATTTTAGCGATTTTGGATGAAAATTTTAATATCACTGATGAGGTAAAAAGCGGTGAGACAGCCTGGCTGATGCTTGAGCGGACGCCGTTTTATGCAGCCAGCGGCGGGCAGTGCGCCGATATCGGCACGATCGGCAAAAGCGCCGTTTTGGATACGCAGAAATTTTTTGATTTGAACCTATCTCAAATTTCAGCTGCGCAGACGCTTAAAGCGGGCGATACGGTGGAGTGCAGGGTGGACGCGCCAAGGCGCACTATGATCGCGCGACATCACAGCGCGACGCATCTTTTGCACGCCGCGCTTCGTAAAATTTTGGGCGAGCACGTGACGCAGGCAGGCTCTTTGGTGGAGCCTAGCCGCTTGCGATTTGATTTTTCGCATCCAAAAGCGATGAGCGAGGATGAAATTTTAGCGGTGCAAAGCTTCGTAAATGAAGCAATCTGTCGCGGTGCCGCGCAGAAAATGGAGATAATGGATATAGGCACTGCCAAAAACAGCGGCGCGATCGCGCTTTTTGGCGAAAAATACGGCGCGGACGTGCGCGTAGTAAGCTTCGGCGAGGTAAGCAAGGAGCTTTGCGGCGGAACGCACGTTAATAATATAAGCGAAATCGGCGCCTTTTTGATCTTAAAAGAGAGCGGCGTAAGCGCGGGCGTGCGCAGGATAGAGGCGATCTGTTCACAAGAGGTGGTTAAATTTAGCCAGGATCTGCGCGATAAGATGAGCCTCATTGAAACCGAACTAAAAAGTAACGATCCGATTTTGGGCATCAAAAAGCTAAAAAGCGAGATCAAAGAGCTACGCGAGGCCGCGAAAAACGCAAGCGACTCGCATGCGCTAGCGTTTTTAAATATCGACGGCGTCAAGCTCTGCGTCGCAGCAGTGGACGGCGGCGATATAAAAACTATGATAGACGAGTTTAAAAATAGCCACGAAAAGGCGGCGATAATGTTGATGCAAGTTGGCGCGGACGGCAAAATTTCAATCGCGGCGGGCGTTAAAAACGCGCCGATCAAAGCTGGCGAATGGGTTAAACTTGCCGCATCGATTTTAGGCGGCGGCGGCGGCGGACGCGACGATTTTGCGACCGCAGGCGGCAAGGACGTGCTAAAAATCGAAGAAGCGATCAAAGAAGCGGTCGTTTTTGCAAAAGGTAAAATTTGAACGAGATCGACTCAAGCTTCGTCAAAGCCTCGCAAATTTTGCCGCTGATTCACATTTTAAGCGTGATTTTTTTGGTCTGCGCTCAAGTCTGCGTGATCTTTGTAGTTAGAGCTTTTATGCGCGAGCAGGAGCGCGAAAGCAAGCCTTTGGGCGCTAAATTTAACGAGATAATGCGCTATTTTAGGCGCTACGAGCAGTGCTTCGCGATATTTCTGGCTCTTGTTTGCATTAGCGGATTTTTTCTATCAAACGGGAGCGATTTTAAATTTTCAGATCCGATGGTAAAGGGCGTAACGACGACGTTGTGGGTAGCGGCGGGCTTTATCGTTTTAAATTTTGTCTATATCCACTATAAAATTTTGTCCTTTAAAAAGGCGGTCGCCGCGGAGGATGAGTTTGAGGCGAACGAGCATCTGATCATCGTCGTAAAATATTTCATCCCGCTAAATGTCGCGATAACCCTGATATGCGTATATCTGGGCGTGACGATAGGAAAATTTTGATGATCTATCTGGCTTCCGGCTCGCCGACTCGCGCTCAAATTTTAAAAGAGGGCGGCGTGGAATTTATCCAGATCCCTTTCGATTTTGACGAGAGTGGCATTAGCAAGCAGGACGCTCGCAGCTATTCGTACCGCGTCGCGCTTAGCAAAAAGACGCAGTTTTTTAAAATTTATGAAAATTATGATAGAGTGCTGTTTGCCGATAGCTCCGTGGTAGCGGGCGATCAAATTTTGGGCAAGGCGCGCGACGAAGCGGATGCTTTGCGGATGCTGAGCCTTCAAAGCGGCGCGGTTAGCAGCGTCTATACCGCGATGATCTTTGTAAGCAAAAACTTGCAGCTTGCCGCACTAAGCGTCGCGAGCTATAAATTTGATAAATTTAGCGAGGCCGATCTGCGCGAATACATCGCTAGCGGCGATTGGCGCGGCAAGGCGGGTGCGATGAGCATCGAGGGCTTTAATGAAAAATATATCCTAAGCTCGCGCGGTTCTAAATTTACCGCGATGGGGCTTGATCTGGAAATTTTAAAGAGGTTTATATGGTAAGAATTTTATTTAGTTTTATTACGGTTTGCGCGTTTGCAGCAGGCGGCATCTTTTTGTATTTCTATTCGCAGATCCGCTTGGAATCGGACTCCATAATCAATTATCATCCAGAGCTCACGACTAAAATTTACGATCGCAACGGTAATCTGATCGCAAACGTATTCAACGAGCAAAATAGAATTTACGTCAAATACGAAGATATCCCGGGTCGCGTGATCGAGGCTCTCGTAGCTATCGAAGACACGGCATTTTTCGAGCACAACGGCGTGAACGTCGAGGCGATTTTTAGGGCGATAGTTAAGGATGTTAAGGCCATGAAATTCGTCGAAGGCGCTTCCACGATTACGCAGCAGATCACGCGAAATTTAGTGCTTTCGACCGAAAAAAAGCTTGATCGCAAGATCAAAGAGGCGATTTTGTCGCTTAAAATCGAAAACGAGCTAAGTAAGGAGCAAATTTTAGAGCGGTATTTCAACGAAGTGTATTTCGGGCACGGATATTACGGTATCCGCACGGCGGCGCTCGGGTATTTCAAAAAGGATTTGCAAGATCTTAGCATTAAAGAGATCGCGATTTTAGTGGGCTTACCGAAAGCGCCTAGTAATTATGATCCTACTAAGCATCTGGATCTATCGCTTTCGCGCGCGAACAACGTCGTTTACAGAATGTATGAGCTCGGATGGATCAATAAAACAGAGTATGAGCTTGCGATGAACGAGCAGCCTACGATTTACAATGAAACGCTCACGCAAAATGTAGCTCCATACGCGGTGGACGAGATTATAAAGGAGGCCGAGAAGCTGATCCCCGATGTCCGCACGGGCGGATACCGTATCGAAACGAGCCTCGATCTAAAAGCACAGGAGATGGCGCAAGAGGCGCTGATTTTCGGCTACAACGAAATTCTTAAGCGCAATAAAGACGCCAATGCAAGCAATGTAAACGGCGCGATCATCGTTACCCATCCGCAAAACGGCGAAATTCTAGCGCTCGTCGGCGGCGTGGATTACGCTAAATCAAATTTTAACCGCGCCAGCCAGTCGCAGCGCCAAACCGGCTCGAGCTTCAAGCCGTTTATATATCAGATCGCCCTTGATATGGGATATTCGACGATGACGGAGGTTCCGGACATCGCCAGGGAGTTTGAAGACGGCAGCAGCAAAACGTGGAAGCCGAAAAACTACGACAGCACCTACAGCGGCTACATCACGATAAAAGAAGCCATCACGCGCTCACGAAATTTAGCCACGATAAATTTAATGCAGACTATCGGGATCGATCGCGCGGTTAGAAAGCTGGACGAGTTCGGTTTTAAAAACATTCCGCCTGCGCTTTCCGTAGCGATCGGCAGCTATGGAATTTCGCCGCTTGAGTACTCTACGATGTATTCGGTATTTCCAGGGCTTGGTATCACGTCGAAGTCTAAATTTATCGTCTCGATCACCGATCAAAACGGCACTACACGTTACGTAGAGCCCGAGCGCCGCCGCGTGCTGCGCCCGGAGCAGGCATATCTGATGACTACGTTGATGAAAAATATTGTCCAGCGCGGCACCGGCACTCGCGCGCGCGTGCAAGGAATCGACGTCGCGGGTAAAACCGGCACCTCAAACGACAGCATAGATGCGTGGTTTTGCGGCTTTACGCCCGATCTGCAGATCATCATCTGGTACGGCAACGACGATTATAAACCGATGCGAAAGGTCGAGGGCGGTGGCCGCACCGCAGCGCCAGTCTTTGCGCGCTTTTTAACAAACTACCTTAAAGAGTATCCGCAAACTAAACGAAATTTCACGGTTCCGGACGGCGTCTTTAGCAGCTCATACAACGGCAAGGAGGAGTATTACACTAAAATTTCGCCACTTCCTAAACCCCGCGAAAGCAGCAGCGACGGATCGTTTTAAATTTGGATGTAAATCCAAATTTAATCAACTTTCGGAAGGCCTTGCATAGATTGCGTTTATTACACAAACTATAAATGTGCTAATTTATAGTTTGTGTAAGGTTGTAGGCGCTAAAATGCGTAATCATTTTATTTAGGGGTTAAGATTGCAGAATTTAGAATTTGAAAGTAAAAAGATAAGAATAGAAAATACTCGTGTAAAATTCGGCAAATTTTTTACGAAATTGTGTTTTATATATTTTTTATATTCCCTTAGCGCCTTTATAATTCCTAAAAATATTTTAGATATTTCTCCTGTGTGCTTAAATTTCGTAAATTTTATGAAAAGTTATTTTCCAAATATCGAAATTATCGGTAGTATTAGCCCATACACCCAACTTTCGGAATTTTACGTTAGTATTATGTGGATATACGGGATTATTATTTTTGTGGTTTCTAGCTTATATTCATTGGTTTATTATATTTACTTTTGCAGATATGATGATGATTTTATCTTGGTTGCAAAAAAGAAGCGGGAAAACGATTGCCCGTTTTTGTTGCTTCCGTTTATGTTTGGTCTTGGTATTTTTATATTATACCGGATATTTTGCAAGCAGCGGTATAAGCATAAGAACAAGCCATTTTATGCCGGAATTTCAAAGTAGATTTTCAATTTTTGGATATATCATTTTCTTTCAATCTGGTTTTTCTCTTTCTGGTTCCGTAATATTAATGTCTACATTCGAATTTATTTACAAAATATATTTCTATTTAAGAGAAGCTAAGCGTATTGGATAAAATCAATTAAATAGAACCCGTATATGAGGCGCCCGAAGTTTTGCTCTAAGATGAGCGACTCTTTAGTTGAAAGTTTATATGTGTAAATTCGCTCATCTTATGAGGATAAAATATTAAATTATAAATTCAAATTCTACTTATAAAAATGCTAAAGCAACTGCAAACGAATCAAAAGCGTACTAAATTTAAAATTTACGCTTTAATTAACAATCGCTTCTACGGTGCTAGAAGTAGCATAAATTAATCCGCCTACGGTGATGAAAACTACGGCGCCTACGATTAATACCGGTAGCGCTATGATAACGCCAAGAGGGTTAGGTCCGCTGCTTTCCCTACTGCCGGGTAGAATTTCGAGATTTGCTTTTATAGGCATCTTTAATCTATCGCTAGGCTTCATTATTTCGTTTAAATTTTTTATATCCACTACTTGCGCATCAAAGTTAAAAACAACCTCGATCTCGCCTTTTTTCTCATCTATTTCGATGCGATTTGCCAGAGCCTTGATTTTGGCTACATCTGCGCCTGCGGCGGAATTTAAAAATGCGCTAAATTCGCCGCGCGCCCGCCCGGTATCGGCATCCGTCACGACGATTTTAACAAGCTCGCGCTTAAGCCCCTTGGCATAACCCTCGTCGTAGAAGCGCGATATGTTTTTAAGCGAAGAGCCGCGCGTTAGCACATAGCTAAATTTTTCGCCGACGATATACTCTTTGCCGTCATTTACAAAAAACGCCTTTATGCTCTCGCTCGTCTGTTGTTTAGCCGTCACGGAGCCCTGTTTGCATTGGCACCCGACTAGCATTACGGCTAATAAAATCGCGATAAATTTTTTCATACTTTCTCCTTGTTTCAACAACTGCCATCGACTGATTATTTCTTGATTTTATATCTTTAATTTTACTATTTCGGGACTTAAATTAGTATATTAAAAAATCTCACCTTAAGAGATCTTTCTTTGCGAAATTAGATAAATTCTAGCTTAAGCAGATAAATTTTATCTTTTTATTGACGAGCCTCAATGCTTATCGAAA
>ERZ772772.2496-NODE-2496-length-10937-cov-4.753262_pt1 | contig 10937 bp, 10 predicted proteins | sample MGYA00511484_ERZ772772 | MGnify/ENA primary metagenome ERZ772772 (study PRJEB29015, sample SAMEA2737913) | human oral metagenome | biome: human oral; feature: human-associated habitat; material: dental | place: China | collected 2088 ... | reverse complement strand
TTTATAATATACACCTGAAAGCAAGCTTTCATTTGATATATTATAAATGTATATCTAAGCTACCAAACTGTAATACATTTAAACCAATTACTGTTTCATATGTATTTTAAATCGCTACAATGCCGTAGGTTCAAGCATATAAACAACTTGGAAAGTTGAGGATTTTATATTGCAAAATAATTTTTTTAAAAAGATAAATGTAAGAATAGCCATTACTTTTTTTACTTTATCCCTAATACTTTCAGGGCTTTTATCCTATCTTATGTATAACTTCACCTTGAATATAATAAAAAGTGAAGAGGTAAACCGTATTAAAAAATCCATATCACAAAGCAGCAACGAAATATCGGAATATCTTGATAAACTGAAAACTTTCAGTGATATTATAGCCATGCAGCCCGGCATCAAAGAAGCACTTAAACAGTCCGACTCCATGGCTCTTGAATCCCTATATTCGCTTATACTTGTTGCAAGCAGCAGTGATGACAAAATAAACTCTATTTCCGTTATTTCAAAAGAAGGCTTTGTAATATCAAGCTCTAATGATATGGCTATGCCCCTTTCCGAAGATATGATGAATGAGAAGTGGTACAAGGATGCACTATCATCCAACGCAATGCCCGTACTGAGTACCTCTTCTTATGTTACTTCTACTTCGGATAAGCTTCAAAGTATCTATGTTTGCAGAGAAATACAAGATGATGAGAAAAATCATCTCGGTATAGTATTAATAGAGGTTTCCTATGACTTTATAAAGGAATATATGTCCGTCAATGACTTGGGCAATGACGGTTATATGTATATCAAGGACAAACAGAACAGACTTATATATTTCCCAAGCGGAAAAACAGACAAATATACCGATACCGCCTACCAATCCGATATCAAACATTCCGACTGGACTTTATACGGCATAGCCTCCTTGGATAATGTAAACTTACTCAATTCAAAACTTTTAAGCAGCTTAATAATTATACTTATGCTTTCAATAGGATGTTGTATAATTTTTGCTTTACTTACTTCTTTTTATCTTAGCAAGCCGATAAAAGAATTGAGCATGATAATGAGTAGGGCTGACGAAACTTGGGAGCATATAAGCTTAAATAAGAACAGCCCCTATGAGGTAAGTATACTTGCAAATGAGTATAACAACCTTATAGAGCGTATAAAATCCCTTACCGAAAGCATAGCAAAGAAGGAGGAACATAGAAGGCTTTTTGAAATAAACGCCTTACAAAATCAAATCAATCCGCATTTTCTTTATAATACACTGGACAGCATACTATGGCTTGCAGAACTTGGTGAAAACGAAGCCGTAGTAAGAGTCAGTTCCTCACTTGGAAAGATGTTAAGAGTTTCCCTGAACAAACAAACCTTTATACCATTAAATGCCGAATTGGAGCATGTATTAAGCTATCTGGAAATTCAAAAAATAAGATATGAAGAACTTCTAAGTTATGAAATCAAAAATCAATCAGATTCGGATGAAATATATGTACCGAAACTGATATTGCAGCCCTTGGTGGAAAACTCAATTTACCATGGCATAAGAGGCAAAAAAAGCAAGGGGCATATCTTTATAAATTGTTATCAATTTAACAATTATCTTTTTATAGAAATAGAGGATAATGGAGTCGGATTTGACAGCACAAAAGCAGTTGAGCCGGAACAATTAGGTACAATGCTATACAACAGCCATGGAATAGGACTTAAAAATGTAGAGCAACGCATCAAGCTTCTTTGCGGCAATGACTTCGGACTTAAAATCAAGTCCGAAATAGGCAAGGGCTGCCTTATAACGATATGCCTTCCGATAAACTGCCGGATTTCATAGTTACTATCTCATCTCCTATCCTTTTTGCCTGCTCAATATTGTGAGTTACTATAATTATACTTATACCGGACTTCAACTCTGTTAACAGTTTTTCTATAAGCAAAGTATTTTCTATATCAAGGGCTGAGCAAGGCTCATCAAGCAAAAGTACTTTCGGCTCTATTGTAAGTGCTCTTGCTATACAAAGTCTTTGCTTTTGCCCTCCTGACAGTTTCAAAGCACTTTTTTTAAGCTTATCCTTTACTTCCTCATAAAGTCCGGCAAATTTTAATTTTTCTTCTATAAGCCTATCCAGCTCTTTTTTTGAACTTATACCATGATAACTTAGTGCATAAGACATATTCTTATATATTGACATGGGAAATACTACCGGAGTTTGAAAAACAAGTCCCACCTCTTTTCTTAAGACCTCATTGGGCATAGTATATATAGAAGTTTGCTCAAGTCTTACATCACCGCTTATTTTAATATTCTCCTCTTCAGATAAAAGATTGTTAAGGGCGTGTAGCAGGGTAGTCTTTCCGCAACCCGAACTGCCGAGTATAGCTGTGATTTTATTTTTCTTAAAGCCGTAGCTTATATTATCCAAAACCTTCTGACTTCCATAGGATACAGAGAGTCTGTCTGTTTCTATTATATTTTGCATTTATAAATACCTCTTTTTTGATAGTTGGTATACCTCTTTTTTAAGTTACACTATAAGTAGGCTATTCTTCTTCGTCAAAGCATACAGGCAATACCAACAGCGGTTTCTATGTTTGACGAAGATATTTTCCGACTTTCGCCGGATAGATATATGCACAATACTACGCCTGAAAGCAAACTTTCATTCACAGTATTATGCATATATATCTACCTACATAAACTGTAATAATAAGCCTACTTTAAACTTATTATCCTCTTCTTCCTCTATACAAATTTACGGCTATATTACTGATTAAAAGTATAAACATCATTACACAGGCGGTAGCATAGGCGGTACTCATAGAAGTTTCGCCCTGTGATACCAGAAGATACAGGTGCAGCGGCAGTGCCATGGCAGGCTTAAATATATTGTTAGGCACCGAAGCATAGGCGACCGCTCCGGTAAACATCACAGGTGCGGTTGCTCCCATGGCAAAACAGGTTCCCAGTATCATGGCTGAGATTATCTCGCCTTTACACATAGGAAGCACTATCTTAAATACCATGTGTCTTATAGGACAGGCAAGCGCCTTTGAAGCCACAACTATTGTCTTAGGTACTTCCAAAAAAGCCTTTTCAATTCTGTTTTCCATAAATGGAAGTATCATTATGGCAAGGCTTACAGCCGCACAAAATACCGACCTCTCAAGCTTAAGCCCCTTTATAAGCCAACTATATACAAATAAGCCCAGAACTATTGAAGGTATACCGGATATTGAATAAAGTATAAACCTTATAAAGGCTATAAACTTCTTTGAATTACAAAAAAATGTTGTATACAAAGCTAAAGCCAAGGCAGGTACTATGGATAAAAAAAGCGCAAGCAAGCCGAAACAAAAACTTCCTGCAATCGCCGGAAATATCCCTCCCTCAGTTCCAAGCACCATACCTCTTGGAGATGTAAATATAAACTCTAAGCTTAGTTTAGATATACCTTTTATAAATACAAAGGCAAATAAGAATACAATAACCGATATACATAAAAACATGGACAGATATGCCCAGATTTTAACAAACTTTTCCACCAATCTCATATTTCTTCCTTTAAGCAGCTTATAAAATCTCGCTCTTAAGCAGCTTGAATTTTATAAAATATATACACATATTTATTAAAAGCAGACTAAGCATAAGCACCAAGGCTGCCGCATAAAGTGCATGGTAATGCAAACTTTTTCCGACTGCCGCCCCCATTTCCAAGGCTATCAAAGAAGCTATGCTTTCAGCCTTGCCAAGAAGTTTCGGAAAAAGATTGGCATTGCCCATAAGCATCATAACTGCCATGGTCTCTCCCATCGCCCTTCCTATAGCCAAAAGCATTGAGCTGAGCAGGAATTTAGCCGATACAGGAATTATTAGGCTTACTATTGTATACCATTTTGATACTGCCAGGGTTTCAGCAGCTTTTAAATACTTATCCTTAGCTTTAAGCAAAGTTTCGGTAAAAGATGAAATCATGTAGGGCAAAAGCATTATACTTAATAATATGGAAGCTGACAACACACTATGCCCCGTACCTATTCTAAGCTTTGCAAAAAATCTTACTATCACACTCATACCTATAAAACCGTATATAACTGAAGGTATACCGGCAAGTAGATCTATACAGGCGTAAAGCACGGCTCTTAATCTTTTCTTTGCAATAAAAGCAAGGTATACGGCACAGCCTAGGGAAAAGCCCACAGCTATAAGCATGGCAAGCACTGAAACAAATACGCTTGCTGCAATAAAATTAAATATTCCGAAGCTTTTATCCCCCGTTATTCCTGTGGGCATCCACTTTGAAGAAAATAAAAAGTCCTGTAATTTTACTTCTCCAAATAGTGGCAGGGCCTCTTTTACTATATATAAAATTACAAAGCCTAATAAGAATACACTCATTAGGCTAAGTACAAATAAAAATCCTTTGAATAATTTTTCCAACATATTAAAATAAATCTACTCCGCTTCAAAAGCCGGTATATATCCGTTCTCAACTACCACATCATGTCCTTTTTTAGAAAAGATGTAGTCTATAAATAATTGCTCACTTTCTGAGATTTTATCTCCTGTCAGGAAAAGTACAGGTCTTTGTATAATATATGAACCGTCTTTGATATCAGCCTCATTGGCAGCTACTCCGTCAACCTTCATAGCTACAAGTACTGTCTTTTCTTTGTTAGCCTTATTAAAAGCTCCGTAACCCACATAGCCTATGCCCCATTTGTCACCTGCTACATTATTGGCAAGCTCGGTCATGGAAGCTGACTGTGTAGCTGTATCGGTTACCTGACTGTCCTTCATTATTGACTTTTGGAATACCTCGTAAGCTCCTCCTGAAAGATCACGAATATACACATTGATCTTTTCATCCGGCAGTGAGGCATCAACCTGATTCCATGAAGTAAGCTCACCTGAAAATATCTTCTTTATAGTTTCACTGCTCATATCATCAATAACACCTGTTATAGGGTTTTCAGCATTTACAGATACGGTTAAGGCATCCTTTGCTACTACAAATTCCTTATAATCCGCACCAAGTGCCTGCTTTTCCTCATCCTTAACACTTCTTGCAAGCATACCGAAGTCGGCAGTCTTATCTATAGCCGCACTTGCTCCTACACCTGAACCGCCCGGAGCTACATATATTGATATGTTTTTTTCAGGTAATTTAGGATCAACCTTATTCCATGTAACATATTCCTCGGTAAATGAAGAAGCCAAAGAAGATATTATAGGGTAAAGTGAAGTTGAACCGCAAAACAGAATGTCTGACTGAAAAGCCTCATCCTTAGCCGCTTCTGTAGTTTCCTCACCGGCCTGTGTACTACTTTGGGCAGCTGCAACAGTTGTTTCCTCACTTGCAGAAGACTCGCTGCTTTGGCTAGAAGAAGAACAAGCGCTTAAAAGTCCTAAACTTAGAAGTGCCGACAATGCCAACAAATAACCTTTTTTCATATAAATTTCCCTCCGTATAATTTTCAACAAGTATAACATTTATTTAATATATGGTCAAATGTTTTAAGAAAAAGCTATAAGCTTCAAAAACAGACTTACAAAACCATAGTCTTTAGAGCCTATATAAAGTTGTTATTTTTATAATTACACTCTTAAATTTTACTTTTTTCTTAACTGCTATCATTTGTTCGCTATGATAGTCTGCTTGTTGTAGCACATTAACAAAAATACAACCTTTACCTTTCATGTTTTATACAATATCATTATATATATTTATATATTTTTTAAAAAATACTATATTTTAAAAGAATAATAGTATATAATAATATCATAAATACAATATGTATTATATTAATTTAACAAGGAGGCTCTATGAAAAAAAATAGTTTGTTTCAAAATTTAGGTTTTAAACTCGTTATTGAAGCTTTATTGTCAGTTGTTTTTGTATCTTCCTTAAGTTTTAGTGTATTTGCAGGCACTTGGGAGCAGGACTCCAAAGGCTGGAAGTATAGTTATACTTGCAGTGACAGCCCTTTGCCTTATTATGCACAAGATGACTCCTTATTTATTGAAGATTCAAAATACGCCTTCAATGAAGAAGGGTATATGGTTACCGGTTGGTGGAATGATGCTTGGGGTGACTGGTATTATTTTAACGATGACGGCAAAATGAGGTATGATCCTCTTAACGAGGATGGAAAGACTTATTATTTTGATGAGGATGGAGAATGCCTAAATTCTAATGGTGAAGCTATTTCTCAATACGAACTGGCAATCAGAAATCTTGCCATGCAGGATATTGATTTAGTAAGCTCTATAAATCTATCTGATAGTGTAGATATTGAAATGTTAAAAGCACATATAAGTGCTGTAGATAGATTAACTGCCGAGGTTAATAATTTACCCAAAGATATACCTAATAAATATAAGATCCTTCATGCTCATCTCTTGGCATACACTCAGCAATTAGGTTCTAAGGTTGCACTTTTAAGACAGATAGTGGCAAATGTAGAATCTCCAAATACAGACTATCAAAAACTTATAAGACAAATAGAAGAATATAATGGGGAAAAGATAGGCTTAGAGTAGTGTATTTAACAAAATAACCTTACAACATATAAACTTAAAATATATTATCGGTCTATATAGAACTTAAGGTAATATAGACATGAAGCGATAATATTGTAATATAAAAAACTGCTTTTATAAAGCAGTTTTTTATATTACAACAGTGAGTGGGAAACTATGACAAAATAAAAATTAACGGTAGCTACCAAAAAACTTAACACGCTATAATTATTGAAAATTTATCTTATTTTATATATAATTTAGCTAAGTATAATATTTATTGATGTATAACGATATTTTAAGAAGAAAATTAAGTTTTTGAGTTCTATAATTATATCAATACATTTAATACAAAATAAGGAGGATTTCACTATGTTACGACTTCCGGATAATTTTGAAACTTTTTCAGAAGCCAGAAAATCAGGTTTTATGAAGATGAAAGAGCATAAGGATCGTGGCGGTAAAATCGTAGGAATTTATTGCTCATTTGTTCCTACAGAGTTAATTATGGCAGCAGGTGCTGTACCGGTATCTCTTTGCGCTACCAGCGAAGAGCCTATAAGTGCGGCAGAGGCACATTTGCCACCCAACCTTTGTCCTTTGATCAAGGCAAGTTACGGCTTTGCTCTTACCGACACCTGCCCCTACTTCTACTTTTCAGACTTTATAGTAGGCGAGACTACCTGTGACGGCAAGAAGAAGATGTTTGAACTTCTCAATGAATTAAAAGAGACCTATGTTATGCAGCTTCCTTCTGCAAGAGATGAAATAGCCCTTAATATGTGGGAACAGGAAATATATAAGTTTTGGAAAAAGCTTGAAGACTTTTACGGCATAAGTATCACTGAAGAAGATGTCAAAAAAGCTATTATACAAAAAAATGCCGAAAGAGATCTGGTACTTGAATACCTTGAGCTTAGCAAGCTAAACCCCTCTCCCATCTCCGGCTATGAGCTGGGTACAAAACTTGATGCCTTAAGTTTTATACCGGATATGGAAGAGCGCTGTAATCAAATAAGACAAAGAATTGCCGAAGTCAAGGCGGATTGGGAGCAAAACTACAAAGAAAAAGTAGCAAGAAAACCCAGAATTTTAATAACCGGCTGTCCTAACGGCGGTGTAAGAGACAAAACTATAAAAGTTTTGGAGGAACTGGGTGCGGATGTAGTTGCATTTGATACCTGCAACAGTAACAGAGAAAAGATTGAAAAAGTTGACATTTCCTTACCTGTAGCTAAGGCTCTTGCAAAAAAATACCTCAATATCAATTGCTCAGTTATGAGTCCCAATAACAGCAGACTTAGGTTCATAAGCGATATGATAGATGAGTATGAGGTCGACGGAGTTCTTGAAATCATACTTCAAGCCTGCCATACTTTCTCCATAGAGTCTTACAATGTCAAAAAGGCAGTGGTTGCCAAGGGTATACCTTATATCAAGATAGAGACCGACTATTCCAAGGCTGATGTGGGTCAGATCAATACCAGACTTGAAGCCTTCCTGGAAACTATAGCCATATAAATGAGAGGATTTATTTAAGCAAATGGATAAACAATATTATATAGGTATAGATATAGGCTCTACCGCCTCCAAGGTGGTAGTTATTGATGACGAAAAACTCATTGATTCTTTTTGTATACCTACAGGTTGGAACAGCAAAGAAACTGCTAATACCATTATGCAAAAACTTAAAGAAGAAGGATTTGCCAATAGTATGTCCTGTGCTGCCACCGGTTATGGCAGGGTATGCGTGGAGTACGCTGATAAGGTGATTACCGAAATAAGCTGCCATGCCAAGGGGGCTTATGCACTGTTTGGTGAAGACGGAACCGTAATAGACATAGGCGGTCAGGATACCAAGGTTATAAGCCTTGAAGACGGTATGGTAAAGGACTTCTTGATGAATGATAAATGTGCCGCAGGCACAGGTAAGTTTATAGAGGTCATGGCAAATAGGCTCGGAACCGACTTTGATGAGTTATACTCTCTTGCCGCAAGGGGCGAGGCTTTATCCATAAGTTCTATGTGTACGGTATTTGCCGAGTCTGAGGTCATAAGTTATATAGGTTCAGGAGAAAAAAGAGAAAATATAGCCGCCGGAGTTATCGACTCGGTAGCCAACAAGGTAATAAACCTTGCCAAAAGACATGGCTTTCAAGGTGAAGTCATGCTTACCGGAGGCTTAAGCTATACTCCCTATTTTATAGAACTGATGTCAGAAAAAATAGGTAAAAAGATCCATACTCATCCTCTCGGCAGATATGCCGGCGCTATAGGAGCGGCAATATCTTTAAGACCTAAGAAAAGCAAGCCGATAAGTTTTGCTTAAACAATGATTGACCGGGCTTTTAGAACTCGGTCAATCATTGTTTTATTATCTGATAAAGTTAGTTGAGATTCTCGGCTCTGCCACCGGCTGCTTCACGCCTGCCGCCTTTCCCGCTGCTATACTCTTTACTATCCATGCCATATTTTTACCGACTGTTTCCATGATCTGCATCCCCTCTTTATCCTGCACGATTTCCTCCGGACTGTTTCCAAATGCCATACTCCAATATCTTGAAGATACTATAGGCATTTGATTGTATAGGAAGTACTTGTGTATTACATCAAGTGTAGCTGTTGTACCGGCTCTTCTGGCACTGGTTATAGCTGCTGCCGGCTTAAACTTAAGGCAGGCATTAGCCTTCATAAATAACCTGTCAAGAAAACTTATAAGTTCTCCCGTAGGAGAAGCAAAGTATACAGGTGAGCCTATTATTATACCGTCAGCTTCCTTCATAGCTTCCTCAACCTTTTCAAGCAGTTCACTCATATGCCCGTCAATAACCTTTACACCTAAAAAAAATAATTCAGTATCTATACCTTCCGATTTGAGTACCTTTGATGTTTCCATAAGAGAAGTGTAAGTACAACCTTCTTCTTTCCTGCTGCCGTTAATTAATACAACCTTCATTATAACCTCCTGTAAATAAAACTTCTTTTATTCAATACAAATATATAGTTTCTTAACTAATTGCCTTATATAAATGCAATTAGTTTGATTTACCACCATAGCGATACTATCACATAACAGTAAAGCATAGCTTGAGTTTATCATTAGGGTATCGGCATTGTCAATCAATAAAAAACTCTTAAATAAATATTCTCTTACTGATCCATAGTCCATTTTAACATATTATTTTTAATAACTCAAACTTCCCACACTCAAAACCGGGTCAGTATATTAAAAATCAATACTTCATCTAACGAAATTATGATTTATGTTGCCAATTCCCCGACAAACCTCTTAATGTATCTTCTGCTCATAAAAGGTTTTAGTTAATTGTAGAATTACTTTTAAAATGAAAAAATAGGGCATTGCAAAATCATCTGTTAGTTTTCAGTATTTTGCAACACCCTTCTTGAGCTTTTTATTTAATCTAAAGCCTTATATTCACTTGTATTATAACCAAAAAACAAGGCAAAGCCAAATGGTATTATGGCATAACCTATGGCATAGCCTACTGCATTTTGCTTACCAAAAGAAAGTGCCAATCTCTCTCCTATAAAGTATTGTAGCAGCAGTATGGCTATAATGTTAATAGTCTTTGCAAATAAAAATCCGAAACCAAGTTGCAGTACAAATAAAAATCTCTGCACTATACCGTCCATAGCCTCGGGAGAAGAACTTACAAAAACCAAAACACCAATCCCCAATAGAATCCAATATCCAAAAGTAGCTATTATAAGAAAAGTAAATAATTTCGGTCTTTTAAGTTACTTACATAACAGATAATACCTATAAAATGGAATAAATGCTCCCCAATTATTTTTAATTTCCATTTTCTTAAATATACCGAAAAAACCAATCGATAGTAATATATATGTGACAATTTCAAAAAAATACTTTTCAATAAAATACCTAAGAATACTCATATTTCCTCTCCTTATACTCCGACCAAACTTATCGTTACTTTTCATTCAGTAAATGGTCAAAATTACTTTTTTGCATAAATAATTTTATTTTTATTTTAATATATAGAATAGGTATAATCAAGGTATATTAGGAAAGTACAGTTAATCTATCTTCACATAACTTGCAGCTTAGTCAGTAACATATTTTCTTATCATACAAATACATATCTTTTTAATTTGTTTTTTATATAGAGTATTTTAAAAATAGATTTTTTACAAAATAAAAAAGCCTTGAAACTCAAGACTTTTCAAGAGCGCGAGACGGGACTCGAACCCGCGACCCCGACCTTGGCAAGGTCGTGCTCCACCAACTGAGCCACTCGCGCATATATTTTCTTTTTGCCAACGAAAGGTATTATAGCACATATCCTTCTTCCTGTAAAGCATTTTTTATACTTTACAATCTATCATACCTTGAAAATTGCATATCAAATCATTCCATAAACCTTCCAACCTTGGT
>ERZ772772.2492-NODE-2492-length-10945-cov-7.843985_pt1 | contig 10945 bp, 9 predicted proteins | sample MGYA00511484_ERZ772772 | MGnify/ENA primary metagenome ERZ772772 (study PRJEB29015, sample SAMEA2737913) | human oral metagenome | biome: human oral; feature: human-associated habitat; material: dental | place: China | collected 2088 ... | reverse complement strand
GGGGCGATTCCCAAGTGGGCAGCAAACCGGATCAGCCCTTCTCGCAGCCGAAATCGCACACAGCGTTTGACCACCCGAAGCAGGGGTCTTGTTCGGGCTGTGGTGCGGCCGCGAAGACCGGTCACGCATCGGATTCGCCAGCCCGGTAACACACGGCCCAGCGCTTGACGGTGGGCCAGGAGTACTGGAACCTCGGAGGCTGGAACTTCCTGGTCGACAACCAGTTGCGCGACCTTCGAACGGGCGCGCGGGGTCAAGGCTGCGTTAGCGTGAGACACACAAGGGTCTTTCTGGCAGTGGATACCTTCGCAAGTCCCACTCAACCAGCAAGGCCCTCCCTTGCGTTCACACTCCCGGATCGCAAACCTTCAACCAATCTCCCCGGTCGGTACACCTGGCGAGACCGTATCGCCGTGGTAGCGCTCGACCCGTCCGCGGTGTTCAAGAAGGCCATCACCGGCTGCCTGCCGAAAGCCCACATCGCGGTCGACCCGTTCCACCTCGTCCAGCTGGGCAACCAGTGCCTGCCCCGGGTCCGGCAACGCCTCGCCCACCAGACCCACCACTGCAAGAGGCCACAAGACCGACCCGGCCTGGGCACACCGGAAACTGCTACTACGCGGCTACGACACCCTGACGACTCGGGGACGATCACGTCTCGAAGCGGTGTTCGCCAGTGGATGATCCAACCGGTGAGTTGGGCGCCGCATGGGAGCAAAGAAGGCGTGCGGCTGATCCTGGCCAGCACCACCGTAGAGCAGGCCCGTACTGCCAAGGCCCGCTTCGACGCCTGGGCGACCGCTGCTGGCACCAACGAAACCACCCGGCTCGCCGCCCCGATCACCGCCTGGTGGCCCCACATCGAGGTCACCATCACCACCAGTGTCACGAACGCTCGTACCGAAGCCGCGAACACCACCATCAAACACATCAAACGCACCGGCCGCGGCTACCGCAACAACACCCACTACCAAACCCGCGCCATGTTACACAGCACCCACCGGGTGCGGCAACACAATGAGGCTTATTCACAGACGGCGCGTCGGCCAGCAAAGCCCCTAGTCAGGGCGCACTTGAGGAAGGCTGTGAATAAAGCTCAATGACGAGATTCACTAAGGATGCCCGCGTAGTGGGTTCGGGGGACTGTCCTAGAAATGGTGTAAGTGGCTTCATCGCCCGCCAGGGCAGGAGGAGTCATCATGACCGAGACAACCACCAGCAGCAGTTCGTCGGCGGTGGAGTCGGCCGGATTGGGGGTTGTGGCCCCAACGCCACCACCGCCGGTGGAGGGGTTGGCAGAGTTGGGCAAGGCCCAGCGTGAGGTGATCGCGCAGATGGTGCCTCAGGCCAAGGACGCCGGTATTGCCCTGACCGGTCCCGATGGTCTGCTGAAGGCGTTGACGGCGCAGGTCGTCGGAGCCGCCCTGGGCGGGGAACTCAACGAGCACTTGGGCTGCGACGAGCACGATCCCGTCGGCCGTGGGAGGGGTAACTTCCGCAATGGCGCCTGGTCTAGGACGGTGGTCACCGGCAATGTGGGTGTCATCCAGATCGAGGTGCCCAGGGACCGCGATGGGATCTTCGAGTCGCAGTTGACCAAGAAGCGTCAACGCCGCTTGCCGGAGGTGGACCAGATGGTCCCCAGTTTGTTCGCGAAAGGGGTTGACGACCGGTGAGATCGCCGCCCACTTCGCCGAGGTCTACGGCACCTCGGTGTCGAAGGACACGATCAGCCGGATCACCGACCCGGTCGGCGACGAGATGAACACGTGGATGACCCGCCCTTTGGAGCCCATCCACGCAGCCATCTCCATTGACGTGATCGTCATCAAAGGTGCGTGACGGGCAGGTCCGTAACCAGCCCTACTAGGCCGCGATCGGTGTCAATCTGGACGGCCACAAGGACATCTTGGGGATCTGACCAGGCAACAGCGATAGGGGGATCGGCGAAGTTCTGGCCTCAACTGCCTGACCGAGCCGAAGAACCGCAGTGTCAAGGACGTGTTCTTCATGGTCTGCGACGGGCTCGAAAGCTTGCCGGACAGCATCGGGAAAGTGTTCGGCCAAGTGAAGGTCCAAACCTGTCTCACCCACCTGTTGCGCAACAGTTTCGGCTACGCGTCCAAGAAGCACTGGCCCGAGATCGCCGCGAACCTGAAACCGATCCACGAAACCCCGACTGCTGAGGCTGCGTTCGAGGAGTTCGCTGAGAAGTGGGGCAAGGCCTATCCGGCGATGATCCGGCTCTGGCGCAATGCCTGAACCGAGTTCGTGCCGCTCCTGGACCACGACATCGAGATCCGCAAGGTCCTGTGATCTACGAACGCGATCAAAAGCCTGAATGCTCGTCTCCGCAGGGCCGTTCGCGCCCGCGGTCACTTCCCGAACGAGCAGGTCGCGTTGAAGACGCCCTACCTGACCGCGAGATCGTTGGACCCCAAGGGCACCGGACAGACCCGCCGGGACATGGCGCTGGAAGCCCACCCTGAACACCCTCGCCACCACCTTCGCTGACCGCACGCCCGCAGCCAGCACCCACCAGAAGAAAACACCACCTACACCGCTAATCGGATACTCCCGTTCAACAATGACGACCTTGGCTCCCCGAGCGTTCCGGGTCAGGGACAGGGGGCGCGGGCGTCGCCCCTGGGTCCCAGGCGGCGACGCAGCACAGTCAGATCCACATCGATAGCTCGGCGTTTGATCTCCAGGCTCCTGAACCTGTGGCCTCCACCCAGCATCGCAGAGTCCCAACCACGTGATCCAGGACCTCCAACACCTTGTAGTCGGCGGCAAAGAGGCTAGGCAGTATCAAATCCGAGATGAGATAGACCACCGAATCACCCTCGGGTCGCAGCAGAGTGCCGTCGACGGCCTCAAGCTTCCCCGTCGTCGCCAGCCGGACCACCCGGGTCACGACGGCGTTGGCCTCGGTGATGAGGGCACCGGGCTGCCGGCGCGGGACGAAGGTGCCCTCGGGGAGGTAGCCGCCGCCACCTGGCGGTCACGGGCGATCCGGCACGTGGCGGTGATCATCAGCGGGTCCCCGGCGTGAAACCCACAGGCGACGCTGGCGCTGGTGATCTGCACCAGCAGGCCTACACCAGCAGGCCTAGTCGTCACCGAGCCGCCTACCGAAGGACTCCCCACATCCGCTTGGCCGCCGCCTCCGCCACCTTCGATTCTCTCGCCATGTGTGTGCGGATCCCCCGCTGCACCGACTGAGTGGGCTCTCTCACCGAGGTGTCACTCAGCAGAAAAAGCGGCGCCTGCGTCAGGTCATGGATTCGGAGTTCCCAAGTGCTCCCGGAACAACGAACCTGTGGCCTGGGCAGGCCCGAACTCAAGGCTGACCGGGCCGAGGATGACCGGCATCTCATCGCCCACCTGATTGAACAAGGTACGACGACTGACATCCGCTGCAGCCGCAAGAACATCCATGGTAAACCCGTCGGGTCCGCGCTCCGGGGCGAGCGAGACGGCGGTCCCCTGGATGCGTTCCGACTGACGCAGCAGCCGACGTTGGGTCGGCGTCAACGACCGGGAGGACAGCGTGGGTTGCGACGACCCAACCGTTCCCCGAAATGTTCGGGCACGCAATCCGGGGCCAATCAGCTGTGCCGGCTCACGACGATGGCTCGGGCACCGTCCTGGGTGCGGGCGAGAATGATGGTGGCGTGGGAGTCGCCCCTCGGTTTCAGCTGTCTCCGCAGGGCGGCGGGATCGACGTCGATGGCTCGGCGTTTGATCTCCAGGCTCCCAATCCTGTGGGCCTTCACCCAGCGTTTGAGGATGGGCAGGTCGTAGTCGAGGACCTCGAGAACCCGGAAGTCGGTCACGAAGGGGCTGGCGATCGGGGCATCGGAGGTGACGTAGGCGACGCCCGGGGCCAAGAGTCGGGCAGCGGGGGCGGCCTCCGCGACGAGCCCCGCCCGGATCACCGCGTTGTCCGGTTCGTGGACCCAGTCCCCCAGCGACCCCACCGGCAGCGGATCTGCCCCGGACCTCAGGGTGTGCACCATACCGCTGCGCATCACGACCGCTCGGGGCCCGGCTTCCAGGAAATTCCACAGCGATGTCTCGACGAGGTCGCCGTCCGCCGAGACCCACGCCGCCGCCACATGCTCCGGGATGAGTTCCTTCGGCAGGCCCGGGCCGAGCTTGACCGCGGTGCGCCAATCGCCGCGCAGATGGTTCTCCACCAAGGACCATGGCGGGGTGAACTGGTTCACGTCCCAGGTGCGCCCCCGGGTGGTGCGGCGGGCGGGATCGAGGAAGATTCCTGCCCCGGGCGGCACCTCGACGTCCTCGGCGCGCCCCTCGATGACCCTGGCATCCAATTCGCGGAGGTTCGCCGTCGCGAAGGCAGCGGTCGTCGGGTCGACCTCGACGGCATGCACCCTCAGCCCTGCTTGGGCGAAGGCCATCGCATCCACCCCCAGGCCGCAGCCCAGGTCCCACAGCTCAGTGACCCCGGCCTCCTTGAACAGGGCGGCCCGCCACTGGGCCACCACCCAGCGGGTCGCCTGCTCCAGCCCGTCGGGGGTGAAGAACATCCGGTCCGCCATCGGCAGTTTTTCCCGGGCCCGTCGCCTCAGGGCCACCTGGGTCAGGGCGGCGGCGGCCAGCTCCGGTGGGAAACGCTGCCGCATCCGCTCGGCGGCGCCGAGCGAATCCGGATCGGCCTCCGCGGCCGCCATCTCCAGGGCCAGGGCGCCGTCGTCACTCAGAATGTCCACACACGCAGCCTAGGGGTTCCCCACCCGAAGCCGGCTGAACCGGCCTGCGAGCACACCCTTCCCGAAGTTGGTTGAGCCGGCCTGCGAGCGTCAGCGAGCCGGCCGAGTCGAAACCAAGGCCTCCGTGGCCGGGTCTGTCACTCAACCACCAAAGTGGTTTCGACACGGGCCGCTCCTTCGTAGCGGCCCGGCTCAACCAGCTTTACCCTTCCGAAGCCGGTTGAACCGGCCGTATCGGAACCACCCGGTTCGCGGAAGCCTGCCGGTCGGTGCTCATCCGCGAGCCTCCTAGAATCTCCGCATGACCCGAATCGACGTGTGGTTGTGGAGCGTCCGGCTTTTCAAGACCCGTTCGCTGGCGACGAAGGCCGTCACCGGAGGGCACGTCCGGCTCAACGGTGACCCCGTCAAACCGGCACACGCGGTCAGGCCCGGGGATCGCGTCACCGTGAAGGAGCCCGGCTGGACGCGGGAGTTCGAGGTGGTGGAGTTGCTGAGCAAGCGGGTCGGTGCGCCCATCGCGCGGAAGGCCTACGTCGACCACTCCCCCGAACGCCCCGCGTTCCTCAACGTCCCGGTTGCCAAGCGCGACCGGGGCGCCGGTCGCCCGACGAAGAAGGACCGCAGGGCCATCGACAGGCTGATGGGATCGGGGGATTGAAGGTTCCCCCCGGATCGACCAGCTCGTGCCGGGAAACCCCTACTGGTCCAGTTCGCGGGTGTCGAGTTCCACGATCTCGTCGCCCAGCGCCTTCAGCAGGCGGTGGCGTTCCTCGCGGCGCTTGCGCTGCTCGATCGGGTCCGGAACGGGCGCAGCCGCCAGGAGACGCTTGGTGTACTCCTCCTGCGGGTCGAGCAGCACCTGCTGCCGATCCCCCTTCTCGACGATCTTGCCGTACTGCATCACGACGACGCGGTGCGCGAGCGAGTCGATCACGGCCAGGTCATGGCTGATGAACAGGCACGCGAACCCGAAGTCCCGCTGCAGATCGGTCAGCATTCCCAGCACCTGGGCCTGCACCGAGACGTCGAGGGCCGAGGTGGGTTCGTCGGCGACCAGCAGATCCGGGCTCAACGAAAGCGCGCGGGCGATCGAGACGCGCTGCCGCTGACCGCCGGACAGCTCGTGCGGGTAGCGGTTGAAGGCGCTCCTCGGGAGCTCGACGGCCTCCAGCAGTTCATAGACCCGCTTCTGCCGCGACGCCTTGTTCCCGATCCTGTGCACCTCCAGGGGTTCGGAGATGACGTCGCCGACGGGCAGCCGCGGGTTGAGGGAGGCCGCAGGGTCCTGGAAGATCACCCCGACGCGGCGCCGCAGGCCCTTCAGGCTCTTGCCCTGCGAAACCTTCCTGCGGCCGTGTCCCTGGACCAGTTCCTGGCCGAGCACCTTCACGTTTCCCCCGGCCGATGGGATCAACCCCAGCAGGGCCCGGCCGATGGTCGACTTGCCGGAACCCGACTCGCCCACCAGGCCGACGATCTCGCCGCGTTTCACGTCGAAGGTGACGCCGTCGACGGCCCGGAACGGCTTGCGGCCCGCGCGTTTGTACTCCACCACCAGTTCGTTGACCTCAAGGGCCGATTCGGCGTCCCCGGGTACCTCGCGCGGGGCGGAGCCGAACTGGCCGTGCCCCTCCCCGAGGTGGGGAACCGCGGCCAGCAGTTTCTTGGTGTAGGGGTGCTGCGGTTTGAGCAGCACCTCCTCCACGGTGCCGCGCTCCACGATGTTGCCCTTGAACATCACCGCGACCCGGTCCGCCATGTCGGCCACCACACCCATGTTGTGGGTGATGAGCAGGATTCCGGTGTTCAGTTTCTCCTTCAGCGACCGCAGCAGGTCCAGGATGTCGGCCTGCACGGTGACATCGAGGGCCGTGGTGGGTTCGTCGGCGATGATCACCTCGGGATCGCAGGCCAGCGCCATGGCGATCACCACGCGCTGCCGCATGCCGCCCGACAGCTCGTGGGGGTACTGCTTGACGCGCCGTTCCGCGTTCGGGATGCCGACGGCGTTGAGCAGGTCGATGGCCTTCTGCCACGCCTCCGCGCCGTGGGCGACGTTGTGCACCTCCATTGATTCGGTGAGTTGTTCACCGATCTTGATGACCGGGTTGAGGGCGGTCATCGGTTCCTGGAAGACCATGGCCACGCGGTTGCCACGCAGGCCACGCAGCTGCCGGGGGGTGAGTTTCGAGATGGTCTTGTCGGCCACCATCGTCTCCCCCGTGATACGGGCGGTCTTCGGCAGCAGTCCGAGGGCCGTGGTCGCGGTGACCGACTTGCCGGAACCGGATTCACCCACCAGGGCGACCACCTCGCCCGGCCTGACCGCCAGGGAGACGCCCTTGACGGCGTGGACCCGCCCGAACTCGGTGCGGAAGTTGACATCCAGTTCCCGGAACTGGAGCACCGATTCGGTTTCCTGGGTGGGGGGGATTGTCTCGTTCACTTCAGTGCTCATTTGTTTCTTTCCCCTCAATCCATCTGCTGCCGCGGGTCGAAGGCGTCACGCAGGCCGTCGCCGATGAAGTTGACGCACAGGGCGATGGTCAGGATGAACAGGCCCGGCCACCAGAACAGCCAGGGCCGGGTGTCCATGGCCTCCTGGTTCTGGGAGATCAGCAGACCCAGCGACGATTCCGGGGCCCGCACACCGAATCCCAGGTAGGACAACGCGGTCTCCAGCAGAATGGCCGAGGCGATCAGCAGCGTCGAGTTCACCACGATGGTGCCAATGCAGTTCGGCAGGATGTGCCGGAAGATGATGCGCCAGTTCGAGGTGCCGATGGCCTTGGCGGCGTGCACGAACTCGCGTTCGCGAAGCGAGAGCACCTCGCCGCGCACCAGGCGTGCCATGCCGGTCCACACCACGACACCCAGTACCCCGGCGAGGACGTAGATGTTGGCCCCGTCGACCATGCGTCCCAGCACCGCGGCCAGCACCAGCAGCGGAATGATGATCACCAGGTCGGTGGCCCGCATCAGGATGGACTCGATGCGGCCCCGGAAATAACCGGCCGCACCGCCGATGAGGGTTCCGATCACGGTGGCGATCAGACCGACCATGAAGGCGATGATCACGGATTTCTGGGTGCCCTGCATCACCAGGGCGAAGTAGTCCTTGCCGATGGTGTCCTGCCCGAAGGGATGCTCGCCCAGGGTGAACGGCCAGAACCGCAGGGTGGGTTCTCCGTTGGGACTGCCCTGGGGGAAGGGGTAGAGGTCGACGTGGTTCTTCGGCCACCATCCGGGCAGGGAACCCACCCCCGTGGAGGTGAAGGCCAGCAGGATCACCAGGATCAGGATGGCGCTGGCGACCATCGCTCCCTTGTGGTGCAGGAAGCGACGCCACACCAGCGAGCCCTGCGAATAGGACTTGCCGCCCGCTTTGTCGAGGTCCTCGTCGAGGTCGTAGTTGGCCGGTTCCGGGGCGTTCTGCTCCGGGTTGGTCTGCTCGGACGTGGTCTGATCGGACATTTTTTCCTCGGATTCTTTGGCGCTCATCGGGAGATCCTCGGGTCGAGGAAGGCATAGGCGAGATCGGCCAGCATGTTCATCACCACGGCGGCCGTTCCGGTGACCAGGAAGAAGCCCATCACCCGCATCGGGTCGGCTGCCTGCAGGCCCTCCTTGAACAGGGTGCCCATGCCCTGCCAGGCGAACACCGTCTCCGTGATGACGGCGCCGCCGATGAGGTTGGCGAAGTCGAAGGCCACGATGGTGGCGAGCGGGATCAGGGCATTGCGCAGCGCGTGCCGGGTGATGACCTTGCGTTCGGAAACGCCTTTGGAACGCGCGGTGCGGATGTAGTCCTGGTTCAGGACCTCCAGCATCGAGGCCCGTGTGTAACGGGTGTAGGAGGCGATCGAGATCAGGGTCAGGGCGATGGTGGGCAGCAGCAGGTGGGTGAGGCCGTCGATCGTCTCACCCCACCACGTGGTTTCCAGGTTCGGTGTGGACGCCCCGATGGTCGAGATCGGGCGGCTCACCTTGGCCAGGTAGGCCGCCCAGTTGCTGAGCAGGAGATCGACCAGCGCCGCCAGGGATGCGAGCAGCCCCGTGATCGCCGAGGCGAAACTGGCCTGGCGCTTGGAGAAACCTCCCAGCAGTTGACCCGCCACGATCCCGACCACGATGGCGACGGCCAGCAGGCCGAGCAGCAGCGGAATGGAGGGGGTCTTCATCAGGACCCCCCGCAGCACGGAATAGCCGACGATGCTCACCAGGGCGGTGGCTCCCACCGCGTTGCGCACCTTCTTGTTCTCGAAACCGCTGGTGAGCACGATCATCAGGGCACCGATGCCGATCACCAACAGGATGTAGACCGGGATGCCGACCGCGGGGCGGCGGAACCAGCGCACCGCGTCGAAGTAGATCATGATCCCGGCGAAGCTCACGGCCAGGACCCCGAAGGTGATCAGGCGCCGCTTCCACGGGCCGCCGACGATCGCCGCGACGATGAAGGCGAGTACCAGGGCTGTCATCACTATCGTCAACGGTGTGAAGCGGGCCTTCTCTATCCAGTTGTTGAACTCGATGGCGGCGTACTGCTTCAGCAGCACCGCGAACCAGAACACCGGAAGGGAGAAGAACACGAAGGCCATCATCGTGATGGCGTAGTCGAATCCGCTGTACTGCCGGATCGCGGTCAGGATACCCAGGATGACACCGGTGATGATGGCCAGGCAGGTGGCCAGGATCACCAACCGGATCGAGACCCCGGCCGCCGAGGCGATCAGGGCGTTGACGGATTGACCGTTCGACGCGGTGCCCAGGTCACACTGCCCGTACAGGCACTTGGCGGCTCCTCCGATCCAGTTCAGGTAACGCTCGTACCAGGGTTTGTCGAGCCCCAGAAGGAGGGTGCGCTGACGAATCAGGTTGTCCCTGTTGGGCGAGTTCGATTCACGCAGGTCCGCCAGCGGGTCGCCTGCGTTGATCACCAGAATGAACATCAGCAAGGAGCCCAGCAGGAGAACCAACAACGAGATTCCCAAGCGTTTGGCAATGTACTTGATCACGAGAGTTCCTTTTCAGGAGGCTGCCGGGCCAACGCCTGGCTGACCCATAGCGCCAGATAATAGAGCACTTTCAGGCAACCCCGCGCCAGTCGTGGTCCAGGTTTTGGGACACTCGGTCCCTCTTCAACGGCCGAGGGGGTGGATGGCCGTGGCCATCCACCCCCTCGGTTTGGGATCAGGGCAGATCAGTTCTGCATCAGCGCATCTGCCACTGGAAGGCGTTCCAGGACACCGTGGACTGGGCCGCGGTGACCCTCACGTTGCGCACCTTGGAGTTCCACGCCACCACCCCGGGGTGGGAGTAGAGCGGGATGTTGAACAGCGTGTCCCACAGCTCCTTCTCGATTACCGTGGTCTGTTCCACCTGCTCCTTGGCATCGAGGGTGTTGGTCAGCTTGTTCCAGGCCTCGTCGACCTTGGGGTTGGAGTACTTGCCGTAGTTCTGGGGCCTGCCGGTCGCCTGGATGTTCTGGCCAGTGGTGATGAGCCCGGAACCGGCCCAGGCGTACAGCGCAACCTCGTAGTCGCCCTTGACGATCGCGTTCTCGAAGAAGTCCTGGGCGGCTGCGTCCACCACTTCGAAACCGGCGTCCTTGCAGGAGGACTGGATGGCCGCGACGGTTTCCGTGCGCCGCTGGTTGCCCGCCTTGTAGCCGATGCGCACCTTGATCGGGGTCTGAATGCCACTCTCCGCGACCAGCTGCTTGGCCTTCTCGATGTCGACCTGGTCGTAGCTGCCGTCGTAGGACTTGGAGGTGACCTCCTGGTAGTTCTTCTGGAAGGGCAGGACCTCGCGGGCGTTCAGCAGCTGCGCGTCCTCCTTGATCGGCTTGATGAGCCGGTCGAGGATGGTCTGGCGCGGCACGCAGCGCGCGAAGGCCTCACGCAGCTTCTTGCCACCCTGGGCGTCGGAGAAGACGTTGCTGTCGCGGAAGTTGAAGTCCAGGTGTTCCCAGGTCATCTCCGAGGTGGTCGCCACCTGGACGGAAGAACCGATCCCCTGCAGCCGCTTGACGGTGTCGACGGTGGCCTGCGGACGAATCACGTCCAGATCGCCGTTCTGCAGCGACTGGGACATCTGGTTGTCGGCCACGTAGGAGAACACCAGGTTCTTGGTTCCGGCCGGGGTACCCCAGTAGTTCGGGTTCGCCTCGAGGGTGAGGGTGGTGTCCTTCCAGCCACCCT
>ERZ772772.2489-NODE-2489-length-10953-cov-3.018994_pt1 | contig 10953 bp, 10 predicted proteins | sample MGYA00511484_ERZ772772 | MGnify/ENA primary metagenome ERZ772772 (study PRJEB29015, sample SAMEA2737913) | human oral metagenome | biome: human oral; feature: human-associated habitat; material: dental | place: China | collected 2088 ... | reverse complement strand
TGCTGCTTTTGACCCTGTTTATACCCTTTCTACCCAACAACGCGAATGGTTGCAATGCGTAGTAGATGTGAGAAGAGCTGCTTTCGTGTTCGAAGGTTTGCGTTGGATCGATAACAAACGCCTCGGTATGAAAGTTGTTCACAAAAAGGGTAGCGAAACCTTAGAGCTCCTGAAAGAAGACCCTCGCCGTGAACTGCAAATCCCTGAAGATGCTATCTCCAATGGTATCACTGCAAACCCTCGTTAATTGTTAATCATAATTTGCTAATAGTATGAAAAAATTATATATCACAGCAGTGTTGGCTCTATCATTAGCTGCCTGCAACAACAAAGAAAACCTCGACCCCGAGAGTGTGATTCAGCCTCGTGTAACGGCTAAAACTCCGTTAGACACCTATATCTACGACAATTTCCAGCGCCCCTATAACATTATAGTTACCTATAACTATATAGATGCTGATTTTGAAATGGGAAAATACTTTTACCCTCCTACCGAAGCAAAAGTGCAACCGATGCTCGAAATCGTAAAAAAAGTATGGATTGATGCTTATACCCAAGTGGCAGGACAAGACTTTATCAAAAATATTGCTCCGCGCCAAATCTCGCTTATCGGAGGTTATAATGTAAACAGCGATGGTACTATTACCCTTGGGTTTGCCGATAGTGGTATGAAGATCACCCTTTTTAATGTAGACCAACTCGACACTCACAACCACAGCGGTACTCGTCAGTATTTCCATACCATTCACCACGAGTATTGCCACATTATCAACCAGAAAAAACCTTACTCCGAAGAGTATGGAAAAATCACTCCTTCTGGCTATACTTCAAACTGGTACAACGTAAAATTAGTCGATGCGAATAATGCAGGCTTTATCACCCCATATTCTATGCTCAATGATATTGAAGATTTTGCCGAGATGACCTCTGGTATGCTTAGTATGAGCAAAACCGCTTGGGATGCTAAAGTAAATGCTATTAGTGATGAAAAAGGTAGAGCCTTTATTCGCAAAAAAGAAGCTTTCGTAGTAGAGTACTTCAAAAGTGAATGGAATATTGATATTTACCAGCTACAAGAAGTAGTAGAAAACCAAATGCTATCTGTATTACAATAAAACCTAAAACACGATGAAAAAGTTATTATATTTATCCTTTATCGCTTTGGCACTTTTTGCTTGCCGAAAAAATGAACCCGATGACCTCTTCGGAGGCAAAACCCCTGAGCAACGCTTTGAGCAAAGCCAAGCTGAATTGCGCCAAGAACTCACCTCTCCTCAGCAAGGTTGGAAGTTTGTATATCATACCAATGAAAATTTCGGGAATTTTATCTTCTTGATGAAGTTTACCCCCGAAGGTTTTGTGTCTATGGCTTCCGATGCAACCTTACCAGGTACCCCTAAAAGTAGTAAATACGAAATTAAATGGGGGCAAGGCACTTTGCTTTCTTTCACAACCAAAAACTATCTCCACGAACTCTCCGATGCAAAGAAAGGAATACCAGGAGTAGGTTTTGCAGGTGATTTTGAGTTTGTATACTTCGGTAAAGAAGGTAATAAACTCAAGTTTAGAACCCAGCGTAAAAAAACCGAACAATTTGTGTATTTTGAGCCCGCTACCGCACAAGATTGGGCGGATATCGAAACGCTTTCTAAAAATGTAAACACTCTTGAAGAAAATAGTGATAAATACTATTTTAAAGTGGAGAATAATGGCGTAACTACTTACTATAATATGGAGTATGATAGCAGAAACATACTTCTTACTCCTCTTTCTGACCCCAATACCACTTTACGAGCAACTGTTTCGTCCAGTAAAGCAGGTATTACTTTTAACCCTGCTCTCACTTTACAAGGTAAGACCTTTACAGAATTAGTATGCGATAACAGCACTACTCCTCCTACTTACAAAGCAACCGTAGATGGTGTAACCGCTGAAGCCTTTTTCTCTCAGTTTCCTCCTGATGAATTTGTCAGTGATGATTATAAAGACATAGGAACTAAATATAAACAATTACTATTCTTTGGAGATCCTTTAGCTCAGTATAGTTCAGAAACATTTGTCCAAAATGTCTTGAAAATAGATAACACTAAATCGTTCAGTAGAATTTATTTTGTTTTTGACAAAAATACTGGAAAATGTGATGTTACATTGCTTTATGCATTCCCTAATAAATCTAACTTGTCTAGAATTGTATATACATATGATTACGAATTTAAAAACAAACGTTTGTTTTTATCGAATCCACAATTCACAACGAATGGTACTACTGATATTGCTCTTTGGAGAGCTCCGGAGAATGCCGATGTTTTTGCAAAAGTTACTTCAGCTATCAATAACATTTTGTCTGCCTCTTCTGAAGGTTTTTATATAGACAAATATCCAAAAAATATCAAGTATACTAATACTATATACTCATTGACAAGTCGTAGTGTACCTACATTTTCTTTCCTTGCTTATGCAAGTAATTAAAAAAAGAAACACATTAGAGTCTACAAAAAGTAACCTCTAATGTGTTTCAAATTCTTATGTTAATTATGTACAAATTTATCCTTATAGTATCTGTACTCCTGCTCATTACTCATATTTTCTATGAGTCTTCAGTAATAGGTATTACTGCCCTATTACTGCTTATTGTGCTATCTATTTGGAAAATAAAACATCCATAAAATAAACACCTTATGAAAAAGTTTACCCTACTCTTGCTCGCTATGAGCCTCTCGTTCTGCTCTAAGAACGACAACGATGCTGTAGATAACCCTATTGACCCAGTGGAAAACACCACTCTAATGAAAGAGCTTACTGCATCTCCCGATGGCTGGAAACTTACCTACATCTCCTCCGATGATTCTTTCGGGGGCTATCAGTTCCTGATGAAGTTCGACACTCAAGGAAAAGTATCTATGCTCTCCGATCTTAGTGGTACTGTTACTCCTACTATCAGTAGCTATAGCACCCAAGAAGAGGCACGTGGTTTGGTGCTCAGTTTTATAGGGCAGAATCAAATCCATCTGTTAGCCGATGCCTTACAAGGGGAAATAGGCTATGCCCATACGGGGAAGGTCTATCAGTTTTTGTACACAGGTAAAGATGGTAACAAACTCAAATTCCAGAATCTACTTGTAAAAGGCAATTCTTTTATTTATTTTGAGCCTGCCACCTCTACCGAGTGGACACGTACCCCTGCTTTGTACAAAAATATCACTCCGATTACGGAAAATGCAACTCATTATTTTCTAAAAGTAAACACCGCTACGGGCACTCCTACTACTTACCCTATTCAGTTTACCAATAGAGTGTTGGCGCTGAAAGATACCCAAAGTAAAGTAGCTGTTTTAGCAACTGAAAAAGGCGTTGCTTTCAATCGCACTTTCACTTTAGGAGGACAACCTTTCACCGAGTTGGAACGCGTTGCAGGTAGTATGCCTCCGGTGTATAAGGCAACGGTAAATGGGGTTACTGCCGAACTTTTCTATTCCTCAGTACCTCCTAATTTCTTTGACAACGACGATTATAAAGATGTCAATACCACCATTGAAGGGTTTGCTCTTATAAGCCAAGCTTTCAAAAATAATGAGTATCTGACTGAAGCATTCTATGAAGATGTTTTAAAAGTCAACGCCTCTACTGATCTCTTTTTGCTCAGAATAATGTTTGAAGGTACTGATGATTGTAATATTCAAATAGGACATATATTCCCTGAAAAAGGATTTTCTATACTCCAAATTAGTTGCAAGTACGAACTTAAAAACAAGCGTTTATACTTCAAAGACAGCGATAAAAACTTAAGTACTGTTGCTCCTGACATTTGGGGAGATGAGAAAAATAAAGCTATTTTAGAACAAGCGCAACGCGCCTTAGGAAGCGTCTACGATCTTGGAGCACAAGGCTTCTATATCAAAAAATTAAATATAAAAGTTCAACCTCAAGAAGATAACCCCGTATACCTATTGCAAAGCTACGAATTCCCTTTATATGCTTTCCCCATTTGGGGAATACCTAAATAAGGGGTTAGTGATTAGCTGTTGGACGAAGTTAGACAGATAGAATAATTCTGACTTTAAATCCTTGAAAGTCTAAAAAAACTAAATATAAAATGAAAAAGTTATTATTATCCCTGTTATTATGTGCTACTGTTAGCGCTTTTAGTCAAGAAAAAGAAACTGTCAAAGATAGTATTCCATATAATAAATGGGCTTTCCAAATGGATGCAGGCTTAGGGCTTGCCGAAATGGTGAGTAGTGATTTCCAAATGAGAGGTGATATAATGCGCATACAAATGCGAGTGCTCTACTCTCCTGAAAAAAACGCTCGTCTCGAAATGGGTTTGGGAGTCAGCGAGTTTTCACAAGGAAGTTTTCAGCAAAGTGAAAGTAACTACGCAATGCTCAGAGTCTCTACCCTCAATGTGCCTGTGCAGTTAGCCGTAACTACCCCTGTGAGCCCTAATATTGGTATTGTTACAGGTGCCGGACTCCATCTCAGCGCTCCTTTGTGGCGACAGTTCAAAACTCAGGATGTGAACAACAAAGATTGGATAGGAGGTACCGTCAACCTCGGGTATCACGCTTTTGCAGGAGTAGATTTATACGCTTCCGATCATAGCAAATTAGCAATTTTTGGCGAAGTAGGAGGCTCTTTCTGGAACAAAGGTAACTACATCACCCGTTACCACGCTGTCATCAATTTTAGTTATATTTATATGCTTTAAAATAGCGTAAGTTCTCACAGGTGCAGAGCGAGACACGGGCAGGAGAAAATGAGAAAATAGCATTTGTTTATACCCGACTGATGTTAATCAAAAAGAGAGGGGAGACAGTTTATGTAAACTGTCTCCCCTATTGTTATATAAAATAATAGCGATGGGATTTTACTACTGTTTAAAATACTTCTCTAAACTCTACTTCTTTATCGGTTTTGTTTACGATGAGTATTTCAGAAGATTGGGCAGTATAGCCTAAATCTTTACCTTCATCTATGGTATATTTCACCAAAATACCACCTGTAAGAGTGGTTTCTAAGGCTTTTACCACTATTTTTACTTCCTTATTGCTGGCAGGAGCCACGATAGCTAAAACGCTCTGTTTGCTGAAATCAATAGCGGTAGGGCGCGCTGTGATAGTAGTAGCACCTCCAAAGATACGGTCAAAATCAGCTTGTGAGTCGATTTTTAAAGTTTCTACTTTTGTATTTTGGAAAGTATTATTGACAAAATAGTTCTCAGCGGGAGTGTAACTCACAGCGTTTTTACTGTTGCCACAACTGGCGAGAAACATTGCTATTACTGCCATACTTAGGATAAGTCTTTTCATTATTTGTCACTTTTTAATGATAAACCGCTAACATATGGGCAAAAACCGTGCCAAGGCTATAAAAGGTCACGTGCAATAAGGCGTTCCATACCCATTTTTTTTGCTGCACGGTCACCTTGTAAACCGTGTAAAAAGACACCTAAGCAAGCAGCTTCTACCGCACTATAACCCTGAGCCCGTAAGCCCATAAGCTTTCCAGTAAGCACATCGCCACTACCTGCCGTTGCCATTCCTGCATTTCCAGTGGAATTTATCCAATACTTTTCTCCATCGGTTATCATCGTATAGGCTCCTTTGATGAGAAGTATTACTTTGTGCTCTTTGGCAAAGGCTTTGGCTTTAGTGAGCTTGTGCAGGTCGTCGTCCCACTTACCTATAAGACGCTCTAATTCCTTAGGGTGTGGCGTGAGAATTGCATCTTTTGGAAGGTTTTTTAATTGTTCAGGGTGTTGAGCGAGAATATTCAGCGCATCGGCGTCTATAACAAAAGGAATATCAGGGTACTGCCGAAAAAGATCAAAGAGTGCTGAGGCAGTTTCGGGATGCGTACCCCAACCGATACCCACGCCTATGGCAGAGGGTGTAAAAGGAATCTCTACTGTCTTATAGTGTTTTTCTTCCTCACAGGTGTGTACCATCGCCTCGGGCAGAGCAGTTTGCAGTATGTTATAACCACATTGGGGAATAGCAACGGTAAGCAGACCTGCCCCTGCGCGCAATACGGCTGTTCCGCTAAGCACTACTGCCCCTATTTTACCATAGCTTCCACCTACAAGCAACGCGTGCCCATAAGTACCCTTGTGCGAAAATTTAGCACGTCGTCGTTGTAATTGCTGTATATCGGATTCGAGATAGTAGAAATCGGGGTGAAGAGTCTTTAAAAAATGCTCGTCCAAACCTATGTTGAGCACTTCCCACTTACGGATATAGCAACCCGTGTAGGGAAGGAAGAAAGGCAATTTTGGGGCTTGAAAAGTGAGCACTTGGTAAGGGTGTACCCAAACCTCCTCGGGAGACGGAATGCGTTCGGTAGGTAGTCCCGAGGGCATATCTACACTTAATATATAGCTGTTAAAGTCGTTTAAATTCCGAAATATTTGTTGTACCCATTTAGGAGCTGGACGGTTGAGTCCAATGCCAAAAACAGCATCTATCACTATCTTACCAAACGTAATATTACTTGCTTGCTCGGCTCGTATTTCGGTAATCGCAATTCCTTGTGCTTCTAAGAGCTCTTTATTCTGCTGGCAATCGGGCGATAGGTGTTCGCTAAAGCAAAGCAGATAAGTATTCACTTGCCAACCATCAGCTATGAGCATACGCGCCAAAGCGAGACCATCTCCTCCGTTGTTCCCGGTACCTGCCAATACGGTAACTGTTCGCTCTTTGGGGAGGTGTTCTTTTATCCACTCAAAGAGTTTGGTTGCGGCGCGCTCCATCAGTTGCCACGAGGTGATACCTTCAGCAGAGATAGTATACGCATCAGCTTCGCGCATTTGTTGTGTGTTTAGAATTTTCATTTCTCCAAAGTAAAAAGATGTTAGCTAATCAAAACATTTGCTAATCTACTAATCTGCTAATTTCTAAATTAAATTGCGTGCGTAACTCGCTTTTAATTCTTATCAGGTTTATAGAGTGATTGCTTAAAGAGCTCATCGGGTTTCATTGCTAAGATTTTCAACATAGATTCCTCTTTGTGATTTTTGGCATAGGCTTGTACTATGCGCAACCCTATAAATCTACCTATTTGTCCTGGTGATTCGTTGTCTAATTCTAAGTAAAACTTAGAGAAGGGAGCTGGATACAAAAAGCGGGTGAGCAATTTCTTATCCGTTTGATACAGCAATTCTTTTTCTATAAAATAACGCCATATTTCGGCTTCGTTTGCCTCAGCCCAAGCATACTTCTTCGCATCATAACGCAAAAGGTCAGCGGGTGTTTTTTTGGGTAATAATTCACTTTCTAAATAGAGCTTTTTGCCCTCGTAAATCATATTGTCCAAGAAAGTGAGGTGTATGCCACGAGGTACGAGTTTATCGGCAAAAGCATCAGCTACATCTATCACAAGGTTTTTCTTGTCTAAATCAGCACTGATGTACTTATCCATATCTTGGTAGTATTTGTGTTGAGTTCCTAAGTAATTATCTGTACCGATAAGTAAGAGGCTATCGGCATAAATCACTCGGGTTTCATAAGCTACCCTACTGATGAGCATCACTACCTTAGGTGGCTCAAACTTGGGGAAATAATACTTAATATGCTGAAACAAGTTCTTAATCTCTTTCTTCTCAGCAGAAAGTGTACCTACACTCTTTTCAATTTCTCCGTACAAATCGGCATAATGCAGATTCGCAAAAGCAGGAATATCAGGGAAGATAGAACCCTTGCGTATCTCACACCACTCTTCGGGGGTAACGCTCTGAGTGAAAAAATAAGGATACTGTGCACATAACTCACCCATTTTTGCATCAGGAGTTTTCATAAAGAGCGAGTCAAGGCGTATCCAACTAACGTTCATCGGAATCGCTGCTATTTCTTTCTCTTTTTTGTCGCTACAAGCCATTGCTAATAGCAGACTCGTAAAAATGAATATTTTCTTTATCATAGTATTTGTTATTAGTCGTTAGTTTTAACTCTTAGATTATTATCCAAATCGGCTATTATCCCACGCAAAAAAACGGCATTTCTGTTCCTCTTTGGGTGCAAAGATAAACCAAATTTATCAATTTAACAATTAGTTGTCAGCCTTCAACCTCGTATAACCAGTCTGGCTCGCACAGGTAATCACCTGTCGTACTGCAACCAATAATAAGAAAAGTCGTTCAGCACCTTGCCAAACGACCTTTCTCAAATATTAACCCTCTAAAATTATTTCTTCTTTTTCTTCTCAAAATTCACCGCACACGAGTCGATTTCCGATACGCGCAAAGTGTTTACCATTCCCTTGCCTTGCATTGGCATCGACACGAGACTTATCATTATATCACCCATATCCACGTAGCCTTTTTCGTTGGCAATGTGGTTAATGTCTTCAATAAGCTCATCAGTAGAGACAAAGCGGTCGTAGTAGAAAGTAGTTACCCCCCACAAAAGGTTCAACTGGGTGAGGATACGCTTGTTGGCAGTAAAGATGAGAATGTGCGAATTAGGTCGGTACGACGAAATGCGAAAAGCAGCATACCCACTGTTTGTAAGCGAAGTAATCACTTTGGCATTGGTGTCGTTCGCCATCTTGGCTGCGTGAAAACAAATAGTATTGGTAACATAGCGCAACGAACGGATAAAAGGTGTAACAAGTGGTACTTGTATCAAATTCGAATCCTCTACACTTTTGATAATGCGAGTCATTTGTTGGATTACCTGTACAGGGTATTTTCCTACCGAAGTTTCGCCTGAAAGCATCACCGCATCAGCACCGTCCATTACCGAGTTTCCTACGTCGTTTACCTCAGCACGGGTAGGTGTCAAACTGGAAATCATACTTTCCATCATTTGGGTAGCGATGATTACCGGAATGTGGTGTGATTTAGCCTTGCGCACCAATTCCTTTTGGATAAGAGGCACTTCTTCCGCTGGGATTTCTACTCCAAGGTCTCCACGAGCCACCATTATACCGTCGCAAGCCGCCATAATCTTATCGATATTCACCAAGGCTTCTGGCTTTTCTATCTTAGCGATGATAGGAATGCGGTGTCCAGCATTTTCTTCGATGAGGTCTTTTAAATCCTGAATGTCTTCAGGGTGACGCACAAACGATAACGCAAACCAGTCTACGTCTTGTGTGATAGCAAAAAGGGCATCACGCACGTCTTTTTCGGTAAGCGCAGGGAGTGATATTTTGGTGTTAGGCAAGTTCACGCCCTTTTTAGATTTCAGTGGACCGCCTTGCACTACTACCGCTACTACCTCGTCTTCGCGGTTGGTGGATTCTACTTCAAAGATGAGCTTCCCATCGTCTAATAAGATACGCTCTCCGGGGTTCACATCGGTAGGAAACTCTTTGTAGTTCATATACACACGCTCTTTGTTGCCTACGAAGGGCTCTCCGGTAACGAAAGTAACTCGGTCACCAGGGTATACCGTAGCGTCGTCTTCCATTACCCCCACTCGCAACTTAGGACCTTGTAAGTCAGCGAGGATAGCTGTATGAAAGCCGTTTTCTTCGTTGATTTGGCGAATCATTTGCACGCGGTTGCGCACATCGTCGTAATCGGCGTGCGAGAAGTTGATGCGGAATACATTTACCCCTGCAACCATCATATCTCTTATCACCTCAGGACTCTCGGTCGCTGGACCTAAGGTCGCTACAATCTTTGTTTTCTTTGTATTTAACATTCTTGAAAAATCAATTTATATTTTTTATCTAGGGTATCAATTGCTATTTCTCGTGCGGTAGTGGCAGGCACTTCACGAAGCCGATTTAAAATTTTCGGTATATCCAGCCGCCCTTCAGTATCTATCTTCAAAAAGTAATCTACCTTCTTTTCGTTCTCAACCAAATATTGCACCTGTGGCAGTTCTTCAAAAAGGGTAACCACAGCGGTAGGAGCTTGTGTGTCTTGCAGTTTGTTAGCTATACAATGCCAAGTAATATCCGTAGAGGTGTCCTCCCAAGTATAATAAGAAAACTGCCCTCCCGAAGGCATCGTCAAACAAGCCTTTCCTTTTGTCTTAGCCAACTGCAAATGTAGCGTTTTATTTAAGAAATACGCCAGCTGATAGTCTTCCAAATGGGTGTGAAGAGCGATAAGTTTATAATCGCAAAAAAACTCTGTCGATAGCTTCAGTTTTGCCATAACCACTCATTTCGGGTGCAAAGATACAAAACAATTCACAATTAGCAATTAACCATTGATAATTTTAACACGATAGCTTCTTCTACTATCAAAACCGCACTCCAAAGCTAAACCCTATCCCTCTATACTCCATCATCTCAGGAGTTTCACTCCAAAGGAGAGGTTCTGCTACATCAAAACTCGTGTAAGAAGTATAAGCCGATAAAAACATACTATACTTATTTCTCATCAAAAACGGAATGGATAGCCCTACCTTCACTTCCCCTATTGATGACTTTACTAAGGTACTCAAAGGTAGAAAGCTAGCTACTTGTACGAAAATATTTCCCTGATAATTCTTTACGGGGTTCAAACGGAGTACACTACCCAATTTTAATCCTGAGGCTACAGGGTTTTGAAAATGTGTAAAGCCTCCCACAGCCCCTACACTCAATATCCTAAACAAGCGGTAATTTACTGTAAAATCACTTTAGATAATAGGCTTCTCAGTTAGTAATGTCTCGCCGCCTTCGTACAAATTTGTACGTGGGTTTAACCAGCTATAAGAGTATTTTGCACCTCCATTTCGAGGAAAAAGTAAAACTTAATTCCCCTTGGTAAAACCATCTGCTTTCTTTCTCGAGCTCTACTTGCGTTATAGTTTCCGTGCTTACATTTCCTATAACCGATGTGCTTTCCGTATTTTCCTGTGCCGTAGCCAATCCCACAGCAAAAAAAGGTATTATATAAAGTATTTTTTTCATTCTATGATTATTAAGTCACTAAAACGATAAAAGTACATAAGTTCGTAGCTTCTTCTTTTATTTCGGTGCAAAAATACAAAAATAACACACAATACCAAAAAACAA